>Ga0214921_10001138_pt1 | contig 46207 bp, 43 predicted proteins | sample LL1505_MetaG_FD_177992 | JGI IMG/M metagenome (GOLD analysis project Ga0214921, IMG submission 177992) | Freshwater microbial communities from Lake Lanier, Atlanta, Georgia, United States - LL-1505 | ecosystem: Environmental > Aquatic > Freshwater > Lake | place: USA: Georgia | collected... | reverse complement strand
GGATGCAGGGCCTCTTGGTGGCGCGCGGCAATCCGCTGGGCCTGCGCGGACTACCGGACCTGCTGCACCCGGGCTTGCGCTACATCAACCGCGCCAGCGGCACCGGCACCCGTGTGCTGCTCGACGAGTTACTGGCGCAGCAGCACATCGATCCGGCCGGCATCAACGGTTACGCCAGTCAGGAGCCTTCGCATGCCGCCGTGGCGCAAGCAGTCGCCAGCGGCGCAGCCGACGCGGGCCTTGGCATCGAGGCGGCGGCCCTAGAAAAAGGATTGGACTTCATTCCGCTGGTGCGCGAGCGCTACCACCTGGTGTGTCTCAAATCAGCGCTGACGCAGCCACCCGTGCTGGCCTTGCTGCAAGTCTTGCAAAGCCGGGCTTGGGCTGCCACGCTGGCGCAGTTGCCCGGCTACAGCGCCGAAGGCGCGCAAAGCGGCCAGGTGCTGGCCTTGCGCGCCCACTTGCCGTGGTGGCGTTACCGGCAGGAAAAAACCACTCACAGCGCGCAGGACCTGAAACCGCAAAAAATATCGTCCCGCCCGGGCAAATAAAAGTTGCGGTATTTGGGTGACTTCATGCGCGCCCGCGTGGCAAAGGAGCCGCCGCGCAAGGATTTGTGTGTGCCGAACCAGGGCGCTGAATAGTCGGCATACGGGCCGGCCTGAAAGCCGGGGTAAGGCGCAAAGTTGTTGCCCGTCCACTCCCACACATCACCCCAGCGAAAACCGCGCCTGTCGGCGCTGTGTGCCGCAATCTCCCACTCCACTTCAAAGGGCAAACGCCGTCCGGCCCAGCGGCACCAGGCGTCGGCCTCCCACCAGCTCATGTGCATGGCCGGCTGCTGGCCCAACATGCGCTGCGACTGACCAAAACGCGTTTGCATCACCGCACCGCTGGCCACGCCGATCTGCTCCACGTAGCGCGGCCCGCGCCGCCCTTCTTGCTGGCTGATCGCCTGCAACCAGTGCCAGCCTTCGGCGCACCACAGCTCGCTGCGGTCGTAACCGGCGTCTGCCACAAACTCCACATACTGCGCCCAGCTGACGGGCTGCGCATCGATCTCGAATTCGGGCACTGTCACATCATGCTGACCGACCTCGTTGTCAAACACAAAACCCGGGCTCTCGGCAGCGCTGCCCATAGTCCAGCGCGTGGCCGGTATGCGCAAGGGCTCACGCAGCGTCATGGCGGCCGGCGTCAATGCCTTGCGCAAGGGCGCGTCCAGCGGCAAACCGAGGGCTTGCAAAGCCGCGGCCATAGCCTCGGCGTGCATGTCCTCATGGAACAAGCAAAGACGGTAAAAATAAAGTGCCTGGTCAGAGCCCCCGGCTTTTTCCAGCAGGCTCAGGCTGCTGTCCAGAGTTTGCAGCAGGTAGTCACGGCAGCCCTCCACACCGGGCAAGTCCAGTGTCCAGCGGCTGTCGTGCGCAACATGGCTGGAGTCCCACCAGCGGTCGGCATTGGGCTCTAAAGAGGGCAGGCAAGCAGCGCCGGGGTCGCACTGGGCGCCCTGGTGACGCTGCAGATTGCGGCCGATCCAGCGCTCCTGAAACCAGCCCAAGTGACCCACCTCCCACAGGGGCGGGTTGAGAATAGGCAGGCGGGGGACCGAAAAACCGCCCGCTTCCAAAGACTGCTGATACTGCCTGAGCAAGTGCAGCGTGTGGTTGCGCGCATCCATCAGGGCAAGCGACAAAACTTCGCGCCCACCCTGGCGGATGCCAGAAGAGTCGATCAGGCCCGGGCTGTCGCCGGGCGCAGGCGCAGGTGAGGCCATGGCTGTTGCGTCCAAAAATCAATAAGTTCAAATCATTGTGGCACCAGCCCAGGCGTGCTCTGAGCAGCGCTTTTGATCTAAAAAGCTGGTTTCGAAAGCTCAATGATAAATTTTCAGCCTGAAAATGCCCAAAACTCAGTCCGGAGGACCGAGTTGTCGATAAACTACGTGACCGCTTCCGAACCCATCAGCCAATCAGCATGGCGCTGAATGGCGATGATTTGACACTGGGCCAGTTACCAGGGACACCCATGAAATTACTTTTAAAGCTATCCAAAGCTGTTGACGGGCTGAACACCCAGGTCGGCCGGATGACGATGTGGCTGATTTTGGCCACCACGCTCATCAGCGCCGGCAACGCGCTGGTGCGTAAATTCTTCAACATGAGCTCAAACGGTCTGCTGGAGATCCAGTGGTACCTGTTTGCCGCCGTCTTCATGCTTGGCGCCGGTTATGGCTTTTTGAAGAACTCGCATGTGCGCATCGACTTCATCTCGACCAAGCTCAGCGACCGCGGCCGTAACTGGGTTGACGTGGTGGGCATCGCTTTCGTGCTGATTCCGTTTTGCCTGATCACCATCGCTCTGGGCTGGCCGTTTTTCATGCAGGCGCTGGTCAGCGGTGAAATGTCGCAAAACGCCGGCGGACTGATCCGCTGGCCAGCCTATGTCCTGATCCCCCTGGGTTTTGCCCTGCTGCTGCTGCAAGCCCTGTCCGAGATGGTCAAACGTGTCGCCTTCCTCAGAGGTGAGGGACCCGACGTTCTGAACAGCGAAGACAGCAAATCGGACGAGCAAAAGCACCTCGAAGAACTTGAAGCCAAAACTGCGCGTCTGCTGGCCGGAGACAAATAAATGCAAACTACTTTTTTGGCGCAACAGTTTGTGCCGCTCATGTTCATAGGGCTCTTTGCCGTTTTGCTGACCGGCTTTCCGGTGGCCTTCGGCCTGGCTGCCGTCGGCCTGGCCTTTGGTTTTGTCGGTATTGAGGCGGGTATTTTCCCTGCCGCCATGTTCCAGGCACTGCCCTTGCGCATCTTCGGCATCATGCAAAACGACACCTTGCTGGCCATCCCCTTCTTCACCTTCATGGGCATCATTCTGGAGAGATCCGGCATGGCCGAGGACCTGCTGGAAACCGTCGGCCAGGTCTTTGGCCCGGTGCGCGGTGGCGTGGCCATCGCCGTGATCCTGGTCGGCGCCCTGCTGGCAGCCACCACCGGTGTGGTGGCGGCTGCAGTGATTTCCATGGGCCTGATTTCGCTGCCCGTGATGCTGCGCTACGACTACAGCCGGACCATTGCCACAGGGACCATCACTGCTTCCGGCACCCTGGCCCAGGCGATTCCGCCTTCGCTGGTGCTGATCGTGCTGGCTGACCAACTTGGCCGCTCTGTGGGTGACATGTACTCGGGCGCCCTCATTCCAGGTCTGTTGCTGGTCGGTTTGTACCTCCTGTTTATTATGATGGTCGCCATCTTCAAGCCAGCCATGGTGCCGGCGCTGCCGCCCGAAGCTTTGCTCTACAAAGAAGATAACGGCCGCTCCGGCCACCGTTCACTGCTGGTGCTGGTGCTGCTCTGCGCGGCAGTCGGTTTTAGCTGGGCGCAAGTGCACGACGAACTGATGACCGGCTGGCTGGAGCGCGCCACTGCGTCGCCCGGCGACGAGATAGTCATCATGTCGCTGACCCTGGCCTCGCTGACCGGTCTGGCCCTGGCCATCATCAACCGCGGCTCCAAGCTGGGCTTGCTCTCCAAGCTGGCCGAGCAGGTGACCTTCGTGCTGATGCCGCCGCTGATCCTGATCTTTCTGGTCCTGGGCACCATCTTCCTGGGTGCGGCCACACCGACCGAAGGCGGGGCCATGGGCGCTTTGGGCGCCCTGATTCTGGCCATGGGCAAACGCCGCATGAGCATGCCCCTGCTCAAGCAGGCCCTGGAAAACACCGCCAAGCTAGCGTCCTTCGTGCTGTTCATCCTGATCGGCTCGACGGTGTTCAGCTTCACCTTCAATGCCGCCGACGGACACATCTGGGTCGAGCACCTGTTTGACGGCATTCCCGGCGGCGCCTGGGGCTTTCTGGTGGTAGTGAACATTCTGGTGTTCGTTCTGGGCTGCTTCATCGACTTCTTTGAGATCGCCTTCATCGTGATTCCGCTGCTGGCTCCGGTGGCCGAGAAGATCCTGCCCGGCCTGGTGCCCGGCATGACGCCCGACCAGGCCATGATCTGGTTTGGCGTGATCATCGCGATGAATTTGCAGACTTCATTCCTGTCGCCGCCCTTTGGCTTTGCACTGTTTTACCTGCGCAGCGTGGCAGCCAAGTTTGACTACAAGGACCGCGTCACCGGCCAGCTGATTCCCTCGGTCAAAACCAGCGAGATCTACAAGGGCTCGATCGCTTTCATCATCTTGCAACTGATCATGGTGGTGGCTGTCATTGCCTTCCCGGTGCTGGTCACCGGCGGTATCTCCAAAGAAAAGGACCTGAGCGCAGAGCAGATCATGCAGCAGCTTGAAATGCCACCTGCAGCGGATGCAGCCGACCCGACAAGGGACGCTGAAAAGCCGGCGACAGATGCGCCAGCCGAAGGCAGCAAGGCCCAGGACGACGACCCCATGAAAGCGCTCATGGACGATGTCGCCAAGGGCGACGGCAAGAAGAAGCCCTGAGGGTTTTATGAAAGGTATGCCCGCTTTGCAGCAGGCATAAAAAAAGCCCCGCAATGCGGGGCTTTTTACTTGGCTAGCAGAGACTCGGCTGCTTACAGCTTTTGGGCCTGCATGAAGGTGTCGAAACGGGCTTCCGTGAAACGGAACCAGAGGTTTTGCTCTTTACGGAAATCAGAGTAGTCGTCGTAAACCTTTTTCCAGTTAGGGTTCTTAGCGCTGATTTCAGCGTAAAGCTTCATGGACTCTTTGTAGGCCAGTTCCATGACGTCCTTGGGGAAAGGAAGCACTTTGGCTTTTTGACCCACCAGGGTCTTCAGGGCAGCCGGGTTGCGAGCGTCGTACTTGGCTTGCATATCGACGTGTGCAAAGGCAGCAGCGGCTTCAACGATGGCCTTGTTCTCTGCCGACAGACCCTCAAAAGCCTTGTTGTTGATGTACAGATCGAGCTGAGGACCGCCCTCCCACCAGCCAGGGTAGTAGTAGAACGGGGCAACCTTGTTGAAGCCCAGCTTCAGATCGTCATAAGGTCCGACCCATTCGGCCGCATCGATGGTGCCTTTTTCCAGCGCGGTGTAGATCTCGCCGCCCGGGATGTTTTGCGGCACGCCGCCCATGCGCTCGATCACCTTGCCGGCAAAGCCGCCGACGCGGAATTTCAGGCCCTTGATGTCTTTGGCAGACTTGATTTCTTTGCGGTACCAGCCGCCCATCTGAGCACCCGTATTGCCCATGGGGAAATTGACCATGTTGTACTTGGCGTAGAACTCACGCATCAGCTTGCCGCCGTTGCCGTGGTACATCCAGGCGGTCATCTGGCGGCTGTTCAGGCCGAAGGGGATGGCGCAACCGAGGGCAAAAGTCTCGTCTTTGCCGAAGAAGTAGTAAGGCGCTGTGTGGGCCATTTCAACGGTGCCGTTCTGCACGCCGTCCACCACACCGAAAGCTGGCATCAGTTCGCCGCCGGCATGCACAGAGATGACAAACTTGCCACCGGACATTTCGCCGACTTTTTTGGCAAATGTTTCAGCTGCGCCGTAAATGGTGTCCAGCGCTTTAGGAAAGCTGGAAGCCAGGCGCCAGCGGATGTTGGCAGCCGGGGCCTGAGCCTGCACAGCAGGGGCAATGCCAGCTGCGAGAACACCCGCGATACCTGCATTTTTGATGACTAGACGACGGTCCATATGAAACTCCTTAATTGTTAGAAACGCTGTATTCTAAGAGATAGGCAGGCAAAGGTATTGGTGCTTACCCGTGAAAAAACCGGTGTTTACCCCTGAAAAAAGGGTCTGCAAATCAACCAGCTTGTCCTTTGCAGCCTAGCGCTGACGTTCAATCAGGGCGTAGGCGTCATGCGCATGAATCGATTCGTGGTTGACCACCTCGACCCGGTAGCTGCCAATGCGGGGATCGGCTTCGAATACCACGGCAACGTCGCGAATGAGGTCTTCTACAAATTTGGGGTTGGCATACGCATGCTCTGTGACCCATTTTTCGTCCGTCCGTTTGAGCAGGCCCCAGAGTTCGCTGGAGGCATTGTTTTCGGCCACGCGCACCAGCTCGCTCAAGTCCATGGGCGAAGCCGGGTCACGCAATTCAACTCGCATGCTGATGAATGAGCGTTGGTTGTGCGCGCCATTGTCTGAAACCTCTTTGGAGCATGGGCACAGCGACTTCACCGGGACCACAGCTTGCAAACTCAGGCGGGTTTGGCCGGCATGGTGCTCGGCGATCCATTGGCCGTCGTACTCCATCAGGCTTTGCAAGCCCGACACCGGCGCGGCTTTGCGCACAAAAAACGGAAAGCTCACCTCGATGCGACCGGCCTCGGCCTCTAAAAGCGTCAACATGGCTTTGATTTCGGCACTTAACAAGTCTGCGGTCAGGGGCACACCCCTGACTTCCAGGGATTCGAGCCAGGCAATCAAGCGCGACATGTGGGCGCCCTTTTTCTGGGCGCTGAGTGCGACATCAAGCGTCCAGTGGCCCACCGTGGCTTGTAGTTTGCCGGCGACCATCACGCTCAGAGGGTAACGCAGCGACTTGATACCCACACGCTGGATAGGCATGTCGCGCAGATCAGCCCGGCCCTGCACATCGGGCATCACCGTCGGGCTGTTTGCCTGCGGCTGGCCCTTATTGTGATCAGACTTCATGCGACCGACTTCAGAACAACTTTGCCGGCCCGCTCAGGCAAGTAGGCCGCCAAACGGGCGATCACCGAGGCCTCAATGCCACCCGCATCCAGCCCTTGCAGTGCCATGAGTGCAGAGATATCACCATGCTCGGTGAATTCATCTCTCAAACCCAGCTGCAACAAGGGCTTGTGGATCCCGGCTTGCAACAAGGCCTCGCCCACCGCGCTGCCGGCACCGCCCATCAGGCAGGCGTCTTCTACCGTGACCAGGGCTTGGTGTGTGGCCGCCACTTCAAGCAACAAGGACGTGTCCAGCGGTTTGGCCCAGCGCATATTGACCACGGTGGCGCCCAGCTTGTCAGCGGCTGCCAGGGCCGGGTAGAGCAAAGTGCCAAAAGCCAGAATGGCCAGACCGGACCCCTGACGGCGCACTTCAGCGCGGGCAAAAGGCAGCGCCTCGAGCCCCGGCTCGGTGGCCAAGCCGGCACCGGCACCGCGCGGGTAGCGAACAGCCACCGGGTGGTTTTGCCCAAAAGCCGTAGTCAGCAACTTGCGGCACTCGTTCTCGTCGGCCGGGCAGGCGATGCTCATGTTGGGGATGCAACGTAAAAACGCAATGTCATAAGCACCGGCGTGCGTGGCACCATCTGCGCCGACCAGGCCGGCGCGGTCCAACGCAAACACCACGGGCAGGTTTTGCAGGGCGACGTCATGAATCAGCTGGTCATAGCCGCGCTGCAAAAAGGTCGAGTAAATCGCCACCACCGGCTTGAGGCCTTCACAGGCCATGCCGGCGGCAAAAGTCACCGCATGTTGCTCGGCAATGCCGACGTCGTAATAGCGGTCGGGAAAGCGCTGGTGAAACTCGACCATGCCCGAGCCTTCGCGCATGGCCGGCGTGATACCCACCAGGCGCGGGTCCTGCTCAGCCATGTCGCACAGCCAGCGGCCAAAGACCTGCGTGAAGGTTGGCTTGGCAGGAAGGGTGGTTTTTTGCAGGCCCAGAGCCGGGTCGAACTTACCGGGGCCGTGGTAGGCCACGGGGTCGGCCTCGGCGAGCTTGTAGCCCTGACCTTTTTTGGTCACCACGTGCAGGAACTGCGGGCCCTTGAGCTGGCGGATATTTTCCAGTGTGGGGATCAGAGACTCGAGGTCGTGACCATCGATGGGGCCGATGTAGTTGAAGCCGAAATTCTCAAACAAAGTAGCCGGCACGACCATGCTCTTGGCATGCGACTCCAGGCGCTTGGCCAGCTCAAAAAGCGGTGGCGCTCCTTTGAGCACCTGCTTGCCGACATTTTTAGCGGCGGCGTAGAACTGCCCGCTCATGAGCTGCGCCAGGTAGCGGTTCAGCGCGCCCACCGGCGGGCTGATACTCATGTCGTTGTCGTTCAGGATGACCAGCAGATTGCAATCGCAAACACCGGCGTTGTTCAGCGCCTCGAAAGCCATGCCGGCGCTCATGGCGCCGTCCCCGATGATGGCCACTGCGTGGCGGTCCTCGCCCTTTTGCTTGGCGGCCATGGCCATGCCCAAAGCGGCTGAAATGGAGGTGGACGAATGCGCGGTGCCAAAGGTGTCGTACGCGCTTTCGCTGCGCCGCGGAAAGCCTGAAAGACCGTCCAATTGACGCAAGGAATGCATGCGATCACGCCGGCCGGTGAGGATTTTGTGCGGGTAAGTCTGGTGACCCACGTCCCAGACCAGTCGGTCTTCAGGGGTGTTGAAAACGTAATGCAGCGCCACCGTGAGCTCCACCGTGCCGAGGTTGGAGCTTAGATGTCCGCCGGTGCGCGAGACGCTCTCGAGCAAGTACGCGCGCAGTTCGTCGGCCACACTTTTGAGCTGGGTGCGCGGTACCAGGCGCAAGTCGCTCGGACTGTTGATGGTTTCTAGCAATGGGTACATCCGGGCGTTCCTTAGAAACCGCGATTGACAAGCATGTCGGCCAGCGCACACAAGGCTGCCGTGTTCTCCAAGTCCGCGGCCCGCAGGCTGGAATGGGCTTGCGATAGCAATTCCTGGGCGTATTTTTTAGAAGCCTGCAGACCCATCAGGGACACGAAGGTCGGCTTATCCTGGGCCAGGTCCTTGCCGGCCGTTTTGCCCAGCGTACCTGAGTCGGCCACCACGTCCAGCACATCATCGACCACCTGAAAGGCCAGACCCAGTGTCGCACCATAATCACTCAGTGTACTTTGCGCTGCTGCTGTAGGCCTGCCGCATGCAGCGCCCATCATGACGCTGGCTTGTAAAAGGGCGCCCGTCTTGAGCTTGTGCATTTCATGCAATTGCGCGGAGCTGATGGGCTGGCCGACACTGGCCAAGTCAATCGCCTGCCCGCCCGCCATGCCCTGAAAGCCGGCCGCTTGCGCCAGCATGCGGCAAAGCAGTGCCTGCATGGTGGCCGGCATGGCGCTGTCGTCAGGGGTCAGCAGTTCAAAGGCCAGCGCTTGCAGGGCATCGCCAGCCAGCAGCGCCTGGGCCTGACCGAAGCGAACATGCACGGTTGGCTTGCCGCGGCGCAGCACGTCGTTGTCCATGCAAGGCATGTCGTCATGCACTAGAGAATAAGCGTGGATCAGCTCGACCGCGCAAGCAGCGCGCAGGGCCGCCTGGGGGTTGCCGTCCACCGCCTCGCAGGCGGCCAGCACCAGCAGCGGACGCAAGCGTTTGCCCCCACCCAGCACGGCGTAGCGCATGGCTTCACCCAAGCCGGCTGGGGCCGGGCTGGTTTGTGGGCAGGCCACCCAGTTTTGTAAGGCCGTCTCGACCCGTTCCAGCTGAATCGCGCTCCAGCCCGGCAGGTCAAAGGAAGCGCCGCTAACAGTCTTCGGAAAGTTCAAAGAATTCAAAGGTTTATTCCTGTGCCCAGGGTTTGAGTTCGCCGCCATCGAGCACCTTGATCTGCTGCTCCACGGCAGACAGCTTGTCGCGGCAGTAGGCAAGCAACTGGGCGCCGCGCTGGTAACCGGCCAGCAGTTGGTCCAGCGGCATTTGGCCGCCCTCGAGATCCAAGACCAGTTTTTCGAGCTCTTGCAAGGCCGCCTCGTAATGGGCGGGTTCGGTCAAGAGCGGGGCAGCGTTTGTTTTTCTCATGGCAGGTTGTTTGAGTGTGCAGATGATTTTAGAGGCTTGCAGTGCGACTCGTCTGCCGGCGCTGTCAGGCCAAGGCGATAAGGGCATTAAGGCCGGTAGGTACAATGAAAATCCAGTCTTAAAGGACTGCCCATCTCGCACTGCCCGACCAACAGTTCCACAAGCGCATGTCTGATTTAAGCCTTCGACTCTTGCAGGCGACCAGCCAGCTGCCCATCTCCAGCTATTTTGACCCCGGTCTGTACGCCCGGGAGCAACAAAAACTGTTTGCCAAAGGCCCACGCTACCTGGGCCATGAACTGGCGGTGCCCAAGCTGGGAGACTATTACACGCTGCCCCACGAAGGCCAGGGCCGGGCGCTGGTGCGCAATGCCTCGGGTATCGAACTGATTTCCAATGTCTGCCGGCACCGGCAAGCCCTCTTGCTGCAAGGCCGGGGTTCGCTGGGCCACCGGGCTGACAGCAACATCGTCTGTCCGCTGCACCGCTGGACTTACAACATCGCCGGCGAGCTGATTGGTGCGCCGCACTTCGAGATCGACCCTTGTTTGAACCTGAACCGCTACAAAACAAGCACCTGGAACGGCCTGGTTTTTGAAGACAACGGTCACAACATGGCGGCCGAGATGGCCGGCCTGGGTTCGCTGGAAGACCTGAACTTCAGCGGCTACCAGCTCGACAAAGTGCATCTGCACGAATGCAACTACAACTGGAAAACCTTCATCGAGGTCTACCTGGAGGACTACCACGTAGGGCCGTACCACCCGGGCTTGGGCGGCTTTGTCACCACCGACGACCTGCGCTGGGAACTGAGCAAAAATTACTCGGTGCAGACGGTCGGCGTATCCGACAAGCTGGGCAAGCCCGGCACGGATGTTTACAAAAAATGGCACGACGTGGTCCTGCAATACCGCAAGGGGGCTGCACCCAAATACGGCGCCATCTGGCTGACTTATTACCCGAACGTGATGATCGAGTGGTATCCGCATGCGCTGGTGGTCAGCACACTGCACCCGCAGGGGCCCGACAAAACCTTGAACGTGGTGGAGTTTTTCTACCCCGAGGAAATCTGCGCCTTCGAGCGTGAGTTCATCGAGGCGCAGCAAGCCGCTTACATGGAGACCTGCGTTGAGGACGATGAAATTGCTCTGCGCATGGACGCCGGCCGTCTGGCGCTGATGCAGCGCGGGGACAACGAGTTCGGCCCCTACCAAAGCCCGATGGAAGACGGTATGCAGCACTTTCACGAGTGGTATCGCCGCGAAATGGGTGCCAGCAAAACCACCCAGATGATCTGAGCGACTAATTAGGACACGGCTCATGCAAGCAATCTGGATGGTTCTGGCCTCTTTCTTGTTTGCCTCTATGGGCGTGTGCGTCAAACTGGCTTCCAGCAATTTCAACGCCTTTGAATTGGTGATGTACCGCGGACTGGTTGGCATGGTCTTCATGGCACTGATCGTGCAGGCACGCGGCTCGAGCTTGCGCACCCGCTTTGCCGGTATGCAGGCCTGGCGCAGCCTGGTCGGCGTTGTCTCTCTGGTCGCCTGGTTTTACGCGATTGCCTATTTACCGCTGGCCACTGCCGTGACGCTCAACTACATGAGCAGCATCTGGGTGGCCGCCTTTTTGATAGGTGGCGCCCAGCTGTATGAACGCGTTCCGCTGCAGGTGCGCCAGGGCCTGCTGATCCTCACGGTACTGACCGGCTTTGGCGGCGTGGTCATGATTCTGCGACCCACTCTGGAGCAAAACCAGTTGTTTGCCGGACTGATCGGGCTGTTGTCGGGCGTGTTGGCGGCCCTGGCTTACATACAGGTCACGGCCTTGGGCCGGGTCGGCGAGCCCGAAGAGCGCACCGTGTTTTACTTTGCGCTGGGCTCGGCCCTGGGCGGCGGCATCGGTGTCATATTCACCGGGCTGTCTGAATGGAACTGGCAGGCCGCCGTCTGGTTGCTTCCCATCGGCATCCTGGCCTCGATTGGCCAGTGGTGCATGACGCGGGCCTACAGCCAGGGGTCGACACTGGTGGCGGCCAACCTGCAGTATTCGGGTATTGTTTTTGCGGTGCTGTACAGCCTGCTGCTGTTTGGTGAACAGATTCCGCTGCTGGGCTGGCTGGGCATGCTGGTGATCGTGGCCAGCGGCGTGGCGGCCACGGCTCTGCGCACACAGGCACTGCCCAACCCGCCGGCCGAAGAACACTAATAACATTAACAACGCATCGACGCTGCAAACTCCAAATTTCTGGAAGGCTCTTACCATGCACACCCATCTGATCTCTGCCGAACAGCTTGCGCCCCTGCTGGTGACACCCGCGAACTGCCTGGTGTTTGACTGCAGTTTCAACCTGATGCAGCCCGATGCCGGCGCTGCGGACTATGCGCAGGCACACATTCCTGGGGCTGTCTATGCGCACCTGGACCATGCGCTGAGCGCCAAGCCCGGCCTGCACGAAACAGCCTCCGGCGGACGTCACCCACTGCCCAGCCGCGAGCGCTTTGCTCTCTGGCTGGCTGGCATCGGTTTGTCCAACGACATGCAGGCCGTGGTGTACGACCGCAACGGCGCAAACTACTGCGGCCGACTCTGGTGGATGCTCAAGTGGGCCGGCCATGAGGCAGTGGCCGTCCTGGACGGCGGCTTGCAAGCCTGGCAAGCTGCGGGCGGCGCCGTGACAGCCGGCCAGGAGCCAGCCCGCGCGCCCGCGCTTTTTGCACTGAAAGAAACCCGAGCCCGGCTGCTGGACGCGAATGCTGTGGCGGCCGCTCTGGGCCGCCCCGGGCAGACGCTTCTGGACGCTCGAGCCACGCCGCGCTTTAAGGGCGAGGTCGAGCCGCTGGACCCGGTGGCCGGCCATATTCCAGGTGCGCTGAACCGCCCCTTTGGCCAGAACCTGGACGCAGACGGAAAGTTCAAACCGGCTGCACATCTCAAGGCCGAGTTTGAAGCCTTGCTGGGACAGCGCGAGCCGGCCAGCGTGGTGCACCACTGCGGCAGCGGCGTTAGCGCACTGCCCAACCTGCTGGCCATGGAGATCGCCGGAATGGGAGGCACGGCGCTGTATGCCGGCAGCTGGAGCGACTGGTGCAGCGACCCGGCGCGGCCCGTGGCCCAAGGCTGAAAACCGCGAAAGTCGTGACCCCTTACCACCTTTACCTGCTCGAATGCGAAGACGGCACGCTGTACACCGGTGTAGCGCTGGATGTGGAGAAACGCTTTGTGCAACATCTATTGGGTCTGGGCGCAGCCTATACACGCTCGCATCCGCCGCGCCGGGTGCTGGCTTGCCGCTGCTACCCCAGCAAGGGTCTGGCACTGAGCGCTGAGTACGCGCTCAAGCAAATCCGGCGTGACCAAAAATTGCAGTTTTTCAAGTCGCATGAACAACTGGCCGGCGTGCAGTTGTCGCCTGTTTCTCAATCTGCAAGGAGGGCCGCACCTTGACCCCTGTGCTTGATGTTGTCACTTTTGGCGAGGCCATGCTGCTGCTGGTCGCAGACCGCCCCGGCCCACTGGAAGCAGCCGGCTCTTTTTACAAACGCAGCGCCGGCGCGGAGACCAACGTGGCCATCGGCCTGGCACGGCTAGGGCTGAAAGTCGCCTGGGCCAGCCGCCTGGGCACGGATTCGATGGGCCGCTATTTACTGGCCACCATGGCCGGTGAAGGCGTGGACTGCGCGCAGGTGGTCTGCGACGCCGCACAAAAAACCGGTTTCATGTTCAAAGGCCAAGTGCAAGGCGGCGGCGACCCGCCGGTTGAATACCACCGTCAAGGTTCGGCCGCTAGCGTGATGGGGCCGCAGGACATCAACGAAGCCTGGCTGCTGTCCGCACGGCACCTGCACGCCACCGGTGTTTTTGCGGCGGTGTCGGCCAGCACGCTGGCCCTCACACAAAAGAGCATGGAACTGATGCGGGCCGCCGGTCGCAGCGTGTCGTTTGACCCGAATCTGCGGCCTTCGCTGTGGGCTTCGACGGCGCACATGCGCGATGCCATCAACGACCTGGCTGCCCGTGCCGACTGGGTACTGCCGGGTCTGGAAGAGGGCCACTTGCTGACGGGCGAGCACAGTCCCGAAGGAATCGCCCGGTTTTACCGTGAGCGCGGCGCCAAGATGGTGGTGGTCAAACTGGGTAGCGAAGGCGCGTACTTTGACAGCGCTGGCGGCAGTGGCCATGTGCCCGGCTTTCCCGTGGCCGAAGTGGTGGACACCGTGGGCGCAGGTGATGGCTTTGCGGTGGGCGTGATCAGCGCGCTGCTGGAGGGCAAGTCACTGCACGAAGCGACCCGGCGCGGCGCCTGGATTGGCGCGCAGGCGGTGCAGGTGATTGGCGACAGCGAGGGCCTGCCAACCCGCGCGGCCTTGCTGGCAGCCGGGGTCTGAACCCCGGCGCCCGCTCAGTGGCTGTGCGTCAGGCTACTGGCCAGCGTGACCATGCCCATGCCGACGGCCAGCCACACAATTTGGGCCAGGGTCTCGCGGGCGGAGAGCTTTTTTTGCAGCTGAGGAATCAGGTCGGCCAGCGCCACGTACAAAAAACTGCTGGAGGCGATGGCCAGAAAATACGGCAGGTAAGCCTCTAGCTGTGCCACCAAAAAGAAACCCACCACACCCCCCAAGGCGGTCAATCCGCCGGCCAGCGAAACCTTGACCAAGGCCATGCGCCGGTTGTCGCTGGCTTGCCGAAGCACCGCCAGATCACCCATGTGGTGCGGTACTTCGTGCATGAGCACAGCCAAGGCGGCGACCACACCCAGGCGCATGTCGGCCACAAAGGCCGATGCGATCAACACGCCATCGCCAAAACAATGCACGCTGTCGCCGGTCAAAATCGCCCAGCTGCCACCAGGGCGCGCAGGCGCTTGGCTGTCAGCGTGGTCATGGGCGTGCACATGCGCGTGATCATGACCATGGTGATGTTCATGCCCGTGGTGCCAGAGTTCGGCCTTGTCGAGCAAAAAGAAAAAGATCAGACCGACCAGCAGGGTCGGAAACAGCTGGTCTGCGCTGACCTGGCTTTCAAAAGCCTCCGGCAGCAAGTGCATGAAGGCCGTGGCCAAGAGCGCACCGGCCGCCAGACTGAGCATGTGCTGCGTGTAACGCGCCAAAATACCGAAACCCAGCAAGGCCGCAAGCCAAACGCTGCCCACCCCGGCCAGCAAGGTAGCGGCCAGAATGGCCAACAAAGTCATATTCATAAGGCAAGGTCCGGTGCGTCAGGGCACCCATTATCCCGCCTTATGCCACGCCCTTGGCCTTGAACCACTCCAGCGCCCGCTTGAAGCCATCTTGCGCCGGGCCCGCGCGGTAGGTCGGCCGGTAGTCCGCATGAAAAGCATGGGGGCTGTCGGGGTAAATCACAAACTCGCTGGCGCGGGCGGCGGCGTTACCGGCCGCGCCTGCACCAGCCAGCGCAGTTTTCATCTGCTCCACGGTGTCCAGCGGAATGCCTGTGTCCTGCCCGCCGTACAGCCCGAGCACCGGCGCTTTGAGCGAAGCCGCCTGTTGCAGCGGGTGTTGCGGGCTGGTGGCGCTGGGCTGACCCACCAGGCGCCCGTACCAGGCCACGCCAGCTTTCACGCGGGTGCTGTACTGCGCGTAGAGCCAGGTGATGCGCCCGCCCCAGCAAAAACCGGTGATGGCGACTTTTTGTGTATCGCCACCCTGGCCCGCGGCCCAGGCCACGGCGCCGTCTAGATCGGTCATGACTTGCGCGTCAGGGGTTTTATTGACCACTTCACTCATCAGCCTGGCCAGCTCGCCGTAGGCGCTGGGGTCGCCCTGGCGGGCAAACAGCTCGGGCGCCACCGCCAAATACCCGGCCCGTGCAAAGCGAAGGCAGGTGTCGGCGATGTACTCGTGCACACCAAACACCTCATGAATCACCAGCACCACCGGCAAATTAGTTTTGCCGGCAGGTGCTGCAAAAAACACCGGCACCTTGAAACCGTTGACCTCAAAGCTGGACTCGCCGGTGCGCAAACCTTCGGACGAAGTTTTGATAGCAGTTTGCGCCATCAAGGGACCAGCGGCGACCGCATAGCCCGCACCCAAGGCGAGCTTGAGGGCAGAGCGGCGGCTGCCGGCTTGTGCGGCAGCGGGCAGCAAAGCATCAAAATCAAGTTTCTGATCGACAGTCAACATCGTTTTTTTCCTTCAAGGTTAGTTAAAAATTCAGTGCGCTTTTTCCCAGTTCGGGCCAAAGCCGATCTCGGCCAGCAGCGGCGCCTTGAGCTGCGCCACGCCGGCCATCAGGCGCGGAATTTCGGCGCGTACCCATTCGACTTCTGCCTCGGGCACCTCAAAAACCAACTCGTCGTGCACTTGCATGATCATTTTGCTGCCGCGCGCCTGGGCATCCAGCACCTGCTGCACCTTGACCATGCTCAGCTTAATGAGATCGGCCGCCGTGCCCTGCATGGGCGCGTTGATGGCGGCGCGCTCGGCTCCGCTGCGGCGCGGGCCGTTCGGCGAGTTGATCTCCGGCAGGTAAAGACGCCGGCCAAAGACGGTCTCAACATAGCCGAGGCTCTTGGCTGACAGGCGGGTCTCGTCCATGTAAGTCTTGACGCCGGGGTAGCGCTGAAAGTATTTGTCGATGTAGGCGGCAGCGGCCTTGGTTTCAATGCCCAGGTTGCGCGCCAGCCCGAAGCTGCTCATGCCGTAAATCAAGCCGAAGTTGATCACTTTAGCGTAGCGGCGTTGCTCGCTGCTGACCTGGTCCAGGGCCACGCCAAAAACCTCGGCGGCGGTGGCGCGGTGCACATCCAAACCCTCGTTAAAAGCGCGCAGCAAGGCCGCGTCTTCGCTGATGTGCGCCATGATGCGCAGCTCGATTTGCGAGTAGTCGGCGCTCGCGATCACGCAGCCGTGCGCAGCCGTGAAGGCTTCGCGCACGCGACGACCTTCGGCGGTTTTGACCGGAATGTTTTGCAGGTTGGGCTCGTTGCTCGACAAGCGTCCGGTAACGGCCACAGCCTGGGCGTAATGCGTGTGCACGCGCCCGGTGCGCGGGTGCGCCAGCTGCGCCAGCTTATCGGTGTAAGTGCCTTTGAGCTTGGACAGGCCGCGGTGCTCCAGAATTTTGGCCGGCAGCGGATAGTCTTCGGCGAGTTTTTCCAGCACTTCTTCGTCGGTGCTGGGCGCGCCGGTGGCGGTTTTCTTGACCACGGGCAAGCCCAGCTTGGTAAAGAAAATCTCACCGATCTGCTTGGGCGAACCCAGGTTGAAGGGCTGGCCGGCCAAGGCGTGCGCCTCGGCTTCGAGCTGCACAATGCGGGCGCCCAACTCAGCGCTTTGCCTGGCCAGCATGGGCGCGTCTATCAACACGCCATTTCGCTCAATGCGGTACAGACCTTCACTGGATTGAATTTCCAGATCGTAGACAAACTGCAGCTTGGCGTTGGCCTGGAGCTCAGGCCACAGCAAGCGGTGCACCGCCAGGGTCTGCTCGGCGTCTTCGCAGGCGTATTGGCTGGCTTTGGCAACATCGACCTGGTTGAACTTGATCTGGCTGGCACCTTTGCCGCACAGGTCTTCAAAGCTGATGCCACTGCGGCCCAGGTGGCGCTCAGCCAGGCTAGCCAGGCCATGCGGTTTGTGCACTTCCAGCACATAGCTCTGCAGCATGGTGTCGTGGCGGTAGCCCTGCACCTCAATACCGTGGTTGGCGAACACATGGCGGTCGTATTTGATGTGCTGGCCCAGCTTGGGCCGGACCGGGTTCTCCAGCCAGGGCTTAAGCCGCGCCAACACCTCGGCCAGCGGCAGTTGCTCGGGCGCGCCCGGGTGGTCGTGGGCCAGCGGAATGTAAGCCGCCGCCCCGGGCTTCAAGCTCACGCTCAGACCCACCATCTGGGCCTGCATCGCATCAATTGACGTGGTCTCCGTGTCCACGGCCACCAGCTCAGCGCTCTCAAGCTGGGCCAGCAGCGCATCGAAGGCCGCCCAGCTCAGGATGGTGTCGCAATGCACATCGACAGCTTGGGCAGCGGGTGCGGCTTGCGCCAGGTCAGGCTCGTCAAACAAGCCCGGTGAATCACTGTGTGAATTTTGCCGGGGCTTGACCTGCCGGGCCGGTACGCCGTCCGGCTCAGCAGCCGGGTTGGGATGCGCCAGACTTTTGACCAGCCCCTTGAAGCCGAAGCGCAGATAAAAAGCTTGCAGCGCTTCGGTCTGCTGCGCCCCCAGGGTAATCTGGTCCAGCGCCGGCAAGCCCTCAATATAGGGTTGCAAATTGCAGTCGGTTTTGATGGTCAGCAGCTCACGCCCGCGCGGCAACCAATCGAGCGACTGGCGCAGGTTGTCGCCAGCCACGCCCTTGATCTCATCGGCGCGCGCCACCAGCGCGTCCAGCGAGCCGTACTCCAGCAGCCACTTGACGGCCGTCTTGGGACCCACCTTGGGCACACCCGGCACGTTGTCGACCGTGTCACCGACCAAGGTCTGGTAATCAATCATCAGGCGCGGCGGCACGCCGAACTCTGCCTCGACACCGGCCAGGTCACGCCGGCGGTCGTTCATGGTGTCAATCACCGTGATGTGCTGGTCCACCAACTGGCTCAGGTCTTTGTCGCCGCTGGAGATGATGACCTCAATGCCTTGCTGTGAGCCGATGCAAGCCAGCGTGCCGATCACGTCATCGGCTTCCACGCCCGGCACGCTGAGCACCTTCCAACCCATCAGTTGGACCACCTCGTGAATGGCCTCGACCTGGCTGCGCAGGTCGTCCGGCATGGCCGAGCGCTGGGCTTTGTACGCCGGGTAAAGTTCGTCGCGAAAGGTCGGACCCTTGGCGTCAAAGACGCACACCGCATAGTCAGCCCGCACATCCTTGCGCAGCCTTTGCATCATGTTGATCATGCCGCGGATGGCTCCGGTGGCCGGGCTGGTCGGGTCGCCGGCGACCACGCGCAAGTCGGGCAGGGCGTGAAAGGCGCGGTACAGGTAGCTGGAGCCATCTACCAGCAGCAAGGTTTGGGAATCGGTGGTCATGTGCTGCGATTGTCGGGGATTTAAGAGGGGTCCGGATGCCGGGCTTGCCGCCAGCCGCGCCCCGCCTACAATGGCTCCATGCAACACTGTCACCGCCCCTTTTTGCTGGCTGCTCTGGTGGTTTTGGGTGCGGCTTCGGCCAGCGCCCAAACAACGGCTGCACCCCCTACCTCCAACGCCGCGCCTGTGAGCAAACCGGGCGACAAAGCCACTGGCCGCCCGGATCTCAGTATTGAGCGTATTCGCACCCAAGACAGCGGTTCGCGCATTGACGAGCTGCGTGTAGGCGGCGAAACCCAAAGCATCACCGTGCAGCCGGCCGCTGATGTGCCTGCCTACGAAGTTCGCCCCATGGATGCATCTCGCAACGGCAGCGGTACCGGCTTTGACAAAGGCAGTGCCGGCGCGCGCTTCTGGAATATCCTGAAGTTCTAAAGCCCTGCGTGGCCTGCCCCCTGACAGCGTTCCTTCTTTTTCTTGTCCAGTTATCCGGGTTGTAGCATGGCCGTTTTCTCCGAGGTCTCATTTGACGAGGCCAGCGCTTTTCTCAAGGCGCTGGGCCTGGGTCAGCTGCAAGACATACGGGGATGCACCGGCGGCATCGAAAACACCAATTACTTTGTTGACACAGACCAGGGTGAGTATGTCCTGACGCTGTTCGAACGGCTGCGCTTTGAGCAGCTGCCTTTTTACCTTCAGCTCATGAAACATCTGGCCGGCCGCGGCATTGCCGTGCCCGACCCGCAGACGGCGCCACCAGCGCCAGCCGTCCTGACAAAACCCCGGAAAGCGGTACCGGCTACCGGAGCACCATTGCTCAGCCAGCCGGAATGGACCGATGTACGGCCAGGCGAGATATTGCACCGGCTCAAAGGCAAACCGGCGGCCGTGGTCAACAAGCTGCGCGGTAGCAGTGAGTTGGCGCCGCAGGCAACGCACTGCACGGCAGTCGGCGACATGCTCGCGCGCATGCACCTGGCCGGCCGCGATTTTGCGATGCAGCAGCCCAATCTTCGAGGGCTGGCCTGGTGGAACGAGACGGTGCCGGTGGTGCTGCCCTTTCTAAGCGACGCGCAGCGCACGCTGATTCTGGGCGAGCTGGCATTTCAAAACCATGTGGCTGCATCGTCGGCCTACCGCGCCTTGCCGCGTGGCCCGGTGCATGCCGATTTGTTTCGCGACAACGTCATGTTTGAGACCGACGGCAGCGGCGGGCACAGCGCCACGCTGACCGGTTTTTTTGATTTTTACTTTGCCGGTTGCGACAGCTTTTTGTTTGACATTGCGGTTTGCCTGAACGACTGGTGCATCGATCTGGCCACCGGGCAGGACGATGCGCTGCGTGCCGGTGCACTGCTGTCGGCTTACCAGGCGGTGCGCCCTCTGAGTTTGCAAGAGCGTCATCTGCTGCCGGCCATGCTGCGCGCCGGCGCACTGCGTTTTTGGACGTCACGCTTGTGGGACTTTCACCTGCCGCGTGACGCCGCCATGCTCAAAGCCCACGACCCCGAGCATTTTGAACGCGTGCTGCGTCAGCGCCTGGTGTCTGACTTTGTGCTGGCCTCTTAACGCCGTCTTAGCACCCCCATTAACCCGAAACCAAACTGACACCACGGCCATGAAACTCAACATTGTTCCGGCGCGCACTGGCATTACCTGGGCCAAGTTGGGCGTGCAGACTTTTTTCAAACAGCCGCTGGCGCTGGCAGGCTTGTTTTTCATGTTCATGGCGCTGCTTTCGGTGGCTGCTTTTTTGCCCTACCTGGGCAGTGCGCTGGCGCTGGCACTGTTGCCCGCTGCCACGCTCGGTCTGATGGCCGCGACGCTGGAGTCCACGCGCGGAAAATTCCCCATGCCCTCGATATTGATCAGCGCATTTAGAGCCGGTCAGCAGCGCAAACGCGCCATGCTGATACTCGGCCTGATGTACGCCGTGGCTTTTCTGTGCATGATGGGGCTGACCGCACTGATTGACGGCGGGCAGTTCGCCAGGCTTTACCTGCTGGGCGGCAAGATCAGCGAAGAGTTGGTCTCGCAAGGTGACTTTCAGTTGGCCATGTGGGCCGCCATGCTGATGTACCTGCCGCTGTCACTCTTGTTCTGGCATGCGCCCGCGCTGGTGCACTGGCACGGTGTGTCGCCCGCCAAAAGCCTGTTTTTCAGCTTCATGGCCTGCTATAAAAATTTCGGCGCCCTGACGGTATTTGCCCTGGTTTGGGTGGCTCTGTTTTTTGTCATGGCTTTGGTGGTGGCCTTGCTCGCCACCTTGCTGGGCAACCCGGAATTTGCCACCGTAGCCATGTTTCCGGCCGCCATGCTGATGGTGTCTATGTTTTTCACCTCGCTGTACTTCACCTTTCGTGACAGCTTTGTCGCCGATGAAGACAGCCCGGAGTCAACTCCCCACCTCGTGGACATCAGTGCCTGATTCACTTTTTTAAAAGCAACTCATGCGCGCCAGCTTCATCGAGCTGACCTGCAATTCAGACAGCTTTTGCCCGGCAGCGAACAGCACTTTTTTGTGACCGGTTAAACCAGCGTCAATTTGGCCACGCTCAGCGCCAACCACTTGACGCCGTGGCGCGTGAAATTGATCTGCGCGCGGGCATCGTCGCCAGTGCCTTCGAGCATCTGCACGCGGCCCTCGCCAAACTTGGCGTGAAAGACTTCGTCGCCCACCTTGAGCCCGTGTGCTGGCGCATTTTTTTGCGGCGGCACAGGCGGGTTGGCAAAGCGATCAACGCCACCGGCCGTCTTGGCGCGAGCGGCATACGCATTGGCCGCCCAGTCGCTGCGCCCGCCCGCACTGCCCACACCACCAAAGCCTGCGCCGAAGCCCTGATTTTTTGGCGTGATCCATTTCAGCGCAGCCTCGGGCAGCTCGTCAAAAAAGCGGCTCTTCAGGTGGTAGCGCGTCTGGCCATGCAGCATGCGCGTTTGCGAGTGGCTCAGGTACAGGCGCTGGCGCGCGCGCGTGATCGCCACGTACATGAGGCGGCGCTCTTCTTCCAGGCCATCACGGTCACTCATGGCGTTTTCGTGCGGGAAAAGGCCTTCTTCCATGCCGGTGATGAAGACGCAGTCAAACTCCAGGCCCTTGGACGAGTGCACCGTCATCAGCTGCACCGCGTCTTGGCCGGCCTGCGCCTGGTTGTCACCGGACTCCAGCGCGGCATGCGTCAAAAAGGCGGCCAGTGGCGACAGGGTTTCGCCGGTTTCGGCATCGGGTGCCAGCGGCGTGTCGAGCAGTGGCGCGTTCGGATCCAGCCCCTGACTGACCGGTGACTGCCCGACGGGGTAACCATGCTCGTCCACCGGCAAGGCCACAGCGTCGCGGCCAAAGCCCTCCTGACTGACAAAAGACTCAGCGGCGTTGACCAGCTCACCCAAGTTCTCCAGCCGGTCCTGGCCTTCTTTTTCAAGCCGGTAATGCTCTAGCAGCCCGCTGTGCTGCAGCACCAGTTCGATGATCTCACGCAAGGTCAAGCCGCTGGTCTGCTCGCGCAGCACATCGAGCTTGGCGACAAAAGCGCCTAAGTTCGCGCCGGCTTTGCCGCTGACGGCGCTGACCGCGTCGCTCATGGAGCAGCCGGCGGCGCGGGCTATGTCCTGCAACTGCTCGATGCTGCGCGCACCGATACCGCGCGGCGGAAAGTTCACCACGCGCAAAAAGCTGGTGTCGTCGTGTGGATTCTCGAGCAGGCGCAGATAAGCCAGCGCGTGTTTAATTTCAGCACGCTCGAAAAAGCGCAGCCCACCATAGACACGGTAGGGCACGCCGGCGTTAAACAGCGCAGTTTCCATCACCCGGCTTTGCGCGTTGCTGCGGTAGAGCAAGGCGATTTCCTTGCGATCGCGGCCGTCACGCACCAGTTGCTTGACCTCATCGACAAACCACTGCGCTTCAGCAAAATCACTGGTGGCTTCGTAAACGCGCACCGGCTCGCCAGGACCGGCTTCTGTGCTGAGGTTCTTGCCTAGGCGCTTGGTGTTGTGGCTGATCAGCGCATTGGCCGAGTCCAGAATATTGCCGAAACTGCGGTAATTGCGCTCGAGCTTGATCTGCTGCAAGACCCGGAACTCGCGCACAAAATCGGCCATATTGCCCACGCGCGCGCCCCGGAAAGCGTAAATACTCTGGTCGTCATCGCCCACCGCGACCACAGAGCCGCCCGGCATGGCGCCCGGGCTTTGGACTGCGTCGTCACCCTGCCCTGCCAGCATCTTGATCCAGGCGTACTGCAGCTTGTTGGTGTCCTGAAACTCGTCAATCAGGATGTGGCGAAAGCGCCGCTGGTAATGCTCGCGCACCGGCGGGTTGTCACGCAACAGCTCGTAGCTGCGCAGCATCAGTTCACCAAAATCGACCACGCCTTCGCGCTGGCACTGGTCTTCGTAAAGCGCATAAATTTCTGCCTTCTTGCGGCTTTCCTCGTCGCGCACGGGCACGTCTTTGGCGCGCTGGCCGTCTTCTTTGCAGGCGGCAATAAACCACATCAGCTGCTTGGGCGGAAAGCGTTCGTCGTCCACATTGAACTGCTTGCAAAGGCGCTTGATGGCTGACAGCTGGTCTTGCGTGTCGAGGATCTGAAAGCTCTGCGGCAAATTGGCCATCTTGTAATGTGCGCGCAAAAAGCGGTTGCACAGGCCGTGGAAAGTGCCGATCCACATACCGCGCACATTCACCGGCAGCATGCCGGTCAGGCGCAGCATCATCTCTTTGGCGGCCTTGTTGGTGAAAGTCACGGCCAGTACGCCGCCGGGCGTGACCTGCCCGGTCTGCAGCAGCCAGGCGATACGCGTGGTCAGCACACGCGTTTTGCCCGAGCCGGCCCCGGCCAGGATCAACGCATGGGTGTCGGGCAGCGTGACCGCGGCCAGTTGCTCGGGATTGAGGTTTTGAAGAAGAGGGGCGTTGGAGGCGGCATCGGCGAACATCGGAACATTGTAGAAAGTCCTTGGCGCCGGGCTCCGCAAACATGCCGGCCCTCTTTTTAATGCGCTGCAAGCCTGCGCCTGCGCCGGCAAGGGCCAGGGCCAGGGCAAACGCGTTTACAATCAGTCACCGGGCTCAAGCAATTGCGCCCGGTTTTTTGTGGCCGTCGCATTTTCGTGATGCCGGCCGCAGTCAAGCCGGGCCAATCCAAGCGCCCATCAATGTGACTGACAACCTGATGGAGAGCTTGGGCCATGGAAATTTTTGACTACGACAACATCCTGCTGCTACCGCGCAAATGCCGCGTGGACAGCCGCTCCGAGTGCGATGCCAGCGTGACGCTGGGCGGGCGCAGCTTTCGCATACCGGTAGTTCCGGCCAACATGAAAACCGTGGTGAGCGAGTCCATCTGCGCCTGGATGGCCGACAAGGGCTACTTTTACGTGATGCACCGTTTTGATCTGGACAACGTCGAGTTCGTGCAACGCATGAAGGCGCGCGGCAGCTATGCCTCGATCTCGTTGGGCGTCAAGCCGCCCGATTACGCCACTGTCGACAAGCTGGTGGCACTTGGCCTGGTGCCCGAGTACATCACCATCGACATCGCACATGGCCATGCCGACAGTTTGAAAAACATGATCGGCTACCTCAAAGAAAAAATGCCAGCGGCCTTTGTGATTGCCGGCAACGTGGCCACGCCCGAGGCCATCATCGACCTGGAAAACTGGGGCGCTGATGCCACCAAAGTGGGCATCGGCCCCGGCAAGGTCTGCATCACCAAACTCAAGACCGGCTTTGGCACCGGCGGCTGGCAGCTGTCAGCGCTCAAGTGGTGCGCCCGTGTGGCCACCAAACCCATCATTGCCGACGGCGGTATCCGCGAGCATGGTGACATCGCCAAGTCGATCCGCTTCGGCGCCACCATGGTGATGATCGGCTCCCTGCTGGCCGGCCACGAGGAAAGCCCGGGCCAGACCGTTGAGGTGGACGGCAAGCTTTTCAAGGAATATTACGGCTCAGCTTCCGACTTCAACAAGGGCGAGTACAAGCACGTTGAAGGCAAGCGCATCCTCGAGCCGATCAAGGGCACGCTGGCCGAAACGCTGGTGGAGATGGAGCAGGACGTGCAAAGCTCAATCAGCTACGCGGGCGGCAAAAAACTGATGGACATCCGCAAAGTCAACTACGTCACCCTGGGCGGCGACAACGCAGTCGAGCATTTGCTGATGTGATTTCAGGCTGTAGCTTGCATCAGTTGCAAGACGCGCTGGTTCAACAAATGACCGGGCTGGCCCATGGCTTCGAGGATGCTGAAATGGTTCACCCCAGGCAACTCGTCCCGTACCGGCACCACGCGATGGCCCCAGGCTTGCTGTATCAGCACGTTGTGGCGCAGGAACTCGGCGCTTTCTTCGGCCCCGGCCACCGCAAACAAGCGGCCCTGCGGCGGCGGCAACCACGCCGGGCTCAAGCGCAGCACCTGGGCCGGCGTGAGCTGCAAAGCATCTTTCAAAAAAGGCGTGTGGCGTAACGATTCGAGCTCAAACAGCCCGGAAATTGACAGCGCATTTTTCACCAGATCAGTCGGCAGGTCTGGCGCCCATTGCGACCACTGGCAAGTCAGCAGCATGGCGGCCAAATGCCCGCCCGCCGAATGCCCCGCGACCGTGATGCGCGCGGGGTCGCCGCCGAATTGCGCGATATGGCGATACGTCCAGGCCAGCGCCCTGACCATTTGCAGCGTGATCTCTTCGATGGTCACAGCCGGGCACAAGTCGTAGTTGGGCACCACCACGCAAGCGCCGGCCGCGTTGAGCGCAGGGGCGATGAAGGAGTGGTCGGCCTTGTCGAGCGAGCGCCAGTAACCACCGTGAATAAAAATCACCACCGGTGCACCACTGCCCAGGCCACCGGCTGCGGGAAAGACATCAAGCTGCTCGCCGGCACTGTCTCCGTAGCGCAGGTCAATGTGGCAATTTGGTGCTTGCCGCGCCAAGCTCGATTGAAAAGCCCAGCGCGCAAAGTAATCGGCATGGTCCGGCACCAGTGCACGGTTGTTGTACATCCTGTCCAGCCAAGCTGGGTTGTAGTTAGAGGGGCTGATGGACATGCGCATGCTCCTTGAAAGTTACGCCATCTTGGCACAGTCAGCACCTACACAGACGCACCTACGCCCACAATCTGACACTGACGATCGGTTTTTTAATGAATAAGTGTTTTCCCTGAGCCGGAATGCTGCCCCAGGGGATCAAACGCCAGCCGCGGTCATAATTAACAAGTTGCCGCGCTGCATGACAAGTCTGCCCTGACACACCCCAAGCGGTCGGCGATTCAGGCCCTGCGCCATCGTCAGACTTCAAGCCCATTTAGGCAAGACCCCGGCGCGCTTGTTGCGCCACCCAAGGAGATTTGATGAGTGATGTGAAATGGACCGGTGGCGTAGAGCACTGGATCCAAAAAGGCGATATCCGTTTGTTCATGTGGGAGAAAAAAGCCTCGCCGAAGGTTCCACATGCGGGCACCATCTTTTTTGTGCACGGTTCTTCCATGGCCTCACAGCCGACCTTTGACCTGAGCGTTCCCGGTCGCCCCTATTCGTCGGCGATGGACTGGTTTTCAGACCACGGGTTTGACACCTGGACCATGGACAACGAGGGTTACGGCCGCTCCGACAAGCACCGCAATATCAACTTTGACATCAGCAACGGTGCCGATGACCTGGCCGCCGGCAGCCAGTACATCATGGAAAAGACCGGCGCCAAGTCGCTGCTCTTGTACGGCATTTCATCGGGCGCACTCAAGGCGGCTTTGTTCACCGAACGTCACCCCGAGCGAGTCGCCAAAATTGCGCTTGACGCATTTGTATGGACCGGCGAAGGCAGCCACACCCTGGCGCAGCGCAAGAAAAAGCTGCCTGAGTTTCTGGCCCAAAACCGGCGCCCCATTGACCGGGATTTCGTGCACAGCATCTTCAAGCGCGATCATCCGGACACAGCAGATGCGGCTACTGTGAATGCTTTCGCAGACGCCATCTTGACGCTGGACGACTCCATGCCCACCGGCACCTACGTGGACATGTGCTCCAAGTTGCCACTCCTGAATCCCAAAAATATCCCCGTGCCGACCATCATTTTGCGTGGCGAATACGACGGCATTGCCGGCATGGACGACCTGATCGACTTCTACAAACTGCTGCCCAACATGAACAAGCAGTTCAGCGTCATGCGCGGCATCTCCCACGCGAGTTTCCAGCAGAAAAACTACATGATGGTCTACCAAATCCTGCACAGCTTCTTCACCATGCCCGAGCCCGTTTACAAAGGATAGTCCCATGAAAAAACTTGTTAAATCCCTCATTGCGGCAGCTCTGTGCGCCGCATCGCTGAGCGCTGTGCATGCACAAAGCTATCCGAACAAGACGGTCAAACTGATCGTTCCATTTGCACCCGGCGGCTTCACCGATGTGGTCGCCCGCATTTTGGGCCAACGCCTTTCCACCGCCATGGGCCAGCAGTTTGTGATCGAAAACAAAGCCGGTGCCGGCTCCATCATCGGCACCGACTTTGTGGCCAAATCAGCGCCAGACGGTTACACCCTGGTGATGATCTCTACCACCCACGTGATCAGCCCCTGGATTTACAAGAGCATGCCCTATGACCCGCTCAAAGGCTTCGTCGCAGTGGCCAAACTGGTTGACTCCCCCTATGTGCTGCTGGTCAATCCCAAGGTGCCAGCGCGCAATGTGCAAGAGTTCGTGGCATTGGCCAAGGCGGCACCCAACACCATTCACTACGCCTCATCGGGCAACGGCAGCTCGCAGCACCTGATGGGCGGCCTGTTTGCTTCCATGACCGGCGCACCCATCATGCACGTACCTTACAAAGGCAGCGCTGGCGCGGCCAACGACCTGGTGGCCGGCATCGTGGAAAGCAGCTTTGCCGGTGTGCCCAACGCCCTGGCCCAGGTACCGCAAGGCCGTCTGAAAGCCCTGGCCGTCACCACGGCCAAGCGCATTCCGCAATTGCCGGATGTGCCGACTCTGCAAGAAGCGGGTGTGCCCGGCTACGAGGCCTCAGTCTGGCTGGCTTTGCTGGCGCCGGCCGGCACGCCGCGCGATATCGTGACCAAGCTCAACACGGAAATCAACAAGCTTTTGAGCTCACCCGACACCCGCAAGGCCCTGTATGACGCGGGCGTCGAAGTCTCAACCTCGACACCTGAAGCGATGACCGATTACATGGCGCTGGAGATGGTTCGCTGGGGCAAGGTCGTTAAAGAAATCGGTATCAAACTCGAGTGAGCTTTGCGGCCAATGGCCGCTCAGCGACAAAGCCCCGAAAGACAAAAGGCCGCTGTCAACCTAAGGGTTGGCAGCGGCCTTTGTTTTGCTCAGGAGGGCAGCCCCCTGGATTCAACTTAGTCGCGGGCGGGCTTGACGAACTTGCCGGCCTTCTTGGCTGCGTCACGCGGCACAAACACCTTACCAGCCGGCTTGGCAAAGGCAGGCTTTACAAATCCCGGTTTGGCAAACGCAGGCTTGCGGCCAGCGAAGTCAGGCCGCGGTGCGAAGCCTTCGTTGCGGGCGCCGAAGTTACGGTCGTCGCGGGGTGCAAAGTTGCGCTCTTCACGCGGGGCGAAGTTACCGCCACCACCGAAGTTGCCGCCTCGGTCGTCGGGACGGCGCGGTGCGCGGTCTGCAAAATTGCGGTCATTGAAACCCTGGCCCGGCTGGGCCTGGAAAGGTGCGCGCTCTTGGCCGCGGTCACCACCACGGTCGTTGCGATTGCCGCCGTAGCCACCACCGCCACCAAAACCGCCGCCGGCCGGCTTGCGGCCTGCGTAGCCACCACCACCGCCGCCGAAGTTGCGACCGCCGCGGTCAGGGCCGTTGCTGAAGTTGCCACGTGGACGCTCTGGCGCGGGAAAGCGCTGCTGCGGCTCCAGGCCTGCAATCACGCTCGGCTTGAGGGTTTGCTGTGTGTAGTGCTCGATCTCACCGATCTTGCGACGATCGCGGAATTCGGCAATCGTGATCGCCTGGCCGCTGCGACCGGCGCGGCCGGTACGGCCGATGCGGTGCACATAGTCTTCGGCTTTCATCGGCAGGCCGTAGTTGATCACGTGGGTGATGGTGGGTACGTCCAGGCCGCGGGCGGCGACGTCAGTGGCGACCAGAATCTGCACGCGACCATCACGGAAGGCCATCAGGCGGCGATTACGCAGACCCTGGCTCAAGGCGCCATGCAGCGCCACGGCGCTGAAACCTTCTTGCACCAGGTCATTGGCCAGACCATCACACTCAACCTGCGTGCAGGCAAACACCACAGCTTGGTTGATGGTGGTGTCGCGCAGCAAGTGGTCGAGCAACTTGCGCTTGTGCGTCATGTTGTCAGCCCAGAGCAGCGACTGCGTGATAGAGGCATGCTTATCTTGCGGTGAATCGATCTCGACGCGCTGCGGCTCGCGCATGACGCGGGTGGCCAGCTGCATGATGCGTGGCGCAAAGGTGGCGCTGAACATCATGGTCTGACGGCGCTGCAGCGTGAGCTGGTTGACTTCGGTCAGGTCATCGGCAAAGCCAAGGTCAAGCATGCGGTCGGCTTCGTCAACCACCAGGAACTGGACCTGGTCGAGTTTGATCTGCATGCTGCGCTGCAAGTCAAGCAGGCGGCCGGGGGTGGCGACCACCAAGTTGGCGTTTTGCAGTTTGGCAATTTGCAGCTGGTAAGGAATGCCGCCGACCACGTTGGCCACGCGCAGGCCGCGGCAATGGCGCACCAGGTCGATGGCATCTGCGCAGACCTGTTGGGCCAGCTCGCGGGTCGGGAACAAGATCAGGGCGCCGGGCGTGGCGGCCTTGAAGTTACGCACATTGGTCGGGTCTTTGCGCTTGGGTTTTTTCAGCGGAGCTTCGCCCTTGGCAACGGCCTCGGCGCTGAGGCGCTCAAACTCAGCGCGCTCAAAGCGCTCGGCTTCTTCGGCCTGCTTGAGCAAGGTGTGCAACACGGGCAGCAAAAACGCCGCGGTCTTGCCACTGCCGGTCTGGCTGGAAACCAGCAGGTCTGTGAATTTAGCTTTTTTGCCCTCGGCCTGCGCTTCCAGGCCCTGCATGGCCTTCGGTATCGTGGCCAATTGCACGGCGGTAGGTTGGGTAAAACCCAAGTCAGCCACTGCCTGCAAGAGTTCGGGAGCCAACCCGAGTTTCACAAAGCCGTTGGGCACTGGTGCGACGGCTGCCAGTGATCCGGCAGCCTCGGCAGACGCATCACAGAAGTCAGGTACCAGGCTGGTTTCAACATCGGAAGTGATGTCGGAAGCCGCATCAGAATTTTCGGGCACAAAATCGCCACGAGCCTCAAAAGAGTCAGTCATATTTTTTCTCGCTAATCGCCTGTGCGCCTCGCTTTTGGCAAAGGAACAGGAAACTCCACCTGCGCGTTAGCGACAGGCTTCGTTCATGGTTAATAAAACATCAACCATCAAACGAATATCCGGATCAGGCGCTCAACAGGCCTGAAGCGTTGACTCTGCAAAAAGAGTCCAAAAGTGTGAGGTAGATGTACAAATGCAGGGCACACAGTGCTTCTACAAGCCTTGCATTATGGCACGCTTTGAGGGTTTGTACCAATTATTGTGAATTCAAAGGTTAAGCGCCTTTTAGCGCTCATCCTTCAGATTGAAATGGATGGGGATGCGTACAGTTTGCACTGTCAGCAGGCCATTCTTGCGCGCCGGGCTAAACCGCCAGGCGCGCACGGCGTTCATGGCCGCAGCATCCAACAAAGCATGTCCGCTGGACTTTTCTAATTCGATACGGCCTGCACGTCCTTCCGCCAGCACCTCTGCCAGCAGCAGGACCTGCCCTTGTGCGCCTTGCCTTATGGCGAGCAGCGGGTAAGCAGGCCTGGGGTTGTTTAAAGAAGCCGCCTTGTAATCTGCATCTGTGTTGAGTGCTGCTGCCGGCATCTCAGGCTCTGCGGCGGGCGTGAGCGCTGACGATTGGGCCGCTACTGTTGCAATCACTGGTGTCGCTGCTGGCGCCGCTGCCTGCGCTGATGTTTGCGCCGCTGCTGACGCCGCGACTGCCACCGGCGGCTGAACTTGAACCGGCGCCATAGCGGGAACTGTTGCCGGCAAGTTCTGGGCTGTCTCTGACGGTAACTTATCTTTGCTCGGCGCAGAGGGGGGCTGGAATTTGGCGGCGGCTTGAGCGCTCACAGGGGCTGGCGTTAAAAACTCCAGGCGCATATCGGGCCGCCTGATCACTGGCTCAACGCTAGAGTGTTTGAGCCAGACCAGCAGCAAGCCGGCATGCACGGCCAACACAAACAAGCTCAGACAGATGAGCAAGCCAGGCCTGGGCGACAAGTCAGGGCGCATTTAAAAAAATAGGCTTGGTCTCGACGCATCGAGCTCTTAGGGTTTGAAATCTCATGTTGAGAGCTTTTTAGGCTGCAGCAGAGCCAGACTTTATTTCAGGAAGTGCTCGCGGTAGTGTTCGAGCTCATCGATCGACTCGTGCACATCGGCCAGGGCGGTGTGGCTTTGCTGCTTTTTGAAAGAACTGTAGACCTCAGGCCGCCAACGCTTGGCCAACTCTTTGAAGGTGCTGACATCCACATTGCGGTAATGCAAAAACGCCTCCAACTTGGGCATGTACTTGACAAGAAAGCGTCTGTCCTGACTGATGGTGTTGCCGCACAAGGGTGAAGTGCCCTTGGGCAGGTACTTGGCCAAAAAGCTAAGGACCTGGCGCTCGGCCTCTTCTTCGCTGATGCTGCTGAGCTTGACCTTGTCGATCAGCCCGCTGCGCCCGTGCGTGCCCTTGTTCCAGTTGTCCATTTTGTCGAGCAACTCATCGCTTTGGTGAATCACCAGAACCGGGCCCTCAATGCGCGGCAGCAGTTGCGGGCCAGTGACGATGACCGCGATTTCAAGCAGGCGCTCTTTTTCCGGGTCCAGCCCGGTCATTTCACAATCGATCCAGACCAGGTTCTGGTCTGACTTTTTCAAGAGGGGTTCAGTTTCAAACATCTCTGGATTCTCGCTGATGCCCTAAACTTGGTGAGATGACTGATCTATCCCTCACATGGACCCTTGTTTTTTCAGCGGCGCTGGTGCTCGGCCTGCTGCTCAAGCTGTACCTGAGCTCACGCCAGATCCGCCACGTGTCGCTCCACCGCGATATGGTGCCACGCGCTTTTGCGGCAACCATTTCTCTGGCATCACACCAAAAAGCCGCTGACTACACCTTGACCAAAGCACGCTTTGGCCTGCTGGAACTGGCTTTCGGCTCTGCCCTGCTGCTGGGCTGGACATTGCTAGGCGGGCTGGACACGCTCAATCAGGCGCTGGTCGGCTCCGCGCTAGCGCAATGGGGGCCGCTGGCAACGCAAATGGCGCTGGTGGCTGGCTTTGGCCTGATCAGTGGCGCGCTTGATTTGCCTTTCACGCTGTACAGCACCTTCCGCATTGAAGAGCGCTTTGGCTTCAACAAAATGAGCTTGCAACTTTGGCTGGCCGACCTGCTCAAGTCGACGCTAGTCGGCATGGTGATCGGGCTGCCGATCGTGGCACTCATCTTGTGGCTGATGAACAGCGCCGGCCAGCTCTGGTGGCTGTGGGCCTGGGCGGTGTGGATGGGTTTTAACCTGCTGGTGCTGGTGCTGTACCCGACGGTGATCGCTCCGATCTTCAATAAGTTCAAGCCGCTAGAGGACGACAGCCTGAAAGCCCGCGTCACCGCCCTGATGCAGCGCTGCGGATTCGCAGCCAAGGGACTTTATGTGATGGATGGCAGCAAGCGCTCGGCGCATGCCAATGCCTATTTCACCGGTTTCGGTGCTGCCAAGCGCGTGGTGTTTTACGACACGCTGCTTAAGCAACTCACTCCGGCGGAAGTAGACGCCGTGCTGGCCCACGAGCTGGGTCACTTCAAGCACAAGCACATCATTCAGCGCATCTTCATGCTGTTTGCAATGAGCCTGGCGGGTTTTGCGCTGATTGGTTTTTTGTCACAACAGCTCTGGTTTTACACCGGCCTGGGCGTTCGTCCCAATCTGGGCGCGCCAAATGATGCGCTGGCGCTGCTGCTGTTCATGCTGGCGGTGCCGCTGTTCAGTTTTTTCATCTCGCCGCTGATGGCGCAGCTCTCGCGTCAGCATGAATTTCAAGCCGATGCCTATGCTGCGATGCAAACCGACGGTCGCGATCTGGCCAGCGCACTGCTCAAGCTTTACCAGGACAACGCCAGCACGCTCACGCCGGACCCGGTATTTGTGAAGTTTTATTACTCGCACCCGCCCGCCAGTGAGCGCCTGGCCCGCATGGGCGTCGCCGGATGAACAAGGTCCACCTGGGTCGGCGCGCGATGAGTGCGACCGAAATCGTCACACAGCTCAGCCAACTCAATGGGGAACAGGCGCTGGGCTGGCGACTGATTGATGGCGCGTTGGAAAAATCTTTCAACTTCAAAGACTTTCACCAGACCATGGGTTTTGCAAATGCGGTGGCTTTCATTGCCAATGCCGAAGACCACCACCCTGCATTGGCACTGAGCTACAAACAATGCACAGTGCGCTTTCACACGCATGATGTGAACGGCATCACCGTCAGTGATTTTTTTTGCGCGTCCAAGGTTGACGCCTTGATGGCTTGAAGCCTTCCGGCAAACCGGTCGGTGCGGCACGGCCCGCCGTATCGGGTACGCAAGCGGGCCTGGTGGTCGCAGGTTTCGGGCGCCACGTACTGGTTGAAAAGGCGGACGGCGAGCGCGTCATTTGCCACCCGCGTGGAAAAAAAGGCCAGGCGGTGGTTGGTGACCGGGTGAGCTGGCTTCCGTCAGAGGACGAAGGCACCATTGAAAAAGTCGAGGCGCGCGACAACCTGTTTTACCGGCAGGATGAGCTGCGCACCAAGTCCTTTGCGGCCAATCTGGATCAGGTGCTCATATTGATGGCGGCTGAGCCCGAGTTCTCTGAAAACCAACTCACGCGGGCGCTCATTGCCGCCGAGGCCACGGGCATACGCCCCGTCATTGCGCTGAACAAAAGTGATCTGACCGAGCCTTTTGGCCGAGCCTGGGCCAAGCTGGCCCCCTACCGCGCCATGGGTTACCAGATGCTGTCGCTGGCGATCAAACCTAAGGCGGAGGACGACCCGGGGCAGACCACGATGCAATCTTTGATGCCGCTGATGCGGGGGAAAAAGACCTTGGTACTGGGTCCCTCGGGCGCCGGCAAAAGCAGCCTCACCAATCTCTTGATTCCGCATGCACAGGTACTGACGGCGGAGATTTCGCAGGCGCTGAACTCCGGCAAGCACACCACCACCAGCACCACGCTGTACTGGATAGATGCGGGCCGCAGCACCGCATTGATTGACTCACCGGGTTTTCAGGAATTCGGGCTGCATCACATCGAGCCCATGCACCTGGCCGGCTACATGCCCGACCTCAAAGTCCATGCCCAGCACTGCAAGTTCTATAACTGCACGCACTTGCATGAGCCTGGCTGCGGGGTGATTGCTGAGCTGAACCGCAGCGACGCCTCCAGCAGCATCAGCGCCAGCCGCTACCGCTTGTACAGCGAGCTGTTCTCCGAGTTGTCGCAAACGCGTTACTAAGCACAAGCAAAACCTGACCTCTGCCGGCGCTAGCCGATCAGCCGTGCCAGTGTCAGCAGTGCCAACAACACCATCCACAGCACTACGCAGCGCCAAACCAGACCGACGATGCTGCGCAGATGCGCCACTTCAGGTTCGCGTCCGGGTGTGGCCTGGGTGGCCGGCGGCACCGCATTGTCATCGCCCGGGGCAAAGGGCAGACGAATCGCCTTCAAGGCACTGCCGCCCAGGCGCACATTGACAGCACCGGCCGTGGCCGCCAGCACAACGCCATCATTGCGAGTGGGCGAAGCGGCCTTGGCGTCAAGCGCAAAGCCCTGTGTGTAGTGGCGCCAGCTGTCAATGGCGTCCTCGAAGCTACCGACTACCGCGAAGCCCAAGGCCGTGAGGCGGGCCGGTAAAAAATCAATCACACCCCAAGCGACCAGAGCAGCCTGTTGCAGGGCCGTGCTGGCACCCACACCAGAGGCGCGGAACTTGTAGCTCCAGTAACGCGCGACGAACTCGCTCAAACGGTAAAGCACTGCGCCCGTCGGGCCCAGACCCAAGGCAGCCAGAATACAAAACCAACTCAGAACGCCAAACACATGGCGGTGCGCAGCCAGCACCGAGTGTTCAATAACATGGCGCACGATCTCACTGCGCGGCAACAAACTGGCATCAACCTGCTGCCAATCGGCCAGCAACTGACGAGCAGTCTCCTCGTCCCCCATGTCCAATGCGTCGCGTATGGCTGTGAAATGGTGACTAAATTGGCGAAAACCCAGAGAAGCGTACAAGACCACCACGCTCCAGACAAAAGCCAGCAAGCCGTTCACGCTCCATAGCAGCCAGTGAATAGCAAAAGCCAGAAGCGCCGGCATCAGCACCGCCATGGACCAGACCAACCAGCCATGCTGCTGGCGACCCGCGTCCAGGTTGCGACTACACCAGCGCGTCCAAGCGCGGACACCCGCATGCAGTGAATTGCCCGGCGACAAGGGCCTGGCCTGCTCCATAAGGAGGGCAAACAGAACGGCAAAAAAGCTCATAACAAATCATAACGGCGCAGCGTCAGCGCCGGGCCATTCCAAGCTGACCAATTCAGGCGCATGGCTCAGGACGCCATGAAACGGTAAAAATTGCGAAGCATCGCGGCCGTGGCTCCCCAGATGTAGCGCTCCTTGGGGTGTGCCGGGTCACTGCTGGTGTAAGGCATCGAGAACCATTGACGCACAGCGCCATCGAACTCAAAAGCGTGCCGGCGGTGATTGGCAGGGCTCATGAGGTGGCTCAGGGGAACTTCAAAAACATCGGCCACCTCAGCCGGGTTGGGCTTGAGCTCAAAGCCGGGCCGCACCAGCGCCACCACGGGCGTGACAATGTAAGCCGTGCCGGTGACGTAAATGGGCAGACTCCCCAGCACTTCAACATGACTGGCCGGCAAGCCGATTTCTTCGTCGGCTTCTCGCAAAGCCGTGTGCACAGGGTCCCGGTCGCCCGCATCGGTGCGCCCGCCAGGAAATGCGATCTGCCCGGAGTGGGTCGACAAGTTCACGCCCCGCTCGGTCAGCAGCAGCGTCAGTTCCTGGCGCATGACCAGCGCAATCAGCACCGCCGCAGGGGCGGGTTGACGGTCACCGAATTTCTTTTCAAAGCTGCTTTCGGGCGTCCAGTCAGGAGGCTGGCGAAAACGCTCCCTCAAAGCGTCTGGCGTGAGATGTTGGGCCGGCACGTCGGGCAGGTGCGTGTCCACGCTCACCACCGGCACAGTGCGGGGGTCAATTTTGGGCAGCGGACGCGTGATGGTCATGACTAAAAAGGGTTAGCTGTGGCCAAGAAAAAAGCCGCTCAGGGAGCGGCTTTTCTCAGGAAAGTTTATTGGAACTCGAGGCCGCCAATCAGGCCGCTTTGGCGCCCAGCTTTTCCTTGATACGTGCCGACTTGCCGCTGCGGCTGCGCAGGTAATACAGCTTGGCGCGACGCACGTCACCGCGGCGCTTAACTTCGATCTTGGCGATCAAGGGGCTGTAGAGCTGGAATGTCCGCTCTACGCCTTCGCCATTGGAGATTTTGCGCACGATGAAGCTGGAGTTCAGGCCGCGGTTGCGCTTGGCAATCACCACGCCTTCGAAAGCCTGCATACGCTTGCGGGTGCCCTCAACCACGTTGACGCTCACGATGACGGTGTCACCAGGAGCGTACGCGGGAAAGCTTTTGTTCAGACGAGCAATTTCTTCTTGCTCAAGGGTTTGAATCAGGTTCATACAATTTCCGTATCACTTCATTTTTCGTTCATGCACGCGCTACGCTAAAGACCGCAAATCCAGAGGAGACAAAGACGGTAAACCGTTGTCGCTTGGTTGCAATGGCCGCCAGAGGACCGAAAGCCTATGATTATAGCCAATTACGGCGGGCTATCGGTTATTCCAGCCAGCCCGGCTAAAAAAGCCTCATCAACGGAAGTCAGTCGTCCAGCTGCCCGGGCCGCCTCCAGCAAGGCCGGGCGCAGGGTCTGGGTCAGCGACAAGCGCTGTTCGCGGCGCCAGCGTTCTATGTCCGCATGGTGACCCGACAGCATCTGCGCCGGCACGGCCTGGCCCCGCCAGGTTTCGGGCCGGGTGTAATAAGGGCAGTCGAGCAGGCCGTCGATCGCCGGGTTAAAACTGTCGAACTGGTGGCTGCCCTCGTCGTTGAGCACTCCGGGCTGCAGGCGAGTGACCGCATCAATCAGGGCCATGGCGGCGATTTCGCCACCCGACAGTACAAAGTCGCCAAGACTGATCTGGCAGTCCACATGCGCGTCAATGAAACGCTGGTCCACGCCTTCGTAGCGGCCGCACACCAGCACCGCCCCGCTCGAAGCCGCCCAGCCTTCCACTGCGCTGTGGTTCAGAGCCTGGCCGATGGGTGAAAACAAGACCACCGGTGCCGGCGTAGCCTCGCCGGCGGCGCGCTCAGCGCGTATGGCCTCCAGGCACAAGGCCAGCGGCTCGGCCATCATGACCATGCCCGGGCCGCCGCCAAAGGGCCGATCATCGACGCGCCGGTAATTGCCTTCTGAATAATCCCGCGGGTTCCACAGGCGCAGCTGCACTTGGCCGGACTCGTAGGCACGGCGCGTCACGCCGCTACTCAAAAAGGGGGCGAAAAGCTCAGGAAAAAGGGTGATGACATCAAAACGCATGCGGGTATTGTGCGCGGCGTGGGGAACAGGGGCCGGCGTCAATAGTCGGGCTGCCAATCCACCGTGATGCGCTTGCCCGGCAAATCCACGGCGTCAACATAGGCAGCGACAAAAGGAATCATGCGCTCGGCGGCGGACTGGGTGCCGTCTTCGGCAAGCGCCTGGTATTCAACACACAGCACCGCATGCGGGCCGGTGGTCATGAGGTCACGTACCGTGCCCATGCTCAGCCCTTCACGGTTGAGCACTTCCAGACCAATCAGATCTACCCAGTAGTACTCATCTTTGGAAGCGCTGGGGAAACTGCTGCGCGGCAAAAAAATACGCGCACCCCGCAAAGCCTCGGCGGCGCTTCGGTCTTCAAGGCCGGCGATTTTGGCGACCACGGTATCCGAATGCACCTTGCACTCTTGCAGGCTGATAGATACGGTGGACGAGAAAGTCGAGAAGCCCGGGCGAAACCGGGCTTCAGGGGCTTGTAAAAACCAATCTTTGGCCGCAAAGAGAGCTTGGGGCTCTGCGCTGTGTGGCAGCACCTTGACCCAGCCCTTGACGCCCCAGGCGTCGAGGATACGACCAACTTCGATCGCATCATGGGGCAATGCGGCCTGCTTGAGGCCGGGTGAAAATTCAGTCGCCATGTTGCTGCATGTCATGCCATGGCTGGCGGGTTGGCAGACCTTCGCAAGAAGGCCTGCAAGCCCGTTCAGGCCGCTTTGGTAGCGCCCTGCTTGACCAGACGCTCAACGGTTGGCGAGGCTTGTGCGCCAACGCCGAGCCAGTGGGTCAGGCGGTCTTGCTCAATGCGCAAGCCCTCTTCGCCACCTTTAGCGATCGGGTTGTAAAAACCGATACGCTCGATGAAACGGCCATCGCGGCGAACGCGTTTGTCAGCCACAACGATATTGAAAAATGGACGGTGCTTGGAACCGCCGCGCGAGAGTCGAATGACGACCATGATTTATCCTTCGGGTGGTGGGAAGACAAAATTGTCCACCCAACATGAGTTTGCAGCGCCTAAGACACACGACATGGCCACCCGGCCAGCGAATTGCTGCAAAGCCGCAGATTATAGCCCGAGACACAGCCAAGTGAGCACCCATGACTATCCTGCGCCCAAGCCAAGAACAAGACCTACCGGCCATCACCGCCATTTACGGCCACCATGTGCTGCACGGCAGCGGCACCTTTGAAACCGAGCCCCCCTCGCTGGCCGACATGACGGCCCGCCGAGCCGAGGTACTGGCCCGGCAACTGCCCTACCTGGTGGCAGAAGACGGGGGCCGCATTGTGGGCTTCGCCTATTGCAACTGGTTCAAGCCACGGCCGGCCTACCGATTTTCGGCCGAAGACTCCATTTACCTGGCCCCCGATGTGCACCGCCACGGTCTGGGCCGCGCCCTGCTGGCAGAACTCGCGGCGCAGGCAGAAGCGGCCGGGGTGCGCAAGCTGATCGCCGTCATTGGCGACTCGGCCAACGCCAGCTCCATCGGCGTGCACCGCAGCGTTGGTTTTGAGCAGGTGGGCGTGCTCAAATCTTGCGGGTGGAAGTTTGAGCGCTGGCTCGATGCGGTGCTAATGGAAAAAACCCTGGGCGCAGGCAACAACAGCCCGCCGCAATCGACTGGGGTTTAATGCACGAGCCGCTTAGCAGCAACAAAAAACCATCTTCTTTCCGATCGATCCGCATGAAAAACAAAACCCTGACCACCTGGCTCACTTTCCTGGGTGGTCCGCTGGGCTTGCACCGCTTTTACCTGCACGGGCTGAGTGACACACTGGGCTGGGCTATGCCCATACCCACCGCGCTCGGTATCTACGGCATCCAACGCATGCAACAGTTTGGCATGGACGACGCTCTCAGCTGGGTGCTGATTCCGCTGCTCGGCTTCACCATGGCCGGCTGCGCGCTGACCGCCATTGTGTTCGGGCTGACCGCCACTGAAAAGTGGAATGCCCGCTTTAACCCGGACGCCGCACCTGATGCGCGCCCGGGGCAGACCAACTGGCTAACTATTTTGGCCGTGGCAGCGGCGTTGCTGGGCGGCACCACCGCAATGACGGCCAGCCTGGCCTTTAGCTTTCAGCATTACTTTGAGTTTCAGGTCGAAGAAGCGCGCAAAATATCTCAGTAAACAACAGCGCCGGCGCTCCGCCCTTTAACTCACGAGCATGAGCGCCAGTGTCAAAGTCAGCAGAGACATGGCTGTAGACACTGCCACGCTGGCGGTGATTAGTTCCTGGGCGACGCCGTAGCGCTGCGAAAAAAGAAACACATTGGCGCCCATGGGCAGCGCCGCAGTCGCCACCATCACCGCCATCGGCAGGCCGCTCACGCCCATCCAGAAGCACAGCGCAAACACCAGCAGCGGGTGCAGGATGTTCTTAACACCGGCCAGCACCAGGGCCGGCCGCCAATAGACCCCGACACGCGTGTAGGCCAGCGTGATACCCACCAGCATCAAGGCCACCGGGCTGAAGGCCTTGGCCATCAGTTCCAGCGGGGTTTCAATCGCCTGGGGCAGTTGCCAGCCGATCCGGGCAAACAGCAAGCCCGCCAGCAAGGGCATCGTCAAGGGGTGCCAGATACTGTGTTTAAAGGCATTGAGCACCGTGGCCAGCGCGGGGCGCGGGGCGGCACCCGGCAATTGCTCGCGAGCCACGGCCAGCTCCAACATCACAGTCGCGCTGGTCAGCAGCACCAGCGAATGCACGGCCACCAGCGTCAACAGCGTTACCAGCCCGGCCGAGCCGTAGACCAGGGAGACCAAGGCAATGCCGATCATGACCGTGTTGGAATACGTAGCCGCTAGGGCCAGCACTGCGGTGCGGCGGTTAAAGCCTTGCAACAAAAAAGTGCTGCCAAACAACAGGCCGACCGCCACAAAATAAGCTGCCACGGGCTTGAAGTCGAGTTGCTCAAGGTGCACGCGGCTCATGGTGCGAAACAACAGCGCCGGCGTGAGCAACAAAAACACCAGGTTGGACAGGTCCTTGACGGCGGTCTCGCGAACCCAGCCAAGTCGGGCGGCGACAAAGCCTGCGCAGATCAGCAAAATAACGGGCAAAAGCGACGTCAGCACCAGCGAATTCATGGCGCTGATCTTAACTTCGACACGCTTGCAGCAGCCCTACTTCGCTACGCTGCGCGTGGCCGCCTAGGCCTTAACCAGCGTGGCGTATTCCGTCCGTCAATTTTTGAGCCATGTCGCCATGCTCTGGCATTGAGACATTAATGCCGCGCCGCCAACGCACATCGACCCGGTACGTGGACCGCCACTATGTAGGACTGTAGTGATTTACAGATGGGGAGAGTGTCTAAATCTAGCCAGTAGGCTGGAATCTAGTGCGCAAGCATGACCCGACTTTGAGGTGGATCAGGGGTGCAACACTGGTCTTAGGATGCCTATACGCCGACGAGAATGAATGCCTCAGACATAGTGCGACTGATGGCCTGCCACGCAGCCGTGAAGAGAGCTATCTTGCGCAACAGCTATTGAGACATGTTGACCTTTCCGTCAATCTAATAATTAACGAAACGCGGCGGTCCGATATCCACGGTCGCCATCAGCGCATCGAGATGCGCGCGCAATTGCTGCAGCTTCAGTTTTTCATTACCTCCCTGAAGCCAGAGGTTTTCGTACTCCCCAGGGTCATGGGCATGATCGAACAGTTCCGCAAGATCGTGGCCGTGATAGAAAATGCTTTTGTAACGTCCGTCAAACACCATTGAAGCGTGTGTGGCGTCGGGATGTCCGCCCATGGCATCCCGGTATTCGCATACCACTGCCTTCTTGTGCACGGACGGATCTGCTTTTCCGCGCAATATAGGCAAGAGCGACTTGCCCTGCATCGACGCCGGTACTTCCATGCCGCATGCGTCCATCAGCGTCGATGCCACATCGATCGTTTCGACCAAGGCGTTGCTATGCATTCCGGCCGAAAATTCACCAGGCCACGACATGATCAAAGGTACACGCACGAGACCGTCGAAAAACCGGCAGCCTTTCAATACCAGTCCGTGGTCGCCGAGCAACTCGCCATGATCGCTCATGAAAATCACAATGGTGTCTTCCAGTTGGTCGCTATCGCGCAGCGCCTGCATGATGCGGGCGAACTGATCGTCGATCTGCTCGATCATCGCGTAGTAGTTGGCCTTAAGTTCTAGCGCGTCATACTCGTTATGGGATGAGGCGATAGCATCATGGCTGTCGGCTGAGACAGGCGAGATTTTTTTTCGAACGCGCGGGTCGTCTGCCACCTTTGTTTGCTGATCGATCTTCACAAAAGCTCGCTGGCGCTCGATGTCCGATTCGCGAAAAAGTGGCAAAGGTAAAGAGGCCGGTTTGTAGCGACTCAAATATTCCGGTGGTGCATCGAAAGGCCCATGCGGGTCGAATGTATTCACGCTGATCATCCACGGCCGGTCACGGCGTTCGGTCAGAAAGCGGATAGCCATCTCCGAACACCAGGTGGTCTGATGAAATTCGCTCGGAATCCCGGGGCCGCAAAAATAGTTGGTAGTCGAATACAGTTCAACCGGGTCCACTTTCTTCTCATGCCGCAGCCAATTTTCATAGTCGTGACCATAGGCTTGATCGGGCGTCGGATGGTGGCTCCATTGAAACACACGATAGCCGTCGTCTGTGCGCACTTCGTAGTTCTTTGCCGCAGCGAGGTGCAGCTTGCCAACCAGAGCGCAGTCGTAGCCGGCCTCTGCAAAGCGCTTGGTAACAAGCTTTTCATGCGGCGGAAACCAAGCATTGCCATTGCGGTAGACGTGATGCGATGCCGGATAGCGGCCAGTCAGAAACGAAGCGCGCGCCGGGGTGCAGATCGGGCTTTGCGTATAAGCGTGCGTAAAAGCCGTGCCGCTGTCGATCAGCGCGTCGATCGCATCGGTGCGGATGTGTTCGTTGCCGAGCGCCCGTATAGTGTCCCAGCGTTGCTGGTCGGTGCAGTACCACAAAATGTTTGGGCGGCGCGCTTTCATTCAGGCCATCCCTTGTGGTGTCATTGGCGGGCATGCATCGTTGGGGCGACTTACTATCATATCGTTCAGCTCACGGCGTATATGCGTATACGAATCATCATCAAAGCAGTTGATCATCTCGTGTGGATCTTCCTGCAGGTCATAAAGTTCGCCAGCTCCGCTGAGCAGATCAAGCGTCAACTTGTGCCGCCGTGTACGAACGGTGCGCAGTTGCAATTCGACCCCGGTGCGCGAGGGACGCAAATCCCATTCGGAATAGGCGAAATCGCGGCTTGAATTTTCAGTTTCGAGCATAGGACGCAAGCTTCGGCTATGCGCACCGGCAGGAAGTTGCGTGCCGCCGTAATCGCAAAACGTCTGAGCAAGATCGAGTGTCGATACCGGATCTTGTACCACCTTGCCCGCTGGCACTCCGGGGCCTTCGAACAACAGGCCGACACGCAGCAAGCCCTCGTAAGGCATCGGTCCCTTCAACACAAGTCCATGATCGCCCAGCCAGTCGCCGTGGTCGGATGAATAGACAATTAGAGTGTTTTCGGCCAGCCCGAGGTCACGCAGCGCGAGGCGCATGCGCCCGACCTGATGGTCGATCAGCGAAATCATGCCGTAGTAGTTGGCGGTGAGATGGCGCAGTTGCAATTCGGTTTGTTCAGGCGTGCGCGAGTAGGTCTGACGGATCAAGCGCATTTCTGCACTAGCCATTTGCGGCGAGCCCTCCATGCTGGCTCGGTGCCACCAGGGTCGGCGCTCGAAGTCGCGCGTCCGATGTTGCGGAATATCAACGTCGTCGGGGTGATGCATGTAGCACCAGGGCTCGGGTGCGTCGAAGGCATTGTGCGGGTCAGGAAACGAAGCCCACAAGCAGAACGGCTCACTCTGATGGCTGCGCAAGAACTCTATGCTGCGGTCGCCAATCCAAGTCGAATTGTGCCAAGCAACCGGCAGGCCCGAATTCCAAGTCTGATGGGCATCGGTCAGCGGCGGCAAGGCTGTCTTGTAGCGACGCAGCAGTTCGTCGCCTCGGCCCTCGGCATGAAACCAGCGTTCATAGTGCTGGCCGCGCGGCGGTGCCATGGGGGGAAACTGATTGTGACCTTCGATCATCAACTCGACATGACCAAAGCCCATGTAGGGTCCGAACCAGTCTGGTCCATAGTTGGCAGTGCTTTCATGGCACTCCGGTGTACCGGTCGGTGCAAAAGTCTGCGCGCTGCTCAGATGCGCTTTGCCGATTAGTGCCGTTTGGTAGCCCGCATGCGAAAGGGTACCTGCAAAGCCCCGCTCTCCGACGGCAGTCGGCAAGTCGATGCCGTTGTCGGAAACGCCGTGCGTGCGCGGTAACAGGCCAGTTAGGATCGAAGCTCGGCTGGGCTGGCAGACCAGATTGGGAGTAATGCAGGCCTGAAAGCGCGTACCGCGTTGCGCCATTTCGTTCAGATGAGGCGTCTTAACGCGTCGGCCCTCGAAGCCATAGCAGTCGCCGCGCTGCTGATCCGAGGTAATGAACAGAATGTTTGTTTTCTTGTTCACCCCACTTACTCCATCGTGACGCCTGCGGCCTTCAAGACCACCGGCCAGCGCTCAATCTCTTCGCGAATCATCTTGCCAAACTCTGCGGGACTGGCGCTGGTTGTACTGTCGAGCCCAAAGCTCCCCAGCTTTTCGACGAAGGCCGGTTCGCGTGCAATGTTTTGAATTTCGCGGTGCAGGCGCGCGATCACTACCTGCGGCGTGCCAGCCGGAGCCACCAGGCCTAGCCACTGCGTCGTTTCAAAATCCGGAAAACCCGACTCGGCTACTGTTGGTACGTCGGGTAGCAGTGCAGTACGGTTGCGACCGGTGACCGCTATCGCCTTTAATTTACCCGTTCTGATGTGGTTCAACACAGGCGCCATACCCAACAAGCCAAGTTTGACCTGACCGCTCATCACGTCCTGGACGGCCTGTCCGCCTCCCTTATAGGGAATTGCCGCGATTTGCACTCCGGCTCGGGTCTTGATGGTTTCCAGAGCGACGAATTGGGGACCTGTCAGACTAGGTAGGGCGGCTGATAAGGCCTTGGGGTCTTGACGCGCTAGCGCGAGCACCTCCCCAAGGTTTTTGGCCGGCAAGGATGGGTGCGCCACCAGCACGTGCACGCCGGTCCCCATCAGGGTGATCGGTGTGAAACTGGTTAACGGATCGCGCTGCGAGAGCTTGATGGTGCTGGGAAATGTGTTGGCATCGCCGAATGCCAAAAGTGTGTAACCATCCGGTTCGGCAGTGGCGGCAATATTGGTGCCAAGCAGAGCACCTGCGCCCGGCCGGTTTTCGATGATCACCGTTTGCTTGAGCGCGGCGCCCAGCGATACGGCCATCAATCTCGATACGACATCATTTGCGCCTCCAGGCGCTTGCGGAACTATCAGGCGGATCGTGCGCGAAGGCCAGGCCTGGGCGGCCACGGAGAATGCACAGAGGGCCAACAGTATGGCCAAGGCAGAGCGCAATAACTCTCTGAGTATTGGGGACATGGTCGATTACCCTCCGGTAGATGCGGCGCACCACCCTAGCGTGCCTCAAAAATCCGATTCTAGAAAATGTATCGAGCTCAGGGAATCCAGCATAATTAGATATCAGATATTCCTGAATTGATGAACCCAGCCACCGCGATATCCCCATCTTGCACCTGGCCATGGAAATTCAACAACTGAAGCTTTTTCTTGCAATTGCCGCCAACGGCAGCTTTTCGCGCGTGGCGACCTTGTTCGCTTTGACACAGTCTTCGGTCAGTAAAAGTATTTCGGCCCTTGAACAGGAGTGGTCCATCCGCCTCTTCGATCGGACAGGCCGCGGTGCCGCGTTGACACCCGCTGGACGAGCCTTGTTGCCCAAGGCCGAGGCTCTGGTGGCCGATGCGGCAGAACTGGCTAGCGTTATGGCACAGAGGGGCGCCCCGGTTGCCGGTATCGTACGGCTATGGATTCTGCCTTCGGTCAGCTCAGTGCTGGTGCATAAGCTGCTTGTAAGCTGTCGGGCCAACTATCCGGGGATTCAGCTTCAGGTATCGGAGGGCACCACCCAAGGGATCGAAGAGGCACTTGCCGATGGCCGCTGCGATCTGGGGGTGCTTTCGCGCATTCCATCTGTCGACTTGGCCGACAGCCAGCCTTTGTTGTCTAGCCCAATGCTGCTGGTCGCAAGTCCCCTTGCGCCAGAAGCACAGTTGGCAAGCATCTCTTTTCAACAGGCGGCTGCGTTACCTTTGGTATTGGCAAGCGCGCCCAACAACGCCCGACTCCGTCTGGAACAGGAAGCAAGACGGCAGAAAATAATCCTTAACGTGGCATGGGAAGTTAACCCTGTGCATCTGGCCAAGGAGATGGTGGTCGCCGAGCGGCTCTACATGATGGCGACGCGACTCACCGTTGCCGCAGAAGTTGCAGCAGGCGTGTTGGCCGCGATTCCCATCGTGATGCCAGAAATCCAACAAACCTTCTATCTAGTCTTCGCGGGACGACGAAACTCCAGTGCAGCCGTGCGGGCAGTGGCGCAGATTGTCGAGCAACTGGCCGTTGCGGCCGAAAAGCGGCCATGAAGTATGCCCATCAGTGCATTGACAGGCGCTTTGAAACAGGACGTGCTTACAAGAAACCAGCTCCGCCTGGAGCCGGGTTGCACAGCCAGATTGGTTTGCGCCCCGGGCCTGCAAGCCATCCCGGCGCCAACGGGTGCTGTCGGTGCCAAAGCGGCTACGCTGCGCGTGGTCGCCTAGGCCTTAACGAGTCTGGCGAAGGTCTTGCGAAACTTCTCGACCTTGGGCCCT
>Ga0214921_10001137_pt1 | contig 46226 bp, 45 predicted proteins | sample LL1505_MetaG_FD_177992 | JGI IMG/M metagenome (GOLD analysis project Ga0214921, IMG submission 177992) | Freshwater microbial communities from Lake Lanier, Atlanta, Georgia, United States - LL-1505 | ecosystem: Environmental > Aquatic > Freshwater > Lake | place: USA: Georgia | collected... | reverse complement strand
AGCAGATGGTATTCGGATAAAAACGATCCGATTATGGGTAAGCGGGTGGCCAGGTCTCCCACCACAAAAAAGATATCATAGTCTGGAAAGAGTTTGGAAAAAACACGGTAATGAACCATGGGATCCATGTACAAGACATGGTTGGAAACGACAAGAAGGTGAGAGGGAAGTGTTTTCAATAATAACGACTGGTGGTAACGAATACGGTACATGAAACTGAGGAAAATATCGTGTAGAATCTCAAAAACCCATCGGTAGAAAAAACGTTGTATTTGTACGGGGTCTCTATTTTTCATAACGTTCACCATCACTACCAACCAGAGTGAAAAAACAAAGAGTGTGGAAGAAAACAAGAATGGAAACAATGCAACCCACATGGGTGCATGATGGATCAATAAAGTGGTCATTGATATTTTTTTTTGTAAAGAAATAATATATAAATTATTAAATTTGTCTTTTTTTATATTTTTATATTCATATTCATTACCTACACCACCTTTACCTTTGATGGATAGATTTTAAATTCGGCCTAAAACTGATTCATGATTATCATTTTATAATTTAAAGAATTACTATTGATTGAATCTTTATATTCATTTCATTCTTCTTCTTTCTTTTTATTTATTCTTCTTCTGCAGATTCAGATTCAGATATACACATACATCCATGACAACAACAACACCAGCAGATTCAATGCCACCATCCTCCTCCTCCTCCTCTGTATTTGTGTTGCCAGAAAGATCGAAGGAATTTGCCGAGACACTGCGACATGATCTGACGAGCCTTCCTTCTCATCACAAAATAGTGGGCATCATGGCGCCGACAGGAGTGGGAAAGACGAAAATGGTGGTGGATCTTTTTCGAGGCACACCCAGGACATTAATGATCCTGCCGACCCAGTTGGCGTGTCAGCAGTGGTTGGCGCAGCGAAAATCGACGGACAGGATGGTGATGATGAATGCGTCCAAGGCCGTGGATTATTTCATTCGTCATCACGGATTCCATCATTTTCGAACGATTCTTTTGGATGAGGCCCATGTGGATTCTCGGGAGTATTATGCGATTCGAAGGCTAATGCACATGGCCAAGTCAAAGGGAGATTATATGGCCGATCGTCTTGTCTACTATTTTATTAGTGCCACATTGCCCATTGTGCATCTCCAACAATCTTTCCCGGAACTCCATGTGCTCTCGTACGACGACTTTCGTCCCTACAAAATCGACATTCATTACGACAAACCACAATCAGGAATGTCGTCGAATCACCGACCGGATCGTCGAGGCATGATCCACATGGCAGCGAAACGGTTGCAAGATCTTCCACCTGCCACAAAACGTGTGCTGGTCTTTGTACCGACACACCAGGAGTGCGACGAAATGGGAAGACGTATCGAGGCTTCTCGGAAGAAGAATGAATTGTTGCCTACCTCCACGATGGGTTCATGTCCCCTCCTTATTTTGCATGGTGGATTGGAGCCGGAAGAGAAAGAAAAGGTGAAACAACAGCTGGTTCGTCTTCCGGCCTTTATTTTGATAGCGACCAATATTGCCGAATCCAGTATTACGATTCCAGATCTTGACGTCATTATCGATTCGGGTCTTGAATGTCGGATGCTGAACAGCAGCTATACCGTGGTGGAACTCGCGACCAAGATGTCCTTAATCCAGCGCGCGGGGCGTGTGGGGAGGACCAAGGATGGAGTGGTCTACCGTCTTATCACAGAAGACGTTTTTAATCATCTTGAGGAATTCAATCCGGAAACCCACGATATGGATCCGATCGCGTTACGATGCCTTCTTCATGGATGCAATGCGGTAAAAATGTTTGGAAAGTCGTTGACCTGCAATCTCTCCTTTTTGGAGTCGGTGAATATCAATCAACAGACACCGAAAGACAAACTGATGTTTTTGGAATCTTGTGGACTGCGGATTATTGCGGGATCCTTATTGTGGAATCTGAAGAAAGCATCGGTTCGAATGTCTCGACGGGAAACCATGTGGATCGCGTTTCTCATTGTGATTATGGATCAATACGACAAGAAACGGGTGAGTTGGGTGTATCAACCTCGTGATTCGGGCAAAATTGCAAATGCCGCGATTTCTCGATATCTATTATTTTCACGAAAGTTGAATTACGAGGGAGATATGCTGGTCACGATCGGACGATTTCTTCTCTCGATCCTGTGTTACGGAAAGGGGTGGAGAGATGTTGCGACGAACCTATCACTCAACCATAGAACCATCCGAGAATTTATTTCGGATTGGAAACGGGTGTTTCGTCATTTGCATTTCTTATTCCCCAACCCCAAAGAATTGGAATCAGGACCCATCGATTTGCTCTTCCATGTCCTGGGGGTCGATAAGAAAGAGACAAGCTTGGGGGTTAACACAGAGAATAAAGTAGAACCGATTCCATTGGAGGAGGAGGATTCCATGGTGCGTTGCGGACGTCAGTTTCTTTTGGTACAGCCGATTTTGTATGGTCCCAAGTTGATGCATCCATACTATGAGGCACCGTACAATTATGAATGGTCTGAGAATGTCATTGTTTACGATGGGGAGGTGGGTGATAGCGATGACGACGATAATGACGATAATGACGATGGTTATTATTCTGAATCGCGTTATTTTGATAGTGTGTACCATAACTCGGTGTGGACATTCGAGCACGGATTGGAGAAACGATCTCTTGGATGTATTATCCCTCGGTTCGACACGGCCATTCATCCGATTCGTCTTCGCGGAGTTCCCTATGGAAGGGTGGCCTTGTGGACCAATCTTCCCTTTGATTTGAAATGTCATTTGGATACCCTTGAAGAAGTGGGTTTTGTGGATTGGGAAAAAAACAAGAGGGGGAAAGAAGAGACACGATCAAAAAAATCTCTTCTGCTGGAAGAGATTCGTCATGGTATAGGTTTCATGCCTCCTTCCGAGAACGAGGAGGTGGATCCGGAGTGTCGATTTTCAGGTGGATATCTCTGGAATCAGGCACAAGAAGATTTTCAACACCATGTACAGTATTTCATGAATTCATGATTTAATGATTTAATGATTTCAAAGATTTAAAAATAAAAACGAAAATGAAAAAAGGATGATTCAACATTTTTTCATTTTGTGTGAGAGGTGTACAGGTTCTCATTTTTTGCAATATGCGATGACGGAGAATTTTAAGATCCAATACCTGAAACGTCATCATACTCGTCGCCATTTTTTTGGGCATGAGAATGACGTTTCGTCCTACACCGAGGAAGAGAAACAATCCACGTTGTTCATTGTTCTGGTTCGAAATGCCGTGGATTGGGTCGACAGTTTCTTTAAACGGAAACATCATGTCCCCCCCGTGAACAAGAACGATATTGAACGGTTCTTGAAACATGAATGGTACAGCATTTACGAGACGGGTGATCAATTAAATACGGAAATCATGGAGGATCGTAATATATATACCAAAGAAAGGTACCGAAATCTCTTGGAACTTCGCAAGGTGAAGCACCAGTATCTTATGAGCCTTGAAACCAATAATATTTTTCCTCATGTCCTTGTACTCCGTTATGAAGATTTGCGTGACGATTTTGAAAATACCATGAAATCCATCCAATTCGTTTACAACTTACAACGCCTCCGACCTGAGGATTCAGAATACAAAAAAATTCATCGATATAAAGGAACCTATACCCTGTTGTATCAAAAAAAACCAATCCTCTTGAGTGAACCCATTCAAGAGTATATCCGTTCCCATGTGGACAAGGAACAGGAATTAGAGTTGGGATATTTGGTATAACAACTATTTTTCGATTTAAACGATAAAGGATCATGAAAAAAAAATGTTACCATCAGGAACAAATAGTAAAAATTCGTCCAACGTAAAGATTGTCAAGGTGCCTCTTGGCGATGAGTTTGCGGAATTGAAGAAACCGCCGCCATCGAATTCGAGCAAATCTACGTTTTCTTCCATGCCTCAATTGTATCTCGAACTCTTGGAGAATAAGGAAAAAATAAAACAGGGACTTGTTCATCGTGATTATGAACCGGATGATACCATGTCGGATGTTTCTTATTTCAAAAATTCTGGAACAAATCAAAGAAATTCGAGTCGGGAGGTGGCGGCGGCGACGACAGGGGGTGGGATGCGTAGCATTCGAGAGCATGATGAAGAATTACGGAATTATAAGAATCCGACCGATGAAGAAGACGAGGAGGAAGAGGAAGAGGAAGAGGAAGAGGAAGAGGAAGAGGAGGCCGACGACAACGACAACGAGGAGGAGAAAGATTTGGGAGAGGAAGAAGAGGAAGAGGACGATGATCTTTTAGGGGATGAGGATGAGGATGGGGATAGTTTAGAGGAGAGTATCACAAAACCTCGTGAAAATCGTCCTTCTTCTTCTTCTTATCAACCTCCGAAGAATAATAACAGGGAGAGATTTCGGTACGAAGAGGAAGAGGAGGAGGAGGAGGACGATAGAAATGAGAATGATGAGGAATTTTCGGATTCAAGTCTTATGGAGGATCGACATCGAGATCGAGATCGCGAGGGAAGGATTTCGTCGTCTTCGGCGGCGACAAGGGATTTGCCAGAGGCGTACGATAGGATGTTGGCACCGCGTTCGTCGGTACCTGCGCCTCCTCGATTAGCAGATTTGAAAAAGACGGGGGAGTACGTGGATTCGGGTAAATCTCATACACCGGATTTGCATCGTATCTATTCCAAGTCGTCGCAAGAAGAAGAAGAGATCAAGAGAGAGATTCTTTTCAAATTCGAGATTCTGAAAAAGTCGTACCGAAATATCGATATTCCGAATTTCACCGTCCACACCGATTTACCGACACTTTCACGGGCCTATGAAAACACGCTGCGCAGGGTATCGTTGGATACGAATGTGGATTCGTACAAACAGTATCTGATTGGTGGTTTCATGCTTGTAGAATTCATCGTTTCCAATTGGGTAGGACTGGATATGCAGGGATTTACCCAGCAACAAATGCTGAACATGAACCAGTACGAAAGGCTTTTGATCGAGCTGGGTGAAAAGTCGTATGTCCCCGGAGGCAAGTCGTGGCCCGCCGAGATGCGTTTGCTGGGTATGATCCTGATGAATGCGGGTATTTTCATCATTTCCAAGATTATTCTCAAGAAAACCGGCAACAATGTCATGAATATGATGAACGCGTTTGGTGGTTCCACCGGATCGAAGATCGGAAGTGCTCCAGGAGGCACGGATATTGGATCGACAACAAGTGGTAGTGGTGGTATCGGAGGATCCGGTGGTATTGGTGGTATGAATATGAACAAAATGGACGATAGCAAGACGAATGTTGCAGGAGGTCGTCGACGCATGCGAGGTCCCATCATCGATCCCGATGATATTCCCGATCTTGGAAACACAACAACGTTTGCCGCCGCGTCTGCGGAAAAGATTTAACTAACGTACCTTTAGGGCCTTGCCTTGCATAATGGACTCATCAACCATTCAAAACAACATTTCATTTCTGTCACCACCGCATGCTCCGTGCTTGGAGAGGATTTGGATTTTAATTTTAAAAAATTGGAATAATCAGAGGCCGCTTTAGACGCTGCCGGTTGATCATGATGGGAAATTCCATCATAAAAATACGCGAATTTGGTGCTTTGGTTCAGGTCAATCTTGGAGAAATACTTTTCAATCAACCAATGAAAAAAGGTTTCCACTACATTTCTTTTACTGGGTATCGGCAATTCGTAACTAAACTCCAGTCGATTACTGATTCGAATTCCATCCAAATAAGTAGTATACTGATCATGCTGATCATCCCCTCCTCCATAGATTGTCACTATAAATTGTTTCGCGGTTGATGCGAAACCCGACGTATTGCGTAATCGGACAGTCACTCTTCGACTCGGCGTGGTTGGGTTCCGAAAATGAAAAATCAATGTATTGGGAAGATGACGATGATTATCTAATGTCCAAAAGATGGAATACATTATTGCTTTGGTCATCTCCTTTTTTGATATTTGCTGGTCATACAGGAGACCGGACTTGGAGACCATTTGAAGTCTTTTTAAACTCGTTAAGCCCAAGAATGGAGCCATCATAGAGGCGGGCACTTTTTCCATCTTTTTTTGGGGATTATCCATCGGTTTTCGTCGCGGCATCTTCGGATCCGCTGTTGTTCGTTTTCGTTTCATAATATGGTATTTAAGAATATTTAAGAATTAAAAATAAAAAAATTTTTTTAATGTATTTCCACGTTTCGTTTTTGTGTTTCTGTAGTGATTTCAATGTCTCCGATTTTCGCGTCGGTTGAAAAGATTTAACTTATTCACTTCTCATTCTTTTCTTGGACGGACAAAAAACCTGTCGTTTTTGTGTTTCCGTCGTGATTTTCTTGGTGTTTCTATTTTTCAGTTCCACGTCTTGAGAAATGGAGACATTCCCACCGATTTCAATGTCTCCGATGATTCTTGTTTTTCCTCCGATTTTGGCGTTTCCCTCAATCTCGGCCCCTGTACTCACCAGTGCGTTGCCGGAAACCGACGCATTTCCTCGAACGGTGGCACCTTTCAAGACTTTGGCGTCCCCGTAGACCTTGGCATTTTCCCGGACAAACGATTGAAACGCGATACGGGCGTGTCCATAGACGTGAGCGTGATCCTGTATTTCACAATTATTATCGACAAACGAGTTGCCGTACACCTGGGCCTCATCAAACACGGAAGAACTCTCCACCGTGGCATTACCGTAGATTTTTGCATTTTCCAGAATGTGTGATGTACCCAGTACGAATGCGTTTCCGTAGATCTGGGCATCGTCCATAACCTTGACATTGCCTTTGACCCGGGCGTTGTCGTACACTTTCGCACGACCCTTGATCTCCACATTTCCACTGACTCGGGCGTTTCCATACACCAACGCGTTTTCCTTGACAAGGACGTCTTTCCCAACGCGCGCCGTATGGGCCACCCAGCCCCCGAGATGGAGAGTATCTCTATCGTTGTTGAGGTGGCGGTTGCCGAGGTAGTATTTATCGTTGACCATGAACCCAACGGTGGGTTGGACACAGAGGGGGCAGGTTAGTTTTTTCTGCACTTCGACCCATCGTCGAATACTGTCTTTGTCAAAACAGTGCAGACAGTCTGCGACAAACAGATCCTTGCGGTTGATTTTTTCCATGGTCAGGGGACATTGGGGTCTTGTTCCTGTTTGTTGTTGTTTCTGATTCACAAAGTTGTTTTTACAAAAGGGTTTTAGCAACTGAGTATCCGCCGATTCGTAGAGCTGTTTCAGCCTTGTGATCCGGTCCATTTCTTTTTTTCTTTTATTCATTCAAAGAAAAAAATTTGTAGGAATGAGTTTTCCGATCGATACGTATCATAACGTCGTCATGCTGGAATGGGATTTACCGGGTCATCTGAAAGAGGTCATCCACTCTTTTCTATCGAAAAAAAGTATTGCCGAAACAAACTTTGTAAAGAGAATGATCGTGGACCACCTTGAATCGGCCGTACGTTATGCGAATCAGGGAAATCGTTTACTGATGAATTACAGGATCAAGGAAGCCACAAGGAAATATTATGAAATTGTGGAAAAGGATGTGAATTCGGAACGTCGTCTTGCATGTTATACGACGCGTATCCATAACTTGTTGACCCCAGAAAAGGAACGGGTCTTTGAGGAAAATTATCTGAAACAATGTATCACCGATTCCAAAAGAAATGCCGAAAATGGTGATTTCGTGATACGGGATAAGAACATTCGTGATCTCATCGCATTCGGAAAAAAACACGGGATCGATGCTACAAAAATAGACAAGATTGTGGAAGAAATCAAACAGATTGAATGCACACCCGATGCCATCCAGAAAAAACGGAACCGCATGTTGGAAGATGCCAAACGGTATGCCCTGAAAGGAAATCGAGAGCTCATGTTATCCACTCTTGATCGTGTCACTCGTCTGTCGGAGTACACCATGATCCGATTCGAGAACGAGAAGGCGACGATTGCGGCCATTAAAACGTTACTTACCCCGGAACGCGAACGCGCATTCCATCAACAAAAATTGGAGGACTACCTCCTTTACGCCGAACGATATGCACAAAAAGGCGATCTTGATAACATCAACATGTACGTGAAGCTCATCAACAAAATCATCAACCATAGCAATATGAATTTGGTCGAGGTGGCATCCTATAACGACAAAATATCACACATTGATAAACTGTACCACAAGTTCAAATATTCCGAGTCGTCCTAAAATAATTTATAAAAATAACTTTTTTATAATTAAGATGTCAACAACAATGACGACGAGGAGCTTTTATTTATGCATTGGTGTTCTTTTCAAGAATGAGTGTCATATTATGCAGGAGTGGTTGGAACATTATTTTTTCCATGGCGTCGACCACGTCTACATGATCAATGACCAGAGCACGGATTCTTTTATGGATGTTCTACAACCCTACATCAATCAACAACTCGTCACCTTGTTTCAAAGCACGCATCCCTATTAACTGGGTCGCCAACGAGACCTGTACAACCATTTTTTTCTTCCGATTCTACCCACCACCCGTTGGTTCGGTATTGTCGACATGGATGAATTTCTTTATTCAAAACGCAATGTAGATCTCCGCAACGTTTTAAAAACCCACGAACACCTTGCACAAATCCAATTTAATCATACGCTGTTTGGATCCAGCGGGTTGGATCAACAACCAGAATGGGTGGTACCCAGTTTTACGTACCGCGAAGATACGACGGTGAGTGGTGCCGAGGAGAGCAGCGGAATCATCAAGTATCTCCTAAATACAGAGTACGAATTCGTGTCTCTGAATATCCATCATGCCGAATTTGCCGACAAGGAGAATCTCAAGAATGGAAAATTCCGGCTCCTTGACTATAAAACGGTAAAAGATAATCTTCCTCCGTTCACGCTGAACCATTACCGCTGCCAGTCCAAACAATTCTGGAAAGATGTAAAATGCACACGAGGGGACAGCGATCATTATATCCAACGAAATGAAGATATGTTCCACACCTACGATAAAAACGATGTACAAGACACCACCCTTTATGAACAGAATAAAGTACTCTACCTTCTTCTTGCGTTGCGCCGCATACCACGCTGATCGGAAGGGGGGTCCGGTGGGGGGAGAGAGGGCTCTCGTAGAGAGCACCGATCAACTGTGGCCAGGGTTTCCTGGTGTACACCTGATCACAACCGATTATTTTCTATAAACACCCTAAAAACCCTGGACACAGTCAGTCGGTGCTCTCTTCGAGAGCCCTCCTTCCCCCCGCCGCCGGGGGGGTATTTAAAGAGATGATTGGGTTTTTTCCTTTAAATACCCCCGGCGGCGGGGGGAGAGAGGGCTCTCGTAGAGAGCACCGATCGACTGTGGCCAGGGTTTCCTTGTGTTCACCGGATAACACCTGATCATTTTCCACAAACACCCGAAAAACCCTGGACACAGTCAGTCGGTGCTCTCTATGAGAGCCCTCCTTCCCCCCGCCGCCGGGGGGTATTTAAAGAGATGATTGGGTTTTTTCCTTTAAATACCCCCGGCGGCGGGGGGAGAGAGGGCTCTCGTAGAGAGCACCGATCGACTGTGGCCAGGGTTTCCTGGTGTTCACCTGATCACAACCGATTATTTTCTATAAACACCCGAAAAACCCTGGACACAGTCAGTCGGTACTCTCTATGAGAGCCCTCCTTCCCCCTGCCAACTGGGGTATTTAAAGAAATAAACCCATCATCATGTCTTTAAATACCCCGGCGGCGGGGGGAGAGAGGGCTCTCGTAGAGAGCACCGATCGACTGTGGCCAGGGTTTCCTGGTGTTCACCTGATCACAACCGATCACTTTCTAACACCACCCGAAAAACCCTGGACACAGTCAGTCGGGGATCTCTACGAGAGCACCGATCGACTGTGGCCAGGGTTTCCTGTTAAACACCCGATAACACCTGACAACACCCGATCAAGCGCGGTGTGCGGCGCAACGCACCACAGTCCGTCGGTGCTCTCTACGAGAGCCCTCCTTCCCCCCGCCACCTTGGGTATTTAAAGACATGATTGGGTTTATTTCTTTAAATACCCCCGGCGGCGGGGGGAGAGAGGGCTCTCGTAGAGAGCACCGATCGACTGTGGCCAGGGTTTCCTTGTGAACACCCGATAACACCCGAACAAGCGCGGTGTGCGGCGCAACGCACCCCGAACAAGCGCGGTGTGCGGCGCAACGCACATTATTGGCGGAGAATACCGAGAGGAGGCAGTTGGGAGACGGTGTTGACGACCATGTTGCTTTTGCAAGGACGGTACGCGGCGTAACTGCATTCACCGTTGTAGGCGCTGTTGATGCCGAGGTAGGCGCCGTTGACTTCCGAGGTCACGGGCTGGTTGGACGCGTCTTTGGTGGTGGTGGTCATATTGGTGACGGTACGGGAACCGCTGGAGAGGCCGTGTTGGAGGGCGAAATAGCCAAAGGGGTCGGGATGGACACCGACGATATAGTCGTTTTGGGGCACAATCTTGATGACATTGGTGCCATCATCCAGGTCACAGTTCTTTCCGACTTCGGCAAAACCGACGGGAAGGGTGCCGTGGTATACGGCAGACGAGTATGTACTATCAAGAGGAAGGTATCCGGACATTTTTAGAAGAAAGAAAGAAATTAAAAAAAAAAATATTAAATTTATTATTTCTTCCTATTTTTTTTCTGAAAGACAAATAAACATAAAAATCAATGAAGAAGGGTTCCAAAAAAATATCGAGACGGTATAAACATAAACATACATAAACATCATATTATAACCGATGACCCTTATTTCATTCCACAATGGGTCCCATTACTTTTCTTTTTATTTGTCTCATTTATCATCGTACCGATTCTATCCATCCATCCATCCATCCTTTTGATCGCCTTTGGTCCTCGTGATTGGATTCAAAAACGGACATGGGTCGCCCTATAGTTTTTAGGTATCTTTCTTCCTCGTTTTACTCTGTTGTTACCTTCCTGATTTTACACGATGAACGTCGCCAATGTCTTTCATTGGTTCATTCTATTTTGCCCATTTTTATTATATTTTCATTATACATCGTCAGGAGTCGTTAGAATTCTGTTCACTTTTCTTCTTATCACGGATACAAGGTTATTATTGACATCTATAGGCACAATTAGTATATAAATGATATATCTTCCTTAATGTAGTTGTAAATAAACATCAGAAGTCGTTCGTTATACTAACATCCCTATTAGGTCGCCCATACAAAGATACAAATTCCTGAACCACCTGCTTTAAAATCTGCACTATTGGCTTCGCCTCCACCCCCACCACCTGTATTATCCGACCCAACACTACCATTGGACACTGGACCACCACCACTACCACCACCTCCACTACCTCCTGCACCACCTAAAGTATTTCCACTTCCTCCACCACCCCCTCCATAAGTCGTTGAATTAACACTCCATAATGTACCTGCTCCTCCAACACCTCCTTGATAACGATTTAATAATGAACTAATAGTAGTGTAACTGTTGCCAGCCGCAGAATCACCTCCCCCTCCACCAGCGGCATAATTAATTAATCCAGAACCTCCTGTTTTTCCACTTCCTGAGGCCCCACCAGTATATGCGCCAAAACCCAAACCAAACGTTGCAGTAATCGTGGTTGAACCTGCAGTTCCTGTATTTGTTATGGTAGAAGCCGTGCCACTTGCTCCACTCGAGGAACCTCCAGCTCCAATCGTAATCACCATGGTAGTGGAGGTTTTATAACTTAATGATGTACCTTTTATTACTTGACCTCCTCCCCCCCCCCCACCATATTTGGTCGAAGTAGCTCCAGCACCTCCTCCTCCCACCAGAAGATATTGAATTGTTTTGGACCCAGAGTTTATTTTAAACGTTCCTGTCGTTGTCGTACTCGTAAACGTCAAAAATGTATAAGAACCACTGGTGGAGATAGTCCCATTTGTATAAGTATACGAAAATGATGTTGATGTTGATTTTTTTGGTTGTGTTGCATTTATGGAATTTATGATGGAAAACATGGGAGTTAGTCTTTTTTTCTTCTTTTATTGTTTAAAAAATAATTTTCCATGAATTTTTTACATGGAAAGAAAATGCCGATTTGTTTACAAGAAATTCATCGATATAAAAATAATATCACCTTGATTCAAATGTTCCAACCTATAAAATTTTCATAAATCAAATATCAAATATCCAATATCAGTGAACTATTTTATTTGCTATTTCTTATTTAGGCAATAAAATCAAGAATAAGACTGCGAATAATGTCTGGAAAAGGGGCAGAATCTTCCATCACATCAATCATCCCCAACTTTTCTTCTGTGAAATTCAATGTATACGCAGAATCATAGGCCAAAACGTAGACCTTTAAGGTAGCCACGTGAATATTTCGGTAATATATCGTATACAAAGGATTCCACAAGGGTTTCGTTGTAGGATAAAAGAATGGGGTATGACGGGAACGATAAATTTTCCAATTTTTGGAAGGACATTCCACCCATAGTTTATTGTCTTGAACTCGTTCCGTCCACCCAAACGGACTCATGCGATGAAGAAACTCGTGTTTAAAATCTGAATTCCACACCTCAAAATCACGAATCCATTCGTTCGGATCCTTGTCGGATAATAAGATGGTCATAGGTTGAGTTTATTTCCCTGTCTGTCGGTTTTCAACTTGGTCATTTTTTTTAAAACGTGGCAATGGGAAAACCTGCGAATTCAATGACATTCGTGTGGGAATTCATCGGAACAAAATTTTCGGGGAGTTCGGTCCATACTTTATGAAGGGGTCGAATGGAGACGACGAGCAGGGTGGTGGATTTATTGTTGTTATTTATATTGTGCTGTTGACCCAAAGAAATTATCTTGGAATTCGGGTTGGAACGTTGCCTAAGAAGAGTGGCGGCTTTTTGGAAACGATCGTGAGATGCATCGGTTCTGTTGTAGGAACGATCCGTGATAACAATCATGTCCATCATGGCAGCTTTAAGGAGTTCATGACCGGCTGGAAATTTCATAAACAAAGGGCTAATGACCGGGTCGCGGTTCTTGGCCACATCGAATTCGCTCGGTGCATAAATACACAAGACGCAATCGACCTGGCGCACGTATAAATCCCACGCCGGGCTTTTGGATAATGTCAACGAGGAATCTATAAAATACCCTCCTTTGTCATAAAGATAGGCGTACCGCAATAAACTCTTCTTCTTTTCCTGTTTCCAGGACACATACGTTTCAAAAGCCCGTTGCGACGTTTCCTGATCCATCCCCATGGTTTGAAACACGTTTTTCAGCAACACAATCACGTCATTCGAGGTGGTGTCGTTCAAATTCATCAGGTTCTGGTTATCCTCATTCATTACGATGGGTTTTAGGTCGTAGTCGAACGTTTCAAAACTACTGGCCCCTTTTTCTTCCGACGAAGTGGTCATAAAAAAAGTTTCCAGCGCACTGAGTCCCGTGTCGTCTGCCTTTTTCGGAAAGAAAAAAATGTGGGGTCGCACTTCCGATCCAAAGAGAATAATCGGGTCACTGAGTTGTGAGTAATGCGTGATCCCCGAATCATGGTAGATTCTCGTATCAAACACGATGCTTGTCTTGGAGGTGACCGTCGAATAATTAAAGTATTGATTAAGAATGTCGTGAATACGGATACTACCCGTTGTGGACACCTTTGGATTTTCCTTCAACTCGTTTAAAATCATCCGGGTGAGAAAGATGGGTCCGGTAAGACGGAGAACGTTGATCTTTTCACCGTACATGTAACGATATTTCTTCCATGCCTGGATATTGACCACCATATTATCAATGAGACTTTTCATAAAAGGATGTCCCTTCGAACATACAATCACCCAATTCATAATCTCACCCTCCCGATGGTTGAGTTCTCTGGCTTGGATGCCGTGCTGAGAGGCCATCGGCCAATGCGAAACTACCAATAGGTCTGTCTGGTCGGATTCAAGCAACTGATCATTCAATTCTTTCCACAAGTTTTCAAGAGGTGCCGTGATTCTTGATTTAATATCAATATACACCCCTCCATACACATAAAGCACACAGTACCTGAAAAAATCGCTCAGACACGCCCCGTACTGTGGATTGATCATCAGATAACTTTCCAACACAATCGGTGGAAAATTAATCTTGATGAATTCCATAATTGATTGGTTGGTGTAGAAACGATGATCGAACCCTTTTGTCATTTTCATGTTCTCCACAAGAATGTCGTGGTACATCCTGTTGGATAACCACCCGTTTCTCCAACAGATATGAATCACCTTGGGGATCGTTTCTTTCGGGGCCAATGTTTTGACCGCCGTTGGAGACGGAGAAGGTGAAGAAAAGGGCGATCCCGGAATAAGAAATTCGTTCTCCTTGGTTATATTATTTTGAGGCGCCAACAACGTGTCATGCTGAATATCAAAAACAACTACTTTTAACATCGACTCCTTTCGTTCTCGAACTCTCCAGGAGGAAGATAAAAATGTTCCTTTTGTGATGGTGGTGGTATCCTCCAAGGACGTGGACGTGGACGAAGAAGAGGTAGAGAATGTTTGTGGTTCATCTTGACGACTTTGTTGCATAACGATAGTAGGGATATTCTCGAGATTCGCGAGATTCGTGTCGGGTAAAACAGGTACGGCATAATTTTCCTCCAAAAACCTATTGTAACCGTGTGGATGCTGTTCCTCCATGTGGTTATTATCTGCGATAAAAAGATACCAAAACAAAAGAAACATCGTCATCAAAAACAGGGTGACTAACGTCACCCTGAAAAATAAACGACGGTGTTGTTTTCTCCTTCTTATATTCTTGTCTCGATTTGTCATCAATAATAGGGAGGGTGGGTGGGAATTTTCTTATTAGACGCCTGAATATTTTTTTTTGACCAAAAAAATATCTTGAAAACAACAATTACAACGAAGAAGGAATACTTGACGATCTTAACGGCAAGGTCCACACCCTCCCTGAGAGGCACGCTGGAATCCCTCAAAGGTGATGTTGGAGGCCTGTTGCTGACGGTTGGCCTGGGCCAGTTCCGATTGGAACTGGTTATCGTACTGTTCCTGTCCGATGGTGTAGGTGTTGGTAGGGCAACGGATGGTCAAGTTGGCACCGCTGGGGTTCAGACCAAAGTTTCCGGAAATCTTGTGGTACTGGTTGAGCTGGGTATTACGAATCTCCGACTCGTAGCATTCCATGTTGGAGTTGGTCATGTCGCTATTGCAACGGTCGGTGTACATATCGGCCTTGAAACCGGAAGCGTCGAGGTTGATGTACGTCATGTACATGGGGCGGAGAAAGTTCTCCACGAGGACACGGTCCATGGGGAGAGAGCACCCTTCGACCTTGGTGTAGAAGGAGTCGGGGTGCACGAAACGACCAAGGTTATCCTGGCCTTGCCAATTGGGGCACATCATCTGTTCGGCGTCTTGGAAACGGGCAGACTGGATTTTATTGGCCCAGCCCTGTTCCACTTTACACGTGCGAAGAGATCCGTTCAGAGAAATCATAATGTTAATAAATTCAAATGTTTTAGAGTTTGGTGATTACTTTATCAGGAGAAAAAAATTATTTTTTTTTCTTTTTCTTTTGTTTTTTTTTTCGTTAGGACAACGATGAAACGCCAACAACCGTTTGTGTTTGTCGTCTTTGTGTCGGATGGTAATCACGAATAAACTCCATTTTTGTATCTTCTTTTGGAAACCCACGACACAATGCCCGATCGTGGGTTTCCAACAATACCATGGTCATGCAAAATAAAGACCAAGGATCTTCGGTAACGGTTTCCTGTTTCTCACGACTTTTCCCCTGGTTCTCCATAAGAAAACCCGCGCAAAAAATCAAAAGGGCGCGGACCATCCTTCCAAAATCAATCTCGGAAAATGGAATAAATTTGAAATGGGTCACCAACCATTGTTGCACATCCTTGACCAAAATAGGTGCCACTGCGTCGATCCATCCTTCCTGTCCGGCACTACAAGACCGGCGTTGCTGGATCGTCGTGGAGGCGCCGATACCACAGAGGTAATCGATGAATTTGTCTCTCATGTTCATTAGCGTCGTGTGTTGAAACACCTTTCGGGTTTCTTCCTGCAACGTGAGAGCTGCCTGTGTCCAGACTCGTTTCACATCGTCTCGTTCCAACAAGACCGACGGATCGTCAATCTCCAGACGACCATTCCCTAATAACAGCCGTATCCATTCTTCCATGGAAAAAATGTTCGAGGCAGGAACTCGGTTGGTGCGGATTTGGTACGGATCCTTTTCACCGAGATCCTCACTGACCTCGACAATATCGCGGCGGATCAATTCGACGAGTTCTGTACATGACGAACAACGCCAGGACAACCACCCGCATCGACGAAGGATGCGGATTAATAACACCATGCGCCCCTCTCCATGGGTATTATTCTTGGCAATGTTCACAAACTTTCTCAAAAAAGTCTGCAAGACATGCAAATGACATCCGGAATGTACCCAGTGCGTAAAGTGATCCGTTGAAAACGCAACCGGTTTTTGTGTTACAAGACTCGTGTTGTTGATTATTCGAAAACCAAACAAATCAAGGACCGCTACCTCTCCAATGTAAAAGACAACAGGAGTTCCATCCGTCTCTCTCATAGAGGCCGTCTGAACTTCCAATCGATTCCAATCACACCATTCACGCAACGTGAATGAATCTTCCTCTTTGATCGCCTTGTGGACCCACAAACACCATTGAGCAAAAAGAAAAAGATTCTGATCCTCTGTTCCCCACCCTTTTAAAAACTCTTCCCACTTCATGATGATGATTCTTCTCCTTTTTGATCCCCACTGGATCATCTTTTAAATCAAATCATATCCATTCTTTGGTTTTTTTAATTTTATTTTTTTATATTTTTTATATTTTTTATACACTTCTGAATAAAAAAAGATGTATAACACCACCGAATTACTTCGAATACCTTCCCCCCCACAACGACCACCACAAACACCAAACCAAGTGGACCGGAGGCGTTATCTATGGATGGCGGTGATTGCCATTTGGTTTCTTATCTTTGTACTCATCATGATTTTTTTGCTTGGGACCGGCGCCGGAGCCACGACCGTGAAGAAGGTAAAAAAGGTGAAGGACAAGGTAAAGAAAGGAAAAAACAGTAGTAGTGTATGCAAAAAATGTAAGAAAAACAAGTATCCCAAAGGAGGTGATATGGACGCTTCGTGTCCTGCATGCAAGGGGGGCAACAAATATAGAAAAAACAAGAACGTTTGTCAGAAATGCCCAGAATGTATTTGTGATCCATGTGATTACACAGACTTTTTTAATACAAACTGGTATTTCACAAAATTGATATTCCAAGTCCTTGTCATCGTCTACATTATCCACATCTTGCGCTTCATCTTTTTTGCCAAAAAAGGACAATTCATTCAATTTCAACCATGGCCATTACCACCCAAGTTTGGTCTCCCAGAATGGGTGAATGATAATATTCAAACCAATCTTGCCCCCATGATGTACGAATTAAAGAAGAAGGCCCAAAAAATACCTGGGTTTAATACATTAACCCCCGAAGACATGAACGAAATTGGCACCAACTTTTCCGTCCTCCCCGGCCTTTATCCCCTCATCGCCCCATCCTCGGCCAATAATAATAACAATGCCAACATCATGATGGAAGAGTGGGGACACACGTTTCCCAATCATTAGTTGTCGTCGTTTCGTGGGTTAACCTTTTCCCATCTAACCGACATACAACAATCAACCACAACAAATGTTTCAACCTAACCAAAAATAAATATTAATCTAAATGAAAATGAAATAAATAGAAAAAAAATCAAAAAAAAAAAATAAAATCTTGTCGTAAATAAACCTCAATTTTAAATTTTAATTACCGGATAATTTTATCAGAATGTCTCAATATTGTGCATCTAATCTTACGTCCGGTTTCATCGATCTTGCGACCTACGATGAACTCGAGAAGTATATGTATGGAGGACAGGACGCGACCTCGTACTTTGTGCGCCAGACCAGGCGCGCGACCTGGTTCACCCAGGTGCCCGTCTGTCTCTCCCGTGCCTCCGGAACCCCCGATTTCGGAAACGACTGGTCCGTGACGATTTCCCGTGCCGGAGATTACCTCCTCTACACCTGGCTCCGTGTGACCATTCCCTCCATCACGGCCGCCAGCATCACCTGTTCCACGACTTCCGGTCAAACAGAGGTCCAGGGTGGAACCACCTACTACCTGTGCAACAAGTACATCTCCTGGACGCCCAATCTCATGCACAACCTTGTGCGCGAGTGCTGCATCACCTTCAACGACCTCGTGGCCGCCCGTTTCGATAACTTCCACCTGGATTTCTGGTCCGCCTTCACCACCCCCGCCGGCAAACAGGTGGGTTACAACAACATGATCGGAAACATCCCCGAGCTCATCGATCCCTCCACGACCCTTCCCTCCAGGACACTCAACCTCCCTCTTCCTTTCTTCTACTCGCGCGATTCCGGTGTGGCCCTCCCCACGGCCGCGCTTCCTTACAACGACATGCGCATCTTCTTCTCCTTCCGCAACTTTACCGATCTCCTCAACGTCTGGGAGGTGTACACGGCCAACTGCAGCAGCAACACCCAGCTTTTCATCAAGCCCGCTCGCCCTGCCACCGCCAGCGATCTTTCCACCACTTCCGGAGTCACTATCGCCAACAACACCCAGGTGTGGGCCAACTACGCCATTGTGTCCAACGACGAGCGTAAGCGCATGGCCTGTGCCCCTCGTGATATCCTCATCGAGCAGGTCCAGACCGCCCCTCAACAGACCCTGGTGCCCACCTCCTCCTCCTCCTTCGACATCCGTTTCTCCCACGCCATCAAGGTGCTCTTCTTCGCCGCCCAGAACACTACCGTCAGCTCCTACTGGTCCAACTACACCACCCGCGAGCCCACGGTCTGCACCAGCTCTGGATCCTCCACCACCCTCGTCCTCGACAGCTACTTCCCCGGAAACGACCCCATCTCCGATACCTCCCTCATCTACGAGAACACCCAGCGTCTCGCCAACATGGGATCCGACTACTACAGCTTCGTGGAGCCTTACTACTCTGCCCCCGTCATCCCCGTGGTCACCGGATACCACATGTACTCGTACTCCCTGGATTTCATCTGCCTGGACCCTCTCGGAAGTACCAACTACGGCAAGCTGACCAACGTGTCCATCATCCCCACGGCCTCCCAGGACGCCCAGTGCGTGTCCCAACGCGACACCAGGGGGTACAACAACGCCTACTGCACAGACGCCGACTGGGTCACCCGCGCCCAAACCTTCCGCTTCATCACCACCGCAGTTAACAACAATATCATCAGGATCTCCGGAGGAGCTCTGGGTTTTCCCGTTCTTTAAATCGGGGGGGGGTTTTCAAAATTTCAAAATCAAAAGAAAAAAAAAGAGATGTATATGTGTATATGTATTTATTTTCCGTTCCATCCAGAAAATAAATACAATGAAAAAGAAAAATGAATTTTGCATCCTATTGAATAGAATACTTAACAAATAAGAACAAGGACAATGAGTCGTTATCACAATTTTTGTGAAAAACTGCGAGGTTTCAAGATGGACGTGATCACGTCGGAAAAGGAATTGAAAGAAAGGAACGAGATTGGTTTCCGGTGTCCCATGGGGCACGAGTCTGTGATGGCGGTCGGATCGTTTATCAATAAAACGTCCCCTAAAAACTTTATCAAACTTCGATCTATCTGTAACGAGTGCAACACGTTATCGTTTAAGGAAGACGAGGTCACGGAAGTGACAGAAAAACTGGGATTTGTCAAATTAAGAATTGAAAAGTATGGGGATGATGGAACCTCGAATGGTTGGGTCGTGTATTATCGTTGTCTGTGTGGAAACGAATCTTCTACGGATCTTCGGAACTTGAAGAAACCTGGACGAACGTCGCACTGCCCCAAATGTCAGAACGACCATAACAAGATTGATTACGAACTTTTACAGAAGAATTTTGAAGATCGGGGTTGTGTGTTGTTAACTCCGCCTTTTGACTACAAGAACAACAAACAAAAATTAGATTTCCGTTGTGCATGTGGCCACATTTCATCGATCATTCATCATGATTTATTACGGGGACGGTTGTGCATGTCGTGCAAAACGGATCGTTCCAAGTCAACCTCCATGATTTTCTATGGGGTGGATAATCCTTCCAAGAACGAAACAATCAAGAAAAAAATTACAGAGACGATGAAGAAACATCATGGTGTTGAATACGCACAACAAAGTCCTGAAATCCGGGCCAAAACCACCGCGACCTCCCTGGAACGATATGGGAAACTACGCGCCTTTCTCCTTCCCGAGGTATTGGAAAAGATCCGAAAGACACACAAGGAAAAGTATGGAGTGGAGTTTCCGTTCCAGTCGAAAGAAATTCAGGAAAAAATCGAGATGGCCTTTATGGAGAAATGGAACGCTCGTCGACCTTTTTTATCGGACGCTTATTTGAAAATGATGAAGGAAAAATATGGACATGAATGGTTCTGTTCTACGGATACATTCAAACAACTCATGTTGGAAAAGTACGGTTCAGAACATTATGTGACCTCGGATCATTGCCGACAACTCATGTTGGAAAAGTACGGTTCAGAACATTATGTGACCTCGGATCATTGCCGACAACTCATGTTGGAAAAGTACGGTTCAGAACACTACGTGACCTCGGATCATTGCCGACAACTCATGTTGGAAAAGTACGGTTCAGAACATTTTATCACATGTGATACATTCAAACAAATCATGTTGAAAAAATATGGAGTCGAGTCTGCGATGCAGTGTCCCGAACTTTTTCGCAAAGCCCAGTCCTCCTCTTTTTCTCGCAAACCCTATGTGTCTCCGGATGGGAAGATCTTTATGGTATTGGGGTATGAAGGCGCTGCCCTCGACGACATTTTACAAAAGGAAGGTATCAAAACTTTTTATGCGGGTGAAGATCCCGAAATACCTGTGTTTCAATATGTCGGGGATGATGAAAAGACACATTACTACTATCCCGATATTTATATTCCGGAAGAGAATCGAGTGATCGAGGTAAAGAGTATTTATGTCTATAACCGAGATCCGGAGAAGACTTTGTGCAAGGCCCTCCAGGTTTCCGAAGACCATTTATTTGAGCTACGATTGTATAATCACAAGAAAGAGGTGGTCGAGATCCTTGAATGCCGTCATGGGATGTTTTATTCTCTCACGTTTGGTCTTTTGGAAATCGGCCATCCCTATCCAATGAAGTAAAAAAACAACCTCCCTCCGATGCATCGGTTTAATTTATTTTTTTTTTTATTTTTATGCATAGAATATAAAATATAAAAATAACTATCATGATCCATGCCAAACATTTTTTTGGGTGGGACGCTCTGGCCAACATCAAAGTTTATGATATCCATAATAATCTAATCTTCAACTTCCTATTTCTTCATCATGGGCCCTCCAAAACAGTGTTTCGATATTCGTGGAAAGGGAAGGATGAGATTGAACGCGTCACTCCGGGAGAATTGGTCTTGTTACGAAACTTTCTGGAAACCGATCTTGGATGGGACTTGGGGTCGTCTGTTTCTGATTCGACATCGACTTCAAAAAAAGGGGTGATGCGTTTTGAGTTGGACGCAGAGGTTCACAATAAAGATATCGATGGCGTTTGCAAGGTCGGAGATAAAATAATGACCCGATGTGATTTATTGGTACAGCATTCCTTGATTATGAAACCTTCCTTGTGGAACCTTGGTTTTCATACGTTGTGTCGTAAATACCGTTTGCCACTGCAAAAAAAGGTTGTGGAGACGATGCAAAAAGTATCCATCCTAAAGAAAAAGCCCCAGTACTTTTTCGACCACGTCACGAACATCAAGACGTTGCGAAAGATGGATCTCGTGCGTCTTTGTCAGGAGGACATCAACTGGAATTACCTGAAAACCAAACTTTCCATGCCGGGTGTCAAGGTGATGATTGCCAAGAGATTCATATCGAAATTATCCGAGATTTGTAAACCACCGAATTGCATGGAAACGCGCAAGGGCATCTGCAAGGCTCCTGATTTATGGTCGGTTTACCGGGCACTCCCAAAGAAAAAGAAGGAGGAGAGTTATGAAACGTTCAAGACGGATCTCATGACACGATTCCCGGACCCCGACGAACGAAATAGGTATTTGTGTGGTCTACCGCTGAAACCGGTGGGGTATGTGATGGGTGGTGTGTGCATTTATACGGAATCGGAGAACGAAATTATCATCTGGATCTTGTGCTCTGACCGATCCATGGGCAAGGCCCTGCTGGAACAATTCAAATCGATGGGGAAAACGATTGTCATTGATAACCCGTTGGATAATGTTATAGGGTTTTATACAAAGTGTGGATTTACGGCCGTCGACCCGTTTCGTATGATATACACGCCACCGCCTAAACAGGTGGACAAGGATAAGAAGAAAAAACCTTGCGTGGAGATGGAGAAAGAGACACAGCAGCAGCAGCAGTATCAACGATTCCTGACGTTAATCCAACAATTACGCAGAGAAGAGGAATCCACTTCACTGACAAAATGGAAGGTGACTGATCACCAACAAAAGAAGAAGAAGGTTAAGAAGAATACAAAAGATAAAACATAAAAAAATGTGCTGGTGGAAACGACTACTACTTTTTTTTAACATGTGACGTTTTGTCAAAAATATTGAACTGAACAACCGATCTCAATCCAAGAAGACTACTAAATATGTCTTCGTGATCATCATTGGCCAACATCATCAGAAGAGAATTCGCAGAAAAACTTAGATGACACTTGTTTGATTTAGTGTTAATATTTATGTTATTTTTATCTAAGAACAAGAAACCGATGGCGAGGAGGTGTAAATCTGTTGTTTTTTTTTGTCTTTGTTTTTTTTTTTTTGGTAGTTGTTGGCTTCCGGACTGCGGTTTAGTATAATTGATAACTAATTGTAGTTGTTTATCACGACCAATATGTTGTTGGATCCAATCGAAAACTTTATCAAAAAAAATTTTTGTCATTTTGTTATCATCGAACTCATCATCTTCTACTCTTTGTATCACTACTTTTTGTTCAGACAATTTAAAATTAACGACAACCGATAAACCATCTATTGCATTTAGGTAAGTTATAACGCGTCTGTCAAAAAAATTTTCAAGTAGAAAGAGATCCTTGGATTGTTGACAGAGATTCTTGGATTGTGATTGTTGAAACATGTAACCTATAAAACTTCTCCCAACGATAAGAAGAATGCATACAATAGAAACAATAACGATCAATCTGAACCGGTCCTCCTCTTTTTTGTTTTCGACATAAAGAGTGTCTGTAGTTGGAGGATAAGGAATTCGACCCGGATCCGAATCCGATTGGGTCGGATCATGGAGAATTGGTGGGTTGGTAGTTTGTAGATTTATTGATGATAAATTCATTTATATAAATAATTTATTTATATAAATAAATTTTTTATCTAAATTTCATGAAACAAACTAAACTACGTTAAGATATGATTGATTCATTTATTAATTATATATTAATATATAATTAATAATATTATCTGCCATAACGTATAGGTATCATTATAAAACCATCGAGATTATATCACAAGATGGATCAAATGTCGTCGGAAAAATTTGTCATTTCGTGCATCGATTATCGATACCCCGATTATCTCACCCAATTCCTCAACAGTTATTGTGGATTGAATCAACAGTACTACCTCGGCACGGTAGCCGGGGCGTCTTTACCCATCAGTTATTCTGCCTATTGTCGTAACTATGGGGGTGGTTGTACTTGCAAATCTTGGTGCACCAATAATCTGCTCAAGACGGGTGTACTGACGAATGTGGACATTTCTATGCAATTATCCACCACCATCGATGAAATATTCATCATCAACCACCAAGACTGTGGTGCTTTCAAAACGTTTCTTCCGGCGAGTGGTTATCCCAAGGAATTAGGAAAGGATAATACCCTTGAGATTAAGATTCAACAACAATCCATGTTTCTTACCCAGACGATGCTTCAAAAACGATATTATCCGTATTGGAATCGGTATTATGATCCCCAAATAAGTTTGTTTTTAATGGATATCAATGGATCCGTCGCTCGATATGAAAACGAGGAATGGAAGGTAATCTTTTATGGCCCGGGCAATGATGCCAGAGGTTGGTGGGTAATACCATCACCACCTTTGCCAACCTGGAAGAATTTTTTTGTATCTTATTTATTCTCTTTACTTGCTTACATCGGAAGACCCATTTTTTTTGTAAGTGACGTTTAAGTACACGTATTATATCCTGATTTATCAGGTTTGTCTGATTTGTCTGATGATATAAAATAATTATAAAATTTTATATCATCAGACAAGCCAGGACAGACTAACCTATGAGGATCGTGCCGATCGTTTCATGTGAAACACAGGGCCGTCCATCACTCCCCATGCCAACACCTTGGGATGTTTAGGATCCGAAAGATCCAGTAGTTTCCCGGTTTTTCCTGACAACAACATGTTTCGGGTTGTGCGACACCAATGTCCTGGTTCTTCGTACCCCGTCACCCCCCATTTTTTCATGTGCATGCTACCACACACCAGAGGGTGGAGATTGGGTGGAGGATTGTTTTTTAATAACTCACAGGCTTGATGATGCGTCGTAATACAATCCTTGTTGTTTAACGAAAAGCATTGCGTATCTCCCTGAGCGTTCAGACGCGCCGGGCTGTTCAGACGGCCTTCGCATGTCCATTCCATCAGATCCTTGGTCAATGCGACGCGGTAATGTTTGGACAGTTTTCCCAACAACACCTTGGTTTCTCCGGGTCGTTTGACCCAGATTCCCCGACGCAACAACAACCAATGGGAAGACATTGTCTCTTTTTTTGTCATTGATCTTTTTAAATAATGGTTTAAAAAATAAAAATTTAATTTAATTTTATCAAACAAAGAAAATGCGGTCAAAAAACAGGTAGAGTCGTTCTTTCCATTTATATTTCTTGGGATCAAAAAGAGGAATGAGTTTTTCAACGGCAGGGCGTTTGTCAGGAGAGGCGTCCCAACACTGTTGTATCCGTTGTTGAATACGTTTTGGTGTTTTTCGAAAGGTAGGACGAAGATGATTGTCCACCACTTCTCGACAAAAACGTTGCATGGTGAATTTCATGGTGCTTCCGGTTGACGTATTGTGACGAGGTTGAATCCATCGATATTCAGAAAACGGTTCACGGTCTTCCCAGATCATGTACAGGATCATACCGAGGCTGTACGTGTCGATATTAGGGCTGGCGCGGAAAGAATCATTCTTTTCTTTCATGAGCTCGGGTGCCATGTACCGAAACGTTCCCACGGGTCCACCACTGCTGTGGGAGGATTCTTCGGGGTCGTTTTCGTTTTCTTCGTCCCCGCGGAGTTGGTCCTCTCTATTATAATTCTCAATGCTCAGGTGAGACCCCAGAAACGCGCGAGGGGACGCGAGGTTCGCAAAGCTCCGGAAGCTTTTTTTTTTGTGGATAAGGACGGTCTTGCTAATCCCAAAATCGGCAATTTTGCAGATCCCGTTCCGGTCTAACAGGACATTGCTTGGTTTGAGGTCGCGGTGGATGATGCGAGTGGGGATGCGGCGGTGAAGGTAATGAACGGCGGTGCAGATCTGTTTGGACCATTCCATTTTTTGGTGGTAGGTGAGTCGGTTCTGTCTGCAGGCCTGAAGAAGATTCCCGCCGTGCATCCATTCAAAAACAAGGGCAATATCATCCTCTTTCAAACGACAGAAACCTAAAAATAATACAATGTAGGGATGATGAACAAGCGTCATGATGCGGACTTCATTCATCAGCGTGTCTTCTTTGGAGACCTTGAAAAATAATTTGATGGCGACATCGATTTTCCTCCACCGACCGCGGTACACGGTCGCAAAGGCCCCCGACATGACATCGTTCTCTTGATCTTCCAATGGATTTAAAAAAGATAGTTCATGGGAAGGTATTTCCCATTCTGGATCCAACACCATGGGATGGTGAGGATGGTTGTAATGATAATCACTATCCGAATGTCGACGTTGCATTGACAACCTACCGAATCTACTTATTATTTTTACAATAGAGCAGTTTACCTATTTCATTTTATTTTTTTTATACCTAAAATAAATAAAAATATAGGAATGATCTTGCAATGGGTTCAACATGAAAAAAAAGAGTTTTTGGATCACCATCGTTCCACGATGAATATCCTCCTTCATCTCGTTTGTGGCATCCTCTACATGTCTGGACTTATCCTCTTGATTTCTCGATTGTGTTGTTCATTGTGTAAACAATCCAAACAATCTTATTCAATATGGGTATTATGGTGGATCGTCTTTTATGGGGCCGTGTGTATTATGATGTTTCCAGAATCGTGGTTCCTAATGATGGTGATGATATTGGCATTACAATATACCACTTCCTTCCATTTTTTGTTGTCCATGTCGTCGTTCAAACTGTTTTTGTTTTCGTCGGTATTTTATATGTTGCCCGACACGGGTCATTTTATTTCGAAAGAATCAACGGTACTCTCGATCCACAACGTGACGATCCCTAAAATAATTTCCAACATCTTTTTACTCTTACCATTCAGTTTACAATGCTTGGCCATCCAATGGTCTGCGAACGAACAAACCACTAACTAACTAACGGATCCCATAGAGGCGGAAACGGAGATAATACCACGTGACAATGACACAAAATACGACCAAGAGACAAAGACAATTAAAGAGTACATAACGAAATATGTTGTACACGACCGACATTTTTCCCACCCTCTTTTTTTTCTTCTTTTTTTTTGCCATATTATCCATATTATCCATATTATCCAAACAATAAAGAGTATAGGATGCCATCATCATGATTGGCAAGAGGGATATAAGAGTCACCGTATTATAGTATTGACATAACAGACCAACAAAGAATTGATAAAAGGTGGTGGGATCTTTGGAAACTTCCATTAAATAACGTGTAATCCGTAAATGATACACGAATATGTTCTTCACCATACTGATATAACGAGGATCAAGATTCCCTTTGGCAACAATGAAATGCAGCTTTAACATGAGACGAAATTCCTTATCATTTTCTACGGGTGAGTTGATGACTTCATGTCTTGTCTTGTTATAATCAAAGGCAATATAGGAATTTGTGGTCACCATGGGACAGATATTATCATGATCAGGAAAGGATGTACAGACAGATTGATTAAAGTTCATTCCGATGATGACTCGATAAAGATGGATACCTGGAAAACTAAAAATAGCATCCTGGTGAATTTGATAGTTACCGGTCGCACCATATAGATCCTTTCCACGTATATTTTGGGGAACCTTGGAATAAAAAATCTCATCCATTTCAATGACATTCAAAACCTTGCATGTGTTCATTGCCATCGATGGATCTTGATCCTTATCACACATGGTCTTCCAAAAGGACATGGATTGGATCTTTTCAATCTCCTTTTTTAATTCCTCCGGACATGTTTGGTACCACTGGTGGTAGACTGATTTCTTCTTTTCTTGTTCGGGAATCTCTGTATAAAATAGTTCGCCTATCCTCGAGAGGATAGGTTCTGCATCTTTGGGAACGGTACCAACACCAACATTTCCATTTTCTTTGGATGGATAATTAAAAAACCCCATTTAACAAATAGTATAAAATAATTTTTTTCCAACTAATCTTGAAAAAAATGAAACGACACACACGGAATGTTTGTCATGTTTATGTTTTATGTTGACCATAATAATAATGATGTCTAACATTATTTTTTTTTAACCACTGATTTTGAATTTTGAATCCAGAAAATTCACAACAACATGGGACTCGATTTATCGTGTAATGGGAACCATTTCCGTTTTGGTTCCTATTCTTTGGTACAACGCCACCGGGCTGCGTGGATCCGGGCCCTTTCTGCCTACTACAAGTTTGAAAAACATAACCATCTGCTTTCCGGTCGTCTGAAGAACTGTCTCGACCCAAAGGATCCAAACAACATTAATTATAAAAACTTTTGCCGACATGTCGTTCAAGACCTCGTGGAGGACACCGACGGCCCCGGGTTAGGCGCCAGCGTTTTTATCAATCACAGCGATTGTGAAGGCGTATGGACTCCGGAGGACGCCCGGAATATCCTCCACGCCCTTGAATGGCTCACTCCTTTTCTGAAGGAGGATCGAGAATTAGAACGACTGGGGGCGTTTGAGGAAAATGAGGAGGAATACTTTCTTGTTCCTTGTTTAGAAATGTCATGCAATTGGAACTGCGATATCTATTTTCATTAAATTAAATTAGACCACCGGTTTTCCTTGCCAACCCGGGATTTGTCCGAATTTGCGGTGATAGATCTCGGCAATCGACATGAACACATCCATCCATTTCCACATGACGACTCGATCTTCGTCACATAGTTGGTCGGACACCCATAGTTTTTTGAAATGATCTACTCTATCCGCAAAATAACCCATTGCATTGTTCTGTGAACCCATATACAACACCTTATTTTCCAAGAAAAACTGTTCGTCCCTCTTTTCCACAAGATGTTTTAAAGGAAGAAGATCTCGAATAAACCGACCAATGACATCGGTAATCGGAATCTGATCCCGTAAAAAGATTCGAAAAATCACAAACTCCCCTTCCAATGGAAATTGCTCAATCAGTTCGTCCAGAAATCGTATCAACTGATCCCGAAATTCATTCATATAGTACAACTTTAAACTTTCGTCATTCATGCCGCCGACGGTTTCCATTTTTTTTTCTTACTCATGATTGATTTTTATCTTAAATCAGTTTTTTGGTATCCTATGCTTTTGTGCGTTGCGCCGCACACCACGCCTGATTGGAGGGCAGGGGGAAGGAGGGCTCTCGTGAGAGAGCACCGACTGACTGTGTCCAGGGTTTTACTGGTTGTTGTGGAAAGTGATCGGATGTGATCGGGTGTTCACAAGGAAACCCTGGCAACAGTCGATCGGTGCTCCTTGCGGAGCCCTCTCTCCCCCCGCCGCCGGGGGTATTTAAAGAGATGATGATTGGTTTTTTTCTTTAAATACCCCCGGCGGCGGGGGGAAGGAGGGCTCTCGTGAGAGAGCACCGACTGACTGTGTCCAGGGTTTCCTGGTCAACACCCGATAATAACCGATCACTTTCCAAAAAACACCAGTAAAACCCTGGACACAGTCAGTCGGTGCTCTCTCACGAGAGCCCTCCTTTCCCCTGCCGACCCCTATCCGATGAAGCGCGGTGTGCGGCGCAACGCACAGTATTTAAAGAAATAAACCAATCATCATCTCTTTTTCTGTCGATGGTGTGTACCGACATACCGGTACACGATTATTTTGAGTGGGGGGGATGTTCATTCAAGAGAAGCAACGTCTGTCGGTCGGGGGGAACTTTGGGGTTCGGTTTGGGTTAAACCGGTTTTACTTGATCTGTCGATCCGACGGCCCCTTCTTGAACAACTGGAATCACAGGATCATCTGGATCCACAGGTTCTACCGGTTCGGTCTCAATAACGCGTGTAAACTCTTCTGCAAGTCTTGCAAAATAACTACCTGGTTCAGGATCGAGTTTATCGTGCACATGCTTCAACAGATTAAGGGACAAATCATGAAACATTGTTTGTTCCGTTTCATTTCTATCTGTCTTGTCGCGAAGTTTTCTCCATTGACCCACCTCCTTGCGGAAGATCATCATTTCGATTTGTTGTTTTGTCACGTTGAAATATTCGGCTAACTCGATAATTAGTTCCGAATTCATTTCTTCAAGTAAGTATTTGTTTAAAGCAAGAAGGCCTTGTTGTTCTTGTGTTGGTTGTTGTTTGTGAAGTTTTGCAAAACTCATTAACAACAGTTGTTTTTTCCGGTAGAAGATTGGAAGGACTTCTCTCAAGTCGAAATAATATAAGGCCTTTTCTCTATAACCACCTTGATAACTCATTCTTTGTAATATATCTTCAGAAACACCGTTTTTCTTTAAATGAGATTTTACTTTTCGGAGAGGAATATGATCAGTAGGTTGCAAACTATATCTTGGTCCTATACTTGTTGCATAAAGAAATCTTGTATTATTTATACCATAAAGTTCCCGAAGTGTAAATGTAAAAGGAATTGATTTCGGACCACGAAGTGTATACGTAAGACCTTCGGATGCCTTATTCATATAATTTTTGAATTCTTCTTCTTCTTTTTCTCTTTCTAATCGTTCTTTTTCTGTCTCCGGTTGTTGTTGTTGTTGTTGTTGTTCTTCTTCTTCCTGTTGTTGGTCCGGTTGTTGTTGTTGGTCCGGTTGTTGTTGTTGGTCCGGTTGTTGTTGTTGTTGTTGGCCCCCTTGTCTAACAAATGATATTACAATAAAAATGAGTGCAACAATGACGACAATTCCAAGAATCATCATCATATTCAACATATCCGACATCTTATTTGATTTTTTTTAGAATTAAAGATTTTTTTTTTAAAACGTTTCAACGACGGTGGAATAGCTCTACGAGAGGCCTCCGTCCCCCCCCCACCTACCGACCTCCCCTCCGGTCAAGCGCGGTGTGCGGCGCAACGCACAAAATGTAAATCTAAATACACGGGATACAAAAAGTTTAAAAATGGGGGATAATAATAAAGGTGATAAGGATGGTGGTGGTGACGACGACGACGAGGAGAGTGAGATTGAGATGGGTCGTCCGTCTTTTCATTATTCTCCAAACATTGGCGCCCATGTAATGAGTATGACGAATCCACCCAAAGTTGCGTTTTTATTTTTAACCATCACGACACCGACGAGGGAGGATTTATGGCGAGGATTTTTCAATCCTCCATCGAATAGTGGTCAACCATTATATTCCATTTACTGTCATGCCAAAAATCGGGAACGGGTGCCTCAACAATCGTTCCTGTACCCTCATTTAATTGAGGAACACATCGATACCTCCTGGGCCTCCATTTCTCTCGTATATGCCACACTGCTTATGTTAAAGGAGGCACTCAAAGATCCACGGAATCAACGGTTTATCCTGGTGTCGGAGACCTGTTCTCCGATTGTGGACTTTATGACGGCCTATGAAACCGTCATGAATCAGCCTTGTTCCTCCTTTTCTTATAACCCTCACTATATATCCTCCAAAGATCATGAAAATCGTTACCGGCGGTTTAAGAACAAGACCTTAATTCCACCGGATAAGTTTATGAAGGCGCACCAGTGGTGGGTGATGGACCGGCGGGCGGCAGAGTTGTGTGCGAGGGGTCGTCATGCCAAGGATTTTGACCGGGTGTTTGCGTCGGATGAGCATTATTTTATTAATATGTGCATCCTGTACAAGGTACCGTTTGTGAATTGTCGGAGAACGTTTGTAGAGTTTGACCACGATCGGAGTCATCCAAAGGTATTTCATGAGATTAGTTTAGGATTTTTGACGGAATTGAGATCCAAGGGGTATTTGTTTATGAGAAAGATTCGGAAACCAACGCTTTTTCTTCCATAGATAAATGATAAATGATTTAAATTTTTTTTTTTCCAAAAAAAATAATATTTTTCCCATCTCCAAAGTAAATCAACTCTTACAACCATTGTAAAAAAAAAAACAACATGTCCGAATTCATGGGAACGTTTTTATCATGGATTGCCCTCGCAGGCCTTGGTGTTCAGGCCTACTCCATGTTTAACGAAAAGAAGAAAACCATCAAGGAAGATTGGTTCGTGGGATCCAAGATGAACGAAGTCAAGGTGGATGCCCTCACCCGAGACAATAACGGCGCCTGGTGGTCCAAACCCCAGAACAACCAACAACAACTCCCTTACGATTCTACCGGTAATTCCTCGGTGTCTCTCAAACCCTCCAATAGCAGCTACTTTTACCAGGTGCCAGGCACCATGCAATCTTCCCTCCCCCCTCGTATCATCCCCGAGGGTCTTTCGAAACAGGTTCAGTGGAACCTTCCTCAGGTCCCCAACATGGCCGCCGAGCCCTTTAACCCCATGAGTCTGGCCAAGGGCATCCAGTGTCCCGTCTCCATTCCTGCTTCCAACCACCCCGCGAATGGTGGCCAGGGTGTTCCTCAGCAACAACAACAAAATGTTCGTGAGAATTACGACAATTCCGGCAATCCTACGGCGGATGCCATAGGGGTGTACAACTCGTTGCAAAAATCGGCAGGCTCTGGTACCGCCAACCGTCTGCCCATTCCTACCATGGTGTCTGGAAACGCCATGGCAGCAGGTGATACCCCCATTGTGAACTACGATCGTTTCATTGTGGCGAATCTCAATCGCAACCGTGGAAACTCTGACAATATCCGCGGCGATTTGTTCATCACTCCCATCCTCCCCGACAGCAATACCAACTCCCTCATCATGTTCCGACCCTCAAGCGGAACCGAGGTCCTCAACACGGGCGCCATGGCCGTGCTCACCGGCGCCTACAACGAAACCAATGCCAAGACCGCCAACCTCGCCATGGCCGGAAACAGCGGCGCCCTCAACACATTCTCCGGTGTCGCCTGGGCTCGTCCCGAAAGCTCGTCCGTCGGTCTTCAGATCGCCAGCAACGCCGACATGCTCTCCCAAAAGACGGGAGGCACCACCAACTTTGGCGATGCCCAGACCAATGTTTCCATGACGATTTAAAAAAAAAGTCAGTTTTGTGTCGTAGAAATATGAGGAAAAGTGTGGGTTATGGAGGGTTCACTCCAAAAACATTGTATGTCTAATTTTCGAAATAATTCATTCATCCAGTGATCTGGATTATTCTTAAAAGGAATGTAATTTTCAAACAATGTTTTGGCGCATTTGTTTGTCACAATGTAAAATTGCGCCAATCGACTTCCACCACCATAGTTATTTGTAGGGTTGTTTGACTTTGGGTATACCAAGATATTCTCCTCCACCATATTGTTTTCACCATTGTCATTTACTCTTATCCAATTGGAATCAAACAAAATATCCCAATCACAATACATTGTATTCAATTGTTCAATGTATTTTTCCACTGTTTTTTCAATGGGTCCTGTAAAATATATATTGTCTTCCATAATAACTCCATACTCATGATTTTTTTCCACCATATCCCGAAGACATGAGAAATGTTTGTAAATACATACATGCAATCTGACCATTGTTAAGAGTAATTCCCTTTTCTACCATCCAAGTCTTCATGTCTGTCGTGATTTCATCTCTGTTGGGGTGCATGATCCATTTCACCTTGTTATTTATTATCCAAACCCCAAGTGTGAAATTCTTGTTTCATCCTCTCGCCTCTTTCTGTCTGCATTCCATGAATCAAATAATATTGAACCAACATCTTTTGTTTGTTTGATTGAATAAATATTTGATTCTTTTTTAAATTTACAGGGCTCCTCCTAACAGAAAGAAGGTTCCGACAATCGACGGTAGTTGAAAAAGTACACGATGAAACTAAATGTCGCCACCAACCAGCACCAGTAGGATCCGATGGATTGTTGTCCCGATACGGCAAACGAAACCAACAATGTCCCGTAATAATAGACAAAGAGGAGCAACAAGGTTTTCCAAGGTCGGATATATAAAATAGCAAGAAGGGTGGCCACCGGCAGAATGACGGTCATGTAATCATTGGGAAATCCCCATACGAGGTGACGACCATTACTGGGAATCGGATAACACATAAATGGATACTTTGACTGTTCCGTCACAATGCGATAGATTCCCAACAACAAGACCAAGATTCCAATACCAATCAACCCTCGTTTGGTGTTCGTAGACAAGGTCTTTTTGTACTGACGATCATAGTATATACCTACCCCAATCGCCAGGACATGAAGGTACAACAACAAACAAGCCATGATGCTCGTGACATGGTTCCTGAAAATCGCGGATCTGGAACGACGGTTCTGTGAAAGCCATAGAATCCCTTCCAAGAGTTGCATGAAACCGTAGGATAAAATAAAACAACCACACAACACGTCATTCGGATGATTGCGTTGAAATAAAAGAAAGGAAACAAATAGAATAATCACAAAGGATGCAAAAGAGACCGGAGCGTTCCAACACATTTTTCTCCTTCTTTTTTTTATATTTTATTAAAAAAAGATATAATTTATTCGTTAAAAACTATCTTCGTTGATATCTTTGATATCTTAGAATTCTTATTCGTTTCCTACTCTTCAATATGTACTGTCATTATTAAAGTAAACTTTTTCAACATAGACATTAAGTTTTTTATTTTGTCTTTAATACTTATCGTATCATCACTGGTCTCTATTCGATTAATTTCTCTTTCCAATTCCTGAATCTTCAAGTCAAAATCGGTATGAAAGTCATATTTTTCCGAAAGACAACTACTGGTACCAAAATAATATATAAGCCCATTGATCTCTTTTATCAAACTAATTTTGGTTTGTCGTGGTGTTTTCTCTTGTAAAAACTCGTATTTTTTTAACTTGAGGTAATCAGATAATGATGTTGTTGTACCATCTTCTTGTTTCAATATCTCTTGTTTTGCAAACTTGTGAATTAGTTTCATAATTCTTTTGGCCAATCTTCTTGATTTCAATCTGGAAATACGACGGACGGCAGATTCAATTTCATAAAAAAAATTACGACCCAACTTTAAATAAAATGGTGTTTCTCCAATGAGCAGATCAAGAACAGTCGAATTAATCGATAATCTAAAGTCTGGACAACTTTCTTTCCGTTCATTGATATCCAAACTATAGACATGAGCATTATAAACTATTTTTAAATAATCTATATAAATCCCCCAGGATGTTTCCAATTTACATAATAAAGTACGGATGTATTTAAAGATTTGTTTGGAACTGGCGTTTTTCACTTTATCACAACATGAAGACTTTGGTTTGTTATAAAAATAGCTGTCTAATATAGCTATATATCTGTATCCGTATGTACATATATTAATTTTAACACAACCATCTCCGAATACATCAATACTATTATTGTCGGTCGGGTGAAATAATTTCAGTGTCTCCGTATCATCAAAATCTATTGAGTCTGTTTGTACCTGAAATGATTTTATCTTTTGTATTCTTTCAGATTGTTGTCGTTGTAATTGTTGTTGTGAAATATCTTTTTGGTATGATGCACTGATATCATCAACATTACTTTTATCATCATTATATTTTTTATTTTTTAGAGATAGTAGAGATATTAGAGATATTATATATATTATATAGTAGGATAAAATGATACCAATCGCCAAAAAAGTACCAACAAAAACGAAATTCATAAAGTCTACTTTCTTTTATAAAGAAATTATTTTCCAACAAAAAATTTGTTAACTTTAAATTGAATCGAACCAACCATGACAATTACCACCACCACCACCGAAATCTTGGTCGGCAAAAATCGTCATCACAATACCGAACTCGTCCGGTCGGCATCTCAGGACGATCTCTGGTTTCATGTCGCCAATAAACCTTCTCCGCATGTGATTCTCAAGGTTGGTACATTAAACACCAACACCAAAATACCCCGTGCTCTCATCAAACAATGTGCCCTCTTGTGTAAAACGAAATCATTGTATAGATCGGAACCAAAACTACGTATTCATTACACGCGGATTTCGAATCTACAAACCAGTAATATCCCAGGACAAGTCCACATCCTGGACCCTACCAAGTTGAAAACAATTGTCCTTTAGTTTAATTGGCGGTAATGAGATAGGGTTTGTTGGGAAACCGTCTGAAATTATCGTAAAAATAGTAATTCCCACTCATGGACTGGATGGGCAGTGGATTGTAGGAATCTTCCCTGGATAAAAAGTAAAGATTCAGGATTCCCTGCACCGTTTTTGTATTCGGATATTCAAGAAGCGTTTCGTACAGTTTTACCATTGTATCGTCCTTGATCACAGACGTGTCGAACAACATGAAAGGGATTTGAAAGTAATTCCGAGTGTCCAGGAAAGAAAGGATCGATGCCTCCATTGTTTTATTCGAAAAATAATCCATGTCAAATTCCTTTCTCAAACGCCATTCAAACGTCGGGAAGGCATCGCGGTGCGCCATCAGTTTATGGGGCCGGCAAAGTTCCAACACAGGAGACACCTCTCCATGAATCTTTATTCGACAATCCATATACGCCACGGATTCCCATTGCTGAAAGTACGTGGAAAACAACCACAATTTATTCCACCCGCATTTCTTTGAATCCGTTTCCACCTCTTTCATACCCTCGCGGAGTTTTTGAATACTGGATGGCAGATGAAATTCAGGAAATCGGACAGAGTGAACCTCATTTTTTTCCATAAACATCTGATCCTCCTGTTGCGAATCCTCAAACGTCATCACCACAATATCCCCATCGTACTGTCCCTCGTTCCTCAGATGGCTGCATGCATTTTTAAATGCGTTGTACTCTTCACCGTCCTCACAAACAAATACAATACACATGGTTTTCTCCTTCCACCTGCGATCCTCCTTCTTTTTCTTTAAAACGATCGGGATCATCACCTCTTGTACCGGTTCTACTTTTCTCCAAAAAGGAGGAAAAAGATCGTGAATCTGCATCCCGATCCAGCGCGGTGGATAAAACACTACCGGTGTCTCGGAAAACAACGCTCCCCACCAGCTAAAGGTGCTATTACAAATGACGGCACCTCCCTTGCAGGTCGTCATGATCGAAAAACACCGCATTTCATCGGCGTCCCGTACGAGAAACATGTTGCGTTCCCCATTGTTTTCTTCCTGAAAGAACGACTGTGTCTTGCACCATTCGGGATCGTCCGACAGGATGATAATGTCCTTGACCCCTGGATTCTCCTTGTAGAGCGTCTGCAACGCCGGCACGTAATACTCTGCGTTTTGGAGGTAATGAAAATCGGGGTGGTTGCAATAATCCCCTCGACGCACATGCACAAACGCCCGTTTTTCATCCATCTCCGGTGTATCCACCAACCCGTACGCCTCTCTCACCGCAGAAATAGGCAGTGTCTTCAGAATGGCTCGCTGGATCTCGGGAATCACCTCCTTGATCGCACCCAAGTACTGGAAATAGCCGTCCACATACACCTGCACCTTTTTTGATTTCTTCTCGCCCTCTGCTGAAAAACAATTTATCACCGACTGGTACACCGTCTGGGGATCCCACGGCTGGAATCCATAATTAATAAGAACCTCCTCGTCATACGCACCCACCTCGTCACGATGATCCACCGCCACCACTTCTTGATCCTCCTCCGTAAAAAAACGAGTGTAATCGTAACCCAACTTGTTATGTTTGTTGGTCTTTGCCCTCACAAGGTACACGTACACCGGCTCCGTGGATATCGGCGCCTCCTTCTTCAACACCCTTTTCACCGCCAACGCCGCCGCAATCTGGAAAATCTGATTCCCAAATCCTCCCTTTAAATCCACAACGATCGATACCAGTGTGGTCATTCGTTCCGTACAAGAGATGACTTTATGAAAAATATAAAATGATGATTACACGTTATATTTTGTGTCGTTAAACCATTTTTTTACCAATAAAATATTTTTTTAATTTTGGATTAAAGAAAAAATGGATAGCATTCCTACTTTGAATCCAAATCCCCTTAAAACAACAACAACAGAATCCGACGTTTGTTACTTTTGTTATCAGGATATTGATAAGAATTTGGAGAATGGTAATAGGGTAAAAGTCGACCCTGATGCATCCTCATCCTCTTTCACACGTTCCCCTGTCACGCTTCATGATTTATGTGAATGCAAGGGTAGCACCCGCGTCGTTCATACCCAATGTTTCCTTCGCTATTTCCAACATTCGTCGTACTCTGGTGTTTGCACGGTTTGCAAATCTCTTTTCCGTTTCACACCGGATACCCTCGCCCGCCTACAATCCGTTCCCGTGGATCATGAGAATGACTCGAAAAATAGTTTCACCGTACTCATCACCCTCTTACGACAACAACGTGATCGTGACATACACAATAACAACAACAACGAGGATGAAAATGATTATTATTTTTATGAGGAGGACGAAGACGAAGAATCTCCCCTTCGTCCTCCTCGTCATACAACCCTCTTTCGCAGCCTCCTGAAAAAATATACGTTTACCGTCGTCGGATCGTCCATGTTTTTCCTTTCTCTTCTTCAATTCTCCGTATTCTTCTTCTTCGTTTTCAATAATTTATCCATCTCATCCTCTCTCTGAATAAACATTATTTTTCATTACAAACAAAGAGGAATGGAACACAGTGTGCCAATCGATCAATGGAGCAAGATAAAAGGATTCGCCATGTGTACAAATCGAAGGAAGTGGGCTGATCAATCGTCTCCTTTTTGATTTTATCAACTCACAGAATATTTGATAGTCATAGGGATGTTGGGTCTGGCAATGTTTACTGTAGACGACAAAGTCTTCCACTAAAATATTTACGTGAGTGGCAAACGTCATGCACGTACTATTGGTTTCCTTCCAGTGCCTTGAATTCGTGAGAACAACCCGAGTGGCCTCGCCTCCATTTGTCACCTGAGGATTACCACCTTCTTCTCCGTTTTTGTACTTATCCGGATGATCATAACCGGTGACATACTCGGAGATGGCAAGCCCTTCTTCTAACACTTTGGGAGCAATGGGGAGAAAGATATAGTCATCTTCACATAAAAAAACTGTGTCGGATGGTTCAAATTTTTGAATGGCATATTCCACAGCGTGCATGAGGGATTTGGCATTCCCCAAATTGGTCCGCACAATATTTTCAGCGGGTATGTGCTGTTGTATCAATTCCATGGTTTCATCTCCACAGTTGTCGGCGATAACATGAATATCATAATCCGAAAATACCTTACGCATATGAAGAAAACACCCTCGTTTGGTCACGTAATATGGTTTCAATTTATCATAACCACCGTCGCTAATTCTATACACGATTTTCATGTTTATCTTATTATATTTTTATCTTATTATATTTTTATCTTATTATATTTTTATCTTATTATATTTTATATTATTTATCCGCAAAGTGAGGAGATGAACATCTTGTTCAAGATGTGGTCTGTTCGATAACTTGTAACGTCGTCCACAGGCGAAACAGAAATAAACAAATCTTTATCCCTTATGACCAAAACACCTCCTACCTCTTTTTTTTAAACAATAACAGGTTTAGAAAAAACTTGAGGTGGAAGTGGAGGTACAGGTGGAAGTGGTGGTGGTGGAAATGGTGGAGGGGCAGAAGTTGGAGCTACCTCTGCTACTGCGAATACGGGTGGTGGTGGTGGTGGATGTGTATATGGCAGTAAGGGTGGAAATGGTGGTTCTGGAATTTGTATTTTTGCATGGCTCACCTAAAAATAATAAATGACTGTATACTTTTCTATTTAACAAGAAGACTTATCCTGCCATCGTTTTTGCATGCGTCGGAGGGATTTTTGAGAAAGATATTTTTTATGCACCAGCACGTTGGCAGAGCATTCCAGAAAGGTTTTTTGAGGTGCCAGGAGATCCCGGACATGGTCACGGGCAGTGGTGATGATAGACTGTTCGTGGTCGAATCCAATAGATCCCCCTGTTGATGATGATGATGACGATGATGATATCGGTAAGGGTAATGAATAATTACTGGGATCCATACCATAATCATGAATCATTTGATGGGCCAGATTGCGAATCGCAGTAAAATCTCCCGACGCGCCCGTGGAGCTATTTTCGATTCCAAATACCACCTCTTCGGCGATGCGTCCTCCGAAAAGCACACACATTCTCCCAAATAAATCCTTGGCCGTTAATAAAACACTCAAAGGAGGAAATGCCGCGTACCCCAAAACTCCCGGAGACGGATTCTCGATCGTGACATACTCCGGCATCTTGGTTTCTTCTCCCTCCATCATGATCCAGGCCGTCAACACGTGACCCATCTCGTGCACCGCGATTCGGTGCAACATACTTTTTGTCAGATTCAGGTTCGACGACCCCGCCGAACTTCCAAAATCAAACAACTCCCTTTTCAAGTGGTAAAGTTCGTGGTACGTGATGGGAAGCTCATTTCGACGGAGCGCCCGAAGAGTGGCCTCGTTAAACAGATTCTCGATATCCGCCCCCGTCATCCCTCTTGTGACACGAGACGCCACCAACCCCCAATCCATCATCGTCGAAAACGGTTTATTGGCTGCATGAATATCAATAATCAATGCTCGTGTTGATTCGTCCGGAAGAGGAATACGAATCTTTTTATCAAATCGTCCCGGGCGTAACAACGCAGGATCGAGTGCTTCCATCCGATTCGTGCTCGCAAGAACAAGCACCATATTCCGTGGATCCGTGGACGCCGTTCGACCACCAGAAAGAAACCCGTCCATCTCCACCAATAATTGGTTGAGTGTCGTATCCCTCTCGTTATCGCCTCCCGATGCATGATGGTGCGCATCCGATCGACGTCGACCAATACCATCAATCTCATCAATGTACAGAATCGAAGGCGCGTGGGTTCGTGCGGCATCAAACAACTCGCGAATCCTTGATGCGCCCACACCCACGTACTTTTCCACAAACTCCGATCCCGACGAAATAAAGAAACTTATTTGTAATGGATATGGATTCGTATGATTATGATGATTATTCTTACTACGCATCAATTTATTCATCTCCCCTACCAACGACTTGGCAAACAACGTCTTTCCTGTTCCTGGTGGTCCATACAATAAACATCCTTTCGGAAGCCGCACGTTCCATCCGTGATACTTTTCCGTAAAACGCAGATAATCCACCACCTGCATCAACTCCTCCTTTACATTCTCATAACCACCAATCGAAGAAAAATCCACCCACTCGGCCACAGGCATCGCCACCACCGACGACGTTGTTTCGTCATTGGAAAGAGGAGAACGTTTTCCTACGACCGCAACCGTAACCATCGCAACCACCAGCCCTAACAAAGAGACAATGTTTCTTCCCATTCCAATTTTTTATTTAGGTATGTATTTATCCTCTCTTTATGTTAATTCCATTGTCGAAAGGATCTGTTCCACCAAAACATTCGTGTATTCGAGGTATTGTTGGTTGGTCGTAATCAAGGATGGGTCGGAAGAATCCGTCCCGTCGAAAATACGGAAACTGTTGGTAAATCCATTTGTTTTCGCATACTCGACATTGATGGCGGTATCATCGAAAAAGTAGACATCGGCCTTGTCTGTGACGCCCTCTCGTGTCGCGATGTCTTCTAAAAACACACTTTTTTGGTACGCCCAAACACGACTCGAAGGATCCTTCATATCCTTCCGTTGACCCAACGTTTTGATAACGAGGTCATCGATCCTATTGAATGCAGTTTCATCCGGAAGAAGGGCATCCCCGATATTCTCCTCACTATCGGCACCGTAGACATCACGGATCCACAACACCTTGTCCGGCCCATCGAGTTTCTTTTTCAGATATAACTTCACATCCGCGGCAATGCCTCGGGTATTGATATACACCACGATGCCACGTTGGTTTAATTTTTCCAGCATCGGTAACAACAGATCCATTCTCTCTATATAATCGACCTCGAGTTCTGGTAGCCCACCAGAATGATACATGGTCAAGGTCTGATCGAAATCAAACACAAAAACAATCTTCTTCTTCTTCATTTGATTTTGTTTTTTAAAAATCAAATATTTCCCATCCTTCACTTTTTTTAAATTCACATCATCATTCCAAAGTTCCCAGGGCAGCACTGCCCCATACAACTACGAGGAACATAGCCCGAACCGGATCGTTCCGTGCTTACATTGCATGGATCAAATCCGGGTGTACTGGGTTGACCCACGAAACATTTTTGTTGCGTCAACACCTCGTGAAAATTCCTCGCATCCGGATTCCCGTTCACCACCGGCACACACCATCCCCTGTTGTAATTTCCTGCGTACTGGTTATTACACATTGCCTTCACTTCCACTGGACATTCATTGGTCATCGTTGTCATCATCGGTGATACTGGTGGTTGGTAATAATACGGACGGTACACATTGTACATGGGACCATACTGACCGTACGGAAAGGGATAAAATGGTGGCGTCATTTGCTGGAATACAATCGTGGTGGGTGGTGGATTCCTTGGTAACGTGTGCAGACATACATTGGGATTTCCCGTACACGTGTTATCGTTTAAAAAACACCCCACAACACCCGGATAACCCGCATTCTCGGCCACGACGGCCTGGAGACCTCCGTCGGGTTGTCTGAAGATTCGACATTTCGAGGTGATGCTACAGTTACCTTGACTGTCCAGTGTATAAACACGAGGACACGTATTCCCACCAAAAGGAACAAACGACATCTTTGATATCTTTTTTTTCTTTATTTAATCTTACGATACAATAAAAAAATAAAATATGTTCAAGTTCTTTTCCTCCAAGGGGGCATCAAACGTTGCCTCAAGAGATTGGCTGCCACGTGTTCACATTACCATCCCATGGTGGGTATGGCTGATTGGTATGGTGGCCATCCTTGTTTTCGTCATCTGGTGTCTGCGTTCCGAGCCCGATCCCGATCGGATGAGTCTGAAAAACATCATCCGGTACATTCTGGGCACATGGGCGCGCGATGCTCAGTCCGTCGTCTCCGGCTCACGATCCTCCCGTTCCTCTCGCCATCAGGAGGAGGACAATCTTTTTTCTCGGCCTTCCTCTTCCTCTTCAAGCACAAGCACCTTGGAACGGTGTTCTCAGGGGGAAAGAATTTGTCGAGAGTTCATGGAATCCAAGTACGGCGTCCCGTTTCACAAGATCCGACCCGATTTTCTACGGAATCCGGTCACGGGCGAGAATCTGGAGATTGATATCTACAACGAAGATCTTCGATTAGGAGTGGAATATAATGGTCAGCAGCACTACCGTTTTAACCGTCATTTTCATCGTGGGTCCAACCATATTTTTCAAAACCAACAGTACCGCGACCTGATTAAAGAACAAAAGTGCAAAGAGCACGGGATTCGACTCATCATTGTTCCCTACACCGTGAAACCACAAGATATTCCCGACTTTTTAGAGGAACAGCTTCAAGACATTTACCCCGAAAGAAGAAAAGAAGACGAATATTAATATTTTTTTTTCCGTTACAAAAAGAATGTCTGTACCTCATTCCTATTCTGTGACAAACACCAGAAAAAAAAGAAAAAATCGTTTGCCTCCTTCCTCTATCTTCAAACTTGATTTTACTCATCTGCACACCGCCTTTATCTTTGAAGCCGCCTTATCTTCCATCGTCGTCGTGATCACCCTTATTCTTAATGATTGGATTGTTCAATATTTTCGAAAACGACATCATGACCGATTCTCCAAATGGAAAATGTATCTCTGTCATATAATCTTGTCTTTCTTCTCCATCCTCGTGTTATTGTACGGCAGCCTTTACCTATTCGGGTACGGCGATTCAGTGGTCGCCGCCATCTTTTGATTGCAACATGTTGTGGACAATACTTGCGGTTACTATGTAACCCAACATATACAGATTGGAAACAAAGAACCGTTTTTTGTCTGTCAAAGACAATGACTTTATCGGAAGAATAAACCGTATAAAAAGGACATACAAACACCATAGGAGCAGAGAAGGCAGGGGTTGGCTGTAGGGTGTATCGGTGATCGAAGATACAAAGTAATACATGGCGACCACGGTGCTTAGCCGCAAAAGTACTTTAGACTGTGAATTTTTATGGAGAAATATGAAATAAAACCCAAGGAAAACAATGACCGATACCGACACTTGGAAGGCGGGCATGTTATCACACTTTGTAGACATTATAGAGGGATTTGTTGTTATTGTTTATTTTTTTTTTAATTCTCGGAATGAAATATTTTATATTTTGATTTCATTCAAAGAAATTTATGTACCCATCCACCCAATCCATCCAATCCATCCAATGCATTCAATCCATCCATCAAATCCGGTCTTGCATGCCATGATTTTCGACGAGTCCTGGAAGACGTTGGCTCAACACAGTTCGGTCCTTGACCGAAAAATCAGATAGAGAAGGACAGGAATGGGATTCTGGGGTTCGATGAGAGACACAAAATTGTTGACGGCATAAACAATCTAATAGCATGTGCTGTTTTTTCCGGCAAAAAAAACATCTATTTTTGTGGGATAGCGGTGTGGGTGGTGTAGGTGCTGGTATGGAACGATCTTGTTGTGGGAAGGAGGATGCATTGTCATCTTCCCGACAGGAAGAAGAAGGAGAACAGAAAGTCGCAGGAAGGGATTGGGAAGAAGAAGAAGAGTTATTCTGGTATTCCGAATGTCCAGAATGTCCGGTTGGTGTGGTCATTTATTTTTAGAGTAAGGAAATGCTTTTTTTAATTCAAATTTTTTTTTACATCTTTTTACCAAGAGTCGTCATTTTTTATGTTTTTGTACTGTTCTTTTGTTTATCATGTTTATCCATCAAAAACTTTAAATGTTCGGGTCCGACATTTGTTTTGAACTGGTTTCGCAGATGGGCAAAATGGGAGAGGATGGGGATAAAAAATTCCGTCATCATGGAGTTTTCTCGTTCACGGGGTCGGATCTTGCACCACTCATGAACAAAGTCGTGTTTTCCATCGTTCAAGATACAAAAGAGCACGAACCGGAGGGACCAACTCTGGCAAAATTTATCGGCGGGCAGTTCTGTCTGACGAGGATCTTCCCCATTGTACTGCGGACCGTAACGCCTTCCGTGAAAGTAGTCTTTGCACATCCCTGTGTGCACGACATGATCCTGGTTAGGAATCATGTGGTGTCCCACAAAGGCATCGACGCAATTGGGAATGAGAACCCTCGAGCCATTGTGGTATAAATTATTTCCTGGATCAAACGACACAATCCTCTGTTGGACAGGATCATACAAGAAAGAGACGAAATGGATCGCGGCCACCTTGTATAAAATCGCCATCGTAAACAGTGTCTTTTTTCCTTTCTTGTTGAGTAAAAACGACCTTTTCTGGCGAATCACGTCCGAAAAACATGTGGGATCCTTCGGGCTCTGTTGCTGGTGATGGTCCGTATCCAGTACCAGTACATGAGAATCATCATCCTTCTCCCTTACAAAGTAGGTGCCCATATACTGGCAATTCGTTTTTCTTCGCACCCCCTCTTCCAAGAACTTTTCAATCAAGAAATTCCTCACTGGAACCTCGTTAAAAAAATAAATCAACTCCTGTAATGTATTCACCGGTCTGTTGTTGGTCATCATCTCGTCCAAAGAAAAATTATTACCCCCCCCTCCCTCCACCGATCCCATCACCAACTGCTCCGGCTCTTTTGATGGATCTGCACTCACAATTATATTCTGGAGGTGAGACACCAGTTTGTTCAAACGTAATTGCGTATCCATCGTTGCTGAAAACAATTTTTTCTTACGATACAATTTATATTAATTTAAGAAAAAAAAATGATAATTATGACATTTTCATCGGAACCTCAAGAATAAATAAATACAATGACCACGTGGGAACCTTCCATTCACCGTCATACCAGGTCATCTTCTCGAAAAACAACCGAGGCCGATGCCTGGTTGCCCTTTTGGGTACTGGAACGTGCGTTGGTGGAGGATATGATGGTGTACCAGGAAGCCGGTCGTTCGATTCGACAGAACATCGCTGCCTATCGTAAAATGATGACTACAGCGCAGTATCAACAACAGACGATTCAACATTTGATGACCATGATTCCGGAAACCTCGCGACTACGATACGTACAAACAGACGTGGTCGAGATATTCCCCGGTGCCAATACAGGCCTTTACGTCTTTTATTTCCAAACCCAAACCGCTGACGCCGAACAAGAGGATTCCATCGTCACGGTCGTTCCCGTGCCGTGGAGTCTGATGCTATGCGATGGAAAAATCCGTCCCCACACCCCCATTCAGGAACAAATGATGCGTGATGTCGAGATTTTTTTAGGAGGGTCTAACAATGTATATTTCTTCTCGACTTTCTCTAATTATCCACGATCCGATATCAAGATTGGACGACTGCGCGACTCGAAGGAGGTTGTTTCAGATATATTCGACAAAAAAAAAACCTACGCCTCCCTCCTATCCATCCTATCCATCGTCCGGTTACTGTTGCTGGAGGACGAAAAAATGTGTTGGGAAGATGTGAAGATGCGCCCCGACATGAAATACAAGACTAATAATCGGTTGTATTCTTTTGATGTCGAGACCCAAGGCCGTCTTCAAAAGATGCGTGGCGCGCTGGCCAAGAAATACCACGAACTGACCTTGTTGCCCTATATCACCACACCGGCACGGCTGCGTTGTCGTAAGAACGGGTTTTATGACT
>Ga0214921_10001136_pt1 | contig 46226 bp, 33 predicted proteins | sample LL1505_MetaG_FD_177992 | JGI IMG/M metagenome (GOLD analysis project Ga0214921, IMG submission 177992) | Freshwater microbial communities from Lake Lanier, Atlanta, Georgia, United States - LL-1505 | ecosystem: Environmental > Aquatic > Freshwater > Lake | place: USA: Georgia | collected... | reverse complement strand
TCGGTGGTTTGCTTTCGGGTAGTCTGGCTTTGACGAAAAATAATACAGGGAATCTGACCCTTAACGGTGTCAGCACCTATACCGGGGGAACCACCATATCTGGAGGTTCTCTCATTCTGGGCGCTGCAGGCAGCATAGGCAACAGCACCGTCATCACCGTCGGTTCGACCAATTCTACCGGAACCGTGCTCGACCTCACTTCGAAATCATCGTTCGGATTCGGTAGTGGGCAGACGGTGAAGGGCATCGGCACGATCAACATCGGCTCAGGCAAGACGGTGACGATTGCCGGCAACCTCGCCCCCGGAAACTCAATTGGCACCAATACAATCACAGGCGATCTGGCGCTGACCGGCACACTCCAGTCCGAACTCGGAACTTCGGGAGCCACTGCCACGGCGGGCGTTTCCGACCGCACCGTCGTTTCAGGAAACCTCACCCTTACTGGGAGCACCCTCCAACTCATTGACAACGCTGGTGCCAACAGCAACGGCTCCGCAAATGCCGGCGCGTATCGCCTCGCCACCTACGGTGGCACGCTCACGGGCAACTTCAGCACGATCACGAATCCGCTCAGCGCCACCCTGCACGAAAAAGTGGTTTACGGCCCCGCCAGCGGCGGTGGCGCGGTTGACCTCAACCTTTACCGCCTCGCGACCGGCAGCACCTCATCCACCCTGGGCCTCGGCAACACTCGCGTCGGTGGCACGCTGAGCGGCAACATCAGCGTAACCAACAGCGCTACAGCAGACGGCTACTCCGAAATCCTCAACGCCGCCGCGGGAAGCAATACCGGCGACGTGACCAGCTCGGGATCGTTCACCGGACTCGCCGCCGGCTCCAGCAACACCATCGGCGCGAGCCTCAGCACCGCTTCGGCGGGTGCCAAGTCGGGCACGGCCACCGTAAGCTTCACCTCCGACGGCTCTGGCACCAGCGGATACGGCACCACCGCCAACAGCTCTCAAGTCGTCACGGTTTCCGGTGGGGTTTACAACGCAGCGGCTGCAGGCTTGATCGCGGACGGCAACCTAGGCAAGACCCGCGTAGGCACGGCATTCACCAGTTCCGCGCTTTCAATTAGCAACACCGCTCCCTCGGGTGGTTACACCGAAGGCCTCAATGCTACCCAAGGGGCCACCACCGGAGCCGCCTCGGTCTCGGGCACAAACATTAGCAATCTTGCCGGTGGCTCTTCCAGCACCTCCATCTTGGTGGGACTCACCGACGTTGCCACTTCGGGCGTAAAGTCGGGCACTGTAAGCATCGGCCTCGCCTCCAGTGGCACGAATAGTGGCCTTAGCGACCTTAGCCTAGGCAGCCAGACGGTCAACGTGAGCGGCACGGTTTACGACTTGGCAACGCCGAGCTTTACCAAGACCTCGGGTGACGGCAGTTTCAGTGGCCTTACCCTCGATTTTGGCACAGTCTCACTCGGCACCACCTATACCGCGACCATCAATCTCGCCAATGCTTCGGGAGCCTTCCGCGACTCTTTGGGCGGCAGCTATGCCTACTCAGGATCGGGTTCGATCTCCAGCTCCGCCGCCACCTTCTCGAACCTCGCTGCGGGCACGTCGAACACGTTCACCATCTCGTTTAACGCAGCCACTGGAGGCATCTACACTGGGACCCTCAGATTCTCCGGTCTGAGTCAGCAAATAGGTCTGCTTGATGCCGACCTATCGGCACAGGATATCTCTATCACCGCCACCGCCATTCCCGAGCACTCCTCCTGCGCGGCCCTAGCGGGCGTAGGGATGATCGGTTTTGCCCTTTACCGCCGCCGTTACCTGCGGAAAGTGGCGTAAAAGCTAACGCGTGATAATGGGATTTTCGACCCGAGGATCAGGTTTGGCCCTGTGAGAAGTTGTTCCACGCAAGATCTTTTTAAGTCCCTCAGTCGATTTACGTGAGTAAAACCCTTGGCCGCTGCCTCTTCCTCAGTCTCCAAGCCCGTCTTCGGCGCCCACGTGACGCCACCCTTGCCGGGTGGGCGTAAAGGATGGCAGGCTGGCACATTCGCCTACACCGCGGACAGACTCGCCGTGCTCTTCGGCTGGCTGCTCTGGGGCGACTTCGCCTAGTAAATGCGCGAGCACCCCGTCGCACCGGTGCTGCAGTTGATGCTTAAAAAGTTCAAAGCCTCGGACCTCATCACCGGGCCAATGATGATGACGATCCCGGCGGCCCTCTCGATGATTATCGGGCCGATCGTCAGTTTCCGTTCCGACCGACACCGCAGCCGGTTGGGTTGTCGCGTCTGCGCATAATCACAGGGCCAAAAGGCACCTTGGTGCTACCCTCTCGAATATATCCTGCGCGATGCCTGCGTCCCCTTGGAATAAGCCCAAGACATTTAGACTTTAACCACAGATTGCACAAATAAAAACCGGATGTGAGACAACAGAGTTAAAGCACCAAGTTTTTACCCAGTATTCATCTGCGAAATCTGTGATTAAACACCGGGTTCTTCGACATTTCCAATGGGTGTGAAAGGACGTGCTGGTGGGCAGGGCAAAGAAAAACGCTTGCCAAGCGGTTATCTCGTAGGGCGGTGTGCAATCACGTGGGTAACACGAGGCACGAGGTTCAATCACTGACCCTCACGCCTGGGTGGCATCTGGCCCTTCATAGCCGCTTGCGAGCGGTTCTCCTTGAGGGACTGCTCTCGCTCCTTCCAACCGGAAACGTAAACCAATACCGCCCAGATAAGCGTTTCGTTACCAAGTGTCGCTACGGAACGGGACGGCGGGAAGGCCCTCGTTATTAAACAGGCCGGCCACGGGGGCGTTGCGCCACGCGTAACGCACGGCGACGGGTGCGGGGACTTCGGCGCTGGTCACGAGCACGGTGTCTTTTTCGATTTTGGCGTCGGCGGGTTTAAAGACCTTGTCTTCACCGGCTAGTTCAAAGCCGGAGAGGGTATTTAAGGGCGCACGCAGGCCTCCCCACACTTCGGTGAAACGCACGCGGAAGCCAGACCCGTCCCTCTCGGCCCCGGCGAAGACGGGGCCGCTGGCGGCAAGATTTTGGTCATAGTTGCGAGCGAGGGCGAGACGGGCAAGGCGGCGGCCCACGTCTTTTTTGTTACGCGGATGGATATCGTTATAATCGCCGATATCCGTAATAACCGCCTGGCCGGTGGAGGGCAGAGCAAGCGTGCGGTTCTGGGCCTCGCGCAAGGACGCCCACGGAGTGGCGTCGGCATTCTTGGCCTTAAAGTTGGCGAGCTGGACCCAATAGAAGGGAAAGTCACCTTGGGCAAACTGGGTGCGCCAGCCGGTGATAAGGGCGGAGAAGAGGGCGTGATATTCGGAGGCTTTTTCCGCATTGGCCTCGCCTTGATACCAGAGGGCACCACGCAAGGCATAGGGAGCGAGCGGAGCGATCATGCCGTTGTTAAGACCGCCGGGAGTGGCGTGGTGACCGGGGCCCCACGGGGGGTAGGGAGCACGTTTGGTAAAGGCCTGGCCGGCCGCTTTGGCGGCAGCTTGTTCGGCTTTCCACGCGGCCATTGCGACATCGTGTTTAACCTTGGCTTCGGGGTAGCTCGCGAGGGCTTTTGCCCAGTCCTCGGCCACAGATGCGAAGGCGGGGTCGGATCGAAGTGCGTCTGGCGTTAACCAAGACTCTATTCGAGTGCCGCCCCAGGAGCTGTGGATAATGCCGACTGGAACGTCGAGGAACTGGTGGATATCAAGGGCGAAGTAATGGGCTACGGCGGAGAAGTCGCCTGTCGTGGCCGGGCTGGCGACACTCCAGGAGCCGTTGGCCACGCTAAGCGGGGAATCAGAAACCTTCTTAGCGATCTGGATTTGGCGGATCAGCGGGAAACGAGCCGAGGCGGGAATATCAAGGGCGGCGTCATAAGTGTTTTTGACCGCCCACTCCATATTTGACTGGCCGGAAGCGAGCCAGACCTCGCCCACCAGGATGTTGGTGAGGGTAATGGTGTTCGTGCCCTTGATAACGAGCTCGGCCGGAGTGGCGCTGGCGGGGAGCGGTGCGAGATCAATCCGCCAGCGACCGGCGGCGTCGGCGGTGGTGGCGAGCGACTGGTCGGCGAAGGTAACAGAGACCTTTTCGCCGGCGTCGGCGGTGCCCCACACTGGCACGGGTTTACCGCGTTGCAGGACGGCGTTGTCGGTGAACAACGGTGCAGGGACGACGCTGGCTCGAATGGAATCGAGCAACGAGAAGGCGCAAAGGATAACGGGGAGGAGGCGGGGAGCTTGCATAATAATGGAATGGGAAGGTGCCGAATGCGGGGTTGATACAACCGGAACGATTGTTTCGAGCCGCCCGCGAAGTATCAAGTGGACGATTTTATTACTGAGGCTTCGGCCAGACTACCCCGCGCAAGCTGAAGCTAGGTTGGCTGCCTGCTGCTTGCTCCGCCAGATCGAGCGTTACCGAGTCCTGGCCCTTCAGTGTGATCACCCACTGGTTCGTTCCTTTGTGACGGACGCTCGTCACCGGATTGCTCGGTTTCCCTTGAAAGGGTATAAAAACCGTCACCAGTCGCTTTACACCTGCGCCGGTCACCGCCTGCCGGAGAGTCAAGGCCGGGTAAGGCCCACCGGTCTGGCCATCGTAGGACCAGCCGAGCACTTCAGGGGTGGTAACGCCTGAATCCGCGTAGAACTCCTCTGCCCCAGTCAGGGCGAGCACGGCAAGATTGGGCGCATCCAGGTCCGTCGTCCACAAGACGCGCGCTTTTTTGTCTTCGGTCCATTTGGTGCTTAACAGGTGCCATCTGGCTTCGTAGCGATGCGCCTTTGTATCCAGCGGTGCCAGCGTATCCACGACTACCAGAAGCGGAGACGCCCCCTTCAGAAAAGCGAGCTCACGGCGATGATGTGCGATGGGTTTGGTAGCGCCCTTTTTTCCGTAGTCCGCAACATACCAACCTGAAGCGTAATCTACCGTCGAATTGGTGGCGAAAACCGGCGGAGGTGTGCTCGTCGGATTGAGCCCGATCGGGTCGGCGCGACTGTAACCGCGCCACTGGCCCAAGCCATCCACCATAACGGTGTTGTGCGAAGCCGTGCTGGGCCCGTATTGACGCCAGATAGTGGCGTCGTAAGCCCAGCCGCCATTATCAAAGAGGAAGGGGCGGCCATAAAAATAGGAGACTATATTGAGTGCATCCTGGTGCCCATGCCACCCTCCGAGCGGACCCACGTCGAATAATACATAACTATCCTTTGGTCCCCAACCCGTTCGGAAAATTGTATAGCCGCTATCGGGCAATGCGTAACTCGGTTGCTGGGGCGGTGGCGCGCTTTTGGCGTCTTCGCGTTGAGCCGCCCAGCGCAGCAGAGGATTTTCGGGAAACACCAGCGCACTCGTGGCCACCGATTCACCGATATTGACCTTGCCCCCGTCATTCACCGTCGGCACCTGTCCATCGGGTGCGGACATACGCACGTTCCACGAGGCCATTTTCTCCAAATGAGCCCAGAGAGACGGGGCGACTTCCTGGCCAAATCCATTGATCTGGGCGATCCGAAAAGCGGTCATGGTCCGATTGACCACCCACTGGTGATACCCTGGCGCGAATTCATACCAGGCACCCTCGGGCACCGTATTGCGCTCGAGCGACAGGGTGAGTTGCTCAAGTCCGCGACGCCGCCAGTAGTTGGAATCTTTCAACTCCGGAAACGTCACCCCCTGGGTGAACAGGCCGCACATGGCCAATAAAAAATGGTTGCCCGGCGAATAGGGATGTGCGGATAAAAAATTCCCATGATCCACGACGGAACGCAAAAACAAGAGTATATCCCCATCCTTCACTGATTTGGCCGGCGCCACAGAAAAAAAGGCGGACGGCCAGATGCGTGAAAAACGCAACCCAGCTTCAAGTCCCCGCCAGCCCGAATCGCCGCGTTCTTCGTCGATCCCGGGCGCGGGCATTTGTTCCACCCATCGCCGAAACTGCCGCGCCCAAAGATCCGCATATTTTTCGTCGCCCGTTGCTTTGTAGGCCATGGTAATGGGTTCCCAAATCCCATGGCGATTCAGGGAAAATCCCCATTCGTAAGTGAACTTGGCGGTTCCCGCCGTAGGGTTGAAACGCCAGTCCACATCCCCACCGGGAAAGTTGAAGGTGTTATCCGCGTGCGACACGGTCCCCGCCAGTAGTTTATCCGCAGCTTCTAGCATCTTGCGGCGCTTCTCTTCTGTATCTTCGGAGACCGCATGGCCCTCGAGCCCCGTCCAAGGCATACGCGCCGTAAAATCTTGCCTAAAATAAGCTGCCAAAGCCGCCAATGCTTCGGCTTTTTGATTCTTCTCCATCGCCATCCGCACCGCCGCCAAGCCCGGTCGGGTGAAATCGAGATGATCTAGTAAATCCTCCTCCGTGATGCCTGCCCCTGTGCTGACCGGCACGCGTCGAGCATCTTGGAGATAAACCGTGTAATCCGCCGGAAACTCACCTTCGCGCGTCAGATAGAGTTGGTCTGGCTCGCCCTCCGCTTTGCTTTTCCCCATCACCGCAAGCGGTATCGAGATGCGCCGCCAACCGACCCAAGACAAAATGAGGGAATCGCTGCGGTTGCCTAAGCGAAAGCCGATCCGCCCGGCGGACGCGCGTTCGGGTAGGTAGAGCCAGAACTCAAGGTAGTCTTTGGAGTCCTGAACGGCTCCGCTCACGGACACGGTAAGCTCCCGAGCCTGCGTTAACTTCCATGCTTGGGTGGGTCGCCCGTCGCGCAGCGAAGGGTCGGAGCGCAGGGTGTCTGGCACGACCGAGGCCTTCGTGTCCGGGACGGTTTGGAGCTTATTAGCGCCCGTGGTAGCTTGGGCCTGCGGCGGGGCTGCTAGAGCACTGACCAGCGAATCCTGGGCCATCGAAGGGCAAGCCAGAGCGCCTAGGACTCCGAAGAGGAGGCAAACCCGAGAGAAAGGGGCGTTGCGGTCGCATAGAGCAAAACCATGGGCCGGTAGTTGGTTGTAGAGCATTGGGGCGGGGTTGTTTTATCTACTGCAGTGCCATCTCAACACCTGCGGCAGAATAAAGTAATAATAGTCAAATAGCGCCTACTCCGAACATGAATTTTCACGTGGTTTAACTGTGATTTTTCCCCCACGACCACGTTTCATCGCACCTCCTTATTCCAGTTCGTGTTCAATTTTAGACAGATCTTGGCTCGTCGTAGCGCAGGCTCCCATTCTGCATCGGAGCAGAGTGGAAGCCTGCGCTGCGGCTAACCTTGAACGCGAAGCAGAATCAGGTGCCGCGCCACGATCCAACACCGCAGATGGCCGAGGGTGACTCGCGGACGTTTTTATGTTAAGCTGGAGGGGAAATTTCTCATGTTCACAAAGGTTTTTTAAAATAAGCTATCGGACCTCCTTAGCGAACCAGTGTGCTGTCTTCCCCTGACTGCTAAAACTAGTCGGTAATCAATCCCTACGAATTCGTTTCCAAAAGCCCCTACCCCTTCGGTTGTCATGGTCCTCAGCCTCTCATTCCCATTCATGCGATCGTTTATGCATGGGCATGAAACACTTGCGGCTTTTTTACTCCAAACTTATCCAGGAGCGGTGCGTCGTGGGAAAATCTCGCATGCGCTTTCGCCTAGACGCATGACGCGTCACCGTCAAAGCGCCTCCCACATGCATTCTGCTTCCACGTCTCCCTGTTGAACAGATGAAAAGCATTACGTTCGAGTCCGATGACGGTCAGACTTGGTCGGGGGCCTCAGGGCATGAACAACCCGCTCCGCGATGATACGGTGCGGCTTATTTCTCCTGTTGGTTGCATGGTTGACCGTCGACCAAGCGACCGCCGCGGACCGACGCGACCGCCCGTTTCTCCATCCGCTCTTTGCGAACCACATGGTCCTCCAGCGGGAGGTGCCCGTGCCGGTATGGGGCTGGACCGAACCTGGGACCTCGGTCCGTGTGACCGTGGCTCGGCAAAGCGTGGAAGCCATCGCTGATGCCAATGGGCGCTGGCAAGTCACGCTCGCGCCCCTGGCCGGTCGCGGACCTTTTATCCTCCGCGTCGAGGGCGCAAAAGAGCGCCGTGTCTTGGAAAACGTTTTGGTGGGCGACGTCTGGGTCTGCGCCGGCCAGTCGAACATGGATTTCCCCTTGCACAAAGCGACCGGCGGGCCGGCGGCCTTGGCTGATTCGGAAGATGACGGACTCCGGATCTTCCAAACCCCGCGCTCCCTCGCCTTCGCACCGAAGGCCGACTTCGCGGAAAAAAACCGCAGCGCCTGCTGGCAGGTCGCTTCGCCCGACACGCTGGCGCAAGGCGGTGGTTTTTCCGCCGTGGGCTACTTTTTCGGCCGCCAGCTTCGCTCGGAACTACGTGTGCCCATCGGGCTCCTGCAATGCACCTGGGGCGGTTCTCCCGCCGAGGCTTGGATGCCTCGCGAGAGCCTACTTCCTATCCAGGGTTTCTCGGCCAAGCTCGCCCCGCTTGATCGCGCCGCTGCCGAGCGCGCGGTCGGAATCACGGTGGAGGAGCAAACCAGCCGGTGGTGGCAACGCACGGACGCCGGCACTAGCGCCACGCCGGCCTGGTCGGCTCCGGAGTTCGACGTCGCGGGATGGAAAACCCTGCGCCTGCCCGGCACGTGGGAGGACGCCGGTTTCGGCTCCTTTCGCGGGATCACTTGGTTGCGGCGCGAATTCGACCTGCCGGCGGGCGCCGCAACGCAAGCCCATCGCCTGCTTCTCGGTGAGATCGGCACGACCGACGCCGTGTGGATCAACGGCAAACTCATCGGCGAAACCGCCTACCGCCACCGCGAGCGCATTTACCCTGTGCCGGAAGGCATCCTGCGCCCGGGCAAGAACTACATCGCTATCCGCCTGCTCAACCATGGCAAGGGCGGCTTTTTCCCCTGTCCCGATCATGTGCGCGAAAACAAAACCGGCGACCTCCTGCTCGCGCCCGAAACTGGGGCGCCCGTCGTGCTTAACGGCGCTTGGCGCTCAGACACCGGAGGCCGTTACGATGCCGCCGACCCGTTCCCCTTGGTGTTCGACGTCGAGCCCACGGTGCCCTCGATGTGCTATAATGGCATGGTGGCACCGCTTGCGCCCTTGGCGATTAAGGGCGTGCTTTGGTATCAAGGTGAGGCTAACGCGACACGCGCTCAGGAATATCGCACTCTGTTGCCCGCATTGATCGACTCGTGGCGCGCCCGCTTCTCTGGCGGCCAGTTCCCTTTCCTGATTGTGCAACTGCCCGCCGCCGGGGAGCCGGAGCGCCCGCCCGGAGTTTTCCCCTGGGCGGAGATGCGCGAAAGCCAGGAGTGGGTGGCCGAATCCACGCCGGCTTGCGGGCTCGCGGTGACCCTCGACACCGGCGACAAAATAGACGGTCACCCCCCGGACAAAGAACCAGTCGGGCGCCGCCTCGCGCTCCTGGCCGAGTCCCAGGTCTATGGACGCGACGTGGTCGCCTCCGGACCGGTCTTTCTGGAAGCGACGTTCGACCCCCTCGGCGCCCGGCTACGCTTCGCGCCCAATGGCCGCACCCGGAACGACGGCGAGCTGCGGGTCGCCAGCGACGTCGGCGGCGAGTTGCGCGGCTTTGAACTGGCCGACGACGACGGCGTGTGGACACCGGCCTCCGCCGCCTTGGACGGAGACAGCCACGTTCGCGTCCTTCGCTCCGAGCGGGCTGGCGCGCCCGTCGCCGTGCGGTATGCTTGGCGAAATTTTCCCGAGGCCAATCTCACGAACCAAGCCGCTCTACCCGCCCGCCCTTTTCGCTCGGACCGCACCGATTGGCCGACACCAAAACCCGCGGCGGCCAGCAACCCCTCCGCCCAATCGCGGCCCGTCGCGTTGCCTCCGGCGACTTCCCGGATACCGCCGGAGTTGTTCACCAACGCGGGCGACTACTGCTTCGCCTACCGCGAGGACGGCATGCAGCCGCTGGGCAAGGAAGACCGCTCGCCGCTCACGTTTCGCGCCAGCCGCTTTACGCTCAGCTTCGCCCAAGACCGGCTCGCCATCGAGGCGCTCTCCGCGCCGGTCCGCTCGCCGAGTCTCCCGGATTTGCTGGACCAGGTTCCCGCCCCGCTGCCGAAAACGCCCGGCTGGGATTTGCGCCTCACCCTAAAAACCCCGGAGCTCGATCATAACGTGATCGGCGGCCCGATCCAGCAGGCCGATCAGCAAGCCGTCGAGGCCTGCCAGTATTTTCAACGCCGTTTCCTGAAATCCCTCCGGATGACGGAGGGCGCTCCGCTTGCGGATCCCGATTACAGCGGACTGGAAATCGCGGCCTGGCCGGATTCGTTGACCCTGCGTTGGAACTTCCGCCCGCTCGCGCCCCTCGTGCGGGGTGCTCTGGAAATCTCGCTGGGCCTGCCGGGGAACTGGCGTTTCCTCCCCCTTGCAGAGGGAGCGCTTGTAGTGGAAAACCCATTACTTGGTGAAGCCTTCCTGATCCTGCCCGCCGCCGGCGGCACCCTGCGAACGGCCGAAGATGGGCACCGCATCGTCGTTACCACCGAAGCGACTCGGCGCGATCCGGCGGCCGAACTCAACACCGGCCTGCGCCTCATCCCGCTCTCAGGTCTGCCGCCGGAGCGCTGGCACGAGGTGCTTGAGGAGGAGCGGCACCCGCTTGCGGTCACGATTCACCAGACGTTTCCAGACGCCCTTCTCCTCCCCTCCGCTAGCGATGCCGATCTTGGCTGCGTGCGCATCTCGCAAACAAACACCCGCGAACGTTTGAGCGTGAACGATGCATTCGTCCGCCTGCGGCTCGACCTGAAAAATCCGTCGCCGCGCTGCCGGTCCGTGCGGCTGTGGCTCGACTCCATCCGCGAGGTCTCCATGCCCGGAATGTCCAACCTCCTGACCGATTCGGCGGGTAATCCGCTGGGGCTGCCAGTGGCCCTGACCAAAAACTGGCACGACAACGTCGCGAATCGCTTTATGGGTCCTTGGGCGCGGCGTTTTCTCGTCCTGACTCTACCGCCCCACTTCGAGGTCACCCTCGGGCTTTCCCAGATCTACGCATGGTGGGCGGGGATGCCGGCCGCCTCGGTGGCGCACCTCTCCTGCGTGGGTTATCCGGGAAACCAGCAAAACTGGGGCCAGGCGGCGATCGGTGGCTGGCAAGAATCCATGACCTTCTGGCCATCCCCTTCGGCGGGCGGGGCCAACATCTGCGATGTGCGACCTTTTCTCGCGCACGGCACCAATGCCCCGAAATGGGGCTGGAGCGGCAATCTCGGGGGCGGCTCGTGGTTGCGCTATGAAGTCACCGGCCAACCCATCGCCACGCACCGCGTCCTCGATCACTACGCCGTGCAAATGCCGAACCTCTCCTCCGTCACCTACCGCACCGTGACCACCGATGGCGCGATAGCGTCCCGGATCCAGGCCACTCTGACCGCGAGCGACGACTGCCTGCGGGTGTTTTTCCGCATCAGGCACGATGTATTAAAAACCACCCGCTTCTCGCGCCTGGCCTGGTTTCAACTCGGGGCCGACGGCTATAACTACGCGGTCTCGGACCGCATCGCCATCGGCACCCGCGACGGGCTGACCGAGGAATGGCCGAGCGGCGAGAAGGCCGGTTGGCAGCGCCGACAACTTCCCTTACCCGGCGCGGTGCCGTGGATCTCGTTACATGGCACCGAACACAACGATCACACCCACTCCCTGCGCCCGGACCAGGTCAGCGATTGTGCGCACGACCAAGCCACTCGCGGGCTGATCGTGCGGCGTTGGCTCGGTAAGGTCCGCGGGGAGGAGGTGCTGACACCGAGCTTTAGCATTCTCGGCCACAAAGCATTCTCGCCCTTGGCTACCCTAGCAGAACTCACTCCGCCGCCTGGCCTAGACGAACTTCTGGCGGGAGATTATCAAGAGGCGGACCTCGAGTGGGTGTTGTTTCCTTCCAAAAAACTCCGCTACCACGGGCCCGATCGCGCCTTCGCGGATGCGCTCGAGGCGACCGCCGACACCTGGAAACCGGTGCACCGCGAAGCCCGCGGAAACGACCTCAAACTGAGCGTGGAAGGTGCTGATGTTCTAGACCGTTATCCGGTGCGTCTGCGCCGTCACGCCGACACCGGGATGTTGCGTTTCCGGCTTTCCGGCGGGCTGGGTCTCGTGCCTTTTACGATCGAGAATCTGCCGGGCTACTTGAACCCGACTTTGGAGCATTTGCGAGATGGTCGCTGGGAGCCCGTGCTGCCCGGCCCCGATGCCCAACAAGGCGGCTGGCAGAGCCGATTCAACGCGACCACCCTCAGCTGGGCGGTGGATTTCAACCTCCCCTCGCACCCCGATAACAGCGCAAACGAATACCGTTTCCGTGTCCCGACGGCGTTTCCCGTTTTGCCGCAACCCGTGCTCATGCGGTAAAAAATCTACGCTAGATCCCACGCCGTTTTTCAAACCAACCAGACTAAACACCCTCGCATGACCTACCGTAATTTTGGCCGCACCGGCATCCTCGTTTCCCCGCTTTGCCTCGGGACGATGAACTTTGGCAAACAGACCGATCTCAACACCAGTTTCGCGATCATCGACCGCGCGATCGATGCCGGCATCAATTTTATAGACACCGCCAATGTCTATTCTCGCGGCCGCAGCGAGGAACTGGTGGGCGAGGCACTGAAACGCAACGGCCGCCGCGCGCGCATCGTGCTGGCGACCAAAGTGCAAGGCACCATGGATGACAACGATCCCAACGCCCAAGGCATTTCCCGCCGCCACATCATCGCCGAGTGCGAAGCAAGCCTGCGCCGCTTGCAGACCGATCACATCGACCTTTATCAACTCCACCGGCCTAGCACTGAGTGTGCCATCGACGAATCCCTGCGCGCGCTCGACGACCTCGTGCGAGCCGGGAAAGTGCGTTACATCGGCTCCAGTTTTTTCGCCTCTTGGAAGATCATCGAGGCGCTTTGGGCATCTAAGGAATTGGGGCTTAACCGCTTCGTGAGCGAACAACCGCCCTACAATATCCTGGATCGTCGCGTTGAGCGGGAACTCGTTCCCATGGCGCAGACCTACAGCATCGCGCTAATGCCCTTTGCCCCGGCCGCCGGCGGTATGTTGTCCGGCAAATACACTTCCGGCCAAACCGCGCCCGCCGGCACGCGCCTCGCTGATACCTCCAACTGGCGCAACAAGCTGCGCCTCACGGATCCCATCGTCGCCAAAGCGGCCGAAGTCACCGCCCTCGCCGCGGCGAAGGGGGTTGCGCCCACCGCCTACGCAACTGCCTGGGTGGTTAATCAGCCCGGCGTGACCAGCCCCATTATCGGCCCGCGCACCTTGGAGCAACTGGAGGCCTACCTCGCCTGCCTCAATGTGGAAATCACCGCCCAAGACAACGCAGACATCGACCGTATCGTAGCGCCCGGCGAACACATCTCGCCCTTCTATCAAACCGAGTTTGGAGGCGCCAACCGCCACCGCTAAGCCGTATCCCAACCTTTATCATGCCCGGCAACATCAGTTCGTCAGCCAAAACATGAATCTCTTCACCCATCTACCTTCGAAGGATTGGGGTGCCCAAGCGGATGGCACGTATTTGAATCCCGTGCTCTGGTCAGACTACAACAATCCGTTTTTCCTTCAGCACGAGGACGATTTCTACATGGTCTCCGCATCCCATCACTTCATGGGCATGCCCGTGCTCCACTCACGGGACCTGGTGAATTGGAAAATCATCGCCCGCATCTATTCATCCCTCGATTATGATGCAAAATATAACCATCCCGGACAAGGCTATCAACAGGGAAGCTGGGCACCTTCCCTAGCCTACCACGATGGTAAATTCATCGTGCACTGCGGGAATTCCGTCGATGGGCTTTTTGCCAGCACTGCATCGGACATAAAAGGCCCATGGGAACCGGTGCGATTGATCCATAAAGCTAACCACTGGGAAGATCCCTGCCCATTTTGGGACGATGATGGCCAGGCTTACCTGATACACAGCGGATTCGGCCCTTCTCCCTTGGTGATCCACAAGATGAGTTCCAACGGGATGCATATCCTCGATGAAGGCTTTACCATCAGGGAAACCTATCCAAGTGTCCACAATCCCTTCATATTAAAACGATATGGATATTATTACATTTTTGGCATGGGGCATGGCCAGCACGACATTAGAGGCGAATACGTTTACCGCTCAAAAAGCATTTACGGGCCCTTTGAAGAACGAAGAATATTAACTGCCGGTGGCGAAGGCTGTTCGCCGGGGGGAGGCGGCTGGGCGGAGCTCCCGGACGGGAGCTGCTGGTTTATCCACCACGTGGGTTTTGCTGGTTATGGCAGAGTTCCCTTCTTGGAACCAGCAGGTTGGAGTAATGCGTGGCCTTGGATTGGAAAAGTGGATGCGGAAAATGAGCCGGGAGCCGTAGTTGGCCGCTGTGCCGTGCCCTTTGCACGATCTACGCCCCGAACCCCAGTATTAAATGAGCTCGACGACTTCAACAGCGTTTCCCTGAACTTGGCGTGGCGGTGGAACCATAACCCCGCTTCGGCCCTCTGGTCGCTTACCGATCGTCCAGGCTATTTGCGTCTAAAAGCGGATACCTTGGAGAAGGGCGCCGGAGAAGATGGGCTGCATCAAAAAGTTCCCGCCGAGGATGACTCCATACTGTTTGCTAGAAATGTATTGAGTCAGCTCATTCTGGGCAATTCATGCACCGGAACGACGCTAGTTGATATTAGCAAAATGGAAGATGGCCAGCGCGCCGGACTCTGTTATTTTAATAAAAGTTATGCTTGGATCGGTGTGATCCAAGAGAACGGTATACGTTCGCTGGCGGTTTACGCTAAATCAGGAGGGAAACTGGTAAAGCGTGCAGGACCCGAGGTAAGCGGCCAAAAACACCTCTATCTGAGGGGAACCGCCAAGCACGGCATTGGCGCGCTGTATTACAGCTTTGAAGGGGAAAGTTTCGTGCAACTCATGGCCGATATCGTTTTTCGCACCGAATGGTTCGAATCCCACAGCATTGCCCTTTTCACCTATAACGCGTATGCGAGACGCGGCCAAGTCGATTTCGACTGGTTCAAAGTCACATCGTAGATATAAGAAATCATCCTGAAATTATGTTATACTCCCCCCCAACAAAATCCCGTCTACGAATCATCACCTTGCTGGCCACCCTTGCCGCTTGCGGCTTGCCGATGGGAGGAAAGGGTAAGACGACAGATTCCACTGAACATACTCCTACAAATCCCACTGCCTCACGTGCGACTATGCGCAATATCATTGCTCCAAGCTATTCCGAAGCGTTTTTGAAGGAACACCTGCAACCGCCCGCTACTTGGTATCCGGATCCGATCTATCCATCGCCGGCGTATGCCCAACGCTATACCGAGAAGCAGATTGCCAGTATTATTGCCAAGGCAGAGAAACAGTTGGACTATACCTGGCCGGCGGAGCCTGCGAGCGGCTACCTGGCGTTTGATGCCGTCGGCGACCGAAATGCCATGGAAGACATTGCTTTCGAGAGAGTCCGGGCGCTCGACCAATTGGTCGAAGCGGAGTTGATCGAAAACAAGGGACGCTTCATCCCCCAGATTCTGAACGGGGTTTGGTCGCTGTGTGAAAACTCCTTCTGGGGGATCTCCGCTCATGTTTACGTGCAAAAACGCAAGGGCTCGCTTCCGGACATCAACGAACCGATTATTGACTTATTCGTTTCCGAGAAAGCGATGAAACTATCCCGGATATACTTTCTTTTCAAGGCTAAGTTCGATGCCTTGAATCCCATCATCGCAGAAAGAATCGAAGTAGAGATGAATCGCAGGGTGTTTGTGCCCTACCTCGAGCGGAACGATTTCTGGTGGTTTGGCTTTGACGACAAATTCGTTAATAACTGGAACCCGTGGATCAACTGCAATGTGCTGCAAGCCGCGCTCCTTATGGAGAAGGATGGCGGGCGGCGGGCGAAGATTGCCCACAAGGCGATGCGTTCCATTGATAAATATCTTAACTATGTAAAATCGGACGGCTGGTGCGACGAGGGGCCGAGTTACTGGAAAGTGGCAGGTGCCAAGGTTTTTTCCTTACTGGATAACCTATACCTGGCGACCGATGGCAAAGTGAATGTGTTTCAGAACGAGTTGATCAAGAACCTTGGTAAATATTCCTATAACGCATATATCGGGGATGATTATTACGTCAATTTCGCGGATGCGGCCGCGAAGAACTACTTTGACCCCGAATTGATATTTCGCTGGGGCGAGGTCGCCGGAGATAAAAAAATGATGGGCTTCGCTTCTTTTCTGGCCCGGAGAAGTTCCTATGTAGGCAACGAAAAGATTACAGCATTTACCCCGTGGGAGCCTTTACAGAGCCATTTCTGGTTTGCGGATAATCAGATAGGCGGCGGACGGGACAGCGCCGAAACCTCTCGCGGCCTCTATTTTGTCGCCAAAGGCGGCCATAATAACGAGAGCCATAATCATAATGACATAGGTAACTTTTTGCTTTTCCGAGATAACAAGCCGTTTCTAATCGATGCGGGTAAGTTATACTACACCAAGCACTCCTTCGGCAATTTGAGGTATACGTTCTGGCCAACGCGCTCGGATTATCACAATGTTCCAAATATCAATGGCGTGGAGCAGGCCCCGGGCGAACAGTTTCGGGCGAAGCAAACCCAACTGCAAGGCGATGACCAGCGGGTGCGGTTTTCCTTGGATATAGCGGGGGCGTATCCGGCGACTGCGTCGGTCGCGTCGTGGCAGCGCACGATAATTCTCGAGCGCGGGAAGTATCTGCTCTTGCGCGATACCTACGTCTTAACCGAGTTCAAAACCACTTCGTATCTTAATTTTCTAACCGGTTGCGAAATGACACAAAAGAGCCCCGGCGTCGTGGAGCTGCGAAATGAGGACTCGGCGATTGAGGTGCAGTATGATCCCGCAGTAGTGGAGGCATCGTTTGAACCCTTTGATGTCAACGACAAGACGGTGGAAGTATCCTGGGGAAAAAAGCTCGCCCGCCTGCGGTTTAAGATCATCTCCGATAAACTTGAAAACACCGTAGAGCTAAAATTCACCGGGCTGAAATAGCGGCCTCGAATCAAGCTCCCTGGCCGCAATTCCGGTTTTAGCCTATGAGTATTTGGGTTAAATTCTGCTGCGCCGGCCGTGTCTCCTTTGGTTCCCCCTGTTAATTAGCAAAATACCTAGATTCAGGAGCATGCGCCTAAAGTGCTGTTTAGTCTTGACGGCTCAACAAAGTTGAGCCATGCTCATTTTATGGTTAATGAAGATACGCCCGATGGCACACCTGAAAGCTCGGAGTTTAGGTCCGAGACGGTGCTTTGGTATGACCAACCCGCCATTGATTGGAATCATGCGCTGCCAATCGGCAACGGGCGTTTAGGGGCAATGATCTTTGGTAAAACCTTCGACGAACGCATTCAGCTCAATGAAGATTCCGTCTGGTTCGGTGGCTTTCTGGAGCGAAATAACCCCGATACGCTGGCGCATCTTCCACATTTGCGGGAGCTGCTTTTTGCCGGGAAATTAAACGAAGCCGCTGCGCTCACCCGTATCGCCATGACCTCGCGGCCCAAGCATCTGGGTCCCTATCAATCCCTGTGCGACTTCAATCTCTACTTCCACGAAGAGGGAGGAGCGGCGGCCTATTCGGTGCAGCCCGATTCCACCGGCGTGCCGGTATTTATGAAGGCTCCCCTCGGCCGTGCGACCGATTACCGCCGCTTTCTGGACTTGGGGCAGGCGGTGGCGGGCGTGAGTTTCCGCTTGGGCGGAGTTTTGTTTAGCCGGGAAATGTTCTCCAGCAACGTCGACCAGGTGATCGCGCTGCGCCTGACGTCCAATACACTGGGTAAGCTACGCTTTGCCGGCCATTTGTTCCGCCGTCCCTTTGACCCCGGTTCCGTTGCGCTTGGCACCGATGGTTTGGCCCTATCCGGCCAGTGCGGCGCAGGCGGGGTGCATTATGTCTGCGCGGTCAAGGTAGCCGCCCAGGGCGGACGCACCAAGGTAATCGGCGATTTCGTCTCCGTGGAAGACGCCGATTCGGCTGTTGTATATATCGCCGCGAATACCAGTTTCCGGTGTGAGCATCCGCTGGAAAAGTGCTTGGAACAACTTAATCAGGCGATGGCACTTCCCTATGCGCAGCTACGGGAAAGGCACGTTCGTGAACACGCCCAACTTTTCGAACGCTGCCTGCTCTCGCTAGCCGCCCCGCAAGAGGCAAACGCGCAGACGCCTCATCCGACCGACCTTCCCACCGACGTGCGTCTGCGTCGGTTGGCGGAGGGAGCGCAGGATAACGGCTTCGTTTCCTTGTATCATAATTTTGGTAAATATCTGCTGCTCTCTTCATCCCGCCCGGGCACCCTGCCCGCGAATTTGCAGGGTATTTGGAACGAGAGTTACACTCCTTCCTGGGAGTCAAAATATACCATCAATATCAATGCCCAGATGAATTACTGGCCCGCCGAGGTGAACGGTCTGGGCGAGTGTCACGAAGCCCTGTTTGATTTTGTAGAACGCTTGGTCGTAAATGGACGCAAAACCGCGCAGACCCTTTATGGCTGCCGGGGCTTCGTGGCTCATCACAATACCGGCCTGTGGGCCGAAACCGCGCCCGAAGGCATCTCTATGATGGCCGCCATTTGGCCGCTGGGTGGCGCGTGGTTAAGCCTGCACTTCTGGGAGCATTATCTCTTTTCAGTCAATGTCGCATTTCTGCGGGATCGGGCTTTTCCCGTGATGAAGGAAGCTGCGCTGTTTTTTGTCGATTTTCTCGTCCGTAATCCTGCCGGGCAATTGGTGAGCGGGCCTTCGCTCTCGCCGGAGAATTGGTATCGCCTGCCCAGTGGCGAAGAAGGGGCGCTCTGTATGGGGCCTGCGATGGACCACCAAATCATCCGCGAGCTTTTTCAAGCCTGCGACAAGGCCGGCAAGGTTTTGGGCATAGATGAGGACTTTTGTGCTGAATTGGCCGCCTTGGCAAAGCAGTTGCCCCCCTCGGCCGCCGGTGCCGACGGGCGCCTGCTGGAGTGGCTGGGCGACTATCAGGAAGCCGAGCCAGGGCATCGACATATCTCTCACCTCTTCGCGCTGCATCCCGGCACGGAGATTACGCCACGTGACACGCCCGAGCTGGCTGCCGCCGCCCGTAAGTCCATCGACCACCGGTTGAAACATGTGCAGGGGCGCCACACCGGCTGGAGCAAGGCATGGATCATCAATTGCTTCGCGCGCTTGGGCGATGGGGAAGCGGCTTGGACTAACCTGCGCGAGTTTTTCACCCAGTCCACCTTGCCCAATCTCTTTTGCACCCATCCGCCCTTCCAAATCGACGGAAACTTCGGCTCGACCGCCGCGATCACGGAAATGCTAATCCAATCCCACGCAGGCGAGGTCGCGCTACTCCCGGCGCTTCCCTCTACATGGGCGGACGGTGCGGTGCGAGGACTCCGGGCGCGAGGCGGCTTTGTAGTTTCGATGACGTGGGCGCGCGGAAAACTGGTCTCGGCCACGGTGGCCGCCACCCAGACCAGCCGCTGCCGCCTTCGCGCTCCCGACCTCCTCGTGCCTGCCGCCACCCATCCCCCATTTGTTTTAGTGAGGGAAGACGGCAACTTGCTAAGTTTCCTAGCTGAAATTGGCGGAGTTTATAAATTCCAAACGCAGCACCTCTGTCTCCCGCAAAACTGACCCAATCCATGAGCCAAAACATTACACTCGCGGGAGCCTCCCCCCTGTCATCCGCACTAACCGCAGTCGAGTCCATTGAGGCCGCAGAGCAAGATATTAACAGCAGGCTAGGGCAAATGATACGGCGTATCCGCAGGCAGCAGGGCCGCACGCAGGATGACATCGCGAAAGTCTGCGGCTTCACAAAAAGTCTGCTCTCCCGCATCGAGACGGGTGATGTCAACCCGCCCGTCGCCACGTTGGTTAAGATCGCCGATGCCCTCAATGTAACCTTGGCCGCCCTTCTGGAAACGGACGACAGTATCGGCACCATTCTTACCACTGCACAGGAGGTGAAATCCTCCGTCAAAGCTACCGAACTCGGCTATGAGACCTTTGCCTTTGCCGCCAACCGCGGTGCCAAACGCATCCAACCCGTCTTTTTCCAAATCAAAAAAGGCACCTTGCGCCGACACTCGGTCACGCATCAAGGCGAAGAATTTCTCTACGTCTTGAACGGCTCCATCTGCTTCCACGTAGGCAACGTCCGCTATACCCTGCACGCCGGTGACAGTCTCTACTTCGACGCCTCGGAAGAGCACGGAGTGGAGGCGCTCACCGAGGAGGCTACTTACCTCGATATCTTCTGCTAAACCCCCCTTCGCTTCATCTTTAATACCCTTTCCCCTCTCCCAGCGCGCCGCGGGTGCCTTAGCTACTGCTTAACCCACTTTCCCAGAACAAGACCGCCAATCCCCTCCATTATAACCACTCCCTACCATGAAAGATATCAGCCAAAGAACCGTCGGAATCATCCACGCCGCTCTACTCACCAGCCGAGCCGTTCAACCGTTTATAGATTCGATCCTACCGGAGGTAAAAATCGTCCATCATGTGGATGATACGGTGCAAAACTCAAATTTCGCCTGCGCGCCGGGCATCATTCCCAAGGAAAACTTCTATAAGTTCACAACCTACGCGCATATGCTGCAAGGCGCGGGGGTGGATGTCATCCTTCTCGCCTGTTCGACCTTTAATCGCGCCGTCGAAGTAGCAAGGCCGATGATCACGACCCCAATGCTACAAATTGATCGCCCCATGATGGATCTGGCGGTCCAACAGGGTAGGAAGATTGGACTGCTCGCCACCGTCCCCACCACCGTGCCGGCCTCGGAGCGCCTCTTGCATCTGGCCTCCGCCGAAGCGGGAAAAGATATCGACGTCACCACCGTCCTTTGTAGCGAAGCCTTCGCCGAAATCAAAAAGGGCAACGTCGCCCGGCACAACGAATTGCTTCTGCGGGAAATCGCTAGCCTGGCCAAAACGGTGGATACCATCGTGCTGGCGCAGCTCTCCATGAGCGCTCTCGAACCCATGCTGGGGGACTGCAAAGTCCCCATTTTTAACAGCGGGCGCACCGGCTTCACCAAGATCCGCGAAATGCTGGAAGCTATGGAGTAACGCGTAAACGCCCCCCAAATACCATGAATACCACCATCGCCATCGGGTGCGACCCGAACGCTGCGGAGTTAAAAACGTTACTGGTAAAACATCTGCACACCATCGGTTACGAAACGAGTGACTACGGAAGTGATGATCCCATCTACGCCAACACCGCATTGGATGTGGCCCGCGCCGTCGCTGCCGGCAAACACCCGCGCGGCATATTACTGTGCGGCACGGGTATAGGCGTGGCATTGACCGCAAATAAAGTCCCCGGGGCGTATGCGGCGGTGGCGGCGGATGCCTACTCGGTCGAGCGCTCTATTAAAAGCAACAATATCAACATCCTCACTTTTGGCGCTCAGGTCATGGGCCCGGAACAAGCCAAGGCCCTCCTTACCATCTGGATGAACTCAACCTACGAAGTCGGCGGACGCTCCCAGGCCAAGATCGACCGTATACATGAAATCGAAAGCTCCTACACCACCTCAACTTCATTATAATTTATGCTCACCAAACAAAAGATTCTCGAACTGCCTTATGTCTATACAGCCAACGTTTTCTCCGTCGGCGACCGACTGTGTGTCGGCGCCGGATCGGAGCGACCGCATCCCTCCTATCTGCTTGATTTCGAAAATCGAGAACCCGTTGAGATTGCTCCGGCTCCCGGCGGCACCATGAGTTTGGTGCCGGTGCCCGGAAGCGATCACCACCTCGTCTCGGTGATGGGACTCTTCCCGCCCTTCATCGGGCTGGAGGCGGGAATCTTTCTTCATACAAAAAAGGATGGAGCCTGGTCCTCACGTATGGTCATTGCGCTCCCCTTTTCCCACCGCTGCGAATTCCTCACCGTGGAGGGTGCAAGCCACCTTTTAATAGGAACTTGTAGCAAACATAAGGCCAACCCAGAGGACTGGAAACAAGCCGGCGAGGTTTACGGGGTAAAGGTGGGCGATCCGGATTCCTGCGACTGGAAACCGACGCTCATCATGGATAACCTTTACCGCAACCACGGCATGACTAAATCCGCCATAGACGGCGAGGACTGCCTTTGCGTCTCGGGCACCGAAGGCATCTTTGCGATCCGACCCCAAGCGACGGGCTCGTATGCGGTTACCCGCCTTTTTGATACGGAAGTGAGCGAATTTGTCTTCATCGACCTCGATCATGACGGCGTGGACGAGCTCGTTACTATCGAGCTATTTCACGGCAACACCCTCAATATCTATAAGAAGAAAGATCAGACTTGGGAGCGTCGTTACACGTCACCTTTGAGCTTCGGCCACGGACTCTGCGCCGGCACGTTCAAGGGGGAACTTGTAATCGTAGTAGGGAGCCGCCGTGATACCTTGGCGCTTGAGCTGCACAAGGTGGTGGATTTCGCGAACGGGGCCATAGAACGCATCATTCTTGAGACCGGGGTTGGACCGACGCAAACGCGCCTCTTCACGCACAAGGGCACGGACTACATCCTTAGCGCCAACCAGGTAAAAAACGAGGTCGCTCTCTATTCCTGATACCCCACCCGCCCCAATTCTTTCTAAAGCCCACAAAGCACATCCCTCACCATGAGTAAAATAATACAAGAAGACGAAATACCCTTTCAAGAACTCCCGGGACGCTCTTTGAAATGGCTCTACACGCCAGACTTGGTGGAGTCGAAGGGCTTCTCCATGAACGTGGTCAACATCAGGGCCGGCAATACTGTAAAGCCCGCCCACTCGCATCCCAAACACGACGAGGTGGTCTATTTGTTGAGCGGCAGCGGGAAGGTTTATATCGACGGCGTGGTTTCGGAGGTCCGTCAAGGCTCCGCCATCCTTTTTACCGCAGGCTGTATCCATATGCTCCGAAATTCGTCCGACGAGGATATGAAGGTCGCCTGCTTCTTTACGCCCGCCGCAACTTTTGCCGATTACCTCCTCCATGAAGAGGTGGTTTTTCCGGACTAGTTCCACCTCCCCCGTTCCCCATAAAACCACACCCATGCAACGTATAATCAATAACCCTGACGACGTAGTGAATGAGATGCTGGACGGCTTTGCTGCCACGCACGCCGACCTCGTGGCCCGAGTTCCAAACAATCATCGTGTCCTCAAATACAAGCAGTCCCCCGTCCCCGGCAAAGTGGGCGTGATCACAGGTGGTGGCTCCGGCCATGAGCCGGCCTTCATCGGCTATATCGGAGAGAATATGCTGGATGCCGTGGCCGTGGGGGAGATCTTTTCGTCCCCCACCGCAAAATCCTTCACCGATGCCATCAAGGCGGCGGATTCCGGCCGGGGTGTCGCCGTGCTTTACGGCAATTACTCGGGCGACAATATGAATGTGAAAATGGCCAAGATCGACGCGGATGATGACGGCATCGCCGTGAAAAGCGTGGTCGCCAACGACGACGTGGTATCGGCCCCTAAATCGGAACCCCACAAACGTCGCGGAGTGGCGGGCGAGATTTTTATGTGGAAAATAGGCGGGGCGAGAGCGGCCTTGGGCGGCAGTCTCGACGAAGTCATCGCCTCGGCCCAGAAAGCCATCGACCATACGCGAAGCGTAGGCATCGGCCTAAGTTCCTGCACCATTCCCGCCGTGGGCAAGCCGAACTTCTTTATTAAACCCGGCACGATGGAGTTCGGTATCGGCCACCACGGCGAACCGGGCCTTGCTATTACCGAGCTGAAGACCGCCGATGAGATGGCTTCGCTGGCGCTGGAGCACATCCTCCCCGACCTGCCCTTTGCGCCGGGTTGCGAGGTTGCCATCCTAGTATCTGGTTTAGGCGCCACTCCCGTCAACGAGTTGTATGTTTTTTTTCGCAAGGTCGCAGAGATTCTACAGAGCCAAAATATCAACATTCATAAGTCCTATGTTGGGAATTATTTCTCTTCCCTAGACATGATGGGCGTGACCCTCACGCTGATGAAACTCGATGACGAACTGAAGCAATTGCTGGATATAAAGTGCAATGCGGTCGCCTTAAAACAGTTCTGATCGTGCAGACGACGGTAGCATATACCCCAAAACATAATCCTGTGAACTATTTCAAAAACAAAGAGGGTGCCGCTATTGTGCGCTGCATCGTAAGGACCATCCAGGCCAATAAAGACTACCTTGGCAGTGTGGACGGTGAAATCGGCGACGGCGACCATGGTGTGAATATGAACAAGGGCTTCACCATGGCAGGCGAGCGGTTGGAGGACGGGCACACCTTCTCAGAAGCCTGCCGCGTCGTCGCGCAAGCCCTAATGGAGGACATCGGCGGCTCCATGGGGCCGCTTTACGGCTCGTTTTTCAAGGCGCTGTGGCGCCACTCGAAAAGCCTGGAGAATATCAGCGCCGAAAATTACGGCACGATGCTCCAGGCCGCCACCGAAGCGGTCATGGAGATTGGCGGGGCCAAAGTCGGGGACAAGTCACTGATCGATACGCTAGTGCCGGCCTACCAGGCATTTCAATGCGCCTTGGCGGACAAAGCGGACTTTACGCAGGCGCTGCAAAGGAGCACCGCTGCAGCCGAGGCGGGCAAGGAATCGACCCGCGCCCTGGTGGCGAAAATCGGGCGCTCAGCCCGACTCGGAGAACGCTCGCGAGGTGTCTTGGATGCCGGCGCCGTTTCCAGTTTTCTTATTCTCCAAGCCCTTCACGGCGGCATCGCGGCAAGTCTGCAAGATTGAGAGCGTGCAGGCGCATTCACAGCCGAAAATCGGCAAACCCAACCACCACGACCTGCAACTTCAAGTCCCAGAAATCTCAAAAGCCCACGGAGGCTCCGCCATCGACCGGCAGAGTGACGCCTGTCACATAGCCGGCCGCCGCTGAACTGAGATAGACCGCCGCATGGCCGATGTCGGCCGGCTCACCCATGCGGCCCATTTGGATGCGGGACAACACCTTGGCCTTGCGTGCCGGATCGCTTTCGAGTGCCTTGCGCGACATCTCGCTAAAAATCCAGCCGGGCGCGATGGCATTTACCCGCACGCCCTTGGCGCTGAGCTCGGCGGAAAGCGTGGAGACCATGCCAAAGTAAGCGCTCTTGGCCGCCGCATAGGCCAACACCAGCGGCACGCCCATGAAGGCAGCCATGGACGAGGTGAAGAGGATGGAGCCTTTGCCTTGCGCCACCATGCCGGGAATGAGCGCCCGCGTCAGCGAGTGCGCGGCGAGCACATGGGTGTTGAGCACACTTTGGAAATCCTCCGGGCTCGTCTCGGTGGCGGGCTTCTTGAGATGTGTGCCGGCATTATTGACCAGAATCGTCACGGGGCCTTGCGCGACCTTTTGGGCGGCGGCCACCAGTTCGCCCGCCGCGTCGAGCCGCGTGACATCGTGGGCAACGTAGGAAGCCAGCGCCCCCAGCTCGGCGCAGGCCTGGATCAATTGATCTTCGCGGCGACCCACCAAGACGACTTTTGCGCCGGCCTGAACCATGCATCGGACGATGCCCAGCCCAATGCCGGAACCTCCACCCGTGATCAGCGCGGTTTCTCCATCGAGGCGAAAGGGGTTTATTGAGGCGGTGGTCATGGTTAGATTTTGTTGATTTCCGCGAGAGCCTTGCGGCTGGGTGTCATGCCCGCGCCGGGTGTTTCCGGCGCGACGTAAAAACCGTCCACGATTTGCGCCGGCTTATCCATCCAGTCGCGCAGCCACGGAATATACTCGAGTAACGAACATGCCGGATGCGCGAAGCAGACATGCTGGTGCACCTGACACATATCGCCGACGTGCGGCACGACCGGCAGGCTGTAACAACGCGCCAGGTCGGCGACCTGCCAAAACTCCGTGATGCCGGCGAGGCGCACCACATCCGGCTGGACGTAGTGCACGGCCCCCGCGTGGATGAAATCGCGGAATTGCGAGGTCAGGTAAAGTTGCTCCCCGAGGGCGATTGGAGTGGAGATGGTCTCGGCCAGGCGGCGATGCCCCTCGACGTCGTCGAAGTAGATCGGCTCCTCGATCCAGGCGATGTCGAAGTCCACCAGGCGTCCGGCGGTTTGGATCGCTTGGGGCAAAGTCCAGCGGCCGTTGGCGTCGGTCATGATGCGGATATCGGGGCCGAGGGCCTGGCGCACGGCCTCGACGCGGCGGAGGTCTTCCCGCGGATTGGGCCCGCCGACCTTGAGTTTGACCGCGCGATAGCCCTCCTCCTCGACCAGGCGTTTGCAATCGCTCACCATCGTTTCGAGCGACCAGTTCAACCACCCGCCGTCGGTGTTGTAGGCCTCGACTTTTTTGGTCGCCGAGCCGCCAAGGAGTTTCCACAGCGGCTGGCCGACGGCTTTCGCCTTCAGATCCCACAGCGCTATATCAATCGCCCCGAGCGCCAGGTGAGTGATGCCGGCGCGGCCCACCCAGTAGATTTCCGACTTTTTGTGCAGTTTCTCCCAGAGCGCCACCACCTCTTGGGGATCTTCGCCGACTAGGAGCGGGCCGAAGCTGTGGACAATACAATCCACGATCAAACGGTCGGTAGGCAGGTGCGCGTGGGTGCCGGAAAAGCCGTAACCGATGTGGCCGGTGTCGGTGTGGATCGCCACGCCAGGTGCGCCCCAGTGCGTGAGTTTGTGTGTGCTGTCGGCGATGCCGCCGCGAGTAACCGGGGCGTGCAGAATGATCGGTTCCAGTTTGGTGATTTTCATAGTATCTTTCTGTAATTTAGGGGGCTTTATCGAAATCGATCATGGCTTTAACCAAGCCGGCCTCGCGGTGGATGCCGGGCAGACGTTCGGCGGTATCGGCGAAGTCAAAGCGGTGGGTGATGAGCGGCAGCACATCCACTTGATTGGTCTGCATCAGCCGAATCACTTCGCCGAAGGTGCCGCTCAGCCCGGCTCGGCTGGCCATCAGCGTGAGCTCACGCCGATGGAAATTTGGATCGTCGAAGGTCATCTCGCCTACGAACAAGCCGAGGAAAACAATCCGCCCGCCGTGCTCGGTGAGTTGGAAGGTGCCGCGCATTGAGGCCGGACTGCCGGTGGCGTCGATCACCACGGACGGCAACTGGCCAAAATGAGCCTGTAAATTTTCCGTCAGGTGGGTATCGGCCGGCAGGGCGGTGCCGAGCTGCATGGTCTCGCACGCGAACTTCAGGCGATCGGGTTGCAGGTCCACACAGACCAGATTCGCGCCCGCCGCTTTTGCAAAAATCGCGGCGGCGAGGCCGATCGGCCCCATGCCGAGGATAACGGTTGGTTCCCCCGCCTTGATCGCCGCGCGCTCGACACCGTGCGCGCCGATCACGAGGGGCTCGACCAGCGCGATTTGATCCGGGTTCAGTCCTTTGGCCGGGTGGAGTTTTTCCGCCGGCACGGTCATGAACGGGGTGTGGCCGCCATCGATGTGAACCCCGAGGACTTTGAGGTTTTTGCAGCAATTGGTTTTGCCCGCGCGGCAAGCCGGGCACGCGCCGCAAAAATAGTAGGCCTCGACCGCGCAGACGTCGCCCGCGGCCAGCCCGCTCTCCGCCGGGGCGCCCACGACCTCGACGCACAACTCATGACCCAGGCGGCGAGGATAACTAAAAAATGGTTGTTTGCCCGCCAGCGCGTGGATGTCAGTGCCGCACACACCGCAACGCCGGACGCGGACGAGCGCTTCGCCTTCGGTCGCTTGCGGCGCGGGAACCTCATTCCAGACGAGTGAACCGGGTTGTTGGAGGGAAAGGGTTTTCATGATTGATGAGAATTGCGGGTGGGGTGGCGGGAGTGGCGGGGCGAGCGGCGCAAAGCCCTTGGGCAAAGGCGGTGCGACGGGGGTAACCTACGGCCCAACATTGCCCGGTATGGGCTGGAATCTGAAGCGCAATGAGGTAGCCTTCACAGGCACAATGACTGAAAATGCTAGGCGCGATTTTCCCTCCACCAACGGCACGCTGAGCCCTCCGCCCGGGCGGCCCAACTGGGCCGGGCGCGGCGATCTGCCCTTGATCTACCTCGGCTGGGGGCAACGGGATTTCGCCAGCGATCCGCTGCCCCGGCATGTCGATCCAGGCACGAACTACTTTGTGTTGCTGCGCGGTTCCGTGGGCATGGTGAGCGACGAAGGGGTGCGGACGCTGCGCGCTCCGGCCGCCCTGGTGATTGAGCCGGGATTCCCGTTTGGCATCCGTCAGAACGCCACCAAGCCGGTGGAGATTCTGGTCTGGGTATGGCGGGGCCGGCCGGAAGTGCCTGAACTGCGGTCAACGAACGAGGGCTTTTCCCTTCTGCCCCTCACGCACAGTCCCCTGGATTTTTTAGCCCAGGTTCACGTGCAATGCCGGAAGGAAGTTTCCCTCGCCGATGCCTCGGTGCCTGCGACGCTTGCCGCGCTGCGGACCTTGATGGAAGTGGAGCTGCTGCGGGCCAGCCGTGCCACCCCTGCGGCGGGTGATATCCGCTGGGCGCTCACCCAGTCGTGGCTGGGCAAAAATCTCGCCCTTCGCGCAACCGTCCCCGCGCTCTGTGATTACCTCGGGATGGCCCCCAGCACTTTGAGCCGCTTTTTTCTCGATCAGGCCGGAACGACGCCGGGCAAATACTTCCGCCAACTCAAACTGGACGAGGCCCGGCGGCTGATTGAACAAGACGGCTGGCAGGTCAAAGCGGCGGCCCATCATCTGGGCTACAAACACGCCAACGACCTGAGCCGCGCCCTGCGAACCCTCGGCGAAACGGATGCGCCGCCGCCTTCCGTGCGGGCGTGAGCAGCGGGTGTCCGGAGCAGCTTTACCGCGAGCGCAGCAGAGCGAGTTGCCAGGGGATTTCGTGGTAGCCGTTAAAATTGCCCAAGGGCACGCCGGGAACACGGGTTTTCCCGTCCCAACCTTGATAGAGAAAAGTCATATTCTCGGGATCCAATATCATGGACTCGTCTTGGGTGGCGCAAAGTATCTCGCCGTGGCTGATATGGGGACTCCAAGGCTTGGTTCCGTCGGCGGCTCTTACATTATTAAGACCGGCGAAGGGTTGGCGGGCGTCGCCATTTATTAAACGCCATTCTCCATCCAGGCGATCGGCCACGAACGAAGTGAAAAAACGCAAACCGGTTTTGGGTTCGATGGCTTCGACTATGGTTAAGTAGAGCGGCGAGTTTTTAAGCCGAAACGTGCAACTGGCCTCGAAGATCACCGACGTAGGGTGCTTCATGACCACCACGGGCGGCTCCCAGCCCAGCGGAAAATTATCCAGACTGGTGGAACTGCGCAGAAAGTGTCCGCTGTCGTCCGTGAAAAAAAGATACATCTTTTTGCCGTCACCGATCACGGTGAAGTCGAGCCAGCGCACGCCCTTCTTTTTGGGTAGAGAGTCCGGCACGGACGGGAAACACATCATCGGCGGGGTGATGGTTCCAGGCCGGTCAATATCATCTAAGGTGCTGAACGCCGGACCTTCTGCGTTAATCGCGGGGTCTTTTCGGCCATAAAAAAGATACCATTTCTGGTGTGGCGTATAATAAAATACAGCGGGGGCAGAAGTGTAGGCTTCATCCGTAAACAAGGGCACCACTTTGGCCTGCTCGGGATGATTCCAGTCCGAAAGGCCGAGATAGGCCATGCTGTGACGGACTTTTCCGCCCACGAAGCACTTGCGGGAGGCGTAGATGTGCCAGCCGCCCTTCGCTCTGACCACCGCCGGATTTTTGTAAGCGAGATGAAGGGCCCCGACTTCCGGCAAGACGGGAAACGGCAACGGCCCCGTCGTTGTCCAAGAGAGCGTGTTGTCCAAAATGCGGGTCAGCGCCGGGTCGGGTGCTTCGCTCTTGGCTGCCAAGGCCGAGGCGGCCAGCAGCATGCCGAGGAGAAGGTTATGCCCAAAGCGCATGGGTAACATAAACGGGATTGGCGTGTTCATGCGGCCAGGAAGCGGGCTGGCGTTGATTAGCGCGTTTTGTTTCTGGGCACTTCGAGCGTCCCTAACGGCGAAAAACCGCTAAGCATAATCGGGGCATTCGGACTGGTTCCCCACGATACCTCCCAGCGTTTGCCGCCGAGCGTAACCGAAGCGGATCCCGTAGTGGTGTGAGTAATACGATGCTCCGCCCCGGACTCGATAAACTGCGAAGGCGGAACCAGGAGGGTGGCAAAGGTCGTGGGGCCGGATGTTTTGCGCAGATGTCTCACCGTAAGCGCGGGCACCGGAGGGCCGCTCTTGGTTTTGTCCCAGGTGCCCCCTTTAATCACATCCCAGCCGAGGATTTCTGGCTTGGTGACGCCGGAGTCGGCATGAAACGAATCCAGTCCAGTCAGGGGCAGGATGGCGAGGAGCGGACTCCCCTCCTCGCCACACAGCGCGACACCGTCGGCGGTGTGTTTTGCCTGCGTGGTGGCGGCGTGCCAGCGCAGGTCGTAGGCGTGGGGTAGGTCGTCGGCGGGAGTGAGGGTATCGAGCACCAGGACGATCCCGGTTTCTTTGAGGAACACGATCTCCCGCCGGTGCCGGACGCTGAGTTGCGGCTCCCGGCCGTAGCCACCCACGTGCCAGCCGCTGGCGTAGATGTAGGCTAGCGACTCGGAATAAACGGGAGCGGGAGTATCCGCCGGAAGCGCGCCGATGGGATCATCCTTGGTCGGTTTCGGGCGAAACTGGTTCAGGCGGTCGATGGTGATCGTGTTGTGCGACAAGGTGGACATCGACCACCAACGAAAGGGCGTTTTGTCGTAGGTCCCGCCGGTGCCGTCGAACAAGCCGCGGCGTCCATCCGGCGAATACACCAGATTGAGCGCATCAAAATGGCCGTGGCCTCCGCCCATCGGGCCGACGTCGAAGAGCAGATAGCTCGCATCTTTTTCCCATGAGGTGCGCATGACCATGTAGCCGCTCGGCTCGAGATACTCGCTGGCCGGCAGGGGTGGGTTCGGGCCGGGCGCGGCTCCGCTGGCAAGGGCAGCGGCCCAGGGCAAGATGTTGCTGCCCGGATAGACCTCCCGCAAGAAGGGGGTGGTGACGGAGGCGAGCGTCAGGCGGCTCGAGTCGTTGAGCGCCGTCACACGGCGGTCGGGCGTGGAGACCCGCACATTCCACTCGGCCATCCGACTGAGCAAGGACCGGAAGGACGGGGAAAAATCGCTCGCGCATCCGTTTCGTTCCGCGCAGCTCAGAACGAGCGCGAGTTTGTCCACAACCCACTGGTGGTAGGAGGGCGAAGCCTCAAACCACCCACCGTCGCTACCAGTGTTAGGCACGACGCATTTCTCCAGATTGAGGACGGCGGTTTTGCGCCATGACGGGGAGTCCCTGAACTCTGGGAAAAGGGTCGCGGTGGTGTGGAGCCCGCAGTTGGCCAGCACGTAGAAATTGCCTGTAAAGGGAGGCTTCGCCGCGAGGAAATCAGCGTGTTCCCAAAACGATTTCACCATCGCGAGAAGCGCGTCGTCCGAGAAGGCCGGGTGCGCATGAAACGCGGCCCAGGCATCCGGCCAGAATTCCCCCGTGCGAATGCCCGCCTCGAGCACCCTCCAACCCGAGCCGGGCCAGCTCCAGTTTGAGGCAGGCACCGGCATGGCCTCGGTCCAGCCGAGGATCGTGCGGCCCCAAGCCGCCGGATAACGCGCATCGCCACTCGCCTCCAAGCCATACTTCCAGCGGGAGGCAAACTCGTGCCGACTGATGCTCCAGACCCACTCGTTGGTCTGGGCGTTCGTGCCTTCCGTGGGATCCAAGTGCCAGTCGATGGCCCCCTCGGGGTAGGTATGGCGATGGCCCAGCATGGCGAATTCGCCGGCCAAATTCATGGCTGCGAGTGCCGCCAAGTCCTCCTTTTCGTTGAGCGTCATCTCCCGGGGAGGGGACTGCCACGTGGGCTGGGTCCGACCGCGAAAATGCCGGATGAGTTCGCGCCGGGCCTCCGTGATGTCGCCCCGCAGCACCGCCGCGCGAACACCGCTCAATTCGGGGCGTTCTAGGTCGAGCATCGCGAGGAGCTGGGCATCGCTCAGGCCGGGGCCGACCGGCCAGGCCGGATGTGATGGGCCGGCAAATTGGATGGGCCCAGTCTTCCCGCTTGCCGAAACCTGGATAACGCCGGGGTCTCCGTCCTTCCAGTCTTCTAGGGGCACCGCGATGGTGATGCGTTGCCAACCGGGTATCCGCAATGAAACGGGAGTCGGCGGCCGACCGCTTTTTCCAAGAGTGATTTGTAGCCTGCCACCGGCCTCTGCGTCCGCAGCGTGGACGAGGAGTTGCACAAGGCCGGGTTTCGGCAAAAGCCGCCAACGGTCGCTTTCCGCAGTGAGGGCGAGGGTTGGCTCGGAGCCGGGATCCCACACCCGCACGGGGCCTTCTGCCTTTGCGTTCAGCCAGGTGGAAAGTTGCGCCGTGACCGGGGTGAGTGGCGGCTCAGTGGCACGCAGCGCGCCAGAACCGGAAACTACGGCCACCAGCAAGCACGCCGGGAGTGTCCATTTCATAGTGATGCAGGATGTGAATCAGAGAATCAGCCCCGTTAACGACGACCCTGGCTCGCTCTGGGTCGAGCGGGCAGGGTTGATGATATAGGTCGTTTTGACCGGCTGGTGCTCATGGTGCCGTGGTGATGCGAAGCGCGAAAATCCCCAAGCCGGGCAACTGGTCCGCCGGCAGCGCAAGCTTCAGCCCCGCCTCATCGCGCGTGATCGGCAGATCCTGCTCCGTGCCCAGCAGGCGCACCGAGGCGATGGCCGGCGGCGCCCCTGCGGCGGTGGTCCCTAGCGACCGGATGACCAGTTCACCGTTGGACGGCGGGGCCATGACTATCGCGTAGAGCCGCGAACCGTCCTTCGATTGGGTGAAGCGGATGTCTTCCGAGGTCAGGGGAACTGAAATGACATCTTTGTCGCCGCCGTGTTTACCGGCCTCGCGGACTTTCATCGCGGGCCCCTCGCCGAAGACCTGCCAAGGCCGGGTCGCGTAGATCGCCTCGCCGTAGCGTTCCAGCCAGGACCCGATGTCGCGCACGATGGCGATTTCCTTTTCGTCGGGCTGGCCATCCCGCCGGAGCGGGATGCTGAGCAGGAGGTTGCCGTTTTTGCTCACGATGTCGGCCAGCATCGCGATGACGGTGCGGGCGTCCTTGTATTCATTCTTGTCATACAAAGCCCGGTTGTAGTGCCACTGCCCGATGCAGGTATCGGTTTGCCAAGGTTCGGGCAGGATGGTGGAGGCTTTGCCGCGCTCGATATCATAGAGGAGCGCTTTGCGCTGCTGCTCATTGAGCGCTTTGGTGGCGAGCACGGCCTCGTTGCGCCCGTGACGCTGGACGTTGGCGTTGTAGAACTTCGCCGCCATGCCGAGCGCCTCCGCCGGGGCATCTTTGTAAAGCGGCAACACGGCGTCGTCGAAGTAGAGAAGGTCGGGGCGGTAATCGGTGACCAACTGGTCCACGCGTTTGAAAAAGCGCTCGACGTAGGCCGGCCCGGGAGATCCGCCGATCACATGCCGCTGCTCGTAGAGATCCTGGGGATCGAGCCCCTCCCACCACTGCCCGGCCCCGTCGGCCTTGGTCAGCCGCCCGTCGTAAGGTTTCCCGCCCTGCGGGCCGTCTTTGTCGGCGTTGCGGGTCACCTCCCACCAACGCCAGGTGCGTGCCGCGTGCACGCTGACGCCGAAGCGAAGGCCTGCCCTTTGTGCGGCGCTTGCCCACCCGGCAATGAGGTCGCGCTTGGGTCCGACCGCGACCGAGTTCCATGGCTGGTAAGTCGAGTTCCAGAGATCGAAATTGTCGTGGTGGTTGGCCAACGCGACAAAGTAGCGGGCCCCGCTTTTCCGATAAAACTCCACCAAGGCATCCGGATCGAAGCGCTCGGCTTTCCATGCGTGAATGATATCTTTGAAGCCGACCTCCGAAGGATGGCCATAACGTTCAAGGTGTTCATTATAATGCCCCTTGTCCGGCAGATACATATTGCGCGCATACCAGTCGCCACTCTCGGGCTCGCACTGCGGACCCCAGTGGGCCCAGATGCCAAACTTGGCGTCGCGAAACCAATCGGGGGTTTGGTAGGTTTCGAGGGATTCCCAAGTCGGTTGAAAATTGGGATGCGTATCCGCAACCGCCGCGATGGAGTTCAGGCCGGCAAGGAGCGCGGCGATCGGGAGAAGAAGGCGTGTTCGGGGAGTGAGCATGGTGCGTTTTACTTTGGGTGAAAGTGCAGGCTTACCGAAGGGGGAATCGAGGTGCCCGGTGAGTTAAATGACGAATCGAGCTTCGCTGCGCCCAAGGGAGGCGCCGGTCTAAATGTTGGGCACGAGTCACGGTGGGAGTCATAGTTTCCAGTCTGCGAGCGGGCTGTGCGCGGGCGCGGTCTCCTGCGCGGGCTCAACCTGACCCGAAGCCACCGGCACGAGCCAGAGGGTGATGGTCGCCCGGCGCGCGTCCGGCACATGCACCGCGAGCTTGTGGATGCCAGCGTTGGGGTTCTGGCCGGCCGTGTTTGGCGAACTGGGCAACATCCGAGCCGGCATGGACAACAACGTGGCACCCTTAGGCGAGAGAAGCCGAGCGAGCAGGCGGTTACCCCGAGAGTCGGTGAACGTGGCAGACCGGCCATCGGCAGCGATGGCTAGTGCCTGGCCGGTGTGGAAAAAAGCGTAGGCCTCGGTGGGATTCACCGAACGAATTTCGTCTTGGACGAGGAACTGGCTCTTGCCGTGGAAGAGCCGCACGCCACGCGTCACGCGTTCGGCGGAGTTGGCGTAGGCACCCGTGAGGTCGGCGATGGCGAAGGCATCACCGTTTGAGCGTTCGAAGCGGTCGATCTTCCCTCGTGACCAAAGTTGGTCGGGGCCATTGCGCGGATTGAGCACGAGGGTGTTTCGGCCTTCGGCGCGTTTGCGGTAAACATTGGATTTCTTGCCGTAGCCAGGGATCGAGTATTCATCCCCGCCGAGACTTATAAACCAAGGCGTGCCGAGCGCGGTGAGCTGGAGCGTGCCGGCTTCGAGCGCCATATGCCACTCGACGTTGGTGCCGTTATAAAGGGAGACGGCGTTTTCCATGGGATTGCCGTAATCGGACCGCAGAATGGCCATCTCGTAGCCGCGTAGGTGGACATCGGTGATCTGCGGCTTGGCGTTGGCCGCACGCGCCCACGTGTCGGCGTCGTAGTAAATGAAGTCCTGCCAGTCTCCACCGGACTCCGCGATCGCGTTGTGGTGTGGCCACGCGTAGTCGGGCCTACCGGCTTTGGTAGCAAAAAACATCGAGACGGGAAAGGTGCCCGCCTCATCGACGCTTTTATCCTCGGCGCTGCCGAAGGCGCCTCGACCTGCGCGGACGGCGTTGAACCATTCGGGGCTGCGATAAACGGCGGACGTGAGTTTCGCTGGCGGCGGCAGACCGAACACTTTTTCGGCGGCGATGCAGGACAGCGCGAGGTGACGCAGCGTCCAGAGCCCGTAGCCGAGGCCCTCGTAGTAGGCACCGTCGGGCTGAAACGAAACCATGCAGCGTTGCAGTGCGCGGAGCGCCTTCGGAAGGATTTTTTGCGTCAACTCACGAGAGGCTGCGTCGCCTCCGAAATCGGCGTCGATGAATGCCATCGCGCTGAACGCGAGCCCCGAGCTGCCGATGCCGTTATAGTTGTTAAAGCGGCCGTAAATGCCCTCGTTGGCCATGAGCTGCTTCAGTGCGGGAGCGTAGGCGTTGCGGACAACCGCGCGTTCGATCAGGGTGCGGGTGTCGGCATCAAGATCTTGGTAGACAAGGTCGTAGGCAATCGAGGTTGCGCAGAGGATCTGGCCGAAGGTGATCTCGCCTCCCTTATCGGCCTCGCCCCAATGAGGGAAAATGGCCGGGTCGCAGCTCGCACGAAGCTCGCGGACCAAACGTTCTAAATAGCGCGTGTCGCGCGTGTATTTGAATGCGAAGGTAAGGTTGAGGTAGCGGCGCTCGATAAGCCCGCGGTAGGGCCCTTGGGAAAACGTGGTTTCGGGCTCGGTCTTTAACACCCGGCCTGCTTCGGCTACGATGTTACGAAGCGTGCGCGCGAGAAAGGCGTCAGTTTTGGCCGCTTCAAATCGCGCGGTGAGTTCCTCTGCCGTAAAGAGCAAGCGCGGGTGAGTGCGTTCAGGGAAGCGTGCTGCAAGCGCGGCAACGTATTCAGGGGCGCTCGGGCCTACCGAGACGCGCACGACGGCCTCCGCAGTTTCGCCGGAAGAGCCCACCACTTCGACCAGCAGGGAGTCAAGGCCCGCGAAACCGGCCGCTGGGATGTAGGACACGGTGCCTTCGGCGGCGACCACTGCGGTGCCATTTTCCGGCGGATGTTTTAACTTATAGCGCAGGGCGACGTCGTCCGGAGCGTGGCCGATCACGCGACCGCTCACCGGAGTGTTGCGGTCGGTATCGAGGAAGTAACCTTGATCGTAAAACTCCGCGAAATAGTTCTTCGCGTGGACGCGGGTGACCGGTTGCGCCAGGACGCGCGGTCCCAAGGCAAGGCTGGCGAGGGCCAAGCTGAGCGCAACGGAGGTGAGCCGTTTACACAGCGCTCCGGCGACCGACGGGATGGACGCAGACCTGGCGAATGAATGAAGGGATCTAGGCATAAATCATTTATTCACGCTGAAATCTATCACACAAACTTGGTCGAGGCTGGGATCGAGGTGGGCCCAACAGAACGTCTGGTGGGCCGGATGAAGCAGATAAGCATCGCGCCCGGCCGAGTCGGCGAAGGTCATATTCATTTTGTGCCGACCAGACCGGCGCTGATCGCGCGGGCGACTTCGGTGCCCATGACCGCGTAGCCCTTGTTGCTGAAGTGAACGTTGTTGGGGAGTTGAAGCTCGGCGAGCTGAGGCTCGACCGCGCGATAGAGATCGATGGACGGAATTTTTTCCGCAACCATGAGTTCGTCGGCGATGCGGTTTACCTGCTCGCACTGTGCGGCGGTAAAGTTTTCTTTATTAGGACCGGCGGGTGCGGGGGTAGTGCGCACCCAGTAAAGTTTCGCACCAGTTTTGCGCAGGCGCGTGATCAAAGCGATGACATTGGCGCGATAAACATCGGGCGAGGTTGCGCGGTCGTGGATGCCGAAGTTGAACGTGATAATGTTCCAGGCGCCGGAGCCGAGCCAAACGTCGAGTTTGGCCAGGCCGGTAGCGGTGGGGCCGCAGTTGGCCGGGGCGCGGTGGACGTTGACTTGGCCGGCAAGGGCGGAGCGCACGTTGAGGGTGTAGCCGCGGGAGATCGAGTCGCCGATGATCAACATACGCGGCAGCGCGGGGTCGTCCTTCACGTAGTTCCAAGCGGTGACTTTGCCGGCGATGCGGTCCTTCTGGTGGATGGGGAAATAGAAGCCGCCGAGGTTTTCGGCGAGGGTGCGCTCCCACGCCTGCTCTTCGGGAGAGAGCGTGGCAACAAGCGCGTCATAGGCGGCTTTTTGCTCGGGCGTAATGGAGTTGGGCTTGGAGTTTTGCGCCGTCGCCTCCTTGGCGTTGGTGGGTTCGCCTTGGGCGTGCAAAGAGGCGAGGCATAGGCTCGCGATGAAGACGGTAGGTAGAAGGAAGGAGCGATTATTCATGGTATGGGAATCAGGCATGGAGCCCGGCGGTGGCTTGATCGACGGCGGCGAGCACGTCGGGGGTGAGTTTAGCGACGTCGCCGGCGGCGAGGAGGTTTTCGGTGAGTTGTTCAACTCGACTGGCCCCAAGGATCACGGTGCTGACCTTCGGATTGCGCAGACACCAGGCGATGGCGAAGCGGGCGGGCGGGAGGCCGGCGGCGGCGGCGACTCGGGCGATGGGTGCGAAGGCTTTGAGCGCGGTGCCGGGGATGCCGTTGGCGGACTGGCCTTCCATGAGGGCGCGCAGCCAGGTGGTCTGGGCGAGGCGGGAATCGGCGGGGATGCCGTCGGTGTATTTGCCCGAGAGTAATCCGGCGGCAAGCGGAGACCAGGTAGTGGTGCCCATGCCGTAGCGCGAATAGAGCGGGGCGTATTCACGCTCCACGCGGTCGCGCACGACGAGACTATATTGCGGCTGCTCCATCACGGGAGGTATGAGGTGGTGACGTTCGGCGCACTCGTGGGCGGCGATGATCAGGTCGGCAGGCCATTCGCTGGTGCCCCAATAGAGCACTTTCCCCTGCGCGACGAGGTCGTTCATTGTGCGCACGATCTCGAACATCGGCACCGACGCGTCGGGGCGGTGGCAGTAGTAAAGATCTAGGTAGTCGAGGCGCAGGCGGCGGAGTGCGGCGTGACAGGCTTCGACCAAGTGTTTGCGGCTGAGGCCGGTCTGGTTGGGGCGGGGATTATCCACAGCACCAAAGTAGGCTTTGCTGGAGATGATATAGGTGTCGCGTGTCCAGCCGGAGTCAGCGAGTATATGCCCCATTACCTCCTCGGAGCGGCCTTTGGCGTAAGTCTCGGCGTTGTCGAAAAAGTTAACCCCCGAGTCGTAAGCGTAGTGGAGCAATTGTTTTGAGGTATCATTTTCAATCTGGGCACCAAAGGTGATCCAACTTCCTAAGGAGAGTTCGCTGACGAGCAGGCCGGAGCTGCCAAGTTTTCTGTAGTTCATGGGGAAAGGGGTAACTGAGTTAATACAAAGGAAGGATTAGGCGATTTTAGCCCGATGGCATAGAAGACCTCCTTAAGCGTGGGCAACGCGTTCAACTGCTCGGCCTTCTAAGCGGGCATGCCCCAGGAAGAGAAGAAGTGCATGACCATCGCCGTGAAGCTGCTATTTTATTAACTTAAATTTGAAAACCAAACCAGCCTGTGGCGTCACCTCGTCCGGAATCCGGATTTCCAATAATCCCTCTTTCTGTTCGCAGGTGGGCGTATAATTACTGCCGAGTAACTCGATTGAGGTCACCGCCTTTCCTGATAGCGACGCGATCCTCACCAATCGGTCCTTCAGCGGTCCGAGAACCGTGGCATAAAGCACGTCTCTCTGGGTCGTGAAACGGATATCCTCTCCGGTAAAGGCAGGCCGTTTTTTATCGGTGTGAGCGCCGGCGGGAATAGACGTCGGGCCTTCGCCGTAAATCTTCCACGGTCGCGTGCCGTAGATAGCCTCTCCATTGATTTTCAACCAGGCGCCGATGCCCAGCAGAATCTCTTCATCTTCCTTCGGAATGATGCCGTCGGCCCGCGGGCCGACGTTGAGGAGCAGGCTGCCGTTTTTGCTCACAATATCCACCAAGTCGGCGATTAATGCGGGCACCGTCTTATAATCCTGATCCTTGGTATAACCCCAAGAGGAATTCGATACTGCGGTGTCGGTCTGCCAAAACAGGGGGCGTATGCCATCGAGTTGACCGCGTTCCACGTCAAATACGGCGGAACCCTCAGGGAAGGCGTTATATTTATAGTTGATGGCCACGCCTAGCCCCCACTCGCGGCCCCGGTTGTAGTAATAAGCCGAAAAACGCCGAAGATAAGGCTCGAAGGCGACGTGATGGACCCACCAGTCAAACCACACGATTTGCGGTCGATATTTATCCACCAGCTCGCACGAGCGCCCGAGCCAACCCTCCAAAAAGCTTGCGTCCGGATAGGGTTCACTGAGCCGGTCGTGGCCGTGTTCTCCGGGGATGATGCCGTGCTCGGTAAGAGGCGCTGCGGCCCCGTATAAATCGGCGAACGCAGGATTTTGGACATCGGAGTCGAAGGCGCGCCCGCCATTAAAATAAAACCAGTTTTCCGCGCGGTGGCTGGACAGCGAGAAGACCATCCCCTCGGCGCGGATGGCCTCGGCGAGTTCCGCGATGACGTCGCGCTTCGGCCCCATCGTGGTGGATTTCCAACGGGTGAAAGAGGAGTCATACAGCGCAAACCCGTCGTGGTGCTCCGCCACCGGCATGACGTAGCGAGCGCCGGAGCGCTGAAAGAGTCGCGCCCACTCGGCGGCGTTGAAATATTCGCCGGTGAAGGAGGGGATAAAGTCTTTGTAGCCAAACTCCGTATGCGACCCGTAGGTCGCGACATGATGCGCAAATTCGTCTGAGCCCTGTTGATACATCATCCTCGGATACCATTCACTTTTAAAGGCCGGGACGGAATAGACTCCCCAATGGATGAAGATGCCGAATTTGGCGTCTTCATACCAAGTGGGCACTTGATAGCGCAGCAGCGAGGACCACTCAGGCTCGAAGGGCTCGGAGGAGGGCGAAAAGAGAGGGGCGGGTTGCATCAGTGGGTAACTAGATTGGGGCTGGGCAAGGCGCATCGGGCTTCACGGCGCTTAGAAAACGATGGGCTCGATCCATAAAACCAGGCAGCGCCTCGTGGCCGTAGTCCGGATAGATCGCGAGCTCCTTGGGTGAGGTGATGCGGTTGTAGGCGGCGAACTGGGTAGAGGGCGGACAGATCGTGTCCATAAGTCCGACACCCATTAGCACAGAGGCGCGGATGCGGGGAGCAAGGTGGGCGACGTCCACATATCCAAGCTTCAGCCAAAACTCCTCGGCGCGCCTGTGCTCCGGGTCGTGCTTGCGGAAAAAATCACGCAGTTCCGCGTAAGCGTCTTTGGCGAGGTCGAGCTCCCATACTCGCCGCCAGTCGCACAAAAAGGGAAACTTGAGCGCGATGCGGCGGATACCCGGCGAAAGTGCCGCGCAGGCAAGGGTGAGGCCGCCGCCCTGGCTGTTACCTGCGGCCACCAGCTTCTCGGAGTCCACTTCGGCGAACGTCGAAACGATCCGGGCGAGCAGCGCGGTGTCCAGATAATGGTGCCGATAGAGCAGGTTACGTGGATCGGGGTCGAGCAGGCCGCGGGTCAGATGGCCGTTTGGCGGGGAGGTGTGCAGCGTGCCGTGATCTTGGCTGAGCCCGCCTTGGCCGCGACAGTCGAGCGCAGCTACGCAGAATCCTTCAGCGACTAAGCCGAGCTTCTCGTGCCACTCACCGCTGTGATGATTGAAACCGTGAAATTGAAGCACGCAGGGGCGGCGCCCTGACTCGGCACCCCGCGGGCGGAGATATTTGGCATGGACACGAGCACCGGCGGTGCCTGTGAACCAGAGGTCGAAACATTCCGCTACCGGACTGGCAAAGTCCGCAGGGATGAGTTCCACCCGCGGGTCCACTTGGGCGAGTTCGGCGAGCGAAGCATCCCAGAAAGCGTCGAAGTCGGCGGGGCGAGGGTTGCGTCCAGTGTAGCGAGGCAACTCCGTCAGGGGAAGGTCGATGAGGGGCATTTTAAGCCTGAACGGCTAGTTCCAGTTCGAAGGAGACGGCGATCTCCGCCGGCAAAAGGATCGTGATGCGCCCATGAGCGACCGGCAGAGGCGTGCCCCGACCTTGGCGAAGGGCACGCAGGCCGGGCGCGCGCAACTCAATGGTTTGTTCAGTCCGGGCGCGGAGGACCACAGTCGCGCGGCCCAGTTGCCACGAAAGGCGCTCCAGCGTGATCGCACCCCGGCAAAGCAGGCCCGTAACCTCGCCTTCCTTCCAGGCGCCAGGTAGTGCGGGGAGGACCTCTATCCAGCCGGGACGACTATCCACCAGCGCGAGCGTGACCACGCGGATCAGACCGCCGGTGATGTCGGTATTAAAGACCGAGCGCGGGTTATGGGTGGAGACCATGGATTGCGGGATCCAGAATCCGTGAGCCAGCCAGTCGATGGTCTCAAAGGTCGCCTCGCGCAGGCGCAGGCTGGCGGCGGCGGCACCGAGTTGGACCATGCCGAAAGCCATTACTCCGCCAGCCGCCCGGCGGCGTGGCTCCATACGTTTTTCAATCGCCACCGCAAAGGCGCGCATCAGCGCGGGGCGGCAGGCGATGTCCTCGGGTAAACCGTGGTAGAGCGCGTAAAGGTGAGAGGCGTGCCTGTGTTCGTAGCGATCTTCGAGGCGCGGATCACCCCATTCGGCGACGGCGCCGTCAGCGTTGATCCGGTAGTCGGGCAGACGCGAAAGAATAGACTCCCAAGCGCTCCAGCGTTCGCGATGTAGGTTTTCAGCGCGGCAGCACTCAAGGAGATTGGTGAACAGCTCTCGCACCGCAGCGTGGTCCATCGTGGCGTCCGTGCAGGCTTGCGAGCCGGTGGAAGGCGAGTCGTTCTCCGGCGAGTAGGAGGGCGAGAAGTGTAGTAGTCCGTCGGGGCCGGGTTGCAGGAAATCTTCGTGGAACGCAGCGGCCTCGAGCAGGAAGGGCAGGCAACGGTGCAGTAGAAAATCACGGTCTCCGGTGTGCAACCAATAGTCGTGGAAGTAACGGGCGTTCCAGGCGGCCCCCGCGGTCCAAAAGGGCATCGGCCAGATCTGGCAAAAATGATTAAGCAATCCGTGCGAGCTCGTGCGGGAAGGAATCAGAATACCCCGCGCCCCGTAAAGCCGGCGCGCGTTCTCGCGATAGTCGGGGAGCTGGGATTCTAGGTAGGCGAAGAACCCCTCCATCGCCTCCGGCAAATTGCCCGCGAGGTGCCCGTCGATCGCGCACTGGAGGTTTCCATTTTGAGTGTAGTCACTGGACCACGATGGCTCCCAAGTGCCGCTCCACACTCCCTGCAGGGTAGGCGGAAAATGTTTGCCGCTGGAGCAGAGCGCGAGGTGACGGCAGGCGTAGAACACTTTTTCCATCAGCGCTGGATTCATCGCGCCGACGTGCGATTTCTGGAAAAGCCGCTCCGTCGGCAGCCGATGGTCGGCAGCCAAGCCGCCAAGCCGGAGTTGCACGCGATCGAAAAGAATTTGGTGGGCAGAGCGGTGCCGAGCCAGAAGGGACGAAAAATTCGGCTCGAGGGCGGAAAGGTCGTCGCGAAGGCGTGATATTTCCGCGGAATCTCGGCTGATTTCGGTGCGCACTAGGACCAATACCTCGTCGGCGTCGGTGACGTGAATCGTGTTTTGATCAACGCGAACGGAGCCGCCGCGAACGACTACGCGACCCAGCGTTCGGCAACTCCGGACGCTACCTGGCCATTGCGGGGTGTAGGTCTGCCGGCACTCGATCCAGCCGGGCATCGCGTGCGAGGCCACACTGGCGATACTATTCGGCGGATTAGGACCCGCGAGCTGGGCTAGTGCATCGTGCGGCGCCAGTTCGAGCGCGACGCCGACCTTGCCGACGGGTCCGGTGATTCGGACGACCACGACGTCGTCGGCGCGCGAGACGAAGACCTCGCGACGATGCCTGCCAGCCTGATCTGTCCAAATCGTATTGGCTTTCCCGGTTAAGAAGTCGAGTCCGCGCAGGTAGTCGTGGCAAAGACCGTTATCCTCGTGCCGAAGACGGAGAAAACCGGCGGGCACGAAGGGATCGGTCCAGCGTTTTTCCGCGCCATAACCATCGTCGGCGGAGGCGGCAAGAAGCCGATCGGCGGCAGCCTGAAATTGCCCTGCTGCGAGGAGGGCTCGGAGTTCGCTTAGGCTAGCGGACTGGTTTGGAGGCGAAATCGGTGGGTTCAGGGGGAGAAAGAGCCCTGCGCGATTAACGACGATGATCTCGTCCAGCGGTCGGCCCAGCACAAGTGCGCCGTGCTCGCCATTGCCGCAAGTGAGAGCGGTTTCCCAAGACCAGGAAGGAGTCTCGCTCACCATGCCGCGCGTCACATCCGAGATGCCGAGTTCGGCAAAGTGTGCGTCCGTGATGAGCGCGGGCGGCAAAGGCTGCACGAGATCGGCGCGATAGAGGCGGGCACCGTCGGCACCGCGGCTGCCGCCGTCGCCAACCACCGAGTCCTTGCGCATCTCCCGACCTTGCAGGCGCTGGGCGTCGCCGTCTACGCGGCGTTCATGCCCCAGAGTGGGCGCGGGACCGGGGCTCCAAGCCAGAATATCTTCCCAGACCGGCTCGTAGCCTGAGAAAAAACGCTGCAAATCCTGAATACTCCAAGCTCGGGGAACGACGACCACGCGACCTAGGTCACCACAAAAAGCCGCTGTGCAACCGGCGAGGCGCGGGCCACCGATCGTGAGAGTGTCTAGATCAATTCCACTTTCGCAAATCGCCAAAGCCGAAGAAGGAGCGGCTATTTCTTCACCCGCCCTTTCAATCACTAGGCGCAGCGTCCAGTGGCCTTTGTCGCGGCTGTAGGTAAGCATAACCCAGCACCACTCGTGGAGCGGTAGGGCGGGCGTAATCAGATCGCCCGCTCCATCGCGGAGCGTGGCTACGACCCGTGCCTGAGTGTTGACTCGGATGGCGGGCACTCCCGGGCGCTCGATATCCCCGTCCAGTAAGCCTGCGTCGCCGCCGGTCGGCGTAGCACCAAGGCGCAATCTAAGCGCGAGGGTCGCCTCATGGGAGCGCAGAGCACCATGAGTGCGAAACAACCACGTGCCATCAAGAGCCAATGGCTGTCTTTTAGACGGAGCGGAAGCGGGACTTTCTTCTAAAAACATAGGGCGGTGAAGTTTGAACTGCGACCGATACAGCCTCGCATGGCGGGCGATTCGAGGCCGTGAGCATAGGCAGCGGACGTGACCGCGCCCATGTAGTTCTGCGCATACGGCATGAGCTTTTAGTCACCGGCGGCGGCGCCGGAATCTCTTTGGCGAAGGCAGATTCTTTCGATGAACCGTCTCTTTTCTTGGGCGAAAATGTTATGACCCGCCGCGAACCAAAGCATTAGGCATATGCGAACACCGCAGTTACGCTAGAACTGGCCGCCGATAAAAATCATATCCAACATGCGCATAAACGCATGCCTGAGAAGCGCAGAATCGGATATAAACCTGCCCATTCATGATAGATACGAACCCAATCCTTGGTTAATTTCTGATCACGGCAGTGCAATCCCCATAACTATGAAACTTACCTCCATTTTTACCCTCCATCCCAGCACGGACCGCAAAGCCTTTACTCTGATCGAACTGCTCACCGTGATCGCGATCATCGGGATTCTGGCCGCTATCATAATTCCTACCGTGGGTAAAGTTCGCTCTTCTGCCAATAACTCCACGTGCAAGTCAAATCTGCGCCAACTTGCCATGGGGGTAATATTGTATGCGGGCGATAACAAAGACCGCATCCCAACCAACCTCTATAAAGGCATCGGTAGCACCTACACGGGCTTGGACCAAGGTGCCTTAGTGAGTTACATCGGGCCCTACCTAGGCAACGGGGCCAAGGTAATTGCCCCCGCATTTATCCGCACGCTTGAATGCCCGTCCCATATGGCCGCGAAAGGCGATCCCTCCAACACTGTCCCAGCTCCGAATTCCAGCTATATGATTCTAAACGGCACAAACTCACCTTTTAACAACGTCAACGGTGTGTCGATGCCTTGGGGCAATTACGGCCCGGCAACTCCCAAGCCGGTGATGACGATTTCCAAGATATCGACCCTTACATTTAGAACGACGCAGAATACTACACAATCGGTTCCCCCATCCATGATTGGTAAGCCAGCCACCCCTTCGACGGCGCTGCTCGCCGTGGACTTTGAATACATTGCCGAGGGAGAGGTGCATGGCAGCGGCACGATGAATGCCAGTTATTTCGATGGAAGCGTCCGCTCCTTAAATCCGCTAACTTGGGAGCGTCGTTGAAAACTCTTTCCGCCGCCTTATCTTCTGCTCCGTTCTATCTGGCTGAAGCTGCAGAAACTCCTTCAGCTCGATGCCGCCCGCCTGCTTCAAGCTAGCCTTGCCACCGCGCGACGGGGCTCCGCAGCGGATTCTCCGTCAGCAGTTTCTGTATCGCGCTAATCGACCCAGCGCTCCGATTCGCGGAAAACTTAAAAGCAATTCGTTACAGGAAAAATCCTCCTCTGTCTTAATACAGCATCGTGCGATTCTAATCCGCCAACCGAGTGCAACCGATCTTGGCTCATTCAGCCAAGGCGTGTTTTAAGAAACTTGTTCAGCGAGATGCGGTGGACGCTTTTTAACACCCGAGGGAATGGTAAGCGTCCATGCCGAATTCGTCGCCGATTTCACGCACCAGCCGGCAGCTTCCCTCGAGCCAAGCAGCCGATTGGTTCATTATAAAGCGCATCAAGACTTGTTACGGCGGCTGGCCAAAAAGCGCATAAAGAGTCGGCTCAGGTGGGCCGGCGTCACATAGCCGACCACCGCCACCGCTTCCGCCGTTCGGACCTCGCTCGTTTCCCCACCCCAGCCGCCGTGCGCGTCTACCGCACCTCCGGCCCGGACGGCGGGGAAAACCTGGTCGAATCGCCCCCCGGTGCCTTCTCGATCGAAGCCCAAACCCTGACCTGCGCCGCGCCCGCGTATTCGTTGACCACTATCGCGATCGACTTCACCGTCACAACTACCCTGCGCTCAC
>Ga0214921_10001135_pt1 | contig 46226 bp, 36 predicted proteins | sample LL1505_MetaG_FD_177992 | JGI IMG/M metagenome (GOLD analysis project Ga0214921, IMG submission 177992) | Freshwater microbial communities from Lake Lanier, Atlanta, Georgia, United States - LL-1505 | ecosystem: Environmental > Aquatic > Freshwater > Lake | place: USA: Georgia | collected... | reverse complement strand
GGATCCAAATCAAACGCGGTATCAAAAGTTAATTGAAATTTGCCCCATGGAACATCATCAATTCCAGGTTTTATATCCATTGATTTGTTCCAAACTTCTGTTTGATCAGGTAGGGTCTGGATACTTGAAATATCCTGTAATTCATTCATAATAAGTTTTAGGAAGACTAACGATGAATTCACAACATAGACCGTAGACATACTAATATGTGTAAATAACATATTTCTTATACTTTTTCTGTAATTCATATATTTTTGCAGCAAGTTTGGATTTATATTCGTCAGTAAATTCACTATCGGCACTATTAACAGGAGATCCTTTCAAATAAACGTTTAATAAACGTTTACTACCATCTTCCTTGTCAACTGCCATTGCTTTTACAGATGGATAGTAGATATCATCAACATTATGTATATTGAACGTAGGTATAGGGCGACCAGGCATAACTATGTCTAGTTCCTGTACGCCGTCATGGCGCGCAATATCACCCTCTTCTTCCCGTTCTTCCTTTGAACACTTTTTTAACTCGTCAGAATCGGAATCGGAATCAGAATCGGAATCCGAATCGGAATCATAATCGGGATGATTATCTTTTTGAATTTGTTCCTTTTCTAGGTGTTCGTTAATACTATAGAGAAAATTTCTTGAGTCCTGGCATTCGGCGTTTGTAAGAAGTATGGCATCTCTGTAACACTTACTTCCAATAAGGTTTCTAAAAAATATAGGAATGGCAACTCTCCAAGACTTCATACCATATTTGTTTGTCTCAGTGAAAATTTCTTCAAGATCCTTCGGTTTCAAGTGTAGAGAATTCAACAGGTCTGCTTCTCCTTTAATTAGAATTGGTAGGGTGTGCTCTATTTTGTTTGATTCCTTACCTCCCTTCTGACCAATTTCTATTGGAGGTTTAATAGAGGACTGTGCTTTTAGAACCGGCGTTACTGGGGGTTTACTTTTTGGCCCAGCAGATCCATTCGGTTTACTTCCTGAAAAAAAGGTGCTACCAATAAGACCCGCCGCAGCAACACCCGCAACACCAAGTCCAACTTTTTCTCCAAGTGTTAAATCGGGCGACTTAGATTCTGAAATAGGTTGTGAGCTAGGGCCAACCAGTCTCGTATTGTTAGGGTCATTCGTACCAGTCAGACCACTCAGACCAGTCAGACCAGTCAGACCAGCAGTTCCACCTCCTGATTGGTTATCACCTGTAGGAGCATTGATCTCATCGGCACTGATATCATCACCTACATTAGTTGTATCAGGATCAATATCAGTATCTACATCCGTTTCAGGGCCAGTACCTGTTCTAATATCTAGTGCCCCACCAGCAGACGAATCAATCGTATCTAAATCAACATTTTCTGATCGTGTATTTGAGATCACTGTATTCTCTCCAAGATCGCTATCTACCAAATTATCGCTAACTGTTGTTTCAAATTGCCCTCCCGCCTGAACATATACAGATCTGCCGGCCCAATTATCAATGACATCTACAGACGGTATGCGTATTTCAAACATTTTCCCACTCACTTCAATCAAATTGAAATCGTACTTGTTGCTAATTTGGTATTCTTCACTATATTGTCTAAATTTATTCATATCAACCTGTCCAAACATCTCGCTTTTAATATTTGGCAGGCATTTCTTGTAATCGTTACTCAAATGTAGGAAAAGAATATCATTAGTTAAATATTGTTCTTTATCAAACAATCCCAAAGTTCTCGTACGAACAGTCGCCTTTGTAGGATCTTCCACACGCATTGGTAGGCAATCTATGCCACCCCCAGCTTGACCACCTCCAACCTGGTCTCCTGTAGAATCTCCTATTGCTACAATGGGTGCCATTGGATTAATTGGCACATTCTTTTCCTTTCCTAAAATATACTGAACTTCATTTGTAAAGGGAAAGCGCAAATACTTATCGTACTCGTGAATTACATAATCAGCAATCACCTTATGTATCTTTTCTTGTACATTGCTATCTGTAGTAATACTCTTGATTATACGAATAGAGTCTTTCTTTATTTTTACAATCGCCTCCGTCCTGATTATGAATTCACCACGCTCTACTTTTGGATCATTACTTGCTGATGCCAGGACCGTGGCTCCCACCGATTTAGAATCCACTCCAGCCTTTGTACAAACATCTATAATCTGTTGAACAATGGGCTGGATATGTTCCATAATGAGTCTCTTGATATCACCATTGTACCTGCTTGTATTAATGCGAAATCGGTTTAATGCCCCATCCATCCGAACAGCGCATACTTCTGGGTTCGCAACAGAAAGAGGGTACTTTCTTTTCATTGTAAGTGTCTGAACCTTACCATACAATGGGCTTTTACGAAACATCATAAAAGGGTTCGGTTCATAAGCAATCTTTTCATATGGATACTCTTCTTCCCCTGCAATAAGAACACCATCCATGGAATTCATTTTATAAGGAAATACTACGTGCGTCGGCTGCAGGAGCGTAGGAATGAAATATTCAAGTACCTTGGAAGATCGGATGTGTTTTGCAGGATCCAGATCATCGCAATTACAAATGTCATAGAGACCCACTTTTACTAACTCGGCACTTCCTCCATCCGAAAGAAAGATCACGCGCCGTCGGTTCTCCAATTCAAGATCCGCGGCATAAGTAAAAAGTTTCCTGTTGACTTCCTTCTTATCTGCCACCAATTCATACTTATAATACGGGTGTGAAAATACAAGAACAATGTCTTTAGCCAATTGCCAACGAGTTTTTAGATCACCACGTATATAACTGATAACGTTGAGCCTCTGAAGTGTTATCAATACTTCGGATAGAGTTTCTAGTCTACCCCTTATAGGAGGGACCACGACAAACAGTTTTGTCGTGTAAGGTACCGCAGTAACAAATCGCGAATAATAATTACTGCGAGAAAAAGTATTACGCTGTAGTTCCTGGCGAACGGCTGGAAGATCCTTATCATACACCACAGGATATTCTATCTTTGTCCGAAGTTGAATATGAGTCTGCGTCCAATAATTACGATTTATTTCTATATACTTTTTCACAATGACAGGAAAGTAGCGTAAAATTTGTGTTATCATTCCTGTCATCCATGTAACTACATTTCTTTGATGGTTTTCCCGTCTATGATCATCAAAAAACGGTTTAGAATTGACATGGTACTCCTCACGGTTAATATTGACAATTTTGAGCTTTTTGATTTTTGACATGAGGGGAGTGTTAAACATGACCACCTTTCCTTTTAGTTTACTGCGTATAACGGGTACAAATAGGGGCTTGTTTTTCTCATTTTCTTTATACTTCGTAATAGCATCTAGAACGGCAGCACTCTTTTCTCTTGACTGATCCAGTGATTCCTTGCTTCTATTTTCGGGATTCGCATCATAGGCAGCGACAGCATCACGCGCAGACTGTTGTTCCCCCGCAGTACCTTGATCAATAATCGCCTGAGTTGAAGGATCTATATCAAACTTAGGTATTCCGTATTTATTGCGAATCGCCTCCTGTGATTTTTTTAGGGTTGAATCCACAATGATCTCAGATATCTGGTCGGAATTTAGACCGACATGAGTACCTATCATCTCCGTGGCTACCGCCTGTTGTATTGCTTCAACCTTATCCTTAATCGGCATAGCATTAAACAATGTTCCCAATGGATCTGTTAATCCGGCTACAGTAGCAGAACCACTGGCAGCCGGCGTGGCTCTAAACCCCATCGCACTTGCCATACCTGCCAGATTCATTTGCCCTCCACCTTGTACCGGCTGTATGTTCTCCTGCCCACCACCCGTTTCCAAAAGGGAGACATCCTCGGGTAGAGCACCACCACCTTGTACCGGCTGTATGTTCTCCTGCCCACCACCCGTTTCCAAAAGGGAGACATCCTCGGGCCGACCACCACCACCCTGTACTGCTTGGATGGGTTCTAGGCCACCGCCAGTTTCCAAAAGTGAAACATTTTCATTATGTCTATCCATATTCCTGATAGTTCATCCGAAAAAGTGCTTTAAGAGTTACGACACATTCCTACAGAATGTCTGATATCGTTCAGGTAGATCCGGACCCGCAAACAAGACGTAAGAAGATTCATTGTAAGCAGGAATTGATTATCAGCAGTCTACAGAAGTTCTATGGTGGCCGGACAGATACCGATGAAATTCTACAGCATCTACAGGGTACGTCGGCGGTCTCCCTACGTCTGATTGACTGGTTTGTAACGAATTATGCGAAGCAATATAATACTTCGTATATTCTCAATAATCAGGAGTTCCTCGTCTATACCAACTACAAGTCGCAGTTGAAGGCGTACTCCAAGAAGTTGTTTGACCCCTTCTGTCGTAGAGAGCGCATCATGTTCCAGTTGGCGGGACAGGAGCCGTTCCTGACGACCGTGGGCAAACTGAACTTCTTCCGCTGGGCAATTGAGAAGGGGATCATGGACTACATCAAGATGAATTATGCCAAGATTGAGAAGGAGATGAACACCGCTGCCCGTGAATTCCAGCGTATCCGAAAGGAGACGAATTCCACCCAGAGCACGGACACGACCGTAGCCACTGCCAACACGGTCTCTACGAAGTCCTCTACTCGTCGCCGAACTCGCCTCGCAGCCGCCGATGTCCCGCAGAACGTATCAAAAATAATGGAAAAGCACGATATCACTGTGGAGGTCCGGTTTGACTAGGCCATTGCACGCTGAAACGCCTTAATAGAGCACCAGATGAGGGCGCCAGAGCAAATCATCATTATGGAGAAGGTTGGCAGATCATATACAATACCACCATCGGTGTTACTGTAAATGTTCTTCAGATAATCATAGAGGAAGTACATGGAGAACACGGAGGTCACCAAATACATGTAGCGAGGAAAGAGAATGAAACAGAAGGCTGTGGCAAACCAGGTAGCCGCCAGGAGCTCGCTCGGAGAAAAGGGGGGAGCATTCATCATAAAGCACTTCCCAACTTCCATATTGTATTTTGATTACGGTAGACGACCTCGGGATTGTCAATTTTTGGCCGCAGGAGGTCGTACCACTGTGTCAGAGCCACAGGCGTCTCTGATTCAGGTATGTTGCGATTTGTGAACGTGCGTGCCCGAATCCGCTCCGATCCCTCAATACCACGATTTGGTTCCTTCGGCTCATACACGACGGAGCGCACTTCGCGCACCATGTTTCTCGGGTCACGTGTAGGGTCGTAGCGGTCAAAGAAGGGATTCGTGGCCAGATTCGGACCGGATGAATCATAGGGCTTGGACTGGCGAAAATCCCTCGCGTCCTGGCGACTAGTCTGGGGGGCCATATCCTGATATACAGTATCAAGGCTTGGCGGCTCGGCCGTGTCCGTGGCTTTATGCGCGGCTTGAGTAATTTCATCCACGTTCTTACCACGTTGTAGGTTGAAGGCCTCCAGGGTGGCACTTTTCAGAATCCGTATCTTTTCGGGGGTCGGCTTCGTTGAAAAGGAGGGGTCCATGTAGGTGGCCCCCAGCAAAGTATAGATGGCCTTCTTCTCCTTTTCAATCGCCGTATTCAGAAAATCTTTTCGGTCGGTCTGGTTGTCAAAGACGTCCCCCAGGGCCCCCACCGTGTAAAGATTGTTCTTCGTGTCGTAGGCCTCTACGGTCTTCATAAAGGCCTGGATGTAGGCGTAGGTGGTCGTCTTCTCGTAATCTACGTTCGGATCTGGTCCCTGGATGGGAACCGTGTAGTCCGGTATCTGGGTCAACATGGCCTCTCCGTCCTGCTTCACAGGCACGCGATAGGCATCGGCGAACCGGTTGAAATTCGGTATGGAAGACGCAGGCTTCACAGGTCTGGATTGCTGAATCGGTACATTCGTATTCCAGGATTCAATGTAGCGGGCATTCACCGTGTCGCGCGTATTCGTTTCCTTACGAACGCGGAGTTGAAAACTAGGTGGTGGTGCTCCCATTGGTCCAGCATACATAGGTGTATATCGGACCTGTGTTTGTGCCCCCTCGTTCATCGTCTAAAGATTACATAGAACTATCCTTTAGGATTGGATGTATATTATTCCAATTATTGTAAGGCCATTAGAAACAACATTTGATACGATTATAAGGCAGGTCTGGCTATTCTTGGAAAGAAATGGTACGCACTGTATGACCGCGAATTCGGCGAAAGAGGCGACGGAATTTGCCGCCGCGAATGAAATTCCTTTGACCGGGGCTCCAATTATCTCAGAAAATTTCATCTACCTACCTGTAGATTCCACTGCCGACCTGTCGTCATTCTACATGTGGAGTGAAATTCGCCCAAATGAGCAGCCGATGAAGGAGGTCTGGAGGTCCTTCCTGTGGATTGTCAGAAATGACTGTGAGGAGGATGTCTGGGGGACGAACAAATTCTTGAAGGATATCTTTATCGCTGGGAGCGATTCCGTATACACCGTCCTGGAAGACTATTTTAGACCAGGGCCTAAGACTAAATGAGCATATATATATAGGACAAATGAGCAATTCACGGAATAAGACTATGCGCCGCCCGATTAATGATTTGAGTGGGGCCGATTATTCTATCAATGAGTCGCTGGATAATATGTTGAACGCCGAATCAACTGCTGCCTATAAGCGTCCTTGGCACCGTCTAGACCGAGGGCTTCGTCTAAATCGTCTTCGCGCCTTCACTGATACTCTCACTGTACAGCGCGGGCTGAAGCCCGCTGAGGTGACGGCACTCATGCAACTTCTCACGAGGGCCCTGGACAGAAAGATCCTGAACTCCAAGACGAGCGTCCTGTACGATCTGGAGAAGGAGGAGATCACCGAAATCAAGCCGCTCATCATGCACCAGAATTCCCAGGGCGAGGTCCTGTTTCAGATTCTTGAGAAGCGAAATGCGGTGACCTTTCGTAAGCGCCCTTCGTCTGTTGATGCTGCGGTGGTTGAGGCCTAAGCGTGAAATAATATTTCATTATAAGGAAGTGGCGCGATATTTTATATCATAAGAATTAGAATGGATAAATCCATACTTCATGGATATATTGATTTTTTATCAGACTATGATTCAGTAAATCCCTTTCCAACCTACAAGAGCGGTCTTGTAAAGTGGATAGAAGAATTTGAAGAGATTCTGAATGATTTTGTCCCCTGCGAGGAAATTGAATCACTCAATGTGGCTGATGATATACAAGTATTGTTCAGCCTGCTCCTGGTAAATCGGGGCGATTCCACGCCTGTAGAAGAGCGACAGGCCAAGATACGGGCCCTTCTGGAAACTCTACAGGTGGGGCAGCGCACTACAGAATGGTATGCCCAGTCTAAGACTGTGCTGACGGCGAGTGAATTCTCCAGTATTCTCGGAACGCCGAGGGGGATGGCGGTGTTGGCGCTACAAAAAGCCACGCCAGCGGCCCCTAGAAATTCGGTTGCCTGCTCTACAGTGTCCATGTCGGCCTTTGACTGGGGCATACGGTTTGAACCGGTGGTGAAACAGATTCTAACTGCGATGTGGAATTGTGAGATTGTTGAGGTTGGGCGGTTCGTACATTCCACAAATGTGAGGCTAGCTGCGAGTCCGGACGGAATCATTATGAAAGCCGCCGATCCGGGCCGTGTTGGCCGGCTCTTGGAAATCAAATGCCCCATTCGTCGGGAAATCAATGGGAAGATTCCGTTTGATTACTGGTGCCAAATGCAGATCCAGATGGAAGTGACAGATATTGAGGAGTGCGACTATGTTGAGATGAAGATTGCCTCTGGTTATAAGAATTCCGTGTATGGGCCGCCAACAGAGGAGCCTGGGACCACTTATCGGGGAATCGTGTGGCTATATCAGTATTTTGAAACGTGCGAGATGAAGTATGCCTATACGGTGGCAGAACGGGATGAACTGAATTCGCTCGGTTGGCATTGCCTAGAAGAGATTCCTTGGCACCTTGAGAAAATGTTTACGCAGACGATTGTGCGTGACAAAAAATGGTATGAGGGTACTGCTGCAAAACAGGAGGAATTCTGGCTACGAGTGGCCGATGCTCACAAGGGTCTAATTGAGCCCCCCAAGCGTCGGCCGAGGGCTCCGTCTACAGGCGGTTACGAGATCATGGACGACATTACGTAACTCTCGGGCGCGAAGCCATTTGTATGCGTGCCGTTTAATGTAGAAGCGTTCCCTGTATTTTCTCTGAAAGCGTAGAAAGGCGCCGGTGATATCTTTTGGAGGAGGGTGTTCGCCTTCGGCCATGATAGTGTATCTGTATATACGAATCCCTCTGTAGTTGTTCGTACGTATAGATAAAACGGGGGTTCCCTCTGGATATGTTGAAACTCCGTGTTGGCGCTGGATTTCAAGCCAGTAGGTTGTGTGAAGTTCGGCCATTGCCTCTGCTATTTCATGGAAGAGGCGCCCTAGGCCAGAACCTCGAGCGCCCTAGGCCAGCACCTCGGGCTTGTAGGGGCGCCCTAGGCCAGCACCTCGGGCTTGTAGGGGCGCCCTAGGCCAGCACCTCGGGCTTGTAAAAAGAAAGCACAAACTCATGAAGCGGCGAAGAACAGGAATCGGGTTCGCCTCGCTTGTAGTTGTTTGTAAGTTGCTTGAAATTCCCCGTCTTTTCTATCCGGGTCTGAAAATCGGATTTGTAGCACCGCTCACTTGTGGGAGATACGCGGACTGAGGCCTCGGGCAGAATATCTTTCAATAGACTGTAGGGTTCTCTGGGTTTTTCCAGAGTGGCATTATCGGGTTCCAAAATATTTTGGGCCACCACATAGGGTTCAGGACTCGCCTCCTTGCTCTGGAACGCCTCAATGCGTTCGAGTCTGGGACGCAGAACAGGATTGTTCGGTTGGTATTGAAATGTCAGTAAAAAAAGCGCAAAAAGTAGACCCCAGAAAAGTAGAAAATCTCTTAAAAATTTTTTATTGAATGACATTTCCTATATAAGATTTAGGTTCTAAATCTTCCGGGAATAGTACCACGCTTGCGACGACGCTTTTTACCTCCACCCTTTGTGTTAAAAATTGATGGTTCTGATAAAACAGCTGACTCACTTGCTGTAGGACCTGAATACCCCATCATCATTGAACCAGATTGCGGGTTAGAAACACGCTCATATATAATTTTTCCTAAGATACATGAAATAAACACAACTGGTATTATTATTAAATCAACGGTAAAAAGTGTAATACCATTTTGTGTATTATCAGGTAATTGTAATATTAGATATCCTAAATAAACAACCATAACAAAAAAAGTCAATAAAATATATTTCATATTTCCCAATGTAAACGTAGGGACAAAAAACATATTATAAATAAAGAATGATCCAAGAAATATTTCAAGCATTAGCAAATATATAAGATTTGGCGGATATCCTTCTTCAGTATTTTCTTCCATTCTAGTTCATGCTCCGATTTTCTAGTACATAATTAGAATGTTCAATTACAATAATGTTATGGCTGAATTTCTAGGAACGCTGCTTCTTGTCCTTTCTGTCTTTGCCTCCGGTGGAAACGCTGCGTTTATTGGTCTGACTCTGGCAGTCATTATATTTTTCAGCGGAAAGAATCCGGGCCACGTGAATCCGGCCATAAGTTTGGCGATGTATTTTAAGAAGAAGATAAACTTTACCGAGCTTCTTACTTTTATTGGAGCCCAGCTTCTGGGTGGTGTGACGTCGGTTTATTTGTACAAGGCTCTAGCATAAAGCTTAAACCAAATACATTTATAAGATGAACCGCGTTGCCACTATTGCAACAAATCATGCTTTTCAGGATCTTCGTATTTTTCTGAAAAGTTTGATGCTATGGCAGACTGCCCCCACGGTATATTTGTACGCCGATAAACAAGTAGCAACCTCTGTAAAGGAAATCGGATACACTGGAAAAATTGTGGTGAAAGAGGCGCTTAATAAGTATAGCAATAAGACGCGACAGGAAATGGAGAGGACTCCAGGGTCCTTTCCTGGTAAATCACTCTGGTTTGAATTCCAAATGGAGAAACTTTCTCTTTTGGAATGGGTGTTTGCTTGTGAGCCGGTTTCTAACGGCACCTTTTACCTTGACTCCGATATTTGTTTCCTCGCCCCCCTTCCCACCATCCCTCCGAATTTCTCCGTAGCCGTCTCCCCCCATATGATTCGCCCACGAGACGAGATTCTCTACGGGAAATACAATGCAGGATTCGTGTGGGTTCGGACCCTGGACGCTGTGAAAGCCTGGCACAAGGCCTGTGATACATCCCGATTTTTTGAGCAGGCTGCGCTAGAAGTCTTTGATTCCGATGAATGGGCACCCACGCGATACGTATTCCCGATACAGGAGAATTATGGTTGGTGGAGAATGTTCCAGGGTGAAGAGCATTATTCGGTCATACAGAGAAAATGGAGCATATTCAGGAGGGCCACGAGTTCTGGTATCACTGTTGACAGTATGCCACTCGGTTCCATCCATACACACTGGATTACACGTGACGCAACTACCACAGCATTCAATACATTCGTATTGGGAATTCTGAAGAAGCTCGCGCCAATGCACCAGCCGGCAAAAAAAATGCTTGCTATAATAAATGACCACTAAGTAGAAGAATAATGAAATGTCTCACGACTATCTTTTAAACGTCGCCACTGCTCTATACATTGTCTGTTACGTCCCTGAACTATACGCGAATTATAAGAATAAGAATGCGAACGTATACAATCTTCCAGAAAAGGTCATTATCCTCTTGGGAACGACGTTTTCTCTCTTGTATGCTGTATTTAATGAAAATCCTGCGCTAATAAGCAATTATGGACCCATTTTTGCTCTTGATCTCATTGCCTTTTTTATGAGGCTATATTATGTTTTACAGAATTGCCGTTCTAAGAGCCCTATTACGACATCTGTTATGATACAGACTGAATTTTCACCTATTACTATTACCGTGGTATCATTAGATTAATGACACCACTTAATGGATGGTTTTTATTCGCGAGTCTAAATTTGACAGGTTTAAATGGCCCTACTAAAGAACAAAATGAATTCTCTCTTTCCGAATCTGAACAAGCGGTACGAAAAGAGGGAATTGGAGATTCCAGAGGAGGAAACGACGCTACTGGTTCCGCCGACGCAGGAGACCCTGTGCACGAATTGCGGTTCGGGTCAGGATGAAATGGAATACGACGAATACACCGTGTGTAAGAGTTGCGGCGAGGTCCAGGAGCGGACAATTGACAGTGGGGCTGAGTACCGTTTCTTCGGCTCCGAGGACCGTGGCATGACGGATCCGTGTCGTGTTGGAGCACCCACCGACACGCGCTTTCCGAGTTCAACCCTTGGAACGATGATTCTCTCGCATGCCCATGGGGGGAACTCCACGACCCGAATCGCAATGGCACGTGTCCGTCGCTATCATACGTGGAACCTGTTGCCGTACAAGGAGCGGTCTCTGTTACAGGTGTTTGAGCAGATTGCCCTGGCCGCCACGAACAATGGATTTGATCAGCGGACGATGGACCATGCGAAGGATCTCTACGTGAAACTGGTGGAGCATTGTGACCGACGGGGAATGTCGCGCACTTCTGTTGTGGCGAGCTGCCTGTATTCGGCTCTCAAGAAGGTGGAACAGCCGAGAAAGCCGAAGGAGATTGCCGACATGTTTCATCTGAGTATCGCGCAATTCACAAAGTCGCTGAAATATTTCCAGGAAATGCTGTGTATGGCGAACCAGCGTGGGCTTCTGTCCTCTACGGCAGCACCGGCCACGTATCCGAGTACGAAGGCCTCCAACTATATCTCAAAACCGCTGAGTCGTCTTCCAATTACGCGAAAGCAGTACCAGGTTCTGGAGACGGTGGCAGTCCGCCTGGCGAACGAAGTGGAAGAGGCCGATCTATGCCCGGAGAATATGCCACCGTCGCTGGCCGCTGGCGTTCTGGCGCTGGTCCTACAGGAGGCTGGTCTGACGGACATTCCTGCTGAGAGAATTGCGGGGGTGTGTGGAGTCAGTCCTGGGACTCTACAGAAGTGTATGAAGAAGTTGGAGGTGGCCTTACATGATGAGAAGATTCATGTGCCGGATATGGCCGAACTGCTCCGTTGATAAGCTTGCCGCTTATACGCTTGCCGCTTATAGGCTTGCCGCCGATAGACCTCCCCCTCTAAAATAGATTGAATCATTAGGAAATGGGAGGATTAATTTCAACTCCTGTAAAAGTCACATCAAATAAAGACCTCCTTGATCATATTTTGAATCAATTATTCAGCAGAACAGACTTTGTTGACCTGTATTCTCTTGCCGATCCAAATAAGTGCCAGGGCTACGTCATTGTTGGAGCAACGGCCCTGGAGGAGATGTTTTTTAAGTTGAAAATCTATCCTGTAAAGGGCGATGACGGCACCCTGTATTTCCAGAAGATCACCGGTCTTCAGAATCGCCTACCGCCCGAAGTGAAGGCCACACAACAGAAACATTGTAAGGAACTCGCCTTCTTTTTTGTCCGCGTGTTCCAGATTTTTGGGGCACTCTTCTTGAGTATGTATGATAGTGAATTTCCCACCGTAGACCCTGACACAATTCCGAAACTAACTTCTGTTGATGCGAGAAAGCCCTTTTTACGCGCAGCCGATGTGTTCGGGCCAGCAGCCACGGCCAAGAAGCCTGTCACAGCCTCCTGGTTCGGTTTTGGAGGAGATCTCTCAGGTGGCTCCTTTATTCTCAAATACGCGGGTGACAAAAATACGCTGAAAGCCTACCGGCATTTTCTGAATAAGTATCTCGTAGTTCCCCAGACTGGAAGCCGGAATTTTCGCCTGGGAGACAATGTGTTTGTCCCCATAGATTCTCTTCCGCCTGACGGTGTAATTCCTGATGACCCCAAATTCTTTGTGGAAAACGTGGAATTCAACTTCAAACGAAACAACGAGAGAGACCGCCGTGTTGAAGCGTATGTGCTTACGGCCACTCTTCGCATCAATCCAACAGATGTCAGCAATCGTTTCAGCGTTGTACTAGATTCTTTCAGATGGAAGGACAAGGAACCACCGCTCTTTTCAAAGCGAACTGACGCCCACGCCGACGTAGAATGGAGAGAAGATAATAATGTTACGGCTGTCGGTGGATGGACGCGCTTTGACCAGATCATAAATAACATGTTTGCCGAGGTGGTTCGTAGCACCGTGATACCTCCTGAAATTTCCACGGCGAAATACTTGCGGAAGTGGAGTTATTTAACAGGAAGTTATAATGCTTCGCAATACATCAAAGGCACTCACGTATATTTCAAGGGAGACCAGGAGGATGATGCCACGGCAAAGGTGGCCTGGAGGGGCAACGTGAAGGTGGAAGATAGATCTGTCCAGGCCGACATTATTGCCAAGTTGAATATTGAGCGCAAGGACGGCGATTCCTACATGGTTACCCTGGACTTTTCCGACACCTATATTCGTTCCAGCGAGGTCCGAAGGGCACTGGACATTCCCGATGGCCCGCAGTCCATGCTGTTCACGATCTACCCCGGTAAGACGGTGCCAAGGGCGAGCGATGATACGCTCGTACCGGATTTCATTGAGAAAACGTTCAAGAGCATCACTTCTGCCGAGCGTACTTCTAAAGAGACCGGATATTCCTACAAAGAGCGCCTCGGAATGTTTGAACCCTACGATTCCACTTCGGTGCCTGATGAATTCAAGGTGAAGAGCCTGTGGAAGGCAATGGTACAGAGTCCTCCTATCAAGGCCCACTGTATTGCTCGTGCCAGCCAACTCCTATCGTCGCAGGCTCTCAGCGGTATCTTCAAAGACCAGGCGTATACGTCCATGTGTCGTCTGAAATTCGCCTACCAGCGCGACGGATCACTTCCTGAGCCTAACAAACCGATCACAAGTTCGGCGGGAATTTCGGCCCTGGCCACGCTCTTCCTGGATACTCTTCACGACGGTTCTCCCAAACTCACTTCGGACACGGCCAGGTGGAAGGCGTTCAGACAGCAGATGCAGGAACTCTTTCAACTCTCAAGTGTGGATGTGGGCGATACGAAGGCATTCGCCTCCGTTCGTGGACCCATCGTACAGAAGACGTTTGAACTCTGCGACCGACCTGAATACGAGGACAAGCAGATTCCTGTCCCCAACACAGTGGCCTATAAACTCAAGACGATCACCGATACATTAATGGGGCAACAGCGGGCGCACGTGTCTAGGGCGCTAGGATTGCTGTTCCAATTATTTGACCAGAAGGAACTGGAGGGCCGGCGTCGGCTCAGATTCAATGAGCAACTCTACACACGGGGAATGGCTCGGGTCCAGGAAATAGGAGACTCGGCGATTTCTCTTCTTACTGAGTACTACAAGGGGTGCGAAATGACGTATCAGGAGGGTGTGCGCGTGGTCTACGCTTCTAAACAACCCACTCTTACTGCCTAAACGTAAAACGCGTAGAAGGAGGAGAGGATGTCGGTATTTCGCCGTTTTGATTTTAATAGTGTGAATCTCATTCCGAGAAAATGTATTGTGAATTCTCGCAGCGAGTGCGACACCACTATTAAATTCGCGCGTCATACTTTTTCTCTGCCTGTCGTTCCGGCGAATATGGAGTGCGTAATCAACGACGATATTGCCGAGAAGTTGGCAAGATCGGGGCATTTTTACATTCACAATCGTTTTCACAAGGATATTGTCGGATTTTCCCGGAAAATGATCAAGGCTGGCCTGCCTCTGAGTATTTCCATTGGAGTGAATGAATCTGACCGCGAACTTTTGAAGCGGCTCTACGCGGAGTATTTGTATCCGAATATTCTGACGATTGATATTGCTCATGGCCACAGTGTGAAGATGGAGGGCATGTTGAAGTGGATTCGGGCAAATTTTCAGAGTCCTCCTTTCATTATCGCGGGGAATGTTGGCACGACCGAGGGCGTCCGAGATCTGGAGTCGTGGGGTGCCGATTGTATCAAGGTGGGGATTGGCCCTGGTTCGGCCTGTACGACCTATTCTGCCACAGGGTTCGGTAGTCGTGGAATCCAGGCGTCTGTTGTTGCCGAGTGCGCGGCTGCGAGGGCGAAGCCTGCCACTATGATCATGGCTGATGGAGGAATCAAGGAGCCTGGGGATATTGCGAAATGCCTGGCCCTGGGGGCCGACCTAGTCATGGTGGGAGGTATGTTTTCGGGTCTTGTTGATTCTCCTGGCGAAGTGGTGCGTGGGTACGATGGAAAGTTGTTCAAGGAATTCTGGGGGAGTGCTTCGGCGTTTCAGAGCGGCAAGAAGAATCGGATTGAGGGGACGAAGAAGCTCATTCCCTATAGGGACCAGACTTTTCTGGAGGAAATGGAGTATATCAAGGAGTGCCTACAGAGTGCGATTTCATATGGGGGTGGGTCCGACCTGAGCTGTTTCAAGGATGTGAAGTATGTGGTTTGAAAAGCGTGTCGTAGCGTGTCGTAGCGTGTCCACTTATCGTAAACTTACCAAATTTGACACCCATGCCCACATATTCTACACACACACTAGGAATGCCGCCTCGTAAATGCGAGCACGCCGAATGCAAGAAGCGCGTAGAACTCTCCACGCCTGAATGTCGCTGTAAGAAGTCATTCTGTTGGGCCCACCGTGGAAGTTATGATCACTCCTGTAGTTTTGACTACAGGGCCGAACATACAAGGGTTCTTCTACAGACGATGAGTAGTCCTGTAATTGCCGAGAAGATGGAGAAGGTCTAGGCCCGCTTCTTCCTACACGTCTTCGCCCTCGCCGACTTAGAGCACCCGCTCCGATGTGTCCGAAGTTGCTTACAGAGCGAATGATAATTCGTCTTATTCATCAATTGTAACGCCGACTCCATAGAGCATCGTATGCTCCACAGAGTCCGCATGGCGGTTTGCCTGGACGACCAATCTGTCGCACAGGCCTCCCATACTTTTTTCCATTCAGGGTACGGGAGGACCCGCGGCAAACATCTCCAGAATTGCTCGTAGAAGACCATGCGTTTCTCAGCAGGTAACATGTTCCACCTGTTGAGTTCCAGGGTGTCGCTCGGATCAATGTTCTCAGGCGCTCCAGGAACCGCCGTACCTCCCATGGCCCCCTTAGAATACGGGTGATTCTCCACCACGGAGAAGAGGAATTCCCAACCCTCAAAATTCGTCTTCGTACAGCCAGCGGCGAATTTATCCGTGTAGAGCCGTTTCACAACGCTGAAGGGAGGGTCGGCCTCGGACTGTAGCCCCTGGCTACGCAATTTCCCGTTCACGCAATTGTGAATTTTCCACAGCCACTTCGCAGGCGCCTCCGTATCCAGAGGAATTTTCTTCATGTATTCGCTCAGACTCTGCCGGCAGAATTTACAGGGGAGGACATAGGGGAGCGTTTCAAAAAAACAACGTATATCTCCTTTTGATTTTATGGCACCAGAAAAGGTGATGAGGTGTAGGAATTTCCAGCCTGACGGCCCCCAGAATTTGGTATCCATCCGTCTTTCCTATCATAACATGATATAATAATGCGAATAAGGTACTAAAAGTATCTTATTTGTATTATCAGCAACCTACAATATTTTACATATTCTTGTTCATGCTCTTGCGGCGGGTGGAGCGGCGCTTGGACTTACGCATCTTACGGGACATACGGCGGGCCATTTGTTCTATACTTACGCGGCAGAAATTAATATTCCCTGTCGGAGACTAAGAACGACCAAATTGCTCAAAATTCAGCGGGGCCAGGAAAGGACGCACAGGCGATGACGGTGACTGCTCGGCCTTGCACTTCACCACAGGCTCGGGACACGACTGTCTCGGGCAGTCCGGGCATGCCGGGCACACTGTCGGGGGCGGGCACTTCACATCGGGGCAGCGAGGGCGAGGGCAGGGCGGGCAGTCCCCGCAATCCTTCCCACAGGCCGAGTTATCTACAATAACCGGCTCAGGGGTAGGAATAGAACTCTTCAGCACGTACTGTGAGAGATCCGGGACAGGAGGGCACTGCGTCTTCAGCATATAGCCTGTCATATCCGGGCATGTAGGAGGGGGAGGTATAGAAGACTTGAGTACGTATTTGCTCATATCGGGGGCAGGAGGGCACGAGGGGGCGCCACAGGAAGAGCACATGACAGGAGCGCCAGTACTTTGGAATCCCTCAGTGAATCTCGGAAGAAACACATACGCCAAAACGAGACCTATTACTATTCCAAATATAAGTACTACCATTGGATTCTTTGCATATGGAATCCGCATTACTGCCTCTCTATCAATATATTTCAATTAAAATCAGGGTCTCCATCCAGACCATGTAGCGGGAGGGCAACCGCACATTTCGGGAACACCAGGGTCGTAGACCGTGCTCAGACGAGAGCAGACCATCTTGGCATATCCACGATAGGAGAAATTCGCTTCAACATCATCGGGATCCTGTAGGCATCCAAAATCGTACGGATTGAGCCCCCGTTTAGATATTTGCTGGCAGATATCGGCGGAACGTTGCTTCCAGTCAAGCATCGCGGGAGTACCGTATTTACCTGTCGGCTGTACCGAGGGAGAGGAGCCCATAAGATTATGTATTGTGTCTGTGAATTGCCCACCGCTACTAGCGGGGCCTGCTTCGTGCGTATCACCAGAATCTGCCACCTGTACTGTCTTATTTCCTCCGAGCATACCATTCGCAAGTGCCTGGGAAAGTTCAGTTGTTAAAGCGCGATCAGATTCACTCTTCTTTCCGAGATTGATTGTCACATCATACGACATATCGTTAAATAGGGTAGAAGCATACTTCTGAAATAATTGCTGGGCCAATTGGGCTCCTGAAACGTCATTGGCAAAATAGGCGGGGAACAGGTTGGCCAGACCAGGATTTGCGTCAAGGTTGTTTAACAGGGTTGGCAGAGGATGATTTTGACTTATACTCATATTGTTGGGATCAACAAAGGGTAGGAACGCCGTATAATCATCCACTGTCACAGGAATCTTAGATTCAAGGAGAACGCCACTTTCTACTTGTTTTACTAAATCAGAAACTCTCTGTAATAAAAACTTAAGGGTGTCAATTCTCTTTAGAGTTACTGGTGATGTTGTACCCGTTGATTGTAACTGTTTTATAAATGAAGCAATACTTACCTTTAGAGCTAAAAGTTGCTGTAGATTTATGGGATTCGTGTTAGAGCCAGAATTAGGGTTAGAGCCAGCATTAGAACCAGAATTAGAACCAGAACCCCCACTCTGAAACCCCTCAATCGGGACTTCCGCATTCGCCGACAGTCTCCACTTCTTCTGTAGATATCCCAAATTCGCATTAATACCATTCAAGTCACCGATCGTCAAGGAACTTTCCACACCAGGATTGCGTTTCAATACGGAGACCTCATCTTCCAAACGGCGCAAATCAGAACGAGCCGTTTCCATAGGAAGCTGGACCGCCGGATCCCCTGATTTTGTCAAGCCAGGAGCCTCATTTGAAAAAAATCCCTTTAGAGTTTCAACAGAGTTTGCCAAGGTCTTCATGGGAGCCTTCTTCATTTCAGGATCCTCGTAAGGATACGAATTCACAGAGGCCATTTGACCGGGAGGAGGGGCTAGCGTGGCATTAGATGGCGGAGCATAGGGTGTCGGATCAGAATCACCTACGGGTTTCGGATCCAGGACCTTGGGAATATTTAGTGACGGTTCGGGTTGATTTTGAAACGACTCCACAGCCCGCATTTCGTACCAGAGTACAATTCCTATGATTAATAATACTAAAAAGAAGAGTTCTCTCTTCATCTTTCTAGTGTTATGTTGGATTTTACCAGTTACACTTTCTGCGAGATCTGCTGGCTCTGCGCGCCTTCTTCAGCGTCCGCCGCGACTTACGCCGTCTACCACCAGCCTGTGATAATGTCGTTCCCGCGGCTCTTGTTGCTCCTGCGGGCACAAGAGGCTTGCTCAGAAGTCTAGAGCGAGTAACTGTAGGAGCCACACGCGGAGGAGGCATACGCGCAGGAGCAGCAGCAGCCGCAGGAGCAGCAGGAGCAACAGGCCTAGAAACAACATTTGTTTCGGACATTGTATTGTAAGAAGGGCTACTAGAAGGAGTCAGAGCCCCAGATACCGCACTAGCAGCCCCCGTTACAGCATTCGATGCTTCTGAAAAAAAGTTACCTATGGTATTACGAATACTGCTCATTCTGAAGAATCTTCATATTTTATTTTGAACGCGTGTTGCGCTTAGATGATTTACGATGCCTCGTCTTTCGTCGCTTACCGCCCATCTGCTTTGTAGAAGCAGTAATCATCGTATTCGCCAGCTTCGCCGTAATCTTATCAAAACCACCTTGAATCATCGTCTCCAATTCCGTGAGCCGCTGAAGAACCGCGCTATTATCAACCACACCCTGTAGAGCCGGCTGCACCGAATATGGCGCCAACGTAGTCGTAGAAGGCGATGGGAGTACACTCAATTGCTCTAGAACTTCCATATCAGAGACTGTAGGTGTTGGCTGGGCATCTGCCTGTGCCTGTAAAAGATCGGCCATCCTATTTAGTACTGCTCTTTAGTAACCAATGATTGATAACCAGAAAATCTTCGGCCAGTTCCAAGCAGAGATCCCTCCCTGTCGTATAATGTGAATGCCGATTAATGTAGAGAATCTTCGTATCGTCCTCCGTGTTCACTCCGCGCAAGGCATATGTCCACTTGAGAGATTCGTAATAATAGACCTGTATATCCTTGAAACCACTTCTACATAGTACTTTTACCCCGGGAGCCCCCCCTGGTTCTAAAAGGTGAATGGGGGAAATACTGAATGTTTCCTCAAATTCAACAGGCCCCTTCGCAGGATTTCCGAATTCATGATACTCATACGCAGTCAAAGGCAGCCCAGCATTGGAAGCCGTCTTCAGCAAATCCACATAGGGCACTTCAGCATATACGCCCCCAAAAAGTTGGCCGGAAGGGTGCCGACTAATTAGATTACCAATGATGAGTCCTCCTGCCGAGCGCCCGAAGATACACGTTTGCTCCGGTCCACAGCCCGTCACTTCCTGTAGGTCCCTACAGCAGGCCTCCACGTCCTCCACGGCCCGCTTCTTACCCGAAAGACGACCAATGTCGGCCCACATCTCGTTTCCGTCCCCGCCACCACGCACGAACAGGAGGGCCACCGCCCAGCCGGCGCGAAGCCAGGGAATCCAGCGAATCGTTTTCAGCGACGTGGTCAGACCATAGGCTCCATATGCCACGAGCATGAGCCCTTTCGGCTCCGTCTTGGCGTCCTTTTTCAGGAGGAGCCAGCGCACCGGTATTCCGTCGGCCGAAACCGATTCACCTAGCCGCGTATGAGCATACGGATTCCTCGGGACTTCCGCATGAATATAGGTATCGGTACAGACGATCTTCATTTCCCCCGAGGAAGGCTCCCGCACATGTAGAGTCCCCGTCGTTGTCACCTCGCCCCTCCAAAACGGCCAGCGAGTGTGAGGAAGCACCTGGAACACTCCGCTGTAGAGACGCCTCGGGGCATGTTTTTCGGAAAGGCGCCACACGGTCCGAACACCAAACGTCTTCGTCACGAGAATTCGCAAGACGGATGAACAGAATTCCAGGCCCGCCGCACAGATTTCGGCGTTCAGAATCCAGTTGACCCCGTAGACCGTCCACGGAGCACTGAACGAGCCGATACGGGCAAAATATATGACAATATCGGATTTCATGGAGACATGCCCCACAGCAAAGAAGGAGACTGCCCGCCGGTTCAGCCAATGACAGGCGCCGCCACGAATCACGGCCACCTGTTGATTGCCTGCGTCCTCTTGCATAAGAAAGACAGCGCGATTTTCCAGCTTCATCAGCGTCAGAACGGAACTGGGCTCGGTTTCTTCGTAGATGACTCGCCGCTTGCTCCCATCCGACAGGGAAAGACTAATGAGTCGTGAATACTGTAGGTGCCGGTCCTCCTCCAGATAATAGACACGTCCTTCCTTGATTGCCACGAAGGGCCCTCCACCGTGCGGATGTGTCCACGAACCTGTCGGCGTTTTCGCATGAAGTTTATAGTCGTACTGGCCGGCAGTATCGGCAGTGTAGGCCACACTATATGAGTCGTCATCGCTCACGTCCAGCCCTGTTGTATACATCCAGGAGCCCTTGGGGTATTTCCAATGAATGATGTCCTCATTGATATCATCTATTCTCAAAAGAACCTTAGCCGGCTTTTTCGCTGGAATGTGAAAGACCTCCTCGGATTTGCGTGATTCCATGGCCTCACAGAATTCATCCTGCTGTTTCTTGACTGTATCCTTGGCTGCTGCCGCCTTGGCTACGACCCTTTTGAACAGGGCATTTTCTTTCTGGATCGCTCGCTTCGTTTTCACAGTTAATCGTTCAGTCCAAGAATACGGATCGTCCCAAACAACAAAGTCTGTGGACATTTCACCTAAACCGGCTTACCTAATATATCTATAGATGACTTTCCTTATTACGGTAATTGCTACGAAGTCTAACCAGTACGGAATTTCCAAGGATGTGGAGGTTCTTCGTACAGCCCTCAGCCGAGAGGGCGTCACGTTTCGGCACTCGGACCCCCTAGAGGCCCCCACCTATTCGGACATCGCAATTCACCTGGAAATTCCGATTCTTGGATGGGCTGCCTGGGCTGCCAAGAACATTCTTGTCGTCAATCCCGAGTGGTTCGTAATGGAGGCCTGGAAGTCGCTTCTTTGTCGCTTTGACCATGTGGTTGTGAAGGACAGCGTGGCTGAGGCGGAATTTTTGAGCATGTTTGAAAACACTAAGAAGATTCACTGGGCCGTGCCCCCTCCCGCCACCTTGGTGAATCCGCCGGCTCCCAACAACGACTTCCTGTGGGTTCTCGGGGCCTCTGCTTCCAAGCGGGCCTATGTGCCGACCCTCCTCGCGGCGTGGAGGCCGACGTATCCGAACCTGTATATTACGACAGTGACCCCTCTGGACCTCTCGGGTGTGGAAATTCCGAAGAACGTCCTCGTTCATGTGGGAGACATTAGTGCTCAGGACCGGGCCAAGATGATCCTGGAGTATAAGGGCCACGTCTGTTGTTCTCGGGCGGAGGGCTTCGGATACACGGCGGCGGAGGCGGCCTCCACGGGGGCCTTCATGATTCTGAATTCTCTGCCGACCTACAAGGACCACTATGGCTACCTTTCCTCGGTGGCGTTCCTTCCTTCTCGTCTGGAGAGGGGCTATTTTGACATGGGGGCACCTGTAGAGGATTTACAGGTGGCGCTTGATCGGGCTATGGTAGCATTTGAGGCGTGTCCTCATGTGATTCCGAGAAAGGATATGACGGCGAACTGGAAGGTCTTTGTTGGCGAGTGGAACCTGTTGATTCAGCCCTATATGGGCAACCCTCGCCCTGCGAACCTGCGGTACCTGCCCCCCCTTCTGGAATTGACAGACTGCCCACCGATCTCCGTGGTGACCCTCGTCTACAATCGGAAGAAGTTTTTTGACCTGGCGTGCCACAACATGCTGATGACGGACTACCCGAAGGACAAGATTGAATGGATTGTTGTGGACGATTCGGACGATCCGATGGAGCAGAATTCGGACCGGATCGTGGCCGTGGGCGAGGCAGCCAAGCCGGTACAATTCGTCTACGTGCCTCTGCGCCGAAAGACGCCGGTGTCCGAGAAGCGGAACCAGGGTGTCATGCGGGCCTCTAATGCGATTGTTCTTTTCATGGATGATGATGACCACTATCCTGAGACGAGTTTTCGGCGTCGTGTGGCCTGGCTCACGCGCCATCCTTGGGCCCCCCGAGTCGTGGCTGCGACCACCATTGCCTGTTACGACCTGTTGAAGGGAATCAGTGCTGTGAACGTGCCCCCTCTGGATCTGCCGGTTTCGCAGAGAATTTCGGAGGCTACGCTGACTTTTTACAGGGATTTTTGGGAGGAGGGGAAATTCTCCAACAATGTTGTTGTGGGGGAGGGGGCGGAATTTCTGGAGGCGCGGGAGGAGAAATTCCTGGAAATTCCTCCCCAGCAAATTATTGTGGCGTTCAGCCACGGAAAGAATGTGAGCAGCCGGCGGGTTCCTTCGGACCCGGATGCGAAGCCGAGTTGCTTCTGGGGATTTCCGAAGGAATACCTCCAATTCATTCATGGTCTGGCCGGCGTGACCGTGGCCACCCAGTAAATTTGAACCCTCCCCCAAACCCCACCCTAACCATAAAATGATTCCCTACTTTCCCACGCTCACCAACATCTACCATGCCGCCTCCCGTCTGCAGACCATCTGTATGAAAACTCCTCTACAGATTAGTCCCGATCTCTCTCGTCGCCATGGAGCCAACGTCCTTCTGAAACGCGAGGATCTCGGGGCAGTTCGTTCCTACAAGCTCCGCGGTGCCTACAACAAGATGTTCTGGCTCAACACGGAAAATGTCGTCACCTGTTCGGCCGGCAACCACGCCCAAGGCATTGCCTACAGCTGTAGTGCTCTCGGTATCGCCGGCGACATCTTCATGCCAAAAATCACCACGCAACAGAAGATTAATCGCGTAAAGCAGTTGGGGGGTCGCTACGTAAACATCTTCCTGGAGGGCGATACTCTGGACGAGTCTTTCACGGCGGCAAAGGCCTATGCCACCAAACATATGATGGATTTCATCTCGCCCTTTGATGACGAGAAGGTGATTGAGGGCCAGGCCACGGTCGGCGTGGAAATCTTTGACCAAATGCGCGGAATTCCTCTGGACTACGTGTTGCTTCCTGTTGGTGGTGGTGGGCTCGCCGCCGGTGTGGCAGCCTATCTGAAGGAAGTCTCGCCGAGAACGAAGATCATCGGTGTTGAGCCCGCCGGTGCCGCCTCCATGACGGCCGCGCTGGCGGTTGGCTACCCTGTTAAGTTGGATAAGATTGACCCCTTTGTGGATGGAGCAGCCATCCAGCGGGTCGGCGATCTGAATTTCCCAATCTGTAAGAAATACCTGGATGACGTGATTGTTGTCGATGAGGGTCACGTGTGTTCCAAGATTATTCAGATGTACAACGACTGCGGATTCATCATTGAGCCGGCGGGAGTCCTGTCCCTCTGTGCCTTGGACGTCTATCCCAAAATCAAGGATCGCAACATAGTCTGCGTGGTATCTGGAGGAAACTCCGATGTGTTACGTATGCCTGAGATTCTGGAAAAGTCTCTGGTATACGAGGGTCTGAAACACTATTTCAAGATTCACTTCGCCCAGCGCGCGGGATCTCTGAAGGAGTTCATTCTCAGGGTCCTCGGACCCACGGATGACATTATCTACTTTCGCTACACTCGGGCGATCAGTAAGGAGACGGGGCCAGTGGTGATTGGTCTCCAGGTAAAGTCCAAGACTGATATTGACCGAATCATGAATGACATGACGGCCGCGGGCTTCAAGTACGAGAAACTGGCTGGTCTGGCTGAGGAGTAGGCTAGCAGGCATTTACAGGATATTCATGTGTGGCAAGACTCATTATCTTTTTTACGTAATCTTGGTCAGATAAAGAACGGTATTTTTCAGATAAAGAACTTGATGGTCTAAGATCTATAAGCGTATCTGTTAATATAAAAGATTTTAATTTACCGGTACTGGGAATAACGGAAGTTTCAATAATAGAACCCTTTTCAGAAATTGAGAAAAAATCAACTAAAGATTTTTTAGTAACGTACTGTATGTGAAACTCTGAGTATCTATTTATAATTGTATATACACCTTCTCGCTTGGTAGTAATATCCGGATCCCCGATTTTCCATATTATATTATTACTACAGTCAACAATATAAGCAGTTAAACCTTTTCCGTTATAGGATTGGAGGTATCGTCTATTCAAGCGATTCTCATAATTTATAAGTTCAGATAAATCGCCGTATACACGTACGCCAAGATGAGTCCCAGTAAAGGTGTCTGCGTTAAAATTTGTTATCAACTTTCCTGTAATCTTTCCCCAAAAGAAATAAACTAGTACGCTGATTACTACAAGTATACAAATACCAATAATTAGGTAGGTTTCATTTGAAATTGCTCCTCCAATTGCGTTCGCCCTTCCGTTCGTATTCGCCCTTCCAGTGGCATTCGCCCTTCCAGTGGCATTCGCCCTTCCAGTGGCATTCATCTAATTATTAGTATTTTTTCTACTACGATTACGACTACGACTACGACTTCTATGCCTGTAGGTTCCCCGATTGTTGAACCCCATCTTCCTGTAGAAATTCCGAGAATTTGGAAGCGGCACGGTTTTTATTGTGTCAATGCCGTTTTCTTTCGCGATCGCCTTGATTGCCCCCATCAAGATGCTACCAACAGGCGCCCGCTCAGAGCCGCGTGCAGGCGACCGCTCAGAGCCGCGTGCAGGCGACCGCTCAGAGCCGCGTGCAGGCGACCGCTCAGAGCCGCGTGCAGGCCGAAACGGCCTCGGTTCTCCTTCAGCATCCACCATATCTTCCGCGTATAGATGGTCCAGCGACAACGTGCCCCCCCTTACAGAATACAGGAGACCCCCCAATTTCTTTCCACCATCCCACAGTTGTAATTCCGAGCCGCTACCAGACTTCTCCACAGGAACCGTGTAGCCCCTAACAAAAATCTCTGTTGGACTTGAAAGACTCCCCTTATGTTTTATTCGTAATTCCATCCTACTGCTTACACGCTAGTTTTTACAAGTTGCGCCCAGGACACCGGAAAGAGTGGCTGAATACACTGCGACACGGCCTCGGCGAATTCCCGAATCTCCTTCTGGGCGTGGGGATCCAGACGCAGCCCACACAGACGCGCATATGCCGCTAGAGAACCCGTCTCAATGAATTCCGTGTACATGCTCTGAGGCAGAACGGCCCTCGCCACCTCGGGGGCGACCTTGGCCTGAAGCATGAGATTGTACGTATTGAGAGAATAGTCCATAGCTTTCTGGTAAAGTTCACAATATTCTTCATTATGCGAAATCACCGTATCCTTTGACCCCTGCTTCAGATTCGGGTTCCGCTCACGCAGTTCCGAAGGAATCCAGACCTCGGGGGGCTCGTCCACGTAGCGACGGCTCACCTCATTCCGCGCGAATCCCACCGTATGACGAAACCACTCACGCGCCACAAAGATCGGCATCTTGATGCGAAACCGGATCTGCGGATGGAAGAAGGGGCTAGTGTGGTCATGCGTCGCCAGGTACCGAATGAGCCCCTCGTCCTTCGGTCCCATCTCGGTCGCCTCCTTGTGAAAGGATACACGCGCCGCATTCACGACCGTCAGGTCGGAACCAAAGGTCTCCATAATCTCTACGAAGCCGGCATTACCAATGTGGAACTTCATCTCGTTTCTGATAAAAATTAGGGGTCAGAGGCCCTTAATTTTTATTAGCTCGCTGAGATCCTCGGCGCTTAGCTGGAAGAATGCTTAGGCTTCGCCTGGAATCCCTCAATCATATTCAAAATGGGAATGTCATCAAAGAATTTCAGTACAACCGCGAAGACAACCGCATGTACGAGTACAGCCGCCACAGAGGTCTGGCAAGACATGAAGATCTTCTTTCCCACAGGAGGGAGCGTCAAAATAAGGCCGGGGGAGAGAAGGATAAAAAGAAGTACCTCGCGCAGCATTGTTTCTACTGTAAGGTCTAGATTTTTTACGAAGAACAGAGAAGGCACTCCCGCAACCATAAGAATGGGATCCGAGATCCTTATCTTTTAAAAAACTCTGCGTTCTTCTGAAGCATCTTACGGGGGTCATGCACATTAGAGGGAATCATAGGCTTCACCGTTTTACGAAACCCCTCAATCATGTTCAGTACAGGAATGTCATCAAAGAATTTCAGTACAACCGCGAAGACAACCGCATGTACGAGTACAGCCGCCACAGAGGTCTGGCAAGACATGAAGATCTTCTTTCCCACAGGAGGGAGCGTCAAAAGAAGGCCAGGGGAGAGCAGGATAAAAAGAAGTACCTCGCGCAGCATTGTTTCTACTGTAAGACTTACATTTCTACGAAGAACAGAGCAGGCACCCCTCACCCTTCTCTGCCGCCTCCTTGCTCTTCTGAACTTCTTCCTCATACTCTCGGGTCAGGCGGTCCAGACGCTCCGCACGCGTTTCTTTCACGGGGCTCGCCTTCTCGTCCTCAGAATCAGTGTCGTGATAGCTCTCGGCATCATCGTTCGCCGTAGAACCCTGTACCGCGGCCATAAGACGGGGATCCACCGTAAACTTCTGCGCGACCACCGGTGCCTTTGTACGCAGATAGTAGCACCCCGTCTTGAGTCCCTTCTTCCAGGCATAGAAGTGCATGGACGTCAGCTTGGAAATCGTCGGCTCGGCCACGAAGAGATTCAGGCTCTGCGACTGGCAGAGGAAGGCACCCCGCGCAGCCGCCATATCAATCAGAAGCTTCTGGGGAATTTCCCAAGACGTCTTGTACTTTAGACGCACCGCCTCCGGGATTTCTTCAATCGCCTGAACACTCCCATTGTGTACAACAATCCGCTGCTTCATCTCGTCACTCCACAGGCCCAGGCCCATGAGCTCCTTCATGAGATGCTTGTTGACCACGATGAACTCCCCCGCCAGAGTCCGTCGCGTGTAGAGATTGCTCGTGAACGGCTCAAAGCACTCGTTGTAGCCGAGAATCTGGGAAGTACTCGCCGTAGGCATCGGGGCAAGAAGGAGGGAATTCCGAACACCGGCCTTCACCTTCTCTCTCAGACCGGCCCAGTCCAGGTCCGTGCTCGGGGTCACACCCCACATGTCTGGCTGGAGGATTCCCTGTGAAATCGGCGAACCTGCGAATGTGTTGTAGGCTCCCTCTTCCTTGGCAATCTCGGCGCTCTCGTCCACTGCCGCATAGTAGGCGTGCTCAAACACCTGCTGATTGAGCGTCTGTGCCTCTGCCGACTCCCAAGCGAGGCCCAGCTCGGCGAAGAGGTCGGCCAGGCCCTGTACGCCGATACCGATGGGGCGATGGCGCACGTTAGAGCGCTCCGTCTCAGGTGTGGGATAGAAGTTGATGTCAATCACGCGGTTCAGATTACGTACTGCCGTACGCACTGTTGCCCGCAGGGTCTCAAAGTCAAAGGTCCCATCCTTGACAAAGGCCGGCAGGGCGAGAGAGGCCAGATTACACACCGCCGTCTCCTCAGGCGAAGAATACTCCATGATCTCCGTACAGAGATTGGACGACTTGATGGTCCCCACATTCTTCTGGTTGGACTTCTGGTTCGCCGCGTCCTTGTAGAGAAGGTATGGGGTGCCCGTCTCCATCTGCGTCTCCAGAATCTGAAACCAGAGCTTGCGAGCCTCCACCGTCTTCCGAGCAATGCCCTTCTCCTCATAAGAGGCATACAGGGTGTCAAAGGCCTCCCCATAGACATCGGCCAGTCCGGGCGCCTCGTCAGGACAGAAGAGAGACCACTGTCCATCGGACTCCACACGGCGCATGAAGAGGTCCGGAATCCACAGGGCGTAGAAGAGGTCACGGGCACGTTCCTCCTCGGCGCCTGAGTTGAGTTTCATGCGCAGGAAGTCCTCCACGTCGGCGTGCCAGGGCTCCAAATACATGGCGAAGGAGCCGTTGCGACGGCCGCCTCCCTGGTCAATGTAGCGCGCCGTGTTATTAAAGACACGGAGCATCGGAACAATGCCATTGCTCGTGCCATTCGTGCCACGAATCAGAGATCCACGGGCGCGAATATTGTGGAGATGGAGACCAATGCCGCCCGCGTACTTGCTAATCGCGGCGCAGTCGCCGAGCGTCTTGTAGATTCCTGCAACGCTATCGTCGGCCATGGCGAGCAGGTAACAGGAGGACAGCTGGGGCCTCGGCGTACCGGCATTGAACAGCGTGGGCGTGGCGTGCGTCATGTACTTCGTGGAGAGCAGGTCGTATGTCTTGAAGGCGCGGTCCAGGTTTGAACCCCAGATTCCGAGAGACACGCGCATCCACATGTGCTGTGGGCGCTCAATCACGCGCATGTTGGCGTCGCGCATAAGGTACGACTTCTCCAGGGTCTTGAAACCGAAATAGTCAAAGGCGTAGTCGCGATCGTGCTTGATGTAGGCATCAATGAGGTCCGAGTATGTGTTGGCAATCTCAATAAGCCCCTCTGAGATGTAGGAAATGGGCGAACCTGACCGGTGCTTCTGGTTTGCCAGGGTGGAGACCACCTTTGAGAAGAGGGGCTCGGTGTTCTTCTGGTGATTGGAGATGGCGATGCGGGCGGCGAGAGTTCCCCAGTCCATGTGTGTAGTACAGAGGGAGGCCGCCATTTGCGCGGCCAGTTCGTCAAGCTCGCTTGTTTTAATTCCGTTCACAATACGCGCCAGAACCTGCTGGGAGAGGGCGTCGGGATTTACCTGGAGAGCCTTGGATGCCTTTCGGATTCGCTGCAGGACCTTGTCAAAGGAGATGGGCTCCAGCTCGCCACTACGCTTCTGTACCTTCATGCTAAACATTTGAAGGGAAAACCTTTTGATTGGATAATCGCATGGGATGCGAATATCCACTCAATTTTACTTCGTGGGATTTTATTCTCTTAACTTTTGAATACAGGCTGCCATTTCTGTATCGGCTTCAATAACGCATTTTTTGAGAGAATCCGGATCATCCATAAAATTATTTATACAGTCTTCCACTGTATTGTTTCTAGCATCAATGCAGGGTTGTTTTTCTGCGTCAGTAAGTTCATCATTACCCTTATTAGCGCTACCCTTATTGGAGCTACCATTTGCGCCTAATAAACCACTTATGGGATTTCCGTATGCGTTGACGCCACTTGCTCCGTTGCCACTTGCTCCGTCGCCACTTGCTCCGTCGCCACTTGCTCCGTCACCACTTGCGCCATTTCTACCATTTCTACCATTCCCACTGCTTCCTGGAGCACTGCTGCCTGGAGCACTGCTGCCTGGAGCACTGCTGCCTGGAGCACTGCTATCGCCGAATCTTCCTGCTAATCCTGCTGCTACTCCCGCGGCACCAGGTGGAGCAACCATCACTCCTGGTATTGAAGCACCCTGTCCACTTTTATCAGACCCTGATTCCTTTTCGTGTTTTCTAGCAAGAGCATCATTTTCTTTATCATGCTTATTACGAAGTTTGTTATCTGCATCGTCGTGCTTTTTATTAAGATTATCATTTTCTTTATCGTGTTTTTTCTTTAGGGCGGCTCTTTGCTCGGGAGTTTTTGCGTTGGCCATTTCGGCATCATGCTTTTTCTTAAGATTGTCCTTTTCATTTTGATGTTTGGAATCCTGTTGCTGTTTTTCATTGCCATGTCTTGCTGTCTGCTGGTTTATATCATTAACTTGTCTTGTTCTTTTTGCATTAAGTCCGGGCGCACTATTAGCAAGTTGCGGTTTTGGCGCATCCGCAGGAGACGGTTTTGGCCGAGGAGGCGGTGTTGGCGCTGCCGCAGGAGACGGTTTTGGCCGAGGCGGTGTTGGCGCTGCCGCAGGAGACGGTTTTGGCCGAGGAGGCGGTGTTGGCGCTGCCGCAGGAGACGGTTTTGGCCGAGGTGTTGCCCTAGGTGTTGGCCTAGGTGTTGCCCTAGGCGGCGGTGCCCGACGAGGTGGTGGTGTCCGTGGTGGTGCCCGAGACGGTGGCGTAGTACGACGAGGCGGTGGACGAGCTGGCTGTGCCCTACGAGCTGGCATAATACTACGACGAACTGGCATAGTACGACGAGGCGGCGGCTTAGGCGTACTATGTCGTGTAGCCGCCTTAGGCGCACTACCACGTCCCATACGAACACCTCCTTTTGCCATAAAAAATCCCCGTGTTTTGTGTCTCGTCTGTCTAGATTTATTTTCATTAAAAATACGTCTTTTTTGGGTCCGCATTTGCCCTTCCTTACTTAGACCACTGATTTTTGTATGGGGCAGGATTTCAGCAGTTTCTGTTGCGTAATAATTCGGCTACTAATCGTCATCGTCTCCAGTTCCTGTAGGAGCAACTTGTAGGCGTACGGAATCTCAATCGCCGAGAAGTTCGTCGTGTTTCCGCACCCCTTACACAGCCAAATTCCCTCTCGGGGATTTACTATGGCAATCAAGCCACAATCCTGGCAACTCCAGCATCGGAACAGGTCTGAGCACTCCATCAGACGCTCCTTTGTGAATTCACTAATACCATGCGCAGCCACCGCATCACGCTCCATCTCACCAAAACGCAGACCACCCTCACGCGCACGGCCCTCCGCCGGCTGCCGAGTGAGCATGACCAGGGGCCCAGAGGACCGCGAGTGCATCTTGTCGGCCGAGCAATGGCGCAGACGCTGATAATAACACGGTCCCATGAAGATACTCGTCTCCATCTGGCGACCCGTAAAGCCATTATAGAGGATCTCATTACCATGCGGCTCCATTCCTAGGTGGTCGCGCATGATCTTCGTAATCCCTGGCAGCGTCACGTCGTTGAAGGGAGACCCGTCACCCAGGCAACCGAGTTCGCACCCCATCTTTCCCAACAGGGTCTCCATGAGCTGGGCAATCGTCATTCGGCTCGGAATACAGTGCGGATTGATGATGATGTCCGGAATCAGTCCCGAGGCCGTCTGGGGCATGTCCTCCGTGTTCAGAATCATTCCCACCGTACCCTTCTGTCCGTGACGCGAACTGAATTTGTCGCCAATCTCGGGAATGCGGTCCTGCCGCATACGGACCTTGGCGAAGGAATAGCCCTCACCATTCCGATTCTTGAAGATGCGATCCACCCAGCCAATCTCGTTGTTCCGCATGGTTCGCGACACATCGCGAAACTTCTTGGACCCCACCGGAATCACCATACCCGTGGGAACGCGAAGAGGCACCACCTTGCCAATGAGAATGTCCTCCGTATTTACGAAGGTCTGCTCGGGCACGAAACCACTCTCGTCCAACTTATCGTAGTTCCCATTCTTCATCTGCTTCGTCATAGAAGGATCAGGACGCAGGAAGCGCTCCTCCTCACCACTGCTCTGATTCTTCCGTTCCTCGTCCTTGTACGTCCTGTAGAAGATGCTACGAAAGAGGCCACGGTCCAGAGAGCCGCGGTTAATCATGACGGAGTCCTCCTGATTGTAGCCTGTGTAGGTCATAATCGCCACAATGATATTCTGACCGGATGACATGGTCTGGGCGCCGTAGAACTTGCTCATGAACGGCGACACAAACGGCACCTGTGGATAGCACAGGAGGTGCGCCATTGCGTCAAAGCGCTCACGGAAATTCAGGGCGAACATACCCATTGACTGCTTGCCCATGGCACTCTGGTACGAATTTCTGGGCGACTGGTTGTGGTCCGGAAATGGGATGTTGCTCGCCAGAGTCCCGAGAATCGTACTTGCGTGAATCTCAGCGTGCGTGTAGTCGGAGGCACCTGGAGCCACCGCATCCTCAGCCTTGATGGCAATGTAGGAACTCTCCGTCTCGCCCGGGTCAATGTATTCAATGAGATTGTGCCCCGCGGGACTCTGCCACAGGAGGAGGTCGTCCCAGCGTGGAATGCTGTTGACTGCTTTTACAAGGGCCCCCGTCTTATCCGCGGCGATCTCCTTGAGCGCCTTCACGAAGAACAGGGGACGCAACATTCGCCCCGCCTCGGTCGTCAGCCAGATCTCACGGAGCGACGACTTCCAGATAATCCCCGTCTGAACATGGATACGCCCGCTTCGCTTCGCCGTCTGGAGGCGCTCCAAAGTGCCAATCGTGTCGGCCACTGGCAGAGTGCCAATCCACGCCCCATTGAGAAAGACGCGAGTGGAGTTGTGCTTCTCGGCCACGCTCGTCATCTCTAGAGGGCGCAGAGTGCCGATCGCATGAATGAATTCCCGGACCGTCTTCGGGTTACTGTAGATGCTGACGATGGCCGTGGACGACATGTTCTTCACGACGCCGACTGAGTGACCTTCTGGTGTCTCTGAAGGGCAGTTCTTAACAAGGATGCCGTTCGCGTAGAAGTCGTGATTATCGGACCGCGTCGTGAAATCGTAGACCGGCTCTACCGCCGCCTCAGAGATTTCTCCAATAGGAATCATCACCCGCCCATCCACGGCCGACACCTTCTCCAGGAACTCCTCGTATGGCATATAATTTCTGGACTTTGATACGCACTCCTTCAGAGGATTATTTATGAACCGGCGCACAGATTCCATTGACATTCCGTCAATCTGCGAATGAATGTACGCGGTCGTATGTCCCTCCGTTCTTAGAGCCGCAATCGTGTTGACAGTCTGCTGTTTGGCCTTTAGCAGTTCAACGCGATACAGGGCATATTCAATGGGTAGGGCCGACTCCCGCACCTTCTCGGCACAGTATCTGTATCCAATCGTCTGGGCATAATTCGCCACTGAGGTGTAATCAAGTGGGAAATGGAGTCTGTGAATCGTCTTTGGTCCAGCGGGACTCGTATTCAGGCGCACCTCAATGCCGAGTTCTTTGAAGAGACTCACAATCTGTTGCATATAGATCTCGTGTTCGGCTACGAACTCCGTAGAGCACGTCTGTTGCGTGGCGTTCATGCCAATCTTGTTACGTTCCGGTCCATTCGTATACATTGTCACACGGCACCCATCCCCTCCCTGGAATGCCGCAAGATACTCGCGCTTTACAGACGGCGACGCCGACAGAATCCACGAGGGAAGTCTGGGACTTGGCGCTGTTCCCTTTCTTCCCAGCGTAGCCCCTGTGATGAGCATGAAGGTCGCAAAGGAACCGCCCTTTGCCACTTCAAAGTAGTTGTGGACCGTCACCTTGCCGGTTTCCTTGTCGGTGTGTGTACTAGTCTTAGGGCGATAGTTTGGCGTGTCAAACCCGAGACGCTCAATATCCGCGGCCACGCCCTTCGCATCGGCCTCCTCACCCACATAGAAACTCACCGTGTAGCCATAGTCGCCGTGCTTCCCGAGATGACCGTCAGTCGCACAGAGCCCTTGGAGCCGGGCCAGAATTTCCATCTTGGCCTGTGAAATGTCGCCCCCGATGAGGTTCGGCGCCAGCAACTCGTCAATACGTTTCTTACATGGGTCCACTTCATAGGCGCGATCATATGAGATATTGAGCGACCCACCTACACGAGAAAGCGGCTTCGCGTAATTCTTGACAATGAGTTGGTCACCGACCTTCAAATCTCCAGCATGAACCCACTCATAGAATGCCCCATTCTTCACAAGGAGCGGGTGGTCGGGAGAACAGCCGATCTCGCGCCCAGACACTGTTCGGATTCGCAGAACCTTTGCCGGCACTATTTCAAAGAAACTGTGAATGTCTGAAGGAGACTCCTTGAGCGTGTTGGGATCGATCGTGAGCACAGTGTCGCCGTTCTTCATGTCCGCGATTTTAGCGGTCGTAATCCCGTCACCCTGAATCACATCGGTGTCCTTTGTTAAACAGACATATCCGAATTGAGTGTTGTGTAGCTTACGCGGAGCCACGAGCTTCCCCGTCTTCTCAATCGGCGTGGAAATCCGGCGCAAATGTGAGATACCCGAGACATAGTTCAGGCGGTTGAGGACCTGCGACACACCAATCTTGGACGGCCCACCAATCTTGGCCGAACCGAAATTGCCCGTGGCCAACGACGTCTTCATGCCGACCTCCATAATCACGGACTTGATGACCTTGTTGATGTTGCTGACGTTGAGAATGTCTTCAAATGACCCGTTCGCCCGCCACCCGCCACCGTGAATCTCCTTGGCCAGCGAGGACCGAATATCCTTGATCATCTTCGTCGTGAAGTACGTGCGGAACAGGTTGGCCAGGAGGAAGCCAGGGAGGTCCACACGCTTGTTCGGATAGCCATCACGGTCGTCATTCAGGATGCGATTTGACATGACCCACAGCACCTTTCGGGTCATGTGCGCGAGATAGCAGGCCTTCGCGTAGGCGGTGCTCTTGTCTAGCCCAATATGCGGAAAGAGTTCCGTATTCAGAATGTCCTCAATCTTCATCTGCCGAACCGTGCGCGATGACCAACTGTTGACGTGGGTGCTCATCCAGGCAAGGGCTGCCTCCTGTGTCTGGACATCCGCGGCCTCCTGAATAGACTCGTCAATGATGGAATCGTAGATGGAATCGCCCTCGGGTCCGAGAATGAGTTCCAGAATGTCCCTGTCTGGTACAACCCCGAGAGCACGGAAGAGAATCCACAGGGGCACTTCCGTCTTGATTCTCGGCATCGTCACACGGAGCAGGAGGATCTGCGGGTTCTTCGGATGGTACATGATCTTGACGGCATTGGATTTGGGCACCTGGTCATTGTCTGGACCGATGGACTTCACCTCAATCACCTCCTTCTCCTTGCTGGCATTCCGATTGTTTCGGAAGACGACAGGGCGATTCTCGGACATTCGCTCCTGGGAGATAATCACACGCTCGCCGCCACTGACGATGAAGTAGCCACCGTAGTCCTCGGCGCACTCACCGAGGACCTGTGGGTGAATGTGCTTCTGGTCGCTCAGAAGGCAGTACTTGCTATTGACCATGACAGGGATCTTGCCCATGTGGACGTTCGGGAAGAGGCGCTCACGCACCTGTCGCTCGCCTCCCTTCGTGTTGTCAATGAAGGTCGTCTTGACAAGGACGTCCACAAAGAGCGGAGAGGCGTACGTGAGATTGCGAAGGCGGGCGTCATTTGGCATCATCGGGAGGATGGCCCCGTTGTTCTCAAAGATGGTCGGCTTCCTTAGTGTGACATTCTGGAAGGTGAGGCTTACTTCGTATTCATGCTTGGCGGCGACGGCCGAGAAGACACTGGCCTCAGTGGTACGACCCATGAGGGCATTGGCAGCAGACGTGGAGAGTCCCGTGGCAGATGCGAGGGCGGAACGAGGACCCGAAAGGGGTACCTCTGGGCTTCCGCGCACAATCAGGGGATTCACCATTTGAATGATTTCAGGAATATCAATATCCATGAAATGATTGAATGATTCGATCTGGTGCGATACGATCTGTCGCCCACCCGCCTGGCCAAAGTACAGATCAATAATGTGCCTGTAGGAGGGAATCATTGGAACGCTTTTATGGTTCGGGGGAGAGGAAGATATTCTATCAAATTTTATATTCGGAGAACTTTAGGTTGGCATATATTAGGTGGTGGGATGGCCGATGAGAACATAAAGAAGGTTACGATTACTGGGGCGGCAGCAGATAGCCTAAGTCCTGCGTCATTTGAAGAAGCTACAGGTGATAAATCAAAGCGGGGTAAGAGCCGAAAGAATCCGCGAATTAAGGCGAATCGGATGGACGCGGGAGGAACGAGCCCTGGCACCTTGGTACAACTCGCTTCTACACGTGCTCCCGGTCACGAAGTCAGTGCTGTGGGGGCGGCTTCGGTTTTAACAGAGTCTGGCGCTCCGATTGGGGCGATTTCTCCCAGTTCAATGAGTGGTGGCACAAGAGGCGATAAGCCTTTGGAGCCAAAGTCCTCGGAGCCAAAGCTTCCTGCAGTAGAACCCAAGGTCGTCCTCTCCAAGACCAAGAAGAAGTCCAAGGTCCTCTTCACGGCCCCGAAGCCTTCCTCCAAACCGGCTGAGTCGGTTGCTGCCAAGAAAAAGACAATGAAGAAGGTCAAGATGAATACGAAGAATCTCACCCGCAGATTGAAAAAGGCGAATAAGATTCGTAAGTCGGCCACCGATAAGTCCATTGAGGATGTCAAGAAGGAACTTATTAAGATGGAACTGGTGAAGCCTAATACGACGGCTCCTGAGGATGTTTTGCGCCAGATTTATTCGGATGTGGAGACGATGAAGAAACGGGCACTGTAAGGGGCGGGGCACCTAAGACCTCCGCACTATACTATTATGAAGAAAGCCAGATGTACGAAGAATATATCAATGCCTATAAGCACCATAGTTCTACCTATGGTGCTGATACGGCAGTTTTCTACCAAGTCGGAAAATTCTATGAATTCTATGACTGGGTAGCAGCCGACACCGGAGAAACGCAGACATCCATGCGCCGATTCACGGACATTCTCGGAGTCCGTGTTACGATTCGCAAGGGCGACGGGCCTAAGAAGACCGACGGACTCTTCGCCGGCGTTCCAGAGCAGAGTCTCCACAAATACGCGGCCCTTCTCACTCGTGCGAATTGGACAGTCGTCGTCTATGAACAGGTGAAAGACGCAAAAGGCGCCGTGAAATCCCGCGATGTTACCCGCATTCTCACGCCAGGAACCCATGTTGAGGCCGCAGCCGAGGCGGCCGTCTGGATTGGTGGAGTCTGGATCCAGTCGGCCCCCTGGGGGTCCCAGGAACCCCCCGTGTTCGCCACAATGGCCCTGGACCTCACCACAGGGAAGAGTCTAACGTACGAAGGGCGCGCCTCAGGAAAGCGGACCTCCTGGACTTCCGACGACATCTTCCATTTCTTCCAAGTCTATCTTCCGAAGGAGTGCGTCGTCTGGTGGAAGGGAGACTCCGTGGATACCCCCTCCGTGGAGACCCTACAGAGACAATTCGGGCTCCCAGGAATTCGGATCCATATCCTCGGAGGTCAACAGGGTGGTCTGGAAAATCCGGCGGTCCGCGAGGAATTCCTCTCCAAGACCCTGTCGGTTCGTTCGCTCCTTCCCGTTCGCCAGGCTCTCGCCCTTGACCAGGCCCCTTGCACGGAGCGCCTCCTCTGTTGCCTCCTGCTCCGCGTGAAAGAACAGTATCCTTCCGGACTGAATAGCATTCCTGCGCCCAGCCAGTGGATTCCACAGGACCACCTGTCGCTAGGAAACCAGGCGCTCTTCCAATTGAACGTGGTCGCCCCGCAGATGGACGACTCGGTCCTCGGGCTCTTTCAGAAGACGTATACAACATTCGGTCGGCGCGCCATGAGAAACCGAATCCTGTATCCGAAGGCCTCGGTGGGCGAATTGGAGACCCGTTACGAGGAGATTCAGAGCCTCATTGATATGGACCCGATGCTACGGGAGCGCCTCCATACGAATCTCCGGCAGATTGAGGACCTGCCGAGACTACACCGGAGACTTGCAGAGGGTGAGATCACTCCTTCGGAAATTCTCCTGTTGGATAAGTCCTATATCTGCGCCGAGCGGCTTGTGGCCGTTCTGTGTGAGGGAAGACTTGCTAAACCGGCCACCTGGCAATTCGGGACGATCACGGAGGCGATGGAGGGCACCTTCTCGGTTGAGAGGGCCGCCGCCGCCTCCGAGGACGCATTCTGTTTCGTAGCCGGCTGTGCCCCAGAAGTGGACAGGATTGAACGGGAGATCGCCGGACTCTTCTCGGCCCTGGATGATTGTGTAAAGAAGATTCGGGCCTGGGGGAATCTGGCGGCGGAGAGTATCCGCCTGGAATTCCGAGAGGTGATGGGGCCAACAATTACCGGAACGAAGGTGGCGATGGCGGCCCTCCGTTCCAAGGAAAATCCTCCGTTCAGCGGAATTCAATTTCAACAGAAGAAGAGTTCCTCGCAATTGGAAATTCCGTTTCTGGAAAATACTTTCCAGCAAATTCTCCGGAAGCGGGGAGAACTTCAGAGGGCCGTTCGGCAGGCTCTCCCGAAACTTTGTTCCCAGATCGCGGACGCCTGTCTGGAAACTTGGAATTCTCTGGAGGACTGGCTGGCCACTGTGGATGTTACGAACACTCTGGCCACTGTTGCCGTTCAGAAGGGATTTGTTCGCCCCGAGCTGGCAGTGGCGGCAGCCTCCTTCGTGGCCATTGAAGGTCTCCGCCATCCGCTCATAGAGGCCACGAGGACCCGTGTAGAATATGTGACTCACAGGGTGTCGCTCGGTGGCGAGGCATCCAGAGGCTGGCTCGTCTATGGAATGAATGCGAGTGGCAAATCTAGTCTCATGAAGGCGGTCGGAATCGCTCTCATTCTTGCCCAGGCCGGCTGCTACGTTCCCGCCACCTCCTTTCGGTTTCAGCCATTCCGAACCCTATTCACACGAATCCTGAATACGGACAATTTGTGGGCTGGGCTCTCCTCCTTCGCTGTGGAAATGACAGAATTGCGCGAGATTCTAGAGAGTGCGGGGCCACACTCGCTGGTCCTCGGCGACGAGGTCTGCTCCGGAACAGAATCAGTGAGTGCGACGGCCATTGTCGCAGCCAGCATCGCGCATCTTCATGGGCGCGGGGCCAAATTTATCTTCGCCACGCACCTCCACACCCTGTTGGATATTCCCTTGCTGAAGGAGCTCTCGCATCTGTCTGTTTGGCATTTGAAAGTTCGCTATGACCCTGTGGCGGATCGGCTCGTGTATGAGCGCACTCTCGTGCCCGGAGCGGGGAGTAGTCTGTATGGACTGGAAGTGGCTCGGGCCATGAATCTGCCAGAGGAGGTCTTGACTCTGGCGCATAGTCTCAGAAGGGGACTTCTAGGAACCAGCACGGAAATGGATGCCTCCGGTTCTAACTGGAATGCGAGTATTCAGCGGAGGGAATGTGAAATGTGCCGGCATGCTATTGTACGGGACTTGGAGGTACATCACATACGTCCTCGGAGGGAGGCGAATGAGCATGGTGTGTTTGATGATGGGGCTCAACAGAACCATGTGCGTAATCTTATTGTAGTCTGTAGTGACTGTCACGACAGGCACCATGCCGGGATTTTGGCGATTGCTCCGATTGTACAGACGAGTGATGGGCCTATACGACTCGGGGACTCTGAAAGTGTTGTTACTGAAACTGTTCGCCGGTCAAAATGGACCGATGAGCAGACTCAACTGATTCGTGAATATTTGGAGCGGAACAGGAATGTTACTCCGAGACGGGCGGTCTTTGATTTGGGTGAGCTGGGGATTGTGATTTCGGCGGCCTCGCTCAGGCGGTTCCGGTTATAAGGAACGCTTAGGCGGTTCCGGTAGGGGGCGCTCAGGCGGTTCCGGTAGGGGGCGCTCAGGCGGTTCCGGTAGGGGGCGCCGCAGCCATCGTGGCTCAGGCGGTTCCGGTAGGGGGCGCTCAGGCGGTTCCGGTAGGGGGCGCCGCAGCCATCATGGGAGGAACCATGTTCTGGGGCATGGCGATGTAGGTCATGGGACCAGCCGGACCGGCAGGGCCAGCAATTCCAGCAATGCCAGCCGGACCAGTGGGGCCAGGGATGCCAGCAGGGCCGGCAGGGCCAGCAGGGCCGGCGGGGCCGGCGGGGCCCGGCGTAGAGGAGGTCTGGGTAACCATATCAGCCACCTGCCGTCTCAGGGCATTCATTTCATTCCGGAGTGCCTGAATTTCACGGCGGAGGGGATTACTGCTTTGGTAATTTAGACCCGACAGGTTTAGAACGGAGGACATTCTGTTAGGGTGAGGGTCTTCATAAAATCAAATCGTACGCGGCTGGCCAAAGCCAAAGCCAAAGCCTATTTACAGGGTCCAGCTACGCTGGCCCGAGGTAAATTTGAATCCAATCTTCTCCTCTTCATCATATAGAACTCTGAAATGATTATACCGATTCGCTGCATGAATTGCGGAAAACTCATTGCCGATAAGTGGCGGTCATACCAGAAAGCATTGAAAATGAAGAAGGGCGATGAGCGTGCCGAACGCCGTGAGTACTTTGACGGAACAACAATCCCTGTGACAGTAGAGAAGGAAGTACTTGATTCTATGGGGATCAATCGCTCCTGTTGTAGAAAGCATTTCCTCACGCAGGTTGACCTTATTGATAAGATTTAATCCAACGAGTAAAAAGATAAGATGGATCAATATATACCGCCAATCGCAGCCGTAGCCACTGGCATATGTGTTGTTTTCCTCTGTTTTTTAATACGTATTCCGTTTTTCATTGTAGGACTTCTGTCAATACTCCTCGTGATATATGCCCTAAATGATCATTTTTACAGATTTGCCACCGACTATAGGAACTTTTCGGCTCCAGATTTTCTCAAGCAAAATGCCTCCATTCTGATCATTGCTCTAGTAATCATTTTATCGCTTGGGTTTCTCCTGTTAAAATTCGGGACTAAGGCAGTTTCTCAAAATCAGCCAACAACTAACCACGGCACAACATCATCTTTCGTAAACTCGCTAAAGAAACTTATTGGAGTAAAAGAAAAAATGATAGCAAATGAACGTACTTTAGCCGAAAATATCAATAAACTAAAAAACACTGAAAAGCCCTCTGACAAGGAATTTTCTTGGGGGAAGGCCGCATGATACCATAAAAATATAAACACTTATTAAGTGATATGGCGGGCAGAAAGGGAAAGACCACACGTCGTAATAAGAATTATAAAAAGCATCTGACGATCCCGGAAATAAAGGGGGCGTTTGACACGGTCGGTCGTGCCACGCACGATATTCTGAAAGAGGGTGGATCTACGTCCGAACAGGTAAAGAAATTCCAAAAATTGTGGAAGTCCGTTTTTCATCGCCCGGTCGGTTCTGCTCAGGCCGAGGCCTACCTGAAGATGAAGCGGATTTCTGGAGGAAGAAAGCCTGGCCGCACGCGCAAGCAGAAGGGTGGGGCCGCCGCACTTGCCGGTGCCCCCCTTGACTACACTCTGCGCCCTGGAGTGGATGCGGCGGGTTATGGAAATTTTCCGGCATACCAAGTCTCTGGGCTGGCCTCCTATGATAAATTCAACCAGGAGGGAATGTTCCAAGAGTGTGGAACAAAGGATATTACGCCCGACATTTATGGATCCGGATCTGGATCTGGATCTGCCCAGTCAGGAGGAGCCTTCAGTGATGTTATGAAGCAGGCCTTCCTATCGCCTTCACAGCCTGGTACGCCACCCAGCGTACTGAGTGATAGTCAGTATATTCTTAACGGAAAATCTGTCGCTTCACCGTCACCTGTTGGTTAGACGCCAACTCATTACTCTAAAACCACATGGAATGTCATTCCCAGTGTTTTTGGCCGTATCAGCAAACCTAAATAGACAGTAGGTGTCCCTGTAGAATGACGAGCAGGCTACGTGGCGATGAAGGTCGTAATCTTGCTGAACAAATACTAAAGTCATATTTTCGTACGCAGCCATATCCGTTCACCCAGCACCATATTGAAAGCTATGACCAATTCCTCATTCAGGATCTTCCCGCCATTATCAAGGCCGAGAACCCCTTCGTTCTTCTACAGGCCCCGTTCGGCTCAAAGGGGGAGTACGGACTGAAGGGAGAAATCTTTGTAGGTGGTCTGGAGGGGGACCGAATTACGATCGGAACTCCCACGGTGAATTTGCGCGACACGGAGGAAATTCGGATCCTGTATCCGAATGAGGCCCGTCTTCGCAATCTCAGCTACGCCAGCCAGATCAACGCCGACATCGTAATTCGCGTGACGATCACCAAGCCGAGTGCCGTTGGCGGAGCCTCTACTAGTGATACAATCCTGTTGGACTCCGCCAAGGATCCCGCCTACCAATTCCTGGCGAATTTCCCCATCACAAAAATGCCGATCATGCTCCACAGTCGGTACTGTGTGCTTCACGACAAACCCCAGCGATTTCTGAGCGAAATTGGTGAATGCCAGTATGATAACGGCGGCTATTTTATCGTTGAGGGGTCCGAGAAGGTGCTCATTACCCGACAGGAGAATGCTTTCAATACACTGACGATTACGCAGCAGCCGAGGGACCCCCAGATCTCCCTGTACGCCTCCATAAGTTGCCTAAATCCGATAACGCGTCAAGTGCGCCGTGTGACATTCGGATGGATGCGGCAACAGGACGCGCTCGTGATAAGTATTCCCTTCGTTCGCAAGCCGATTCCCGTGTTCGTCCTGTTTCGGGCCCTCGGCCTCCAGACGGACGAGGACATCATTCGCGCCATCCTTCCAGACCCTGGAGCGGCCGAGACGAAGATTCTGGAGCCCTACCTCCACGAAAGTATTCTCGGAGCCTTCCCCTTTCTGGACACCTTCTCGGCCATTCAGTACATCAAGGTGCTGACGAAGGGTTTCAGTGAGGCGCACGTTCTGAACATCATTCGGAACCAGCTCTTCATTCACGTGGAGAATCGCCCTGGTGCTCGGATTGCCTTCCTCGCCGAGTGTGTCCGCCGTATTCTGCGCGTCCATGCCAGTATTGATGCCCAGACCGACAAGGACGATATTCGGAATCAGCGGTGCCTGACGAGCGGGGTCCTGTTGCGCATGCTCTTTCAGGACGTCTACAAGATCTGGAAGAAGGCGGTGATTCGGCGCCTGGACGAGGAATACAAGTACAACTCCAGTTCCTACGGAGGAGCCGATTTCCTCAACCTGTTTCAACAGGGTACGCTCAATGAGATGTTCAAGGCCGGCATGCTGACGGAAGGAATCATGCGCGGATTCAAGGGGAAGTGGGGCTCTGGGCTCGGGGAAGAGAAGTCCGGTGTCCTCCAGCCCCTCTCTCGGCTGTCCTACCTGGATTTCATGTCGCACTGCCGGCGCGTGGTCCTGGATTTTGACACGGAGTCGGCGTTGGCGGGTCCGCGCCGTCTGCACACGAGCCAATTCGGATATTTCTGTACGAGCGAGACGCCTGGTGGGGGGAGCATCGGTATCACGAAGAATCTGTCCATTCTTACGACGATTTCCACGGCCACGGAGCCGGCCAGCCTTGTAAACTGGCTTTTCAAGCGGGGCGACGTCCTCAGTTGCGACCAGGTCACACCGGAATCCGTGTCGCTGATGGTGCCCGTGTTCGTGAATGGCGGAACGGTGGGCTACACGCAGAGGCCCCAGGTCTTGCGGAACGTTCTGAAGGCCCTGAAGTGGACAGGATGCCTGCCGGCCTCGGCCTCCGTGGGCTTCAGCATTCGCGAACGGCGGGTCTTCGTTTTTCTGGATGAGGGCCGGCCCTTAAGACCCTTGATCCATCTGGGAGAGGGCGGGGCGATTCCTGTTGAGGCCCTCGGCAATCTCAAGGGATGGCGGAACATGGTGATGGGCTCCCTGCCGCTGACGAAGGACCGTGGGCTCTACCAGACCGGCTTCGTGGATCCTCTTGCTTCATCGCAGGCGCCGACGCTGGAGGACTATCTGAAGGCTCTGTTGCCTTACTGTGGAGCGATAGAGTTGGTGGACCCCTATGAGGCGAATGAGGCCTATGTGGCCATGTTTCCCGAGTACATCAAGCCCGAGAACAGCCACCTGGAGATCCACCCCAGTACGATTGTGGGGCTCCTGACGTCCATCATTCCGTTTCCAAATCACAATCAGTCGCCTCGTAACCAGCTCAGTTGCTCGCAGAGTAAACAGGGTCTGTCGGTGTATGCGACGAACTATCCGAATCGCTTTGACAACATGGTCCATGTTCTGTCGTATGGCGAGGCGCCCTTGGTACGGACTCTCTACTATGACTACATCGCCGATGGCCAGATGCCGTATGGGCAGAATCTCATGGTCGCGATTGCCTCTTTCACGGGATACAACCAGGATGACGGCATCATTTTCAACGCCGATTCGTTTCAGCGGGGGATGTTTCGGAATATGACGTTCCGTTCGTACGAGGCGTTTGAGGAGGACGATATGATGTTGAAGACGAAGACGCGTATTGCGAATCCGGCCACGACGGCGGGGTGGACGTCGCTGAGGGCCGGCACCGACTATTCCAAGCTGGACGAGCGGGGGATCATTCGTGTGGGCGAGATCGTGGATGAGACGACGGCGCTGGTTGGCCGGTACCTACAGGGACAGGGTGGGGATATGCGCGATGCGTCCCTGTTGGCGCAGGTGTGGACTCGGGGTCGCGTGGAGAAGGTGGCGGTGATGACGAATAATGCGGGGCTGGCCCTCGTGAAGATTCGGGTCATACAGGACCGCGTACCGGAACTGGGCGACAAATTCAGTACGCGTCACGGCCAGAAGGGCACGATCGGCATGCTTATACGGGCGCATGACATGCCTCGGACTGCGGCCGGCATGGTTCCCGATATGATCGTGAATCCGCATTGTATGCCGAGTCGTATGACGATGGCGCAGCTCCTGGAGTCCCTGTTGGGCAAGGCGGTACCGGCCCTGGGTGCGATTGGTGATGCGACTGCGTTCATGAACGAGGGGAATCCGGCCCTGGATTTTGGAAAAGTGCTGCGTGACCAGCTCGGCATGGACCCGCTGGGCGACGACCTCCTGTACGACGGCATGTCGGGCCAGCAGATTCCTTCCACGATTTTCATGGGGAATATCTATATCATGCGTCTGAAGCACATGCCCGAGGACAAGTGGAATGCGCGTGCCGAGGGGCGAAAGGAGGTGCGGACACACCAGCCGACGGGGGGTCGTGGGAACCAGGGGGGTCTACGTATTGGTGAGATGGAGCGTGATGCCATCGTGGGGCACGGTATTATGGACTTCGTCCGCGAGTCGTATATGAAGCGGGCCGATGGCTACGAGACGTTTGTATGTAATGGCTGTGGCACGATTCCGATTTATAATGAGGGGAAGCGGCTCTACATGTGCCCGCTGTGTGATGGACCGGTCCAATTCATCGGTGATACGCCTGGAACGTTGGAACTGTTGCCGTCCAATAAGCGGAGCCTGGCTACTTTTTCCAAGGTGGAAATACCGTATTCCTTGAAGGTATTGGAGCAGGAGATCGGATTCTTCATGAATACTTCGTTGCGGTTCCTGACGACGCACGATATTACACGGTTACGTGGAGCGCCTCTTGTGGAATTGACCGCGGATCAACAGTCGGCGGCGCTAGAGGCTCGCCTGCCTGAGCGGGTTATTCTGGATACGGAGGTTCCTGAGCGGATTGAGCCGAAGGAGGATTTGGAGTACAAGCCTGAGGATTGGACGGCGATGGGTCTTTCGTACATGGACCAGGAACGGGCCACTACGACTCTACAGCCCAATGTAAATAAGAAGGTTCTGAATGCTGCGATAGAGGCGGCGGTGAATGCGGTTTTGACCAGTAGTGGCCAGAGTACGACGACTGTGCCTGGAGCCGTGAACTCTGCTATTGTAAATGCGGCGGTGAATGCGGCGATAGCGGCGTCCAGTGCTGTACCTCAGCCGGCCGAGCCCGAGCAGGCGCCTGTGACAATGCCACAGTCAATGAGTTTTATGCCAGCGCAGGCTTTAGCACAGCCGAATGTACAGCCGAATATTTATGATCCGACAGGGCTTGGTGATGAAGATTATGAAGTATTCCCTGATACGACTACGCAGGGGCTTGGTACGCAGGGGCTTGGTACGCAGGGGCTTGGCACGCAGGGATTTAGTGCTATCAACAGTGGTATGAACAATAGTATGAATAGTAATAGCAATAGCAACAGTTATACTAACAGTAACAATAATAGCAACAGTGGTAACAACAGTAATAACAATAGTAGTATGAACAGCAATAGCAACAGTATGAACAGCAATAGCAACAACGGTAATAATGGCAACAGTGTAAATGTCCAGACATCAACCCAGCCGGTCCTTGTAGTTCCTCTGAACATGGTTCAGAACCAGGCACCCCCTGCTGAATACATGC
>Ga0214921_10001134_pt1 | contig 46252 bp, 39 predicted proteins | sample LL1505_MetaG_FD_177992 | JGI IMG/M metagenome (GOLD analysis project Ga0214921, IMG submission 177992) | Freshwater microbial communities from Lake Lanier, Atlanta, Georgia, United States - LL-1505 | ecosystem: Environmental > Aquatic > Freshwater > Lake | place: USA: Georgia | collected... | reverse complement strand
CAAAGTCCTCGTAACCAAAGCGGCGAATTAATTCAAAGCCACCGTTGCTTCGCCAAAGGCCGATGGAAGGTAATTCCATACCGTTGAAGGTATTGGTTTTGACCATGGTATAGTGCATCATGTCCATGAAGACGAGGTCGTCGCCCGTTTGGAGTGGTTTCTCGAAGGCGTAGATCCCAACTTGGTCACCCGCCAAACAGGATTGCCCCCCCAAACGATAACAATGGGAATGGGTGGAGGTGGACTCCATGGCTGCACCCAAGATGCGTGGCTGGTAGGGCATTTCCAGAACATCGGGCAGGTGGGCTGTGATGCTGCTATCCAAAATAGCCACGGGTAAAGCCTCGGTCTTCATGATGTCCAAAACTTTGGATCGAAAATAACCTGTTTCCCAAACCAAAGCCGAACCCGGTTCCATGATCAGTTGAAGATGAGGAAATTGAGCCTTGAAGCCCGCGATGGCCTCGGCGGCTTGTTCCAAATTGTAATCCTCACGACTCATCAAATGTCCACCTCCCAAGTTCAGGGAACGAACGCGCTGAAGCCAAGGCTCAAAATCCCTGGCCAGAATATCCAAGGTTTGGGCCAAGGCGTCCGCCCCACTTTCGCATAGGTTATGGCAATGCAAAAAATCCGGTTCCAGACCGGCCTGCTCCAGGGACTGGTACCCGCGCTCCAAATCATGCAAACGGGTTCCTAAACGAGACCCGGCGGCACATGGGTTGTACAGGTCGGTGCTAACCGGCGAATAGCCCGGGTTAATCCGCAACCCCAATTGAACATCCGCTCGATGACTCCGAAAAGCCGCGCCGTGCTGCAAGAATTGGGATACCGAATTAAAGGAAACATGATCCGCCATGCTGGCCATCTCGGCCACCTGCTCCGGAGGGTAGGCCGGCATAAAAATGTGTTGGGAACCACCGAACCGAGTCGAGCCCAGGCGCAGTTCATGCAAAGAAGAAGCCGTAGTCCCGTGGATGGCATCCTTCATGAGGTCAAAGACCGAAAACATCGCAAATCCCTTGAGGGCCAGGATAAACTGAACCGGAATTTGGCGTTGTAATTCGGAAAAGAAGGCCATGTTGGAACACAACCGATCGACGTCCATCACAAAACAGGGCGAAGGGATGGTATTCCAATCCAAACGATGAGGATCATAACCTTCCCGAGCGGCCCTTAAGGCCTGAAGGTCAAGCATGGGATTCGTAATCGTCAAAAGGAGACGGTCCATCCACAACCTCGTGCCATGGAAGGCCGTAAAGCCCCAAATCCTTCATAAAGGGGTCTGGATTGAATTCTTCCACGTTGAATACCCCCTTTCCGGTCCAGGTGCCTTCCATCATCATTTTGGCGCCAATCATGGCCGGTACACCGGTCGTGTAGGACACCGCCTGGGCCCCGATTTCCCGGTAAACTTCGGCGTGATCGCAGTTGTTCCAGACATAGTAATGCTTGGTCTGGCCATCCTTCAAACCGCGGATATGGCAACCAATCGAGGTCTGACCCTGGTATCCCGCACCCAACGAAGAGGGCTCTGGCAAGACCGCCTTGAGGAATTCCAACGGGACAATGGACTGACCCTGAAATTGGATCGGAGTGATGGACGTCATCCCTACGTTCTCCAAAACCCGCAAATGGGTTAAGTACTGTTGACCAAAGGTCATCCAGAAACGGGCTCTGCGCAGGGTTGGGAAATTTTTGACCAAAGATTCCAATTCCTCGTGGTACAGGAGGTAGGAATCCTTGGGTCCAACCCCCGGATAATCAATCGGTTGATGAATGCTCAACGGCTCGGTTTCGACCCAACGACCGCTTTCGAAATAGCGTCCCTTTTGGGTGATTTCCCGGATATTAATTTCGGGGTTAAAATTGGTTGCAAAGGCTTTGCCATGGTCCCCGGCATTGCAATCAACGATATCCAGATAATGCAACTCGTCCAGGTGATGCTTGGCGGCATAGGCCGTGAAGACTCCAGTCACGCCAGGGTCAAAGCCACATCCCAACAAAGCCATCAGACCGGCTTCGGCAAAGCGATCGTGGTAGGCCCACTGCCAATGGTATTCGAATTTGGCCACGTCCTTGGGCTCGTAATTGGCGGTATCCAGGTAATGCACCCCGCATTGGAGGCAGGCCTCCATGATGGTCAGGTCCTGGTAAGGAAGGGCCACATTGATGCAAAGGGTGGGCTTGAAATCCTTCATCAGAGCGACCAATTGGGGAACCTCATCCGCATCCACGGCGGCGGTCGTCACATGGCTTTTACCGATTTCGGCCGCGATGCGATCGCATTTGGAACGCGTTCTGGAAGCCAGCATCAGGTCTCCAAAGACGTCCGGCAAGGAGGCGCATTTGTGGGCTACCACGGACCCTACCCCACCGGCACCAATAATCAAGGTTCTTTTCATAACAATTTATATTTTGGATTTTCGGTTTGAATTTTTGGTTTTGGGCGCCGCTTGACGGCCTTTGGTTCGGGTCAAGGCCGAACGGTTGCTGGCCAGGCATAGGTTGCTCAAACGGTACAGCAATCGGGCCCCTACATTGCCGTTCCATTCCCGGTCTCCTTTGGAAGGTGCAACCTCCACCAAGTCAAAGCCAACGATGCGGCGACCGCTTTGGTAGAGGACTTCCAGCAGGTGCAAGGCCTGGTTGTATTCCAAACCACCCGGCACGGGGGTCCCGGTACCAGGGGCGTAACAAGGCAGCAGTCCATCGATATCAAAGCTGATATAAACCTGTTCTGGCAACGCCTTCACGATTTCCAAACACAAGTCATGCCAAAGGGTCCCTCGATGCATGGCCGAAGCCAAGGCATGATCGGTCCAAACAGTCACCCGCTCATCTTGTTCGGCGCATTCTTTTTCGGCCGGGCAATAATCCCGTATCCCCACCTGCACCAGTCGACTCAACGAGGGGATGCGCAGGGCATTGAACATGATCGAAGCATGCGAATAGTCAAAGCCTTCGTAGGCATTACGCAAGTCCATGTGGGCGTCAATATGGAGAATGCCGAAAGAATCCAGATCCTGGCCCAAAACCTCCATCAAGCCCAAGGGGGTGGAGTGATCCCCGCCCAAGATGGCCACGGTTTTGCCTAGGTTGCGATAATGCCGAGCCTGGGTACGCACCCAATCCAGCAAGTACCCGCATTTCTCGTTGGCCGTCTGCAATCCTGCCATCATTTCGGAGGCTTGTTCGGGGTTTTGGCCGTTTTCTAACCAACGCAGGTACGATTCCACCCAGCGACGCTCGGATTTGGAACGCTGCTGCCAACGCAAATCCAACGGCAGAATTTGCCTTGGAAGCGTCCAAGCTTCGGAGACTACGGGGTCTTCCAAATCCAATTGGGATGAAGCATCCAGGACTGCCTGCGGGCCTTTGCGGGTCCCATCCCCGTACGAAACCGTTAGGTCCCAAGGAACGGGCAGAATCACGAGTTCGGATTCTTCCACCGTGTAGGGTAAACCAAAAAGGAAATCCCCCTTTTGGCCCACTCCGTTGGGATCCGTTACGTTGTTATGGGGTTTTGGATTGGCCTGGCTCATTCCTCAAACATTAAAACGAAACAGCATGATATCCCCGTCTTGAACGATGTAGTTTTTGCCTTCCAAGCCCACCTTGCCGACCTCGCGGCAAGCCGACCAAGAACCATGCTTGATAAAGTCCTCGTAGTGAATCACTTCGGCCTTAATAAATCCCTTTTCAAAGTCGGTATGAATGGCACCGGCCGCCTGCGGGGCCAGCGTTCCCATGGGAATGGTCCAGGCCCGGACTTCCTTTTCGCCGGCCGTGAAATAGGTTTGCAATCGAAGGAGTTGGTAAGCCGCCAAGAGCAGACGTTCCACCCCGCTTTGGCCAATTCCCGCATCGCGCAGAAATTCTTGCCGGTCTTCAAAGGACTCCAGCTCAGCTATTTCGGATTCCAAGGCTGCGCAAATCACCAAAACCTCCGCGCCTTCGGCAGCTGCCATGGCACGAACCTTTTGGACCATGGTGTTGTCGGTGGCCAAGTCCTCGGCCGCCACATTGCAAACGTAGAGAACCGGCTTGGATGTCAACAGAAACATGTCATGGAGCAATTCGAACTCTTCGGGGGTGAGACCGTGCGACCGCACCGATTCTCCCCTTTCCAAACCGGCTTTGACCTTGATCAAAACATCCAAGAGCGCTTTGGCGTCTTTGTCCCCGGCCTTGGCCGCCCGTTCGGTCCGGGCTTGCCGTTTTTCGATGGAGTCCAAATCCTTGAGCTGCAACTCCGTATCAATGATTTCTTTGTCCGCTAGGGGATCGACCCTGCCGTGCACGTGTACAATGTTCGGGTCGTCAAAGCAACGCAAAACATGGAGGATGGCATGGGTTTCACGGATATTCGCCAGGAATTGGTTACCCAGGCCTTCCCCTTTGCTAGCGCCCTGCACCAAGCCGGCAATATCCACCATTTCGAGGGTATTGGGCACCAGGTTTTGGGGCTTGACCAATTCGGCCAAGCGGTTCAGACGTTGATCGGGAACCGTGATGGTCCCAACATTGGGCTCAATCGTACAAAAAGGGAAATTCGCTGCCTGGGCCCTGGCATTCGATAGACAATTAAAAAGGGTCGACTTGCCGACGTTGGGTAGTCCAACAATACCGCACTGAAGGGCCATGGAAAAATTATTTAGGAGTTAAAATGGGTCTAGCGAGTCCGGTATTTTTCGTCCGGATCGGGGTAAAACATGAACAAAGGAAAGGTGAAACGGCCGGCCCAAACCTGAACACCGGGGCGGTAAAAGGGCAGGACTTCGTACACCACCTCAAAATTCAAATGCCGCTTGGGTAAGGGAACGGCACCACCAAGGCCCAAACCAAAGGAACCCCGCTTGACAGCGTATGGACGGGTAATGATGCGGTTGTAGCCGACATAAGGATGCAGGTACAACATGCGGTACCCAAAGAATTTAAGTCCAAAATCAGCGCTGAACTGATCGTTCGCATCCTGGTAAACCAGGTATTGGAGACCCACATTGGCATGCCAAAGTCCTCCAATATGGGCATCGCCCTCCAGCCGAGGCCCTACACCGTTGCTAACGGGCAAACCCTCGTATTTGACCTGACCCGCCTGCAGTCCTATGGACAAAAAATCGGCCTTGCGCATTTGGGCATGCCCCACATCCGTCACCCCCCCTGTCAGGAGGAAGATCCCTAGAAAAAACCAAACAGGCCAAAAGGAAGTGGTTTTAGAAAACACGGAACAAAAGTACATTCCGTGCAGGCAGGGCCGAAGGATTACCCGAAATTTGCAACCCATGATTTATCGTACCCTCCTAGGTTATTTCAAACCCTACGGCCCTGCCGTTCTGCTCACCTTCGGCCTGGCCGCTGTGAACCAGATTTTCTCCTTGCTGGACCCCTACATCCTCCAAAAAATCATCGACCGGATCGCGGTTGCTGCCAAGGAGGGACGGCTTCAATCGTGGACCAACCAAGATTTTTTTGAGGCGGCCGGGATGTTGGTCTTGGCGGCCCTGGGGGTGGCCATGGTCAGTCGTATTGCCAAAAACCTGCAGGATTACATGGTCAACCGGATCACCCAACAGGTCGGGGCCCGCATGTACAGCGATGGCCTACGCCATGCCCTCAGCCTACCCTACGAAGATTTTGAAGATGCCCGCTCGGGACAAACCCTGGGCATCCTCCAAAAAGTGCGCGCCGATGTCGAAAAACTGGTGTCTGCCGTCATCAATGTCCTCTTCACCTCTCTGGTCGGGATTGTCTTTGTGATGGTGTACGCGTTGAACGTGTACTGGGTCATTGCCCCTGTTTACTTTTTGTCCATCCCTCTTTTGGGGGTTTTGAGTTCCTTTTTGAGTCGCAAAATCAAAGCGGTCCAAACCGGTATCGTTAGCCAGACCACGGAACTGGCCGGGGCCACCACCGAATCTCTTCGTAACATCGAACTTATCAAAAGCCTGGGGCTTATTAACCAAGAAGACAGCCGCTTAAGGCGGGTGACCCAACGTATTTTGGATTTGGAACTTACCAAAATCAAATACATGCGAAGCCTGAGTTTCGTCCAGGGCACCTTTGTGAATTTGATGCGAAATCTCATCGTCCTGATGATGCTCTACCTGATTTTCAAAGACAAAATTTCCTTGGGGCAATTCTTTTCGCTGTTCATGTACAGCTTCTATATTTTCAATCCCCTCCAGGAATGGGGCAATGTCTTGCAGGTTTTCCGTGAAACCGAGATTTCATTGCGACGATTTGAAGAACTCATGGCCAGCTCTCCGGAGCCGCAACCCGTGAACGCTCAACCATTGGGGCCCATTGAATCCGTTCAATTCCAAGAGGTGACCTACCGACACCGTTCGGCCTCCCAACCAGCCGTCGAAAGTCTAAGCCTGGACCTGGAACAGGGCAAAACCTATGCCTTTGTGGGGCCCAGTGGCAGCGGCAAGACGACCCTGATCAAACTCCTGTTGGGCCTGTACCAACCCCGCAGCGGTCGTATCCTCATCAACGGGATAGCCTCTACCGAAATCAACCCCAACGACCTTCGCTTATCCACCGGGCTGGTGGCCCAGGATACCCAATTGTTTGCGGGAACCATAGGTGACAACCTTCGATTTGTGGCACCGGAAGCGGATGACGCGGCCTGCCTGCAGGCCATGGAGCAGGCATCCTGCACGGGCTTGCTCCAAAGGGCACCGCTGGGCCTCGACACCCCCATTGGCGAAGGCGGCGTCAAATTATCAGGGGGCGAGAAACAAAGGCTGTCCATCGCCCGGGCCTTGTTGCGTCGCCCCTCCCTCCTGGTCTTTGACGAGGCCACCTCGTCCCTGGATTCCATCACCGAAGAAGGCATCACCCGAACCCTGCAGGATCTCTCCGCCAAACGCCATCACACGGTTATTTTGGTTGCCCACCGCTTGAGTACCGTCATGCATGCCGATCGGATTCATGTCATGGAAAAGGGGCATTTGGTGGAATCCGGCACCCACGATGAACTGGTCAACGCCGGCGGTCTATACTACGCCATGTGGCGCCAGCAAATCGGCGAACGTCGCGAAAGCCTTCTCAACGCCTAATCCTTGCTATCCCTTCAACTAAGTATCCTACCTTACATTTGAACGCTTTAGAAAATATTTTTGAACCTATGAACAAAATCCATGTAGCAAACCCCGTTGTTGAATTGGACGGGGATGAAATGACCCGGGTTATCTGGGCCGAAATCAAGAACAAACTCATCCTCCCTTACCTCGAACTGACTATCGAATACTACGATTTGGGCATGGAATCCCGCGATGCCACCGATGACCAAATCACCGTGGATGCCGCCAAAGCCATTCTCAAACACCGCGTGGGCATCAAATGCGCCACAATCACCCCGGACGAAGCCCGGGTCCAGGAATTTGGGCTCAAAAAAATGTGGAAATCCCCCAACGGCACCATTCGCAACCTTTTGGACGGAACCGTTTTCAGGGAACCCATTGTTATCAAAAACATCCCCCGCTTGGTTCCCAATTGGACCGCGCCCATCTGCATTGGCCGTCATGCCTTTGGGGATCAGTACCGGGCCACCGATGTGGTCATCAAAGGTCAAGGGAAACTGACCATGCGCTTTGAAGGCAGCGACGGCACGGTGCAGGAATGGGAGGTTTATCAATACCAAGGCGATGGCGTGGCACTGGCCATGTACAATACCGACGAGTCCATCCGGGGCTTTGCCAGGGCTTGTTTTAACCAGGCCCTGCTCAAGGGTTGGCCCCTCTACCTCTCCACCAAGAACACCATTCTCAAACAATACGACGGTCGTTTCAAGGACATCTTCGAAGAAATATACCAAGCGGATTTCAAAGCGCAAATGGATGCCCAGGGGATCGTTTACGAACATCGCCTCATCGACGATATGGTGGCCTCAGCCCTTAAGTGGCACGGTGAATTTGTATGGGCCTGCAAGAACTACGACGGGGATGTTCAATCCGATACCGTGGCCCAGGGTTTTGGATCGCTGGGATTGATGACCTCCACCTTGATCACACCGGACGGTCTTACCATGGAAGCCGAAGCTGCCCACGGAACGGTCACCCGACATTACCGGGAACACCAGCAGGGTCGACCCACCTCCACCAACCCCATCGCCTCCATTTTTGCTTGGACCAGAGGTTTAGAATTCAGGGCCAAAATTGATGACAATCAGGAACTTGCTGTTTTTTGTCAACAATTAGAATCGGTTTGCATCGAAGCCGTTGAAGCCGGTGAAATGACCAAGGACCTGGCAGTCTGCATCCACGGCAACAAGGTCCGGCACGGTGAACATTACCTCTACACCGAGGAGTTTCTAAACAAATTGGATCAGCGACTGCAAGCCAAGCGCGTTGCACACTAAGACCTGAGCTCTATTCCAGAGGATTGTCCTCTTAGATATCCTGCGATGCAACCGGCAGGCTTTCGACCCCCTGCTTTGTCGGAACCGGACTCAGTCGGCGGAACAAGGCGGTGTAGAGCACATCGCCGGTCAAGGCCATGGGCAAGAAAGGCAATCCGGCCACCAAAGCCGTAACCCATCCCCCAAGATTGGTTGGATACATTCCACCCCATAGCCAAACCGTGGTGTTGGAAACAACGAAGAAGAGCAACGAAGCCAAAGGAACGCGAACCAGGGTTCCTGACAATCCAGGGCGGCTAGCCAGGGGACCCATCAGAAATAGCAACCCGTAAGTCAAGTACAAAACCCAAACACCGGGTTGGGCCAAATAGGTCAAATTCTGGGCCGCATCCATGTTATAGAGCAGGCTGTTCACCGCCCAGTCTCCCCCCAAACATGCCAAAAACAAAACCAGGCCCAAGGTGAACTTTGACGAAACCGAAGACCAACGATGCAAGTTCCAGGCCAAGGCCAGGGTCGGTGCAAAGTTGACCGGATGCGGCAAAATTCTAAAAAGAACGACCACCAATACGAGGGCTGCAGCAGGCCACTTGGCGAACAAGGTATTCCAACGAGTTAAGAATGGTTGCATAAAATATGGGTTCAAGCGAAATGCTATGGGTTCAAGCGAAAAGCAAGTGGTGCAAATTTACCCTTCTTTGGGCTTATTCCGAACGATGGGCAGCGGCCCGCATGCTCTGAGCCAAGGCAGGTCCCAGATAGGCCTCGATCCGTTGATGTACGCCATAAATCAAAGGCGTCATGACCAAAGCAGCGGACCATTTGAAAGCGTAATTCAACAAGGCCACGGACATGACCCGATCCAGGGGCCAATCGGCTCCCCAATAGAACGCAATGTAAAGAACCAAGAACGAATCGATGGCCTGGGATACCATGGTGGACCCGGTGGCTCGCAGCCATAGGCGGCCCTCCCCGGTGGCTTTTTTGATGCGTTGAAAAACCCACACATCCACCAACTGTCCCACCAAAAAGGCGGTGACCGATCCCAAAATAATCCAAAGTCCCTGACCAAAAACGGCGCTGTAGGCCACTTGAAAATCCGCCACACCCCGCGACATGGCCGAAGTCCGCCAAAAATCAGCAGGAGGAAGCAGCAAACTCCCGTAAATCATCACAAAAGAATAACTAATGCAAAGTGCTGCAAATGAACTAAAGAGAACAACGATTCGGCGCCCATAATACTCATTGATGAGGTCCGTCATCACAAAGACAACCGGCCACAACAAAACCCCCGCCGTCAGGTTAAAGTCCCCCAAGACCCCGTCCTTCTTCCAACCCAACAAATCATTCAGCGAAAAAATCTTGACCCCGATGAACTCGGCCAACAAGGCATGGGTCAAAAAAACAAATCCCAAGACCAAAAACAGAATGATTTTGGGCAAGGGCCAGGACTTGACGGAGGGCGTAGTCATCGTAAAAAAAGCTGGAACACCTGCACCCTATCCGGTCAAGGCTCCGCGTTCTTTGTGCAAAATAACACCTCTTGCAATGGAAAGTTTTGTCGTTTACAACCCCGTTCGACTCAAATTCGGTGAAGGCGTAACCGATAGCTTGGCGGCTGACCTAATCGATCAAGGCATCTCCAAAGTCTTGGTGCTGGTTGGCAAAGGCTCGGTTCGGCGGAGTGGTTTGCTGGACCGCCTTTTGGAACAATTGCAAGGCATGGGTCTTGAGACCGAAGTTTTTGAGGGAATACGATCCAACCCCGTTTACGAAGATGCCGATCGCGCCGTTGCCCAGGCCAAGAGCATGGGAGCCCAGGCCCTGCTGGCCGTGGGAGGCGGTTCGGTGATCGATACCGCCAAGGCCGTAGCCGCTGGCTATTATACCGAGCATTCGGTTTGGGATTTTTATGCCGGAGGAGCCCCAAAGCCCACCCGTGCCTTGCCCCTCTTTGTGGTCCTCACCCTGGCCGCAACGGGTACCGAAATGAACCGAGCCACCGTGCTACAGAACAACGCCACCGGCCAGAAACGAGGCTGGGGCAACGAACTCTTGTTCCCGAAAATTTCCTATTTGGACCCTTTGTTAACCCAAACCGTACCGCGTGACTATACCGCCTACGGGGTGGCAGACCTGATGGCCCATGCGTTGGAACAGTATTTTTCGCCGGACGAGTCCCCTCTATCCGATGCTTTCGCCCTGCAAGTCCTTCGCCAAGCCATGATTTACGGCGCTAGGGCGGTTTACAACGGACAGGATACCGAAGCCCGAAGCCAGGTTTTGTGGCTATCCACCGTCGCCCTCAACGGGACCCTGATTGCTGGCAAAAAGCGGGGTGACTTTGGAGTCCACGCGGTAGAACATGTTCTGAGTGCTCGGTACGATGTAGCGCACGGTGCCGGGTTATCGGTGGTTTATCCAGCTTGGATCAAGCATTTTGCCCCCCGAATTCGGGCCAAGCTCGAAGCCCTGGAGGATGCCTGCAGTGGGTGGCGAGCCACCCACCCCGATCCTCAAATCCGTACAGCCCCGGCGGTGGTCGGCAACCCTGACCTGCCTTTTGTAGGCATGTTGGAGGACTTTTTTGAACAAATCGGTACCCCGACCCGCCTCAGCCAAATGGGCATCCCTGCAGAGGAAGGCGCCCCGTTGGTGGCCGATCTCCACCGACACAACGCCACCGGCAATTATTTTGAAATGAAAGAACCCGATTGGCAACGCTTGGTTCAGTTGATGTTCTAAGAGGTCAACCGCTCCAGAATCCTTAGCGATACCTCGAAAACAGGTCCGAAGCGGCCCACTGGGCCTGGTGTAACATTTCATGGTGGATCCCTGTAGAGACGCCCCTTTGGGTTAAAGCCCGTATCCACCATTCGGTCGGTACATTGCCAACCAATTCATCCTCGGCAAATGGACAACCACCGTACCCCAGCAAAGCACCCTCCAGGCGACGGCACCCGCTGTCCAAAGCTGCCAAAATTTTGGATTCGACTTTGGAGGGATGGGCGTGGAGATGGAGGCTGAGTTGGAGATCCGGGAAAGCTTGTAAAACACGGGCATGCAGGGATTCAATCTCGGCCGGCAAGGCCAGGCCCACGGTATCACTCAGCGAAAAATTACGAATGCCTACGTTGACCAAACGTTGAATCCAATCCAAAACAAGCTCCTCGGAATAGGCGTCCCCGTAAGGATTGCCAAAACCCATGGACAGGTAAACCCACAATTCACGTCCAGACCTGTTCACCGCCTCGGCCCAAGGCTGGATCATGCCATAGGCCTCTTCACAGGTCCTACGGGTATTGCGCTTTTGGAAGGTCTCGCACACCGAAAAAGGATAACCGACCACCGATACCGCCTCGTGGTCCAAGGCCTGTTGAAGCCCCGTATCGTTGGCTACCACCACCGATATACGGGTTTTGGAGGCGCTTCGATCCAAGGCACTTAGGACCTCCGCGCTGTCTTTCATCTGAGGAACGGCGGTAGGTGACACCATGGACCCCGCATCCAGGACATCAAAACCCACCCCCATCAAAAGTTGCAAATAGCTGATTTTGAACTCTGTAGGCACCCAATGCCGAAGTCCCTGCATGGCGTCACGGGGGCATTCGACCAGGGCGTATTGATTTTGATTCATTCCTTTCTAGTTGAACCGTGGCTTAAGAAATTTGAGCCCTGCCGGTCCTTATTTTGCAGTCCCTAAAGTACAAACAGGCCAGGATGAACGAATTGGAACCTGAAATTCAGCAACCCGAAAACTCGGGCGAATTGACGACGCCGGAAATCCCGCAAGAGACCACCTTGCCCACACCCCCGCAAGAGACCACCTTGCCCACCCCACCCCAAGAAACCATCGAGGCCTTGGGCGACGAGGAGGACGAACTTCTTTTGCCCCGCGAGGAAGAAGCCTTGCCGGAATACCACGCCATGGACCTCGAAGGTCTACTAACCCATTTGGGTGATTCCGTCAAAAAAGCCCATCTCGAAGGCGAGCATCCCAAGATTCGCTTGATCAAAGCCCAAATCGACCATTGGTTCCAAAAGCTCAAGGCCCAACAAGAACTCGAAAACCTGGAAGGCGAACAAGAGGCCACCCCCGTGGCCCATTCGCCATTGTTCCTTTTGTACCAGGATTTGTGGCAGCGTTACCAAACCCGGCGTCAACAAGAAAAACAAGAGAAAGAGGCCATCATGCAGGCCAACTTGCTTCTCAAAAAAGCGATGTTGGATGAATTGCAACAAATTGTAGAACAAGAAGAGCAAGGCAAAGCGGGCCTGAACGACCAACTCAAGGACCTCCAAAATCGTTGGAAGGAATGTGGACCGGTGCCAGCCGATCAACGACAGGAATTGTGGAATCGCTATCATTGGCTTCACGATCAATTTTATAACAATTTGAGAATCAATCGTGAGCTCAAGGAACTGGACCTGTCCAGGAATTTTGAGATCAAGACCAACCTCTGCGAACAAGCCGAAAAGTTGTTGCTGGAAACCGATGTACTTCAAGCCGGCGTCAAGCTCTCCATTTTGCACGAACAATGGAAATCCGTTGGACCAGTGCCCCGTCACCAATCCGAGGATTTGTGGAACCGCTTCAAAAATGTTTCGGATCGGGTCTTTCAAAGTCGCCGTGGAAAGTTTGAAGAATTGGACCAAATCCGGTCCCAAAACCTGGAAGCCAAAACCAAACTCTGCGAGAATCTCGAAATCCTGGTTCAAACCCTGGGCGATTCCAAGCCCAATTGGAACGCTTTGACCCAGACCATCGAACTCCTTCAACAAGACTGGCGGAGTACAGGACCCGTTGCCAAGGACAAGCAGGAAGCTGTTTGGAAACGATTCAAAGCGGGGTTGGATGCCTTTTATTCGGCTCGTCTCCTGCACTTCAAATCGGTCAAAGCCGAAATGCAGGTCCTTGTCCAGCAACGAGAAATCTGGTGTAAAGAAGCCGAATCCTGGCAGAGTTCCGAGGATTGGAAAGGCGGAACACAGGCCCTGGTAAATCTCCAAAAAGCATGGAAGGAGGCCCCTGCCCTTCCTCGAAAACTATCAGACAAGTATTGGAATCGTTTTCGTCAGGCCTGCGATGCCTTCTTTACGCGCAAAAACGAATTCTTTGCCGAAGAAAAATCCAAGCAAAGCGAGAATCTTCAACGGAAGGAGGCCTTGGTAGCCGAACTCACGGCCTACCAAAGCACCGGAAACCCCTCGGAGGACCTGGCCTACCTCATGCAAATTCAGAAAACCTGGGGAGAAATCGGTTTTGTGCCGATGAATCGAAAAGAAGCCCTGCAGCATCAATTTCGTTCACTGACCAACGCTTGGTTTGATCGTCTCAAGGTGGACCGGGATGCTCAGAGGGATGCTCAATACCAGAATCGCTTGGAAAAGATGAGTCAAAACCCCGGGGGCGATAAGGAAATCAGCCGCGAGCAGACCCAAATCCAGTACAAAGTCAACGACCTGCGCAAGGAAATTGATTTGCTCGAAAACAACCTCGGGTTTTTTGGACGATCCAAGAATGCCGACCTCATGAAGAACGAAGTCGAAAAGAAGATTCAAGGCCTCAAGGCCCAGCTCCTTCAGGCCGAAGCGAGGCTTCGACTCCTACGCCAGTCCCGAACCGAAACCAACCCGAACCGAAAATAAAGGGACCCTTGCGGGTCCTCGTCAAGAGTCGTATTTGCCCAACAACCGCAACAAGACCTCAAAGTCACGGGAATAGGGCGCCTCAATAACTGGAATTTGAAGCCCTGGACTGTCGATACCGACCGCATGGGCATGCAGGGCTAGGCGGCGCATCATGGGAATTTCCAACTCCTGGTTTTTGGACATTCGGTATTTGCGGCCCTTGATCTCCGAAAGCAAAGGAAATTCCCCCCCGTAAACCTGGTCGGCGACGATGAGACAGTTTTGGGAGGCAAGATGAACCCGAATTTGGTGGGTTCGACCGGTAACCGGCCTGCATTCAAGCAAAGTAAAATGACGGAAATAAGCCAGGCTGTTCACATAGGTTAACGCCGACTTCCCGGTGCGAAAATCAACCCGGACGCTGCCATCCCGACCCTGGCCCAAAGGAAGGTCAATGGCTTGGTTATCAAAACGATGAATACCGCCCACCAGAGCATGATACACCTTGTTGACTTGGCGCTTCTCAAAGGCGATGGCCACCGAACGGTATGCATCATCGGAGCCTGCAAAAAGCATGACCCCGGAGGTCTCTTTGTCCAAACGATGGCAAGGAGTCAAGGCAGGATTCCAGGCCCGCGCCATGCGCAACAAACTCGATTGGCCGGGGGTTCTTTCGTCCAGGGTGGCAATCAAGGGCGGTTTGTTCACCGCCAACAGATCCCCTTCCTGCCACAAAACCAGGTCCTCAAAGGACGGTCTTTTCATGGCGCAAAGCTAAACCTCCCGACCTAGGTCTGGGCCTTGTTCAACGTAAACCCAAAGGTGGACCCCATTCCCGCAGAAGACCTCACATGAATGGTCTGCCCGTGCACCTCAAGCATATGTTTGACGATGGCCAAACCCAAGCCGGTTCCCCCTTCGGAACGGGAGCGGCCTTTGTCCACCCGATAGAAACGCTCAAAAAGTCGTGGCAAATGTTCGGGCTCGATCCCCATTCCGTTGTCCGAAACCTCAATCAAAAATTGTTGGCCCATATCAAAAACCCCCACTTGGGTAAGGCCCTGATCGTTGCCGTAATGAATCGAATTGGAAAGCAAATTGACGAGGACTTGTCGGATTTTTTTGCGGTCGGCGTGGACCCCAAACGGTGGCTCGCAACCCGCTTTGATTTCGATTTGGATTCCACGTCCCCTCGCTTTGTGGTCAACCGAATCAAAAACATCCTGCAACAATTCATGCAGATCAAAATTTTCCCATTCCATGCGGACCGAACCCGACTCCAATTCACTGATCGTTAACAAGTCTTTGACCAAGGCCTCCATTCGGTCCGCCGAGCGAGCCGCCTTTTGGAGGAAACTGAGGTTGGTGGCCGGATCATCCTTGGCCCCGTCCAACAGCGTATGTATATAGCCTTGAATATTAAAAATCGGGGTCTTGAGCTCGTGCGATACATTCCCCAGAAATTCCTTGCGGTATCGCTCTAGTTTTTCCTGCTCCTCTCGTTTTAGATTTTGTTCCTTGCTCCAACGCGAGACGGCCTCGTCCACTCGACCCAAGGGATCCGAAAGAAAACCCGAAGGGGATTCGTTCATCAAATTCGATTTGGTCAGCTTGATGGTCTGAAGGATCTGACGAACCTGATCCAACAAGAAAAACTTCAACAGGTAAATGGATGCCGCCAAAGCGACCCCACCCCCCACGGCACTTAGAATCAAAACCTCCAACCAACCCAAACCCAACCACAGGGCCACCCATGCAACAAATGCCGAAACGGCGGCGGATACGATACCCGCCACCTGAACTGGAGTTAGGTTCTTCAAAGAAGCTCGAATTTATAGCCTACGCCCTTGATGGTGCTAATGTAGGCATCGCCGAGCTTTTCGCGAAGTTTGCGAATATGGACGTCGATGGTACGGTTGATGACCACCACGTCGGATCCCCAGATTTGTTCCAAAATTTGATCCCTGGTAAAGACTTTGCCCGGCTTTGATGCCAAGAGAAAGAGCAATTCAAATTCTTTGCGGGCCAATGGAATGGTTTGCCCGGCCTGGGTAACCCGGTAGGCTTCTCGATCGATCACCAAATCCCCCAACTGAAGCCGATGATGCACTTCGTTCGTGGAGTCGGACTGAGAGCGACGCAGAATGGCTTCGATACGGCTGAGCAAAGCCCGGGGCTTGATAGGCTTGGTCAAAAAATCATCGGCCCCGGCTTGAAACGAAAGCACTTCCACAAACTCCTCTTCGCGCGCCGTAAGAAAGAGCACAAAACAGGATTTCAACGATGGAATCATGCGAAGCTGCTTGCAGGTTTCCATGCCATCCATCTTGGGCATCATCACATCCAACAAGACCAAATCAGGGATGAATTCCCTAGCGATCTTGAGGGCGTCCTGGCCGTTTTCGGCCGTCTTCACCGAGTAACCCTCTTTGATAAGATTGTAGGAAACGATTTCCAAAATATCGGGTTCATCGTCCACCACCAGGATTTTTGTTGGTTTAGAGGAACCGGATAGGGGCATACAAAATGGGGTTAATAACGCCACGAAGTAATGGAACAAGGCACGGGGACCTTGTTAAGCCAAGGTTAATTTAAGGCCTCTTGGAGCAGCGCCGAAGCCCTGGCCGGTTGAGCCCTCCCCCCGGTCCTTTTCATGATTTCACCCATAAACAAGGCCAAAAGACCCTTTTTGCCGTCCCGGTATTCTTGAACCTTGGCGGGCATGGAAGCCAAGACTTCTTGGACCAGCGCAGGTAAGTCATCCTCAACGGTTCCGCCCTCCAAACCCAGGTCTTTCAGGAGTTCCTGCAGGTTTCGATTCGGTTGTTCCAACCATGCGGGCCATACCTGCTGCACCGCCTGGTGATGGCTTAGTTTTCCCTCCTGAACCGCATTAATCAATTGAGCGAGGGAGAGCGCTGATATGGGCAAATCTGAAATGGGCAAGGCACGGGCATTCAGCCAGGTTTTGACCGGACCCATGGTCCAATTGGCCGCTTGTTTGGTGTGATTCGTCCCCGAAATCAAGGTTAGAAACCAAAGGGCCAGTTCTTTTTGGTCGCACAAGACCCCTGCATCGTAGGCACTAAGCCCCAGCTCTTGGGTGAATTGAGCCATCAAGGCTGCCGGCAAGGGGGGCATTTTGGATTGAATCCCTTCGATCACCGATGGGGTCACCAGGATGGGTGGCAAATCCGGTTCAGGAAAATACCGATAATCGTTGGCAGCTTCTTTGGAACGAAGCGCAAAGGTGTTTTGGGCCTGGGGATCAAAAGAACGGGTCTCGGAAACGATGCGTTCCCCTCTTTCGACGGCTTCGCATTGACGCTGGTATTCGTATTCGATGGCCTTCTGAACGTGGCGCATTGAGTTCATGTTCTTGACTTCCACCTTGGCTCCAAACTCGGTCGAACCCACGGGCCGCACCGAAATGTTGGCATCGCACCGGAGAGAACCTTCTTCCATGTTGCCGTCGCAGATTTCTAGGTAGCGAACCAATCGACGAATTTCTTGTAAATACAGGTAGGCCTCGCGAGCTGTGCGCAGATCGGGCTCCGAAACGATTTCGAGCAGGGGAACGCCGCAGCGATTCAAATCCACCAGGGTATCCAGCGGATCCTGATCGTGGATGCTCTTGCCCGCGTCTTCCTCCATGTGAATCCGGGTGATGCCCACCCTTCGGTTCTTCCCTTCCTCGCATTCAAGGTCCAGGTATCCGCCGTAAGCCAAAGGGGTCAGATGCTGGGTGATCTGGTAGCCTTTGGGCAAGTCCGCGTAGAAATAATTCTTGCGTGCAAATTCGTTGTATTCCCGAATTTTGCAATTCATCGCCAACCCAAGCAGGATTCCGTACTCCAAAACCTGACCATTAAATCGTGGCAAAGTCCCGGGATGGCCCATCGAAATGGGCGACAAAAGGGTGTTAGGCAGAGCCCCAAAGTCGGTGCTATCGCTGCAAAATGCCTTGGATTTGGTCCTTAGCTGCGCGTGCACCTCCAATCCCACCACCAATTCGTACTTGGTTATAACATCATTCATCATCTTGGATTAATGGCTAATTCAACGAATGCAAGGCCCGATCCAAAGCCAATCGAAGGGATTCGACCGTTGGCGGAACGGAGGAAGGTGACAAGGTCGCACTCCCCATAGCCAAATGGGGCTGACCTCCTCCTTGCCCCCCCATCGAGGCTAACAAGACGCGAAGAATTTGACCGGCGTTGTTTGTTTTGGAAGCATCTTCGCCCAAGGCAAGGCAGACATAGAAACGATCTTCAACCAAGGCCCCCAATAGCACCACCGCCTGTGGGTCGTGGGCTCGGAGTTTGGTTGCCATCGATTTGAGGGAATCGGACTTGCGGACATCGCAGACCTGGACCAAAACCGGAAAACCACCGCCCTGCGATTCGAAGGCCTTCAAGGCCTCTTGGACCAAGGAATCGGCCTTTTTTTGGTCCAATTCGTCCATTTTTTTGCGCAATTGCCCCAATTCCTCGAGGCTTTTGCCTGCCTGGGCCAAAAGGTCCACCGGATTCTTGAAAAGGCCTTTGATTTGTTCCAGCAATTGCAGACGTTCCTCGACCCATGCCTCGGCGTAGGTTCCGCAGACGGCTTCGATACGTCGGATTCCTGAGGCCACCGCACTTTCGGAAACCACCCGAAAGAAACCAATGCGGCCGGTATGTTCCACATGGGTTCCACCGCACAATTCCATTGAATAGGTCCCACCAAACGATACAACCCGCACCGAGTCCCCGTATTTTTCACCGAAGAGGGCGGTGGCCCCCTTTTCCATGGCCTCGCTGATCGGCACATTACGCGATTCTACCAACGGCATAGCTTTGCGTACAGCGTCGTTAACCTCCTCAACGATCGCCTGCATCTGTTGTTCTGTAACACGGCCCGTATGAGCAAAGTCAAAGCGCAATTGGTGAGGCGAAACCAGGGAGCCTTTTTGCTGAACATGTTGACCGAGGTGATGGCGCAGGGCGGTATGCAATAAATGCGTCGCACTGTGATGAGCGCTGGTGTTTTGCCGACGCTGGGCATCCACAACAGCCCTGAACGATTGTTCGGGATGGGATGGCAATTGGTTCACCTGGTGGATCCAAACATGGTTCTCTTTGAAGACATCCAGGACTTCCAAGACCTCGCCGTCCTCACCAATCAAACGCCCCGTATCCCCTATTTGCCCACCGGATTCGGCATAAAAAGGCGTAACCTCCAAAACCACCTGGGCTTGTTCGGCCTCGCCGCTGCGAACCAACCGCTGCCGAAGCAAGCGGCTCGAACACTCAAGTAGATCGTAGCCAACAAATTGCGATTCGAGTGCCGTGTCTCCTTCCGTCCATTCCATCCATTCCCAATCACCGGCTACAAGACGAGTGGCCGAACGGGAACGTTCCCGCTGAACCTGCATGGCTTTCTCAAATCCGGCTTGGTCCATCCCAAATCCTTTTTCGGTCAGTACCAAAGCAATCAAATCAGGTGGGAACCCGTACGTATCAAACAACTCGAACGCAGTCTCCCCGTCCATTTGGATCCCCTGAGGGACCACATTTTGCGAAGAATGGGCAGACATCCAAAGGTCCATGCGCTGCAGTCCTTTGGCCAAGGTGCGCAAAAAATTCGTTTCCTCGGCCTGCAAGGTCTGCGTAATGAGTGCTTTTTCGCGGATCAATTGGGGCAATACGTCTCCCAAACTAGCAACCACCGTGTCCACCAATCGGTGCAAGGTTGGTTCTTCAAAACCCAGGTAGGTATAGCCGTACCGAATGGCCCGGCGCAGAATGCGGCGACAGACATAACCTGCTTTGGCATTGGAGGGCAATTGCCCATCGGCGATCACCAAGCATACCGCCCGCATGTGGTCAGCCACCACCCGCATCGCGATATCCACCGCCTCGTTGCCAGCCCCGTAACGGTGACCTGAGCAAGCTTCGATTTGGCGAATTAGGGGAATGAAAACATCGGTATCGTAATTGCTGGAGGCACCGGCAACGGCCCTACAGAGGCGCTCAAACCCCATGCCCGTATCCACGTGACGAGCGGGCAATGCCTGCAATCGACCATCGGCCATGCGCTGAAATTCCATAAAGACCAGGTTCCAGAGCTCAATCACTTGGGGGTGGTCTCTATTAACCAATTCCCTTGCGTCCAGCACTTTGCGTTCTTCCTCACTCCGCAAATCCATGTGGATTTCGGAACAAGGGCCGCAAGGACCGGTATCCCCCATTTCCCAAAAATTGTCTTTTTTGTTACCAGGCAAAATGCGATCCTCCGCAATCCATTGTTTCCAAAAATTCTTGGCCTGATGATCCGCTTCCAATCCCTCGGTGGCATCACCCTCAAAATAAGTGACATACAACCTGTCCTTGGACAAACCATAGGGGCCGGTCAACAATTCCCATGCCCAAGCAATGGCTTCCTCTTTGAAGTAATCCCCAAAGGACCAATTGCCAAGCATCTCAAACAGCGTGTGATGATAGGTATCCTTGCCTACATCTTCCAGGTCGTTGTGTTTGCCCGATACCCGTAGGCAGGGTTGGGTATCCGCCACCCGTCGAAAATCCGGGGTTCTATTCCCCAAAAACAAATCCTTGAATGGATTCATCCCCGCATTGGTAAACAAAAGCGTCGGATCGCCCTGAACGATCAAGGAAGATGGTTGGGCAATATGATGCCCTTTGGATGCAAAAAAATCCAAAAAAACTTGTCTGACTTCTCCGGCCTTCATACGCATTTCTCTGTTCGTGTTAAGGCCCGAAATTACTTAATTTTGAGCAAATGGCTCGTCTGCGTTACGAATTCAATCCTGTCAAGCTTGTCTTTGAACAAGTTCGTCAACCTTGGCACAAGCGCTTGCTTGTGCTCTTGGGTTACTTTTCGGCGGCCGTGGTCTCATCGGTAATGGTTATTTCCCTGGCATATACCTTTTTGGACTCCCCCAAAGAGAAGCAACTCAAGGAAGAATTGGCCGAAATGGAATGGCGTTACCAGGCCTTGGACCGCCGTCTGGACCTCATGCGCTCGGTCGTCACCGAACTGGAACAGCGAGACCGCAATATTTACAGGGTCATTTTTGAGGCGGAGCCTCTCCGCGAGGCAGCGGCCCCCAACAAAGCCGATATCAATGCCTATTCCTACCTGGCGACCTATCAATACGGGGCTCTCATGGCCACAACGGCCCTCAAAACGGAGGGGCTAACCCGGACCCTCTTGGATCAAGCCACCTCGTACAAGGAATTGGGAACCCTGATTCGCCAAAAAAATCGCCTTTTGGAGGCGATGCCTGCCATACAGCCCATGGCGATGAGCGGCCGAAGGCGCGGGGAGCCCGTTTCGGGCTACGGTTACCGCATGGATCCCATCTACAAAACCGTGAAATTCCACGAAGGCCTGGATTTCACGGCCCCCATGCACAGCCCCGTTTATGCAACCGGCAACGGAACCGTCAAGGAATTGGTACGCATGGACCGCGGGTACGGAAATTACCTTCTGCTGGACCATGGGTATGGTTACCAAACCCTGTACGCCCACCTCTCACGCTTTGAGGTACGTCCCGGCCAAAAAGTCAAGCGTGGGCAAGTGATCGCCCGCCTCGGCAATACCGGAAAAAGCACGGGACCCCACCTCCATTACGAAGTCCACAAAAACGGACGCAAAGTGGACCCCGTTTACTTTATATTTAATGACTTAAACCCCGCGCAGCACCAGGAGCTACTTGCCAAGGCCTCGAGTGCCAACCAATCGTTGGACTAATGGACCAGGAAAAAACCACCCCCCTCAAGCTTTATTACAATATCCGGGAAGTAGCCGACTCGCTTGGCCTCAACCCCTCCTTGTTGCGCTATTGGGAAACCGAATTCCCGATGCTTCAACCCAAAAAGAACCGCAAAGGGAACCGGATGTACACCGAAAAAGACCTTGAACTTTTGCGTCAGATTCAATACCTACTCAAAGAAAGGCGCTTTACGATCAAAGGGGCCCTGGCCCATCTCAACGAAAAAGGTCACAAAGTTCCTGAAACCCTCAGCATCAAAGAACGACTCCTGAGCCTGCGGGCGGGATTGGTCGAACTCAAAAAGACCCTGGATCAGGAAACTCCCTAAGAAAAGACTCCACTTTTTCGACCATCAGGCGAGAACCCAAAACAACCGGCGTTCGCTGATGCAAGTCCGTTGATTCCAATTCCAAGATGCGATTTTTGCCATCGCTCGCCTTCCCACCGGCCTGTTCCACGATAAAGGCCATGGGATTGCATTCGTAACCCAAACGTAGCTTTCCTTTGGGCGCCTTCCCGGTTGCTGGGTAAATAAAGACCCCGCCTTTGAGCAGGTTGCGATGAAAGTCAGCAACCATGGAACCAATGTAGCGGGAATTGTAGGGACGCGATGTGGTTTCGTCGTAGGCCTGGCAATACTTGATGTATTGTTTAATCCCCTGAGGAAAGTGAATGTAATTCCCTTCGTTGACCGAGTAAATAAAACCTTGTTCGGGAATCCGCATATCAGGGTGGGACAGACAAAATTCACCGATGGAGGGATCCAGGGTAAATCCATTCACACCGTGACCGGTGGTATAGACCAACATGGTGGACGAACCATAGACGACGTAACCCGCGGCCACCTGATGCATTCCTTTTTGGAGGCAGTCACTCAGAAGACCGGGACCCTCCTGAGAAACCCGACGATAAATCGAAAAAATAGTTCCCACCGAAACATTCACATCAATATTCGAGGACCCATCCAAGGGGTCCATCAAAACGGCGTATTTGGCATCGGCCGAAACAGCACCCTCAATGGTGGTGATTTCATCGTCCTCTTCGGACGCAAAAACGCAGCATTCACCCCCAGCTTTGAGGGCTGCCTTAAATTGCTCATTGGCGAAGAGATCCAATTTTTTGACCGTCTCGCCTTGGATATTGGTTTCGCCGGTATCGCCCAGGATATTTACCAGACCCGCTTTGTTCACTTCTCGGTTCACGATTTTGGAGGCAATCCCGATATCCCGTAACAATCGAGACAACTGACCTTTGGAATAAGGAAATTCGGCCTGACGCTCGATGATAAATTGACCAAGGGTGGTGATACGCTGGGCATTCATAACAAAAGGGGGGATTGAAACAATGCCTAAATTAATACCTTTGAAGGTGATTGACAACCACGTGTTAACAGACCTTCATCGCGGAGTCCGATACGGCGATGGTTTTTTTGATACGGCCTTGCTTGTCAACGGTCGCCTCGTTTGGGCCCAAGAGCACCTGGAACGCATGCGCTATGCGGCCCGTGTTATGGGCTTGGACCTTCCGTGGCAAGGTGGCTCGGATTGGGAAGATTTTGCGTTGAGGGCCTGGCATGACCAAGGCCAACCCGTCTACGGCCGCTTTCGGACCTTGATTTGGCGACAAAATGGACGTGGCTACCGACCCGATGGTTCCAGCGCGGATTGGCGTACCGAATTGGAGAATTTTGACGAAAGTCCTTTGTCCCAATCCAATACAGTCTTGCGGCTTGGTGCCTCCCCCTTGATCAAATGCCCGCCTTTGCTGCCCGATATCAAAAGTATGTCCGCACTGCCCTATATCCTGGCCGAAAAATTTGCCATCAACCAAGGCTGGGACGACGCTTTGCTCAGGTCACCCCAAGGCGGGCTAATTGAAAGCAGTCGATCGAATCTGTTTTATTGGAAAGAGGGCCGTTGTTATACCCCCGATTGGAACAGCGGTTGTCTACCGGGGCTCTGCGCTGAATTTTTGGTCGAATTTTTGGGAAAACATGGCCATCAAGTCGAAAGGATTCAGGAACCACCCACGGATCTCATGGATTGTTCCTCACTTTGGCTCACCAATTCCATTCGGGGGGTCCAAAGGGTTTCGCATTGGAACGGAAACCTCCTACCCCGTCAACCCGAGGATGAAATGGTGGATGCGGCCAATAAAGCCCTCACCGGTCTTTAGCCCAGAACTTGTCCGTCCAAAGGCGCTTGGCCCCTCAAAAAAGCTTCCATCGCCATCGATTTCCCGTTTTGGGGTTTGATCACCAAGATTTCCAACCAACCATCCAACGCGCGTGCCCAGCATCGACCCCCCTGGACCTTCAAGGTCCCTGGAAGTGGTGACGGTTCTGCAGGCACCAAATCGTTGGGTTCGGGGCTCGTGAGAGCGCCTTGGAGGACGATCCACTGCCGTTGACCAAGGACCGTTCTTGCACCCGGTGCCGGGGCAAAGGCCCGGACAAAATGAAACAACTCCTCCGATGGCCTGTTCCAATCCATGACCGAATCTTCTTTGGAAATTTTGGGAGCCGAGCGTAACGGCTGTCCCGTTGGCTGGGCCACGGTCCGAAGATCACCGGACGCGATACGACGAGCCGCCTGAACCAAGAGATGTCCACCCGCCTCGGCCATGGCATCGTGCAAATCCCCTGCATTCCATGCGATGGGAATCTCCAGACTTTCTTGACAGAGCATATCCCCGGTATCAATGCGGTTGTTGATCCGAAAAACCGTCAAACCCGTTTGGGTATAGCCCCATCGAAGCGCCCAATGAAGAGGGGCCGCACCTCGCAAATCCGGCAGCAACGAAGCATGCAGGTTCCAGGTTCCGTAACAAAACCCATCCCAAACCTCCGACGGAAGCTTCCGAAAAGCCACCACCAACTGAAAATCCGGATTCAATTTTCTCAACGCTTCAAGAAAATCAGGATCCATTAGGTTTTCCGGCTGCCAAACAGGAATTCCCTGTTCCAAAGCCAAGGCCTTGACCGGGGTGTCAACGGTGCGCAGACCCCTTCCCGAGGCCCGATCAGGGGATGTGACCACCGCCAACGGACGACACCCCTGTTCCAGCAAAATCCTCAAAGTCACGGCAGCAAAATCGGGCGTTCCGTAAAAAACAAATCTCATGGCGTCATAGGATTCGGATAGAGGAGATAGGGCTTGCGTTGGGATTCAAATCGCTGCAAGGCGGGCTGCCAACTGCGACGAATCTTTCGAACCGATGTATGCTTTTGCAATTGTAAACGCAACGCAGGTCCCCCCGCTAGTTTATCAAAGAAGGGTTGAAAAAAAACCTCGGCAGCGGATTGTTTCCGACCCTTCGATTTGGATTTGGATTCCGAATAAATTGAATTCGGTGCGGAACCTTCACGGTACGACTTTTCAAAAGCCAACCAAAATTCTTTTAACAAGGGGAGGTGGATTCCCGGGCCATCCAACGGGCCTTGGGGCCATCGATCCACGCGAAAACCGCAGCATATACGGCCGTTCAAAACAGGGTTTTGGGATCGGCCTTTCAACGGACGCGGCACAAAACAGGTATCTCCGTTTCGGTACCAAGGACTCCCGACCAAGCCAAACGGCTGAGTTGTGCCGCGCCCTATCGATACGGGACAAGCCTCAAAAAAACAGAGGGTCGGATACCAAGCCAATGCGATGGAATCTCGAAGGTTGGGGGACGGAGGGCGCTCAGGCTGCAAGCGAAGACCCTTGCGGTAACCCATCATGGGTAGGACCGTCAAACGAAGGGACTCGGCCTGCGTGATCCAACCCTGGCCTTTGATCATACCGGCCAATTCCCCCAAGGTCATCCCGTGCAAAACCGGTATGGGATGCATTCCTACAAACGAACGAAAGGCCGTGTCCAAAACAGGGCCATCCACCGTGTAATCATTCACATTGGGACGATCCAAAACCAACAAAGGAGTGCCTGCCAAGGCACAGGCCTGCATAACATAATGCAAAGTGCTTAGGTAGGTGTAGAAACGAACGCCCACATCTTGCAAATCAAAAACCAGCATGTCCAGATCCTGAAGTTGTTGCAGGCTCGGGGCCTTTCGTTGACCGTACAACGAATAAACCGGCAGGGAGGTCTTGGGGTCCAAGGTATCGGCCACTTGGGCACCGGCATCGGCCTCCCCCCGAAGTCCGTGTTCGGGCACAAACAAGGCCTGTACCTTGATCCCATCCTCCAACATAACATCGGCCAAAAGGCGACCCCTGACCGTGGAACTTTGATGCAAAACCAACCCCACCCGCTTCCCTTCCACATGATGCTTCCACTCCGGCCATCGGTTGGCCACCGAAGGATACCCCTCCGTGGCAGGGCCATTTTCCATCGCTTGAACGGTGCATATCAATGCAAACCACACCAAAAAGGTCACACGCATCGCCGCCAAGGTCCGCCTTTTTTGGAGTGAGAATCGCATACTTTTGACAAATCTATGGCCTGGTCCCCGGAATTACGAAAACTTCTGAGCAGAACCCTCACAGGGGCCCAAGCCGGGCAACATACCCGGACCGTCCAACGCATGGCGGTTCTCAGTACGGCGGCTGGAATCTGTCTCTATCTCTTGGGGCATGCGGTGGTCAACGGCTTTCAATGGGAAATCCCTCAACGCATGGGGAGATTTTGGGGGCATCTCCAAGTCCGGAATCTCCAAACCACCGATCAGGAATACCGAGAACCCCTGAAGCTGGATCATGACCTGCGGCAAACCCTCGAGCAAGAACCCGAGGTGGTGCGCGTCTCCCCCGTCATCTTGGTTCCGGCCCTTGCCCAAACCAAGGCCGGGATGGAGGGCCTCCTCCTCAAAGGCATGGACACGGTGCCGCAGCCCTTTCCGGCCGGAACACTGGTCCAAGGACCCATACCTCGCTGGCCCAAAGCAAACGCCCAAGAAATACTGCTCCCCAAGGACGTAGCAAGGGAACTCAACATCCAACTTGGAGATAAGTTGACCGTTTATTTCATGCAGGAACCGGTGCGAATGCGCTCGTTGCGGGTGGTGGGCCTTTTTGAAATGCCTATGCAAAGCGAATTGGGGCGACCGGTGGCCTTGGTGCCCTCGGCCCTTCTGTCACGTATCCTGGGATGGGGTCCGGATCGCTGCAGTCATCTGGAATTGGAGTTAAAAAATTTTGAGCGCATGGCGTCGGTACGCGATCGTATAGAAACCAGGTTACCGGTGCAACAGGAATGTCTGACCCTGCAGGATCAAATGCCTTCCCTCTTTGAATGGTTGAATTTTTTTGATACCAACCGTTTGGTTTTGCTCATACTCCTAGCGAGTGTCGGGGCGGTCAACTTGATCTCCGCCCTTTTTATCCTGCTACTTGAACGCCAAAATAGCTTGGGAATCCTCCAAAGCCTGGGGTTGAGGTCCGGTCCATTGGCCTTGGTTGTTTGGCAACTGGGCATGCGAATGGTTCTCAAAGGGTGGTTGCTCGGTAACCTAGGCCTGGGCATCTTGATGTTCACCCAGATTCGCTACCGTTGGTTTGGCCTTGATCCGGGTTCCTATTACTTGGATGCCGTCCCCCTGCGCTTGGCATGGAGCGAATGGGCCCTTGTCAACGGCTGGGCGCTGGCCACAACCGCGATCCTCCTCTACCTAGCCGCCTTCTTCTTTGCCCAACGCACGGTGGATCGTAACATTAAATTCTCCTAACACAGGCTGGTCCTACGCAGGCACGGCCGCCTGATCGGCAGGGACGTACTCGTTCAGGTTCGAAAAATCCACCGGAACCACCCGGCTCACACCCTGCTCAACCATGGTTACCCCGTACATGAGGTCGGTGGTCTCCATGGTGCGCTTGTTATGGGTCACAATAATGAATTGAGAGTCCTTGGAGAAACGGCGAATCATGCGGTTGAATTTGTCAATGTTCACATCGTCCAACGGCGCATCCACCTCATCAAAAATGCAAAAAGGCGCTGGCTTGTACAGATAGATAGCAAATAGCAAGGCGGTAACGGTCAATGTCTTCTCCCCACCCGATAACTGATTGACGGATTGTGGCTTTTTGCCTTTGGGCTTGGCCATGATTTGAATGGAAGATTCCAAGGGCATTTCGGGATGGCTCAGGATCAAATCGCAATCGTCTTCGGCGGTGAACAAGGAGCGGAAAACTTCGATGAAATGTTCACGAATGGTTGAAAAACCTTCCAAGAATCGCTCGGTGGCTTTGAGATCAATTTCTTCGATGGTTTGCAACAAGGCTTCCCGGGCCTGCACCAAATCAGCCTTTTGGGCGGTAATAAAGACATGCCTTTGTTCCACTTCTGCAAAGGCTTCCAAGGCCATCGGGTTGACCGGACCAAAATTCTCAATCTTTCGGCGCATTGATTGAACCAGACCCGCCAATTCATGTTCACCCCGCTCCGGGGCCTCCATGGAATCCAGGATATCGGGATCGCTGTCGAACTCCAAGGCCCAGCGCTCTCTCAGTGCTTTGATTTCCATTTGAACGGTCAGCACCAACTGTTTGCGTTGACTGAGCAATTGGTCGTTCATTTCCCGCTGACGGTGCAATTGCCTCACATGCTCCTCGAGGCTGTCCTGTTCCCCCCTGGCACCGAAGAAATCAGCCTCGGCCTGGTTCATGGACTCTTGGGCCCCGGCCTCTTCCAACAAGACCGCAGGACGACGATCATCGCTTTGCTCCAATTCCTGCGCAAGCCGGGCATGTTCATCTTTCAATTCCTTCACGGAGATCTCCGCCTGTTCCAATCGGTTTTGTAACAATTCCATTTGGCCACGGCGAAAATCCATCTGGGTTTCCATATTAGCTTTTTGGTTCACCCAATGCAATTCTTGCTTGGTGATCCCGGTGTATTCTTCCCGAACCCCTTGGTAAACAGCCTTGCGCAACGACCATTCCTCTTGCATAGACGCCAGATTTTGGCTGCCTTCGTTGAGTTCCACCAGAATCGCTTCGACCCGAGGTTGGAGCGTCGCCCATTCTTCCTGCATGGTTTGTTTTTGCTCATCAATCACCCGGTTCCGATCGGAAGATTGGGCCAAGGCACGGACCATTTGTTCATGCCGGGCCTGGACCTGAGCCGATTCGGAGCTTTTGCGTAACAAAGCTGCACGACTGTTGTTGAGCTGGGATTCTTTGGAGGAGGCCCGCAATGTTGCCTCGGTTTCCTGAAGGATTTGCAAGCGATTTTGAAGGTTGAGAAGTTCCGCTTTTTCGGTTTCGACCTCTTCGAGCAGCTGATCCAGGTTCCGCTTGCGGCCTAACTTTTTGCCTTCAAACAGACCCATGGAACCACCCGTCAGCCAGCGACCATCGCCGTAACAATTCCCATTGGAGGTGACGAGCAGGGTCCCGGGGTAACGATCCTTCCATTCACCAAAGGACCATTCCGTCGCGCCTTCGGTTTGAATGTAGACCCGACCCAATAGGTGCTCGCAGAGAATGCGATAATCCTTCGGGATTTCGACCAACCCAAGCGCAGCAACGGTCCCTTCGGGCGCCTTCATGGGGCTGGGTCCTTGTTCGCTGAGTCCTCGATAGGCTTCCATCACAAAGAAGGATGCTTTGCCCATGCCCGCATCGGTCAACAATCGGATTCCAGAACGGGCTTCGTCGTAGGATTTGACCACGTAATAACTCAAGTAAGGCTCCAAAACCCGTTCGATCAACGGGCGGTATAGGGCCTCAACGTGCAGAATATCTCCAAGAAGTGGAGCGGTGCGGGCCCAATCCTGGTGATCCCGCAGGTATCGCAACGATTCGGGGTAACCCTCCATGTTTTGGACCAGTTCGGCCAAAAGTTGGGCCTCGTTGCTCTTGCGGTCCAAACGACGCGCGGCTTCCGCAACGGCGGGGCGAAGGCTTTGCAATTCCTGCTGACAAGCCTGGGTTTGTTTTTGGTGATCCTCTTGATAAGCTTCCAATTCCTGAACCCCGGCCTCCATCTTCTGCACCTCCTCCGCCAAGGTGGCGACCAAGGTTTCCAGCTTGGAGAATTCATCTTTGCGGTTCTGGGTCTCCGTTTGAATTCGATCTTTCTCGGAATCGAGGGCCTTGATTTGGGCTTCCAAAACATGGGCACTGCTTTCCAAGGCATAGCGATTGGCCTGACGTTCATCCTGTTGCTTGCGCATTTCCTGAAAAGCCCGATCCTGTTCCTGCATTCGGTGATCGGCCTCCTGCAAACGGATGGCCACTTCGGCAACCGCAGCCGATGCCTCGTCAAGATTCTGTGAACAAGAGGCCCACTGATTTTGGAGGTCTTCCAAACGAGTTTTTTGCTCTTCTTGTTGTTCCCGGTCGTTGGCTTTTTGTTGCTCCAGGGATTGGATTTTGTCCAATAAATGCCGGAGACGTTCCTGTTGCAATTGTTGTTGCGATTCCAGGGAACGTAGGCGGTTGGAAACATCCTGCAAGACCGAACGAGCGTTGCTGAGGTTTTGTTCGGCATCGGTCATTCGGGCCTTACCAGCGCTCAGTTTGGCCTCGGTATCTTGCAAATCCTGATCCAACCGGCTTTTTTCGGATCCCAAATCCCCTTCCTGAACACTGCCTTCTTGCCACTGTTTCTGCCAACCTTGCAATTGATGCCAAGCCCATTCCATGGCAGCCACCCGGTAATCCTCCTTGAGTTGCTGAACCTGTTCCGCTTTGCGGGCCTGGTTTTGCAATTGCTTCATGGAACGGTCGATCTCAAAAAGAATATCCTCAACCCGAGACAGGTCGGCTTCGGCATCCTCCAAACGAGCCATGGTTTCTTTCTTGCGGATTTTGTATTTGGAGACCCCTGTGGCCTCTTCAAACAAATCACGGCGGGAATGATCCTTGTCGTTGAGGATCTCGTCAATCATCTTGAGCTCGATAATGGCATAGGAATCGCTGCCAATACCGGTATCCAAAAAGAGATTGGTGATGTCTTTGAGGCGGCAAGTGACCCCGTTCAAAAGGTACTCACTTTCTCCGGAACGGTACAAGCGGCGCCCAATGGTCACTTCGCGGTATTCGGAGGGCAGGATGCCCTTGTGGTTATCAAAAGTCAACCGAACCTCGGCCAAAGCTGCTTGTTTGCGGTTGTTGGTCCCGTTAAAAATCACCCCATCCATCTTGTCGGAGCGGAGCATACGGGATTTTTGTTCGCCCAATACCCATCGGATGGCGTCCACAACGTTGGACTTACCGCTCCCATTGGGTCCGACTATCCCGGTGACCCCTTCCTTGAAACGCACCAAGACCCGATCCCCAAAACTCTTAAAACCCTTGACCTCAATTTCCGTAAGTCGCATATTTTCAGTATCGTATTGTTTTCGAACCGCGCTAAACGCGGGGTTACAAACTTAACCCGATACCCTCTACTTTTATGCCCACATTCCTATGGACTTATCCACCGTCGTCTATGTTTTGGGGGCCGTTTTGTACGCCCTCTGGAGTAGGCGTTCCACCCCATCGACTCAGCAGGCCCCTTCCCCGCCGGTTTGGACACCGCCCTCACCCAGCCCCCCTGTCAAGGCCTCCAATCAAAGCGCTCAGATGCCAAAAAACCGCATTCAGGCCCCAAAGACAGGTCCAGCCATCCAGTCCACAACCCGAATCCAGCCCTCAGAGCCCGATGCTTTGGAAAAACCCGGGTCCGATCTTCGACCAAAAACGACCGAAGATTGGAAAAAGGCGGTGATTTGGTCTTCACTTCTGGACCCTCGTTTTGAAAAACCCTATCGCGGACCCACGGGGGTTTGATGCGTAATTTAACTAGAGTAAATAAGGCATATCCCGTTGGCAGAGAGGTCGCGCCATCCTAAAGCCTTCTCCAAATTCTGCTCCGATCAAACGCCCCATTTCCCGGGCTCTGGCTTCGATAAAAGGCAAAAAATCAGGTCGGGATATAGGGGTGACCGGTTCGCTGGAACCTTCTTGATGAAATTGGGAAGCATAACAAGCTAGCAGTTCGGTCTTGCCCTGCCATTGTTCCGAAATACTGGTGACATACGAAGGGGCATGGTAATGGTCTTGGATATAATGGGCCACCAGGTGCGGTGCCCAGGGTTCTTGGTTTTCACCTTCCCAATCCGTTCGAACTTTGAGCAAGCCACTCAAAAAAACCGCCCTGCCCAACAAGGCTGAAGCCCGACCATGATCGGGATGCCGGTCCGATACCGCATTCCCCCAAACCACCCTCGGTCTAAACCTACGTATGCAGCGCACTAAGGTGTGCAGTAGTTCCGGGGTTCCTTCAAAATAGCCATCCCCTAAATCGAGGTTAAGGCGTTCCCTCAAACCCAACAAGCGCGACGCAGCTAGGGCCTCGGCGGCCCTGGTTTCAGCCGTTCCTCGGGTACCCAATTCACCACGGGTCCAATCAACCATGACCACATCAAAACCGCGATCTCGTGCTTTGAGGAGGGTACCCCCCATCCCTAGTTCGGCATCGTCCGGATGGGCTGCAAAAACCAGCCAATCGCAGGCTGGAGTCAATGGTTTTGGGTTCATGGTTTGGTGGTGTTTTGGAATTTGTAGGGAACCGAATAAGCCTGGCCTTCGATCATCATCAGGATCAATTCAATATCCCTGTCTTCTTGCAATTCATAGGTAGATTTGAGGCTAGTCCCAAAAAGGAGGGCCAGACTTTGCCACATAAAGGCCTGAAAGGACCCCCTAAATTCCCGAACGATCGAATAGGAAGTTCGAGCGGTTTCCCGATCCACTAATTTGATTAAGAGACGACCCTGGGTAACGGTCAGATCCATCAGCTGCTTTTTGTATTGCTTCTTGAGGGAGGTCTCCAATTTCTTGCAATAGGTTCGATGTTGAATTTCAGGAATGGTCTGGAGTTCCACTTCCAAATCGTTGAGTTGCTTCCCTGCGGCTTTGGCGAGGGGATAAACTTTCATAACATTCCAATAGAGTCGATCGAAGCGCTTTTTGTCAGCAGCCGATCGAAAGACCCGCTTGTCGCGGACATCCACATGGGGCAAAAAGGCCACCGGGACCGTATCCCCGTTGCTGTCTATGTAAGCCGGAAGCTCCATGGGTCTCGATTGAACCGGCGCCTGGGCCTTGGCGCTTCCAAGAATGGTTCCCCAGCCCAGAATCAGGCTCCATAGGACACGCCGTCCTGCACTGAGGGCTTGATTTGGACGATTAAACCGGGTCATGATCCGTGATTTAGACTGCAAAACGCTATTTTTGCAAAGTTATTCTGAATACCCAACCTTGATGTCCACGAACTCCCTTGCCCTGACCGCCTTGTCTCCTTTGGATGGACGGTACCAAAGCCAAACCGCCGTTTTGGGGAATTACTTTTCGGAATGGGCCCTTTTCAAATACCGGGTTTTGGTTGAATGGCTGTATTTGCAGGCCCTCTGCGATGCCAACTTGGTGGGAGGTCCCGTCATGGATCCCAAGGTCCGTCAAGATCTTGACCAGCGCTTTCGTGCCTTTGGGGTCGACGATGCCCAGCGCATCAAAGAAATCGAACAAACCACTCTGCACGATATCAAAGCCATGGAATATTGGATGAAGGGTTGTTTGGAAGAAAACGGGGGCGCAGCCCTCAAAGAATGGGTGCATTTTGGACTGACTTCCCAGGACATTAACCACACAGCCGTCCCCATGTCGTTACGGGATGCCCGCCAGGTGGTCATCGTACCCGCCCTTGAGCAACTCCTTCATAAACTTCGAAACCTTGCCCAGGAGTGGTTGGATTTACCCATGTTGGCAAGAACCCATGGACAACCGGCATCCCCGACTCGCCTGGGCAAAGAGTTTTTGGTCTGGGTGGAACGATTGGAACGTCAACTAAAAATGCTGCACGATGTTCCTGTTGGAGCCAAATTCGGGGGAGCTACCGGGAATTTCAACGCCCATCATTTGGTCTGGCCCCAAACGGACTGGCCAGCTTTTGCCGATCGATTTGTCCAAGATACCCTTGGGCTGACGCGCTATCGTTACACCACCCAAATTGAACACTACGATTACCTGGCGGCTTTTTGTCATAACATGATACGCATCCAAGTCATCTTGTTGGATCTATGCCGTGATCTCTGGCAATACATTTCGATGGGCTACTTTCATCAGGAAATCCGCCAAGGCCAGGTGGGCAGTTCCGCCATGCCTCACAAAGTCAACCCTATTGATTTTGAGAACGCGGAGGGAAATCTGGGCCTTTCCAACGCCCTTTTGGGTCATTTAGCCGAGAAACTTCCGGTGTCCCGCCTTCAAAGAGACTTGAGTGACAGCACCGTGCTACGCAATTTGGGCGTGCCTCTGGGCCACACCCTATTGGCTTTGCACTCCCTTACCAAAGGCCTTTCCAAAATCAAGCCCGATCCTTCAGCCTTGGCCGCCGATTTAGACCAAAACTGGGCCGTGCTCGCCGAAGGAATTCAAACATTGTTACGGGCTCGGGGCATCGAGACTCCTTACGAAAAACTCAAGGAGCTGACCCGCACCGGGCAGCGCCTGGATCGCGAAAGTCTGCAACAATTTATTGCTACGCTGGGTCTTGACCCCGAAGACCGGGATCGTTTGCTTAATCTCAGCCCGGACCTTTATTTGGGCGTCGTACCCTCGCCACATGGCCTCTCCCGCTAATCCCGGGGATCTGGTCCGCTTCAATCCCTTTGAAGCCGGGCATCGCTTTGATTATACCCATTGCATTCTCACCGGTCTTCCCATCGACCCCTCCAAAGACCTGCGTCCTGTTTTCCCTGGGACCTGGTTTGAACGAGCGGGCCTTCAAACTGGGCATCGCCTCCAATTGGTCAATGGTAGCTCCTTGGATTACCGGGATCTTCGACTACCCGTGCACCCAACTTGTTGGGAAGGGGGGCTGGATGAAGTGGCCCGAAAATGCGCCGAACTCTTTGCATCGGGTATCGAAACCCTGGGTTGGACCCGAACCGAACGAATTTATCAGTGGATGTGTTGGCTTTTTATCGGTGTGCTCTACGCTGAAATGAACGCCCTGAGTGACAAGGAAGACGCTCACCCGGCTTGGAGGGAATCCACTTTTCTGAATCGTTACCGCATGATCCACCTTAGCCTCCAAGGCGCCGTGTTTCCTCTGCAGTACCTCGGTTACGACCCGGGTTCCGTCTTCATCCTACCATTGGATGGGGATGTCAAAGGTTTTGATTTCAAATCCAGTTCCAATACCCAAAGCTTGAGCCTGCGTGTTGGAGAATCACTCATTCTGGCCAGTCTAGGGGACAACGGGGCCCACATGGCATTTTTTGAGGATGAATTTTTGTCTTACCGTCACCAAACGCTCAGTCCTCTCCAAGGCGATGAGATTTTTGCACGGATGTGTTACCGCAATCACCTTCTCAACCCGGTTTTTGAATACGGCATTGGCTTCGCAGACGAAGAAGATCCAACCACGTATATCCGAATGCAAATTCCCCCCGAATTAGCCGGAGAAGAAGCTTTTGGACCTTGGTCGGACCTAGAATATGTGACCGTATTGGACCAATACCTGCGTCCACACGGTGTGGAACCCCTGAAGACCTTTCAGGAAAGCGGAGAAATGGTGACTTTTCTAGAGCCTAGGAACGGCTCTTGATATGTTGGAGGAAATACTTGCCTAGGATATCAAATTCTAGGTTGACTCCTTGCCCCTCTTCCAATTCACCGAGGGTGGTATGCTCAAAGGTGTAAGGAATAACCGCCACCGAAAAAGTCCCTTCCCCCACCTCCACGACGGTCAGTGAAACACCGTTGACGGTGACAGAACCTTTGGGCACCAACAGGGGTTGATGTTCTGCTGGAAAAGAGAAAGCAAAAGTCCAACTGCCGTCTCTGGATTCTTTACGGATACAAAGCCCGGTCGCATCCACGTGACCTTGGACCCAATGGCCGTCCAATCGATCCCCCACTCGTAGGCAGCGTTCCAAGTTGACTTGATCCCCCACTTTGAGATTTCCCAACGTGCTACGGTCCAAGGTTTCCTGAACCGCCACCACCCGATGACCACGGTCATCGCAGGCCACCACGGTCAGGCAGACTCCTTGGTGAGCGAGACTTTGGTCAACCTTGAGTTCGCTGCTGATATTGGATTCAAACGTGAGAACCAGGTTGGTCCCCTCCATGGTTCGGGATCGGAGCGTACCCGTCGCTTCGACAATGCCAGTGAACACAAAAATCAGGCTTAGGCCATGGAAGAACCGCCACCGGCCGCATGGCCACCACCACTGAATTGGGCCCCCAGGTAGGAACGATTCAAACGGGCAATGTTCTCCACCGAAATTCCTTTGGGGCATTCCGCTTCGCAGGCTCCGGTGTTCGTGCAATGCCCAAAACCTTCCTCATCCATGGCCTGCACCATCGAAAGAACCCTTTCGCGATGCTCGGGCTGCCCTTGAGGCAACAAGGCATACTGCGAAACCTTGGCGGAAACAAAGAGCATCGCCGAGGCATTTTTGCAAGCAGCTACGCAGGCCCCACATCCAATGCATGCCGCTGCTGCAAAGGCCTCGTCGGCATCTGTTTTGGGAATGGGAACAGCATTCCCATCGGGTGCGTTGCCCGTATTTACGGTGATATACCCTCCGGCCTGCTGAATACGATCAAAGGCCGAACGGTTCACCACCAAATCCCGAACCACGGGAAAAGCCTTGGCTCGAAATGGTTCGATCGTAATGGTTTCCCCATCCTCGAAATGACGCATATGCAATTGACAAGTGGTGGTCCCTTGCTGAGGACCGTGGGCACGGCCGTTGATGTAGAGGCTGCACATCCCACAAATTCCCTCCCGGCAATCGTGGTCAAAGGCCACCGGCTCGCGGCCCTCGGTGATCAATTGCTCGTTGAGAAGATCCAACATTTCCAAAAAGGAAGCATGGACCGGAACCGAAGGCAGTTCGTAGGTTTCAAATTTCCCGGACGCTTGGGTGGAGGGTTGTCTCCAAACCTGGAGGCGTAGATTGAGCGAAGTAGATTCCATTGCGGACAAGAAGGGGTTGATGGGAGTGGATACTATTTGTAAGATCGCTGCGTAGGGTGAGCAGCTTCAAAAACCAAGTCTTCGCGGTGCATGACCGGTTCATTCAAAGCCCCGGTGTATTCCCATGCAGCCACATAGGCAAAGTTGTCGTCATGACGCAGGGCCTCCCCTTCAGGGGTTTGATGTTCAACACGAAAATGACCACCGCAGGATTCTTCACGGGCCAAGGCATCGCAGACCATGAGGCGGCCTAATTCAATGAAATCGGCCACCCGCTGGGCCTTATCCAATTCAGGGTTAAAAGAAGCCAGGGTACCGCTGACCCGCACATCGGACCAAAAATCTTTGTGCAATTGGTCAATCAAACCCAGGGCATGGGTTAGGCCATCCCGACTGCGGGCCATCCCGCAATATTCCCACATGATTTTGCCCAATTCACGATGAAAGGATTCCGGTGAACGACGTCCTTGGATGCCTAGGATTTTTTGTTGATAGGCAAGAGCTCTTTGTTCGGCCTCAACAAAGGCGGGGTCCTCCGTTGAAGGAGCCGCATGCCGAATTTCCGAAGACAAATAAGAACCAATGGTATAGGGCAAAACAAAATACCCATCGGCCAAGCCTTGCATCAAAGCCGAGGCACCCAAACGATTGGCCCCGTGATCCGAAAAATTGGCTTCACCGATGGCGTAAAGCCCAGGAACCGTGGTCATCAAATCGTAATCGACCCACAATCCACCCATGGTATAATGCACGGCCGGGTAAATCTTCATGGGAGTCTCGTAGGGATTATCCCCGGTGATTTTTTCGTACATCTCAAAGAGATTCCCGTAGCGAGCCGAAATCGTGTTACGACCCAAACGGCGGATGGAATCTTCGAAATCCAAAAACACCGCCAACCCCGTGGGTGCGACACCGTGACCAGCATCGCAGACTTCCTTGGCTGCTCTAGAGGCCACATCCCGGGGAACCAGGTTTCCAAAGGCTGGGTATTTGCGTTCCAAATAATAATCACGACGGTCCTCGGGAATATCACCCGCCTTGAGACGTCCTTCGCGCACGGCCAGCGCATCTTCTTTGGTCGCCGGCACCCATACCCGTCCATCGTTTCGCAAGGACTCGGACATGAGGGTCAATTTGGATTGATACTCCCCGGATTGAGGAAGACAGGTGGGATGAATTTGGGTAAAACAAGGGTTCCCAAACAAAGCCCCGTGACGGTGGGCTTTCCAAGCGGCGGTCACATTGGAACCCATGGCGTTGGTGGAGAGGTAAAAGACATTACCATAACCTCCGGAGGCCAAAACCACTGCATGGGCCGAATGCCTTTCGAGCTCCCCGGTAACCAAGTTCTTGGCAATGATACCCTTGGCTTTGCCATCCACAGTGACCAATTCCACCATTTCGTGGCGGCTGTACATGGTCACTTGCTTTTTAGCAATTTGTCGATTCAGGGCCGAATAAGCCCCCAACAACAACTGCTGCCCGGTTTGACCGCGGGCATAAAATGTACGGGAAACTTGGGTACCTCCAAAGGAACGGTTGTCCAACATTCCACCGTAATCCCTGGCAAAAGGCACACCCTGCGCGACGCATTGATCAATGATGGAGGCACTGACTTCGGCTAGACGATGAACGTTGGCTTCGCGGGCCCGGTAATCCCCGCCTTTGATGGTATCATAGAACAAGCGATAGACGGAGTCCCCGTCGTTTTGGTAGTTTTTGGCTGCATTGATACCACCTTGAGCGGCAATGCTATGGGCCCTACGAGGTGAATCCTGGAAACAAAAGGCCTTGACCTTGTAGCCAAGCTCGGCCAGGGAGGCCGCAGCCGATGCCCCGGCCAGGCCGGTTCCCACCACAATAATTTCCATTTTGCGCTTGTTCGCAGGAGAAACCAGGGGTACGGTTGAACGGTAACGGGTCCAGCGTTCTTGCAGCGTTCCTTCCGGTATTTTGGAGTCCAATTTCATGGGGGTCTAGTTAAGAGGCGAAGGGTTCAGGGCTTGATTTAGTATCCGGCTTTTTGGAGGTACATGACCACCGGAATCAACGCAAACAGGGCTGGGACAGCCACGGCAAAAAGAGTCCCCACGGTTCGAATCATAGGCTTGTAGCGGTAATTGCTAAGGCCCAAGGTGTGGAAGGCGCTTTGGAAGCCGTGGTAAAGGTGAAAGCCGACTGCCACCATGCTTAACACATAAAACAAAGCATACATCGGGTTGGCATAGGCCTCGGATACGACTCGAAAAGCATCCGGCAAGGACTCTTCCGCACCGGGATAGAGGACAACAGGTACTTCCCCAAATTTGAGTTCGAACCAAAATCCCTTGAGGTGCACCAACAAAAAGGCCAAAACCAGGGTCCCCAAAATCCCCATATTACGAGAGGACCATGTGGTCATTTCCTTTGCTGGTCGGCCCTGATAGCCAACAGGGCGGGCTGCATTGGCCTGCTTGGTCAGCCAAAGGCTGTACAAAACGTGTAGGATAATAAAGCCAAAATTCAACTTGGAGACCGTTTGGATCAACAAGCTATGGCTCATGAAATGGGAATATTCATTGAACGAACGACCCTGATCAGGCACCAAGAGTTGAAGGTTTCCGGCCAGATGCACCACCAAAAACAAAATCAAAAACAAACCAGTCAGGGCCATAACCGTCTTGCGGCCGTTGGAAGAAAGCAAAAATAGTTTGATGGGACTCATACCAGGGGTTTGTGCAAATTTACGGGCGAAAACCGCCCAAAAACAAAAAACCCCGACCCTTGCGGGTCGGGGCTTTATCGGAACATCTTACATCATATCGCCCATTCCTCCGCCACCTGGCATTGGAGGCATTTTGTCTTTCTCGGGCTCGTCGGCAATCACGCATTCGGTGGTCAACAACATAGCTGCGATGGATGTGGCATTTTCGAGGGCAACGCGGGCCACCTTGGTCGGGTCAATGACTCCGGCTACCAGCATGTTTTGGAACTTGTCCAAGCGTGCATTGTAACCAAAGTTGCCGGTACCTTCCTTGACCTTTTGAACAATGATGGAACCATCGACACCACCATTGGCTGCGATTTGACGAATCGGCTCTTCCAAGGCGCGCTTGATGATTTCAATACCGGTTTTTTCGTCGGCATTTTCGGTGGCTACCTTGTCCAGGGCCTTGATGGCCCGAATAAAGGCCACACCGCCACCGGGCACAATCCCTTCTTCAACCGCCGCTCGGGTTGCATGCAATGCGTCGTCAATACGGTCCTTTTTCTCCTTCATTTCGACCTCGGTTGCAGCTCCTACATAGAGTACCGCTACACCACCGGCCAGTTTGGCAAGGCGCTCCTGCAGCTTTTCACGATCGTAATCGCTGCTGGTGCTTTCGATTTGAGCCTTGATCTGGTGAACCCGGGCTTTGATGTCTTCTTTGTTACCGGCACCGTTCACCAGGGTCGTGTTGTCCTTGTCAATGGTCACCTTCTCGGCCCGACCCAGATAGGTCAAATCGGCATTATCAAGCTTGTAACCACGCTCTTCGGAAATCACAGTTCCCCCTGTCAAAATAGCGATGTCTTCCAACATGGCCTTGCGGCGGTCGCCAAAACCAGGAGCCTTAACGGCCGCAATTTTGAGGGAGCCACGGATTTTGTTTACCACCAGGGTGGCCAACGCTTCCCCGTCCACATCCTCAGCAATAATCAACAACGGACGACCGGTTTGAACGACTTTCTCCAACACCGGCAACAATTCCTTCATGGCCGAAACCTTCTTGTCGTAAATCAAAATGTATGGATTGTCCAATTCGGCTTCCATTTTGTCGGCGTTGGTGACAAAATAGGGGGATACATAACCCCGGTCAAACTGCATACCTTCTACAACATCCACATAAGTTTCCGTTGATTTGGCTTCTTCGACCGTGATAACACCTTCTTTGGTGACGCGACGCATCGCGTCGGCAATGAGTTTACCAACCACGGCATCGTTGTTGGCCGAAATAGTGGCAATTTGCTCAATTTTGGAGAAATCATCCCCCACTTCCATGCTCAAGGTCCGTAGGGATTTGACGGCAGCCGTAACGGCCTTGTCCATGCCCCTTTTGAGATCCATGGGATTGGCTCCGGCCGCCACATTCTTGAGACCGGCACGGATCATGGCCTGGGCCAAAACGGTTGCCGTGGTGGTGCCATCACCGGCCTGATCGGCTGTTTTGGAAGCCACTTCTTTGACCAATTGGGCACCCATGTTTTCGATGGGGTCTTTGAGTTCGATTTCTTTGGCGACACTGACGCCGTCTTTGGTGACAGTAGGTGCTCCAAACTTCTTGTCCAACACTACATTGCGACCTTTGGGTCCGAGTGTAACTTTTACGGCATTGGACAAGGCGTCCACACCTCTTTTGAGAGCCTCGCGGGCTTCGGTATCAAAATAAATAAGCTTGCTAGCCATGGTTTATTGGTTTATTGGGTTTTTGGAATTGAATGTTAGTCGATGAGATTAGCCCAGAATCGCCATGATATCGGATTCCCGCATAATCAGGTAATCCTTGCCATCGAGTTGAACCTCGGTACCAGAATACTTGCCGTACAAAATAGTCTGACCAGCCTTAACGGTCATAGGCTCATCTTTTTTGCCCTGCCCAACAGCAACAACGGTACCACGCTGTGGCTTTTCTTTGGCGGTATCAGGAATAATAATCCCTCCGGCGGTTTTCTCCTCGGCAGGCGAAGGCTCTACCAGAACTCGGTCGGCAATCGGTGTGATTTTGCTTGACATGGTTTTGAATATTTAGGTTTTGAACTAACCTGTGCAAAATCTATGCCAATACCATAAACAACAAACGAAGCAATAAAAACCAACGATCCAACAAGCATTTTGTCAGTTTCTCTGACAAATTCTCCGTAAGGCCGTGACAAAATGCCAAAGTCCTCGGAAAGAAAAGCGGAATCCCAGGGGGTACGACCCCTTGCAATGGCTGACTTACTGCGCCGTATCCCCGGTTTTGGCGGGGGTGTTCTGGGAAGCAGCTGGGGATGAACTGCTAGGCGCGCCGGCAGGGGCCGGAGTTGCCGGGGCCTCCAAGACTTTTTCCTCCAAACGGGTGGCTGCACCCTGCTCGACTTCTTCCCCACGTGGAATCCACAGGTTAATCAGCAAAGCCAACGTCAATAGACTCAGACTGAGAATCCAAGTACCGCGCTCAACCACATCGGAGGTGCGCTTGACGCCCATGATCTGGTTGGTCGATGAAAATCCTTGGGCCAATCCCCCGCCTTTGGGTTTTTGAATCAAAACCAAAAGAATCAGTAGAACACTGACCAGGACAATAAGCAATGTAATGAAGGTGTACATGGGTTAGGGGGTTCTTTTATTCGTTGTCGGATTGTATCTGCTCCAAGCGGGCCGCAAAATAAGTCGTTTTAGCCGGAAATCGGAGCATCAATTTGCGATAAATCTGCGCGGCCCTTTGCCGTTGTCCCTGCCGGAGATGGAGTTCCGCCAAAGACTCCGACACCGGAATCTCGTTCATGTTCAGACTGAGGGCGGCTAAATCCCTTATTGGGTCGGTTCCAGGCGATGCTTTTTCACTAGGCATGGGGACCGTCACCGCGGGTATTCGCTCATCCGCAAGCGACCCTGCAAACCAGGCATCCAACGTCGCATCCGCTTCCAAAAGATCCCCCGCCAAGGCTTCTGCATAGCCCATCGCCAAAAGATTTTCTTCTTCGGATTCGGAGTCCAGACCTGATAATTTTTCAAACCAGGCCAAGCGACTTGGAGGAATTGCTTCGAACGAGGTTTCCACCAATTCGGGCTCCAGGGCCACGGTTGGATTCAGCGCGCGGTACACCCATTGACCTTGGGCCGCGGCAGCGGCTGTTCGATCCGTGACCATCGGCAAACGCGAGGAATGGTTGGCCTTCAAGCGCCGCAGGTTGAGCAATTGACCTGCTTCAAAGGCCGGCAATGTTTGGAGCAACTGCTCCAATTCATCCCCGGAAACCCCTTCGAGACGCTCGGGGTCCCGGACCCCATTGAGCAACAAACGCTGGTCCATGCTTACCAGTTGATAAAGGCTTTGTTGAAGGCATCGTCCACCAATTGACGCACGATTTGTTCCACCAATTGGTTTTCGATCGATTGAAAGGGCGTCCCCGCATCAAAATCAGCGTAACGAACCAGCCGCTGTTCCCAACCCGCTTTGGGATTGGACAAGGACCGAAATCGTAAGCGCCATACCACCGTTAAGCGGTTGAGGCTGGTGGTTTCCCGACCCGATACCGCGGCAGCGCTCACCCCATAATCCAAAATTTCCCCTGTGAATTCCCAATCGGACTGACCCAGCGCTACCAACCGAAGGTTGGTCTCGGCCAAGCATTTTTCCCGAAAGGCATCGGACAATTGTTGGCTCAACGAAGGCATCACCAAGGAGGCATTGTTCCGCATTTGGGCAATGTGCACCGTTCGTACTTCGGCAGGCACCGAGGCCCCGCTGAAGGTATAAACCCCGCAAGAGACCGGCAAAAAGCCGAAAAGGAGGCCCAGAAGGCCCCAGAATGGCTTAATCCTCTTCGAGCCCATATTCCTTGATCTTGCGATAAAGCGTTCGTTCTGAAATTCCCAGTTCCGTTGCAGCCTGACGACGGCGACCGGCGTATTTGCGAATCGCCCTTTCGATCATGCGCTTTTCGACCTCGGCCAGCGATAGATTTTCTTCCACGTCCACCACCTCGGCATGTTCTTCGTAACGAGATGCCGGGGTTACCACCGGGGTTACCATGGGGGTCGCCACCGATGACATGGTATCTGAATGGACCACCCCATCACTTTCCATGATTTGACCCATGGCTCTTTTCATTTCGACCATATCTCGCTTGAGGTCAAACAAAACCTTGTACAACAAATCCCGCTCGGACCATTCCGATCCGGCCTCCGTTGCCCCTTCCAAAAGGGCCGGCAAACCCGACCGAACTGCTTCCTTGACCGGGAGATACGGAAGAACTTCGTCACCGCTCAACCGACGAGTCGGAGCCAAAACACAGATTTGTTCGGCTACGTTTTTGAGCTGACGGATGTTACCAGGCCAGGGCTGATCGCAGAGCCATTGCATGGCCGATGGGTCCAACTGCACGGGTACCGAAGCGTACCGTTCAGCAAAATCAGCGGCAAATTTTCGAAACAAAAGGGGAATATCTTCTTGACGATCGCGCAAAGAAGGAATTTGGATCGCCACGGTGTTCATCCGATAATACAAGTCTTCGCGAAACTTGCCTTTACCGATTTGGGATAGCAAAGAGACATTGGTCGCAGCCACCAAACGAACATCCGTTTTGAGGACCTTGGACGAACCCACCTTGATAAATTCACCCGACTCCAAAACCCTTAAAAGGCGAGCCTGGGTTCCCAACGGCATCTCGGCCACTTCATCCAAAAAAATAGTCCCTCCATTGACGGTTTCAAAATACCCCTGTCGAGCTTCGTGGGCCCCGGTAAAGGATCCTTTTTCGTGGCCAAAGAGCTCGGAATCAATGGTTCCTTCGGGGATGGCCCCGCAATTAACGGCGATGAACTTGTTGTGCTTGCGATGGGATAATTGATGGAGGATTTTGGAAAAGACCTCCTTCCCCACCCCCGATTCACCCAAAATGAGGACCGAAACATCGGTGGCTGCCACCTGTTCAGCAATCCGCAGGGCATGGTTCAGGGTCGGGGCGTTGCCGATAATGCCAAACCGTTGTTTGAGGGTTTGCAATTCCATCACAGCCCGGTTGAGCGTTGTTGTTTTTCGAGAACCATAACCGCCATCCAGCCCCAATATTTGAGACCCGGCACCAACCAAAAAAGTCCACGATCCATTACGTCCAAACCGCGCAACAGAGGCTCAAACCAAGCCTGCCTTCGGAACAAAACCGCTGCCGTGGTTAACATATTGTAGTAACGAACCTGGACATTTGAAAAATAACGTTGAGCTCTGTCAAAATCAGGGCGTCGCATGGGTCTTTCATCCACGGTCCGTAGAGCCGGGGTCATTTTTCGGTAAAGATTTAGGAAAGGATTGTGGCCGGTTGGTTCGATAAAGACAGCCCGTCCACCGGGTTTGAGGCAGCGAGATAATTCCGCATAAGCCTTATCGAGATCCAGGTGGTGTAGGATCGCGGAACCCACGATCATGTCGAAGGTATTATCCTCAAATTCAAGGCTTTCGGCATTCATGCACCGAAAATCAATCTCCAATCCTAGTTCCAAAGCCTTGGCCTTTGATTGCTCGATGGCCACCTCCGATAGATCAATCCCAACAACACGGGCACCTTGAGCGGCCAAATCAAAGGCAGCCGACCCCGGACCACAACCGTACTCCAGGACAAAGGTGCCCGGAACCAAGGGCGTCATGGCTTGGCGGTGTGCCAAACGACTGCTTTGTATGGTGTCGTAATATTTATCAACCGAATGCCGAAGATCTTCGGCGAAAGCTTTGTTATGATATTCTTTTTCGCGCTGATAACGCTCTTGGGCTGAAGGTGTTGACACACTCATAGTTCAACCTCCGATTCAACCAGGCATTCGCCTATCAACGTCGCTTTGTTGGAACGCAAAATCCGCACTGAAACGGTTTGGCCAAAGGAAATTCCTGGGACCGCTCCAAAAACCACCATTTTGTTCCTGGAATTGCGACCACAAAAATCCTCTTTGGACTTTTTGGAATAGCCCTCGATCAAAATTTCCTGGATTTGTCCTTCTTCTTGACCATTTCTTTCCACAGAATGACGATCCTGCAACGCCATGATTTCGCTCAGGCGACGCTTTTTGGTTTCTTCGGGAACATCGTCCGGGTATTTGCGGGCTGCCAAGGTGCCTGGCCGCTCTGAGTAGGCAAACATGTAGGCTGAATCGAAGCGAACCGCCTCCATGAGCGTCAATGTTTCTTGGTGCTCGACTTCCGTTTCACCGCAAAAGCCTGAAATCACATCCGTGGTTATGGCACAATCGGGTAGAATTCGACGAATCGCATCCACCCGTTCCAGATACCAAGCTCGGTCATAGGTTCGGTTCATCCGTGCCAAGACCGTTGTGCTTCCGGATTGAACCGGTAGGTGGATGTTCTTGCACAAATTCTGGTATCGGGCCATGGTATGCAAGACCTCGTCCGTGATGTCCTTGGGATGGGAGGTTGAAAAACGAACCCGCAAATCCGGAGAAATTTCGGCCACCAATTGCAAGAGCTCCGAAAATCGAATTTCGCCAGACTCCGAACCGCTGTTTTGCGGCCCTTCTTGGCTGTATTTCCAGCGATAGGAATCCACGTTTTGGCCCAGAAGGGTGACTTCCCTGTAGCCGTTTTGCCAAAGTTCAAAGCATTCTGCGACAATGCTTTGGGGGTCTCTGCTTCGCTCCCTTCCCCGGGTAAAGGGAACCACACAAAAGGAACACATATTATCGCAACCACGCATAATGGTAACAAAGGCTGTAACACCGTTGCTACCCAGACGAACGGGTGCAATATCTGCATAGGTTTCTTCGCGGGACAAAAGGACGTTCACGGCCTGCTGTCCACCTTGAACCTGCTCCAACAAGCCGGGCA
>Ga0214921_10001133_pt1 | contig 46253 bp, 41 predicted proteins | sample LL1505_MetaG_FD_177992 | JGI IMG/M metagenome (GOLD analysis project Ga0214921, IMG submission 177992) | Freshwater microbial communities from Lake Lanier, Atlanta, Georgia, United States - LL-1505 | ecosystem: Environmental > Aquatic > Freshwater > Lake | place: USA: Georgia | collected... | reverse complement strand
TTCTCTGTTTGTCCGGTTACCGCTAAGACCTCAACGGAGGGCTGGATGTTGTGCTGGCCACCTGGAGCGCGGAACGCTTTAAGCCGAAAAAGAAATGAACCTGATTCATCGACAGTGATATCTACACTGCCCGGCCCCCGACTATAGGAGTAGTTGCTCACGGCGCTCAAGGTCCCGTCCGCTCCGAGATGGTAAAGACTCAGGAGCCGCGTCGCAAAAGCGGAGGTCCAAACGCGAGTGCCATCTGGATGAATCGCGGCCCAGCACGGATCCTTCTGCTCCGGGCGGGAATAGGTGCGGCGCTCTATCGTGTGTCCACTCGAATTCATCTGAAGTGAGGTAACTCCAGCCGTATCCGCGTCGGGAAGGGTTAGGATAACAGTACTTTCGGCACCAGATTTTATGGCTCCGCCAAGGGGATCCGGAATGTTGCGAACGGTCTCCACGAGGGTAATCTCCCGCTTATCCTTAAGTGAGAATGTGCTTGCCGAGTTAGAGCCTGATAGGCCAACAGTGAGCAGACCGTTCGCAGCATTTGAGAGGACCTCATTAGGGACATCCTTCGATGAGAAGCGATACACTGCGCCTGGTATCAGCGAAAGGTTGCCATCTACCCCTATCCTAAAGGCACGAACGTTTCCACCGATAGCTCCGGGCTTCCCGGCCACAACACCCTGGTTCACAACCAAGAGAACATCTCCTTTAACAGCGAGACTAACAGGTCGGACACCGCGAGAGCTCCTGCGAGATACTAACGCTAGCTCACCACCTCTCTGAATGCGGAAGCTCGAGATCGTATTGTCACCCGCGTTGGTGACGAAGAGAAGGCTGCCCCACGCTGCGAGAGCGTGAGACTGGTTTCCGTCAAGTGAGGGCTGCCCTTTTCCCCCCGTCCTATATACCCCCACCAGGGAAAGCTCACCAGTGTTGGCGTTCTGCGCAAAGGCGGCAACCGCATTCCGATATGCTGAGTTTCGTTGCACAAAAACGGTCGTGCCTCGCGCGCCCTGTGCCCACGCGGGAGCCGACCAGCAAAGAATTACAAGAAGGGAGAGAGCACTTTTATTTTTAATGACCATCATACTTATCCCATTTGAAACGAATTCGAGCCAGATTGAGGCAACCCGAACAGAACTCTAGGCACACAGCAACCAAGAGAATCCACACAATACCATGGAGGGTTTTCGTGACAACTAGCGAGGTAGCTTCCATGTGAATCGAAGCATCGAAATAGGTTACTATCTCAAGCAGTAACCCAAGGCAGACGAGATGGAGCCCGGAGCGCTTGGACTCCCTGGTCAGCAGATCCTCAGCTTGAGTTACATTAAGGGCTGCAGAGATGCCTTGATGAACGAGCTCCTCGCGCGACTCAAGCAAAACTCCCCAGGCGATAATAATCGAGCTTATGGTCTCGCTGCGGAGGTCTGCAACGATACACGATGAGAGAGTAGACCCGCTTGCATAGAGCACGAAGAGTACCATGCCAAGTATTACGATATTCCCGATCAACATGCCTGAGCACGATGTGAGGGTTCGAAATAGGCTCTGAGAAAACCCCTTGCGCATGTACGCTCCGTTCTTTCGTTTTATGAGGGCGACACCCCAATATAGCCCCAGGTACAAGAGCCGCTTCCCTCTCCTTATCGTTTTTCGACATCTGCTTACAGGGGACCTTTGGAGAGACGGTGCCACATCTTCGTCGTTTAGGCGAGAGAGTCTTTGCTGGGCCGGGCCCCGGGTCATTAACGGACTGCAAGTACGCACATGATAAAACAACCCTGACAAACCGACACAAGGTCAGTTCGCAATAGTTCGCTGTTGCCGCTTCAGTGAGAGCACCTTGTCGTTGTTCGATTCAGTCTCTGGGGCATAGGGCGCAAGCACGCGCGGGAGGTCGAAGCGACCGCCGCGGGTGTAATCACGCGCAACCATCCGTCCGATCTCGTGAGTGTTGCCGCTTCCCTCGCCCGACATCACGAGATATTCAAAAACTAACTCGCTGAGGGTCTTGAGGTTGATGGACGCTCTACGGCCAACCTTCGAATACAACCACTCACTAAACGCGAAGAAGGCGTCAAACGGGGTAGAGCCGGCTTGAAGAAGGTGAGCTCTCGACTCAAGGAAGTTCCCACTATTCGCTACAAGGTCCCAATATCGCGCGAACCGTCCCATCTTTTGGAGCTCCTTGAATGAGACATCCTTCGTCTGCAAGATTTCGTACGGCGGCTCATCTGAGAACTTCATCTCGTACGAATCATCGTGTCGTTTAATCGGTGTTCCTCGCAATCGCTTAAGGATCCCCACCTGAATCTCTTGAGGATTGAGTGCTACGATATCATTGAAGCCCCGGCCGAAACTCTCGACCGACTCACCCGGAAGCCCCACGATCAGATCAATGTGGAGATAGGCGGAGGTTTCGGCTCTCAAATAGGCGATATTCTCTTTAAGCTTCGGAACGTCTTGGCGACGGCTGATGTTTGCACTCACGTCAGGGTTTAGGGTTTGTACTCCGATCTCAAGCTGCAAACTTCCAGGCGGAAACTTCGCTACGACCTCTCGGAGCTGTTGCGGAAATCGGTCAGGCACCATCTCAAAGTGCACGAAGAGACCCGGCTCCATCCGCTCAAGAAAGAAGTTGAGGATGGTCAATGAGGTTCGAATGTTGAGATTAAAGGTCCGATCGACGAACTTGAAGGTACGAGCGCCCCGCTTATAGAGCTCGTCCAGCTCATTAAGAACACGAAGGTGGTCGAATTGGCGAACCGGAATATCGATCGAGGAGAGGCAGAACTCGCACGTAAAGGGACAACCGCGGGAGACCTCAACGTAGATCACGCGGTGCGCGATATCCTTATCGGTATAGTGTTGGTACGGCAACGCAAGCTCCGGAAGTGCGGGGAGTCCCGCTTTGATGACCTTACCCTCGGGCCTTTCGCCCGCCACCAACTGCCGACAGAGATCCCGAAACGCAACATCCGCCTCCCCCGTTATGAGGTAGTCAGCGAGCGCGACGATCGGCTGATCTTCGTACTCGAAACTAACTTCAGGCCCCCCTATCACAATAACGATGTCAGGCCTTACCTTCTTCAGGAAGGAGATAACCTCTCTGGTTTTGACTACGTTCCAGATATAGACGCCAAAGCCCACGATCGTTGGCTCATACTCAAGAATACTTTCCACAATCTCTCGGGCGAGCTGGGAGGCCTCATACTCAGCGATATTCGCGCATGGCTGAAGCTCAGCAAGATTAGCGTACAGGTATCGCAATCCCACCGAGGCGTGGATGAACTTGGCGTTCAAGGTTGAGAGGACGATACGAGCCATATCCGTGTACACGGTATAAAGTACTGTCAGGCAGGGGTTTCAGTGTCTCTCATATAGCGCCCCGTTTCCAGCGTTTAAGACCTCTTTAAGCGCCCATAACCCCCTCAAACCACGCCCTCACCCTGTGCTAGGTCACTCCGTCCCGAGGATAGAAGCCACATACTGCAGGGTAGAGAGTAACTCGTCAGGAGGCACAGCGGATGGAAACAACATGGATTATGGTCGCGAGTCGCGACGAAGTTCGAATCTTTAGCCGAGTAGGACGCGGACCACTCAAACTTGAGCGTGACATCGGAAATCCCCTCGGGCGCCTCAAAGAACAGGACCTCGAGAGCGATAAGGCGGGCGCCGCAAACGATAACCGGATCTGGGGGCGGCCGGCGTACTCGACGGAGGAGTCCGCGAAGGAGCGAGCACTCAAGGATTTCTATCGCGAGGTGTGTAGCCAGGTTGATCATGCGCTCTCGACTCACCAATTCGGGCGCCTTGTACTCATCGCTGAGCCGCGACTTCTCGGATATATTCGGGGGATACTCTCCAAGAACGTTGAGAGAGCTGTTTCACAGACGATACCGAAGGACCTCTCAGCGGAACGTGAGCGGGAGATTGAATCTCGGCTTTGAAACGATGCTCTCTGCGCTGGCAGAAAAGATGAGACCCCGTGATATGGATACAACCACTCCCAAACAGTGGGTGCGAGGGGAAGAGTTGCAAAACATTTTCAATCCACAAGCTGCAGGAGATCCATGGGCGAGCCCCTGCAGCTTTGCACCGTTTCAGGACTGGACGTCAGAATTCTAGCCGCCTTCTGGCTTCTTCCTTCTTTAACCTTTCAAGGTAAATTTCCTCCCGCCATACTTGTATGTCGGAGGGACCATCAAATCCGAGACGGACCTTGCCATCTCGGATCTCAACGACAAGGAGGCTGGCGCCGTCGAAGACCTCTACTCGTTCGTCATATCTAAGATTGATCGAACGAGGCGGCTGCCCCTCACCGGTCAATGTCAACAGGACGTCACCGTCTCTGACACTTTCGACCAAAACCCTGAGGTCTCTAACCATCAAGGCCTGGCCAGACCTTCTTTCGAGAACGAGCATGATTCTTTCCTTTCATCGCTCGTGTTCCTCGCCCACACACTGCTTGCCATACGGAGCTTCAGACTGTGTAGACTTTCGCGGTAAAACCTGTTTCTCTTCCCCGCGCAGGACGCCAGGATAGCTATTCCCTGCGGCTAAAGCCAAAATAGTTACGGCACAAGGCTCGTTATCTTCTTTTTGTGGAACAGGCGACGCTGCGGGGAAGGGGCGTGGAGGGGCGGGCTATGACCGCCCGTGCACTCAAACAACCTCGATGAATTCACAGACGTCACCAAGGAGCGGCTGTGTTCGAAATCAATATCAAATTGGTTTAAATTGGGAACCATCTCTAAGCATAGCGTTGAGGATAATGATGGTTTTCCTCATAGCCGCGACCAAGGCTACTTTGGCAGCCTTTCCTCGAAGTCTAAGGCTCCGGTAGTAGGACTTAATGTTTGAGTTGCAACGAATAGCGGTAAGAGCGCACATGTAGAGCGCTGACCGCACGGCACACCTCCCACCCCAGATCCTTCGCTTGCCCCTGCAAGATGTGCCACTGTCATCTGCAAACGGGGCAACTCCAACAAGAGCTGCTATGTGTGATTTGGAGAGCGTGCCTAGCTCGGGGAGAAAGGCGATGAGAGCCGCAGCGGAGAGGTCACCGACCCCTTTAAACCCTCTCAATAGGGAGAGCTTTGCGGCGAACTGAGATGACAGCGCCAACTCCTTAATCTCAGCCTCAAGAGCCTTACGTTCCTGCGTAAGCCATTTAATGTGACGTTTAAGGGAACGGATAAGCATCTTATCCTGAATGTCTCCGAGCCGATTTTGCTCCTGTGTAATCATGCGTACGATGTCATTTCGTCGCGCCACAAGAGAGCGGAGTGCTTCTAGCTCCTTGCTTGGGGCTGGGGTTGGAGCAACCTCTACGGTTAGAGCGTAACGAGCTATGATACGAGCATCGATCGTATCAGTTTTCGCAAGCTGTCCTACCGCCTTAGCAAAGTCTCTGATTCGTTTGGGATTAACTATAGCTATCGGTATCGAGAGCTCTGTTGCTACCCGAAAGAGAACCGCATGGTACTTACCCGTAGACTCTACAACGAGGAACAGTTTAGGGAGCTCCTCCTGTAGTTTGAGCAGCTTGGCTCTAATTGCGTGAGCCGCATTGCCGATTCGAAACAAACGGTTATCCCTTCCAACGCAACAATCAAGCTGAGCCTTTGAGACATCGATTCCTATCACATCACTTTCCGTGGTATTCATAGTACTCCTTGTAGGTGGTCCGGTCTGAGGGAGCTCGTCCTTGTACCAATACGAACTGTGGATATTTACCTATCCCGTTCAGGCGGCTGTTCGAGCTTTATCAGAAAGAACCGAGGAGGCGTTCCTTGCTCCCATGCGCATTAAAGCTAGGGCGGTCCCGAACTGCCTCCTCGGTGGACCCCTCTTTCTGCCTCTTCTCTCTAAGCTACAAAATCAGGGTCTCCTGCAACATACAAGGGCGGTCCTTACGGGCGTGGAGGGGCGGGCTATGACCGCCCGTGCACTCAAACAACCTCGATCAATTCACAGATGTCATCAAGGAGGCCGGTCCTTACGGGCGGTCAAAGCCCGCCCCTCCACAACCGTGCACTCAAACAACCTCGATGAATTACGTACCTCATCAAGGGGGGCGGTCCTTACGGGCGGTCATAGCCCGCCCATCCATGGGATTCGTGGACAGACCTCATTTCGCTAGGCGAGCGTATGTCTCAGTCGCGGCAACCCGAGTATTCGCTCGGCGATGATCCCCCTTTGAATCTCCGAGGTTCCCGCCGCAATCGTTCGACCACGGGAATAGAGGTATCGATGGAGATCGGGACCGACTTCCGAATCGTGCTCACCACGGGCAGCAGCTGGACCGCACAATGACACTGCAACCTTGCACAGCCGCTGAAACGACTCACTCCACAGAAGCTTATCAAGAGACCCTTCAGGCCCCGGCGAAGAGCCTCGCGCGTAGGTCATCAGATGAGAATAGGCAAGCGCCCGGGTGGCACAGGCGTCAACAACACAACGAGCGAGGTCTGCCTTAATAGTAGCCGACGTTGTGTCATCTACCCTTGTAAGCATCTCACGAAGCGCAGTTTCAGATTGCAGCTGCCGAGCGAAGGTTAACACCACCCGCTCAAACATAAGGGTTGAGATGGCGATCTTCCATCCATCCCCCTCTTTCCCGACAAGGTTCTCGGCTGGAACGAACACCGAATCGAAGAACACCTCGTTAAACTCTTTATCACCGCTGATCTGCTGTAGGGGCCGTGTGGTGATTCCCTTCGACTTCATATCGACCAGAAGATACGAGAGCCCCTCGTGCTTGCGTTGAGAATCGCTCGTGCGGCAGAGCACGAAACACCAATCAGCAACGTGCGCAAAGCTGGTCCATATCTTCTGTCCCGTTACCAAATACCCGCCATCAGTTGGCACCGCGCGACAACGCACAGCGGCGAGATCGCTTCCCGCTCCCGGCTCTGAGAAGCCCTGACACCAGATATCATCACCCGAAAGGATGCGCGCGAGAAAGCGAGCCTTTTGCACCTCACTACCGTGAGAGATAAGTACGGGCCCAACCATCGTAAGACCAAAGAGCCCAAGGATCTGAGGGGCCGACACTCGGACCAACTCCTCTTGAACTATCGCCTCTTCAACCAAGGTGAGCCCTCGACCGCCGTAATCTTTCGGCCAATGTGTGCCGAGCCACCCACCGGCGGCGAGTGAGCGTTGCCACTCACGCCCAATACGCTCAAAGGTCTCTAGGGATGTATCACTTGTAGCCGGCGGAACGGGATTCTTAGTGAGCCACTCTCTGAGACTTGCACGAAAGCTCTCACTCGATTCAGACAGCGATAATTTCAGCACGCTCGCCTCAAAACCTTAGTAGTCATCTTCACCTCAGCGCGAAAACCATTCGCAGATGAGGCTACAACTTACGCCACGAGTCCTTGGAAGAGTTGATAAGCTCATCCGCCGCGGCTGGTCCCCATGTGCCAGCTTCATACTCGTACACTGGAGGTGGATTGGAACTCTCCCACTCCTTGAATATGGGTGCCAGAAGATCCCACGACTCCTCGATCTCGTCGTTACGGGTAAAGAGGGTGGCGTCACCCTTCATTACATCAAGCAGAAGCCGTTCGTATGCTTCCGGTGAGGCGACCCCGAACGAACTATCGTAGGTAAAATCCATCTCAACTGGCCGAACTCGCATTCTGGGCCCTGGGGGCTTAGAGCTAATCCGCAGAGACATACCCTCCTTCGGTTGAACCTGAATGGAGAGGACGTTGTGCTCAAGCTCTCCCACCTGTCGTCCCTTGAAGAGGGAATCGGGAGCCTTGTTGAAGAAGATCGTGATCTCCGTAATGCGCTTCGGAAGTCGCTTACCGGCACGGATGTATATCGGCACCCCGCTCCAACGCCAGTTATCGATCTCAAGCTTGAGGGCTACGTAGGAGTCAGTCTTGGAATCGGGAGCAACTCCCTTCTCTTCGAGATACCCAAGAGCGGCCTCACCACCAACCGCACCCTTGGTGTACTGAGCTCGAACGGTATTGGCCCGCACCTCTTCAGGGGTCATGCGCTTGATGGAACGAAGCACCTTCGCTTTCTCATCTCGAATACTATCCGCGTCGCTGAGAGAGTTCGGTGGCTCAATACAAAGCAGCGCCAGCATCTGCAGCACGTGATTCTGAACGATATCCCTCAGAATTCCGTTCTGATCAAAGTACGCGGCCCGCGTTCCGATACCGATATCCTCGCACACGGAGATCTGGATGTGGTCCACGTACTTACGATTCCACAACGGCTCAAAGATACCGTTAGCGAAACGGAACACGAGGATGTTCTGAACTGTCTCCTTTCCGAGGTAGTGATCGATTCGGTAGATCTGCTCCTCAGCGAGGCTCTGGCGAATGACCTTATTGAGCTCACGGGCTGACTGCAGGTCGTGACCGAACGGCTTCTCAACAACAACTGAAGTTTGCCGGGCCTCTTTCGCGTACGGCTCGATCAACCCTACCTCTTTGAGGTTCGAGGCGATCGGCCCAAAGAACTGCGGTGCCATCGCGAGGTAATACACATAATTGAAACGCACCCCTGGTTGCTCAGCGGCGAGCGCCTCCATCCGACCCTTGAGCGCTTCAACATCCCCAACCTTCTCACCGTCACACGGCTGATAGTGAAGGTGCTTCGCGAACTTCTCCCACACCGATGGACTAATCGGTCGACGGGAGTACTTTTTGACCCCCTCGTACACCTTCGCTCTGAAGTCCTCATCGCTCAATTTCGAGCGGGAGGATCCGATCACCATAAAATTCTCAGGAAGATAATCATCCTCCGCGAGATTACACAGTCCCGGGATGAGCTTTCGCGAGGTGAGGTCCCCACTCGCACCGAAGATTACGAGGATCGTCGCTGGGGGGCGCGTACTTCGTCCCTCGTTCTCTTTCGTCTTGGATTCGTCCACTTTCAGTTCCTACTAAATCCGTTAGATACTCTTTCTCTTTGTTTCGATAGAATCGAGAAGCTCTCGATACGAGTCCGCAAAGCTCTTCACGCCGGCCTTTTGAAGGTCTACATAGAGCGCGTCTGTTGGAATCCCCATCGAGTTTACCCTCGCGATAAGCTGCACAGCCTCCGCTGCCCCCGAATGAAGGTGCGGCTTGATATCAGCTCCCGCGAGGAGCGCCTTTACCGTCGCCGGCGGCATCGTGTTGACGGTATCTCGACCAGCGAGCTCCTCAACGTACATCACTGCCTTGAACACAGGGTTCTTGGTGCCAGTTGACGCCCACAACGGACGTTGCACATGTGCGCCCTTCTCCTTGAGCGCCTTGAAGGAATCACCTGAGAAGAGCTTCTCAAAGGACGCGTAAGCGATCTTAGAGTTTGCGACCCCTACCTTGCCAAAGAAGAGATCCTTGTCCGAAGCCTGAACCTTTCCACCCTTAAGAAGTTCATCGAAAGACTTCTCAACGATTGCGTCCACTCGTGAAACGAAGAAACTCGCAACCGAGGAGATACCTCGCACGCTCTCGCCACGGGCTACTCGAGCCTCAAGCGCCTTGAGGTAAGCCTTGGCCACATCCTCGTACACCTCTTTCGAGAAGATCAGGGTGACGTTGACGTTAATCCCCTTCTCAAGTACCGCCTGAATAGCGGGGATACACTCCGCGGTTGCTGGGATCTTAATCATCACGTTCGGTCGATTAAGTTTCCCCCACAAACGAACAGCGGCGTCGATCGTTCCTTGGCAATCAGCGGCGAGGTACGGCGACACCTCGATGCTTGCGTATCCATCTCCACCACCCGTCGCGTCATAGGTCGCCCGAAGAAGGTCGGCGGCGGCGGCAACGTCCCGCAACATGAGATCCTCGCAGAGCGCCTCGGTAGAGAGGCCCTTAAGCTCCTGTGAGCGCATATCCTCATCGTAGTTGTTGGTATCCGCGATCGCTTGCTTGAAGATCGTTGGATTGCTAGTCAGACCGGAGACGCCCTGTTCAATCAGCTCCTTAAGCTGGCCGGAGCGCAAAACATCGCGGGAAAGGTTGTCATACCAAACGGATTGGCCAAGCTCGTTGAGAGCGAGGATGTTCGGGTTCTTCTGTGAACTCATCGTTACTCCAAAGGGTTGAAAATATCACGAACCGGTATACTCCATCCGGGGCATTCGGGGAACCGAAAGATGCAGGGATTTTAGGTATATCCATCCCCTCGTGGAGCCCCAACACCCTTTGTGAGCGGGGAGCAGGCACAGTCCAGATCGGACCACGGTTTCCAGCCTCGGTAGAGCTGATTTCCGGTAGTGATACGCGACACTTAGAGGTCGGCACAGAAAATCGGTGTCACCCTAAGGGCAAAGGGGGTTAGCGCTCTGTTAGGCCCTAGCCCGTTTTGAAGCGCTAAGACCGCTCGTAGTTACGCTAGAACATGTCAATAACTTCGACGGCACTGTCGCCCGTCACGCAATCGTTACGCTATCAGTGTACCGACAAGATCGTACCCGGAGATCTCAGTGATCTTGACCCGGCCAAGGTGACCCGACGCTACCTCTCCGAGTCCCTCAACCACGTCATTGATAAGAACGGTGCCGTCTACCTCTGGGGCCTGGAATCGGGTCCGAGCGGTGAGCAACATGTCGGTCTCTTCGTGGGGCCCCTCTACGAGCACCTCAAACTCCTGACCGATGTACTCATCGTTTCGCGCAATACGAACCTTCTGCTGCGCAAGCATGATACGGTCTCTGCGGATTCGCTTCTCCTTCTCAGAGAGCTGGTCCTTCATATCGAAGGCGACGGTCCCCTGCTCAGGGGAGTAGGTAAACACTCCAACGCTCTCAAAATGACCCTCAGCCACAAATTTCTCAAGCTCGGCTATATCAGCCTCGGTCTCACCTGGGAATCCAACGATGAACGTTGTTCTCAGCTTGATCGATGGAGCCTGTGATCGCACGTACTCCACGAAGCGTCGAGAACCGAAGCGACCAACCGGTCGTTTCATCATCTTCAATACCGACTCACTTGCATGCTGAAGTGGGACGTCGAGGTACTTACAAATCGATGGCAGCTCCGTAATAGCAGCGAGGAGCTCGTCATCAACCCCAACAGGATAGGCGTAAAGGAGGCGTATCCATTGAGCAGCTTTCGCTGCGTCAAGCGACCGAAGGAGATCCACGAGACGAGCGTTTCCGGTATCCGTTCCGTAAGCCGTAAGGTCCTGCGCAACGAGGTTAATCTCTTTAACGCCCTGAGCAGCAAGAGCCTGAACCTCTCGGGTGATTGACTCTACCGTTCGGCTTCTCATCGAGCCTCGAATCTGCGGAATAATGCAGAATGCGCACGGACGATTACATCCCTCCGACACCTTCACGTACGCCATGTGAGACTGCGAGGCTAGATGGCGAGGCATCGTCTCATCATACAGGAAATATGGACGTGCGCCGTCATGAAGGATATCTCGAAGGGAATCATCCTCTCCGAGCGCCGCTTGTCCGACGCTGAGCAATCCATCAAGATCGATAAAGGAATCAACCTCAGGGAGCGCCTTTCGGATATCACCTTTGTAGCGCTCAACCATACACCCCGCGACGAGGAGACGTCGAAGGCTTCCGGACTTCTTCAACTCGGAGAGCTCCAAGACACAGTCCACGCTCTCTTTAACGGCGCTCTCTAAGAATCCGCAGGTGTTTACAATTGCTACGTCAGCGCGACTGAGGTCGTTTACGATCTCGAATCCAGTGTTGCGAAGCACGCCGATCATAACCTCCGAGTCCACCTGGTTTTTGGCGCAGCCTAGGGTCACGATCGCGGCACGACCGGCAAATGCCTTACCCTCTCGGGCGTGAGGCTCGGTTATGTTGACGGCGACAGAACAGCTCTTAGCCGGCTCGTCTCCGAGCGGGAGGATTGATAACGCAGATGACTTCATAGTGTATGATTAATGGGACAGACGTCTGTCCATTACATCTACACCTTTTGGGTACTCTAAAACAAATCGGCTGGCCGGCTGAGAGCCCCCCTTGGCGGAGAGGTTTGAGAAGACGATCGCGGTCACATTCCCGCCTAAGGAGCTGATTTTAGCGCCTTTTGGGAGTCCTTGCTCAGCATCAACCAGCAGGTCAAAGCCTTCGAGAGCCTCCCCTTGGGTCTCTTGGCGCCCCTTTTTTTGGGGGATCAGGCGTAAAACAACCCCTTCCGCCACCTTACAAGCCCCCTTGAGCTCAAAGTCCCGCGAGAGGTTCCCAAGCCCCATCATGAAGGAAACCGGGAGACTTGAGAGGAGAACATTACCTATGTCGTCTATCACTACCTGTCGGTTTTCCGGTTGATAGAGCCACAACGTGCTCCCGTTTATGACTACGGTCTGGGGTCGCGGCTTGGCGTACACCCACCGCATCTTCCCCGGCTTTCCGAACCACATCTCCCCGGAGCTTGTCTCCTGCTCATCGAGGGCAGCGACGTAGGAATCCTGCTTAAAATCACCGTGCAGGGTGTCGATCGAAGCATAGGTCGACTGCACCTTGCCCAGAAGCTGCTGGGCCTCGGCGGAAGCTACCTCACTCCCCTTCGAGCACTCGAAAGCTTTCCCTTGAGCAGCGGCGATGTTGACGATGAGCCCGAGCGCTATTGCACATCCAACTCCGACATCTCTGAAAATACTGAAGCGTCTCATCTCCCTCTCTCCAACCCTGCTGACCGCCACTGACACAACGGCGAAAGTGTAGCACGAACAGGGCAGAGCGCCACACTAACGCTCGCCGATTTCGGTCTCAATCCAACAATTTCAATTGCAGCCTTCCATCTCGTGGGCGAAACTCGAACGTGAGAGCTCCCTGTTGTACACGCGCTCTGGAAGACACCGTATGACGACCGACCTGCCGAAGATCTCCGTAATCACCGTTTCCTTCAATCAGGGTGAGTTCATCCGACAGAACATCGAATCAGTTCTGTCGCAGCGATATCCCAATTTCGAGCATATCATCGTTGATGGAGGTTCCACCGATTCGACCCTTGAGGTTCTGCGTAGCTATCCGCACCTTGTGTGGACCTCGGAGCGGGACCGCGGACAGTCAGACGCACTCAATAAAGGGTTCGCGCGAGCAACCGGCGAGATCATTGTGTGGCTCAACTCAGATGACTGGCTCGCAGAGGGGGTGTTTCACGAGCTCGCGATTCAGCTCAAAGACTATCCCGTAGTGATCGGACAGGCTGCGGAAACAGATCGAGAGGGAAACATCCGACAAATCGTCAAAAATCCCGCAAGATCATTCTATGATCTGATGCGCTACTGGATTCCCTACGCCTGGATCGCGCAAACCTCCGTATTCTTTAAGCGCTCGCTCCTCGAAGAGATGAAGCGGCCAGACGGTACGTATCTGGACGAAGACCTCTACTTCACGATGGACTTAGATCTCTGGCTTCGCATGGCAGTGAAGTACCCGTTCGTAAGGCACATCGATCGGGTCCTCTCCTACTATCGTATCTACGACTCAAATAAGACCGGTGCTCATCCGAACGCCACTCAGCGAGAATGCTGTCGAAACTTTCGACGTCACGTTAATGGACTCAATCCCACGGAACAGAGGCTCAGCTACATCATCCCGATTAAGGAACCGACTGAGCTCCTCAAGCCGACGATTATCAGCCTCACACAACAAACCTTTGACGACTTTGATGTCATACTTGTCGACTATTCAAGCGATAGAGCTACATCGAAGCAGGTGCACAATTTCTTTCTAAGCTTCGTCGACGCAGTTCCACAGATCACGATCCGGTACGCGAAGGCCGAGAGCCCTAACGAATACGCCGCTTTCAACGCGGGGATGCACAAAGCTGCGGCTCCAAACGTCGCATTCCTGCAACCCGGAGACACGGTATCTCCAACAACAACCTTCGAGGCTGTTCAGTTGTTTACGAGGGATTATGTCGGGCTCGCCCTCCCGTCAATTCCTGGGGTTATCGAGCACGCTCGATTCTTTCCGCCAAATCAAGGGGTCAATGCCGGAGAGTTTATCAGCGGACCGTTCTTCTATCCGAACATCTTCGCTCGTCGAATCGCACTCCTGGAGCTGGAAGGCTTTAGGCGAACAGACCAACCAGCCTTCTCCGTCAAAGAGATGCTCACCCGACTCCTCTACCACGGATGGTCGGTTCAAGCGACGCCAGAGCTTGTTGTCTCTCCGGTAGCTCGAAACTACACAACGGAGGTTGCGTTCATGGAGAGCAATAGAGAACAGATAGCGCGGGATGTCATACTCTCCATCAAGCAGGATTTTGAGACGGAGCCCTTTGCGGAAACACGCGCGAATGCAGCCGACCCACGGCCACTGTTTCAAGCGCTGAAGGCGATGTGCTGAAACGAGACAAGCACCGACCCGGAAGCCTGAAAATCAACCGTCGTGGAGTTTACTCTTGCTGGACGAGGGAGATGAACGTACGGTAGCGGTGTTCCTAGTAATTGTGGCCAGAGGCATTATGTTTAAAAGAGGGAAAAGGTCGTCACCCCAGACTGGAGCGTCGCTTGTTGAATACGCCCTCCTTGTCGGCTTCATCGCGACGATAGGGATTTTGGCGATTCGGTCCCTTGGACAGACAATGAGTCAGCAATTCAGCAGCACCTCTGGGTTCCTCTCCGGCCAATAGCGCTCTAACATCCCCTGCTCACTAGAGAAAAGTTCTTACCCCTCGCCCTCTTTTCACGCAACCTCGCCCACCGCGATGTCATCCTAACGTTTGAGGAAAACTACTCAATCGCGCCCCTTACGAGCCGAACATGGACACCCCCTCGCTAACACAGCCCCTTTATCTCATCGTTCATAGCGATCACCCCCTTGATCCGACGGGCCCCAACAGTGGCGCGGAGATGGCGACCCTCAATCACGCCCGATATATCGCCAAAACCGGGCGTCGGGTGTGTCTCGCTGCTCGATTAAAGCAACCCATCTCAGATGACCGAGGGGTCCACTTCATCGATCTCGGAGCTTCCTATGAGATCGAGCGAGCGCTCGATCGGGCGGATACTCAGGGTACCTACGTTCTCCTCGCAGCCGGCAAGGCGTTCTCGATCTTGTTGTCACGACGACGAGAGCGATGCCTGCGCCGAATTCTCATCACCCACGATCGATGCGCAGGGGACTCGGGGCTCAAACCAGAGGTGCTCGACCTCGTTTGTGACGGCATCGTGTGCGTGTCACATGCACAGAAAGAAAAGCTCGTGAGCGAAGGCGCACCTGAACACAAGATGACGGTGGTTCACAACGGCGTGGACTTTTCGATCTTCAATCCATCCCCTCCCTCGAAGCACCATCCACGTCGACTCGTCTTCGCAGGAGCTCTCGTGCCCGACAAGGGGCTCCACCTCCTGATCTCCGCGTTCGCGGATCTCAAGCCGAAATATCCGGACCTCGAACTTGAGGTGTTCGGCAGCTCATCACTTTGGTCTCGCGCTGACTACCTCAATACCGAGCAACTCGGGGCGCAACTGCCAGGATTGACCTTCCACGGAAAGAGAACCCAACACGAGATCGCGGATGGATTTCGACGTTCGGGCATCTGCGTCGTACCGTCGATATGGTTTGACCCCTATCCCCTTATCTCGCTTGAGGCGCAAGCATGCGGAACTCCGGTGGTCGCGTTTCGCATGGGTGGACTCCCGGAAGGAATCATCAACGGCAAGACAGGGGTCATTGTGGATGAGATCTCGCCACAAGCGCTCACGCAAGCACTCGATACACTCCTCTCCGGTCCACATAAGCTCTTCGATATGTCGGCAGACGCCGCGAGCAACGCCGCTATCGCCTTCCGCTGGGAGACGGTCGTCGAAAAGATTATTACGCTCTGCGAGCCCCCGCGGGAATCAAAGGTTCTGAGAGTTCCGATCGAGCTCAAGAATCCAGAGACCTACATGAGGGGCGCTGGCACCTCAGTAAGCGGGAAGCTCAACTAGCCCCACGGGTCACGGGTCGCACAGCGGGAGGGCGACCATTCCTGGTCGCCATGTCATCACGAATCACAAACGCCCTTCGCCAGGCGCAACCACTCGGCGCGCAGGAATGCGCGCCCTCCCAGTTCACGGGTCGCACAGCGGGAGGGCGACCATTCCTGGTCGCCATATCATCACGAATCACAAACGCCCTTCGCCAGGCGCAACCACTCGGCGCGCAGGAATGCGCGCCCTCCCAAGCACCAGGTCGGATAATGAGTAACCAAACGACGCTCATGAGCGACTTTTGCGAAGCAAAAGAGCGAATTCAAAAAAGTATTCAGGAGGGTGCAGGGAGGAACGCCCTGCCCGTCATCCAAATCTTGGCGTCAGCCAAGTTTGGATAGGAACAAATTGGCGTCAGCCAAGTTTGGATAGGTAAAGTCACTCAGGAGGGTGCAGGGAGGAACGCCCTGCCCGTCATCCAAATCTTGGCGTCAGCCAAGTTTGGATAGGTAAAAGATGGAGCGGGTGAAGAGATTCGAACTCTCGACCTCTTCCTTGGCAAGGAAGCGCTCTAGCCAACTGAGCTACACCCGCTTAACGGTCTCCCGTCAAGGAGGAGCAGATGTACTGCCTTTGCCGGGAAATGTCAACGGCCTGGGCCCTAGGTACTTAGGCCCCTCCAATAGAGATCATTGCTGGCATTCCTCCTTTAATTTAGGCAGGATAGACGCATAGTGATGTAACTTCATAGAGACAGGGACACGTATGACCGATTCATGGGATGAGCGACGCCAGGCGCAAGAAGAGACCTTCTTCGACAGAGCAAATAAGGAGTCACTTGCTCGCCTCGCGCGCAAGCAACAGGACGCTGCACGACTAAGTCCCGTCACCGGAAAACCGATGGAACAGATCGTCGCTTTCGGCGCTATCGTCGATCGATGCACGACCTCTGGTGGCATTTGGTTGGACGCTGGGGAGCTCGAGGAGATCCTCGTCGCGGCGAAGGAGAGCAACCACTCCCTCAAAGATTTCATCGGAGCCCTTCCCTCTCTCAAGCCGTCGGAGAGCCCAGTTCAGGAGGGCCTTCCGAGCCCAGCTAACGGGAAACCGATGAACGTTGAGAAGGTTCTCGGTATCTCGATCGCTCGATGCGCGGAGAGCGGAGGAATCTGGCTCGATGCTCGTGAATTGGATCGCTTAATCGCATCCTCTCACCAGTCTCTTGGGAGCTCGATTAAGGAGTTCTTCTCACTCGTCATCGGCAAAAGATAATCGTTCTCCGATACGGCGAGTGAGGCATTCCCTCACTCGCCCCTTCTCGCTCTTACCACGTCAAAAGAATCTTCCCGATATGTCCGCTCTGCCGCATCAAGGCGTGAGCGTCTTCGACCCTTTCACTCGAAAACACTGAATCCACTATCGGAGCGACCGAACCGTCCTCAAAGAGGGGAATAAACCTCTCTGAAAAATCTCGTACCAACTTACTCTTTTCAGCAACACTCCGACTCCGCAGAACCGAACCGATGACGGAGAGACGCTTACGCATCAAAACCGATAAATCGATCTCAGCCTTGGCGCCACTCATCGTCGCGATGCACACCAACCGCCCGCGGGGAGCGAGTACCGAGAGATTTCGTTCGAAGTACTCCCGACCCACCATATCGAGTACGATGGAGACACCGCTTGGACTCCACTTCAGTATCTCAGCTGCGAAATCCTGCCTTTTGTAGTTGAGTACGAGCTCAGCGCCAAGAGACCGACACCGATCCATCTTGGCATCGTCTCCTACGGTGCACGCGACCCGTGCCCCAAGAGAGCGAGCGACCTGAATCGCGGCGGTTCCAACTCCACTTGCACCCCCATGAATAAGCACAAGCTCACCGGCGGTTAGTCGTCCCTCTCCGACGAGGTTAGCGTACGCCGTGATGAACGCCTCAGGAATCGCAGCGGCGTCTCGAAGTGATACGGAGCGCGGCCGACGAAACACCTGTCCCGCTGGCACGGCGACTACCTCAGCGTATCCACCCCCTGAAAGAAGAGCGCACACCTCATCTCCTATCCGCAGATCGTTCACCTCGGCCGAAACACCCTCGACGGTTCCTGAGACCTCTAATCCGAGCAGCTCAGACGCCCCAGCCGGCGGGGGATACTTTCCAGCGCGTTGAAGAAGGTCCGCCCGATTAACGCCGGCAGCGGCGACTCGGATCAGCACCTCACCCGCGACGAGCGATGGCTGTGCGACTTCGCCCACTACGAGAGCGCTGTCCGGCCCCGGGTTCTGTATCTGAATCGCTTTCATGATCTCGCTCCGACGATAAGGACCTTTTACACGGCAACCCCGATCCAGCTTGGCATGAGAGCGCGCGGAAGATCAAAGGAGATCTGACGTTGCTCATAAGGATGAAAAAGGGAGAGGCCTTTTGAAAGGAGCCGTAGCTCCGGAACCTGGGCGCCATCGTAGTAAGGGTCTCCCACAATCGGATAACCAAGTGATGCGAGGTGCACCCGAATCTGATGCGTTCGTCCCGTTTTGGGCTCTACCCGAAGGAACGTTCGCTCCTCGTCATCTATCACCTCGCAATTAATCTTCGTGACGATCGTCAGCGCCTCCTCTCCTCCGTCGGGAACGACACACCGCAACATTGAATACCGTTGGTCCCGACCGATCCGTGCGCGTACCTCGATACGTTCGTGCGGAAAGTTTCCGGAGACCTGCGCGACGTAATACTTTCCGACCGCATGCCGAGTATAGGCTCGCTGCAATGCGGCGTTCATACGAGGTGTAAAAGATACGAGCAGGAGTCCAGCCACGCCCGTGTCCAGGCGTGACGGAAGGTGAAGCGGCTTTTTGAAGTAGTCCTTGAGATACGTTGCGAGGGTGAATCGTCGCTGGTCGCGGGGCGGGATAGTCGGAAGACCCGCCGGCTTATACACAACCGCAAGATCATCGTCCTGATATACTATCCACTGATCTGAGAAGGCAGGATAGAGCGATGCCACTTCGTTAAAATCACCAAGCGGCTCAAAATACTCCACCGTGGCGGGCGGCACTACCTCACTCTCAAGGTGAGCGGGCCGTCTACTAAGATAGACTCCTCCCATCTCGAATCGGTCGGGCCACGTCGAGGGATCAATGTTAGGAAGTCTCTCAATGAGTGAATCTCGACAGGTCAGTCCCCGTGGCGCAGACGAGTCGACAGGAAACACCCATCGCTTACTTCGAAAAGTGGCTTGTATGCGGTCAATATCGAGCGGTCGCACGGTCTCTCATCCTCACGCAGGACTAACCGTCCCGTGGTGACAACAATACCCGGAATCCCCCTAGGGAAGCGAGGCAAAACCTTGCGTCAGCGAGGTTTTGCCTTACCTACTTAGCGCTCTTCGAGCTCAACCGATTGGTCAACTCAAGGGCACGATCGGCATTCATGAGCGCGAGGATCTGTCCGATCCGCTTCTCTGGCATACGCTGAATGAGGGAGTGTGCGATGTTTATATCAAGCTGCTCAAGAAGATGTGCGGCCTCAGGGGGATTCATGGAACCGTACACATTCGCGAGCTGATCGAGCTGCACGTTGCGTTGCTTCTCTCCCTTCTCACGCTCAAGCTTAAGGCGCTCAGAGAGCTCCTTCAACTCGGTCAGTCGAGCCGCGAGATCACGATCACGGGTAGCGAACTCATGCTCACGTTGCTCAAGGCGACCGTTACGCTCTTCAAGCTCTGAACGACGCTGGTCGAGAGCGGTGAGGATCTTCACCTCCTCTTTGCTCCACTGAGGACCCGTTCGGGCCGGAGAAACCACAGCTGCCTCAGCGGGCTTTACCTGTCCAACACCGGCGGCCTCAAGGGCCGATATGGAGATCTTCGCCACACAGAAGAGAACAACGAAGGCAACCGCTCCCATCTGACCTCGAAATGAGAAGCCCGACATAGCAGCGGCAGGGAGTTTTGAAGGTGGGGCATCGGACGATGTTGACTTTCTACCAGCGGTACGGGTGTAGGTGGTCGGCTTGGCACTCGCGTTGCTCGCCTCAGAGCGTGGAGCAACGGGAGTCGAGCTCTGTTGCGAAGCGACTCGAACAGCCCCCACCGTGGCGGATGTCATCGCGGCGTTTCGCTTCGCCATCATCTGGCCCATAGCCCGACTGAGATCATCGTATAACTCCTGCGCCTCTTCCTTGGTGAGCTTCTTATCCGTCATATCCCTGTGCTACCTTGTTTCCCTCGAACTCGCCCGTTGCGTGGCGACCTCATCGAGTTGGTTAATCTCTTCCTTGAGAACCTCTTGGTCGTATTCGGCCCTTTTTTTCTCTTTCAGCATCTCAAGCGCTCGAGCATCCTTGTTCGCTTGAATATACCGTTCCTGAGCTTCAACTACGGCCTTCCGAGCCTCTTCAACTTTGACGGCCTGCTGTTCAATGAGCTTCTGAACTCGCAGTCCGTACGCGTTCGTCAACAAGAGCTCTCCTGCAGTAACTATGCCATCGGACGCACCCTGCAATCGGCGCAGCTCCGCCTCTAACCCTTCTAAAACACTTCTTTCCTGAGCAAGAATAACGTTTCGACGGCCAAGTTCTTGACGCGCCTCGTCACGGATCTGTTCCCGTATGTCAAGGATTCGCTGGAGTCGGAACGTGAATCGCTTCATAACCCTCGGGGACTAACGTGGACGCCATCCTCACAACAGACCTACCCAACGATCTCCTTCATTGAGCGCCAACAATCCTCAATCGAACACGGTCTATCAGCGGACTGTTTCAGAAAGGTGAGAACCTGCTCATGTTTCTGCACTGCCCTATCGATACGATGATTCTGCCCGGACTTATAGGCGCCGATCGTGATCAGATCCTCAACCTCCTGATAGGACGCGAGGATGTCTCTAACCTCCGTGGCCATCTTCAGCACCTCGGGATCGACTATATCTGACATCACTCGAGAGATACTTTGGAGGATGTCGATCGCAGGATAATGTCCACGCCCCGCGAGCCGTCGGCTTAACACGACGTGACCATCAAGGATACCGCGCACCGCATCAGCCACCGGCTCGTTCATGTCGTCACCTTCAACAAGAACGGTGTACAAACCGGTAATGCTCCCCTCTCCCTCGCAGGTTCCAGCTCGCTCAAGGAGCCGCGGAAGGATCGAAAACACGGACGGAGTGTATCCGCGGGTACTGGGAGGCTCACCAACAGCCAGGCCCACCTCACGTTGCGCCATGGCAAGACGGGTGATGGAGTCGACCATCAACATGACCTTCTTCCCGTGGTCTCGAAAATACTCAGCGATAGCGGTCGCTACAAAAGCTGCCCTGATTCGTAGGAGCGCGGACTGGTTTCCTGTAGCCACTACGACGATCGAGCGAGCCAATCCCTCGGGCCCTAGGTCGCGCTCTATGAACTCTCGAACCTCTCTACCTCGCTCTCCCACGAGAGCGATCACGTTCACGTCGCTGTGAGAGTGCTTTGCTACCATGCCGAGCAGGGTTGATTTACCAACACCTGAACCGGCCATGATACCGACTCGCTGTCCCTCACCGATCGTGAGCAGCCCGTTCATCGCTCGAACTCCGAGGTCGAGGCACGTTTGAATACGGGTTCGCGTAACCGGATTAGGAGGATCTCGAAAGAGCGGCACGCTCTCGTTCATGACCGGGAGGGGTTGACCATCGAGGGCGTTGCCAAGAGCATCGATCACACGCCCCTGGAGCCCCTCGCACACAGCCACACGATTGGTGCCCTCGGAGGCCGTGATCGTTGAGCCTGGCGCGATCCCTTCAACCTCCGAGAACGGCATCAACAGAATCCTATCGGTTCGAAATCCCACCACCTGAGCCGGTATCGTGTGCTTTCCAGAGGTAATAACAACTTGAGAGCCAACCGGAATCAGGGGACCGGTCCCCTCAATGATCAGACCGGTCATGTCCGTGACCGTCCCACGCAACTCGTAGTTACTTACCTGGGATGCCGCTACCAACGCGCGCTCAAGGAGATTTTCCATCGTACAACCTATCTAACCTTCGTCACGCTCTCTTTAATCCGTTCCCAGGTCTTGTCGAGATCGAACTCCACCTCTCCTGAGGAGGTCTCTACAACACATCCTGCACGAATCGTGTCATCGGACAGAAAGCTCCACGATCCATCAAACTCCTTAAATTGCCGCTCGGGGCTCAACATCTTGATGAACTCAAGATCCTGCGGACTAACCCGAATCGCTTTGATAGTTGCCCCACCCGTCAACTTAACGGCTTCTTGAATTACTTGGAGGACGTATTCCGGGTTGATCTCAACGATCGTACCTACTAACTTCCGAGCGACCTGAATCGCGAACTCCACGGCACGCCGCTCTACCGCTTCCACTTCCTGCCGGATCTGCCCCCCTAGATCATCGATGATCGTTCGATACCGCTCCTCGATAGCCTTAACCTTCTCATCGCTCTCAGTCGCATACTGCGCAGCCAACTCCTGTTGAATAGCGGTCTTCACATCCTCAAGGCGCTGCTCGTGCTCCGCCTGAAGAGAGAGACGCTCCTCCTCAAATCTCTGTTGCAGAAGCTCAACTTCAGAGACTGGGACTACCGACTCATCGGTCTCCACTGATTGACCATCCATCTCAAGGGGCGAGGTTGTTGAAGCCCAATCCTGCGAGGCATCGGGGGTACCTTGCTCACCCTCACGCACTACCTCGATATCAAGCGAAAACTGAGTCGAGTCGCCCTGCAAGAGCTCCTCCCTAAATCCCTGATCAGCGCCCACGATATCGTCGTAGGTGTCGAACATCGGATCCACTATTACAGGGGCCCCATCGACAACGGTGAACTGATCTGGAGCGAACTCGGTTGCGATCGTGCCCGGCTTTACAACCTCGAACTGGGAGGCTTGAAAGCTTGATGGCTTGAACGTTCGAACGTTCGGTCGTAACGGATCGGTCGTTGCTGCCTGCTCCTCAGTCTCCATGCCTCTACCTTTTGATTACAGGTGTCCTTCGTTGAGCCAGTACCGAATCAGGAGCGCCGCCTGTGCTGGGTTCTCCTTCACCAGTCGAGAGCTTTCCGACATGATCTCTCCCAATTGCTCCATATCCACGGGGCCGCTTAGATCAGGTAGGCTCGCCTTCCCGGGAACATCTCCAGGCTGGGCAAACACCTCGCCCGATCCGCCGGCCTCACCTCTTTGTTGCGCCCCTCCTCCCGCGATAGCACCTCTTTCACCTGGCGCACCCAAGGAACCAGCTTGCATACCTTGTGGCAGAAGACGCGTAATATCTATCTCCATCTCAGGGGTCGAGGTCAAAAACTTCACCATCGGACGAAGCACGAACAGACCGAAGATAGCGATCGCCAGAAGCGGAACGCTCAAGGCGCCGTAGCGATACCAAGCGTTCATATCCGCAGCTTTTGCCAGCTCCTCCATGAGCCCCTCGTTAGCTTGGAAGAAAGGAATATTCTCAACGGTAACGACGTCCCCTCGGGTAGAATCGAACCCAATAGCCGACTTCACAACGCCCTCAACTTGGGCCAACATCTCAGGAGTGAGCGGTTTAAAAACCTTCTCTGCCCGGGACGCAGCAACCGCATCGGCCACTACACCGTTAGCTCCTGGCACCGCGACGTCCTCGTACTTTCCATCGACAAGGACCGCTGCCGAGAGACGAAGGAGCTTACCCTTGGCCTGTGAGCTCTTGGTGATCGCTCGTGAAACCTCGAAATTTTTAACGTTCTCCCTTCGGGTATTGTTGTCGGAACTCCCCGATGGTGGCGCAAGCAGCGCCGGATCGTTACTGAGATTCGCTGCAACTCCCGGCACTCCACCTCGAGCCGCTCCACCACCAACGCCCTCTTCAACAACACGCTCAGAGCGAGCAACCTGGCCACCTGGGTCGAAGCTCTCCTCCTCACGCTCATTCGAGGAGAAATCAAGGTCCGCTGTCACACGAGCGACAACCTTTCCTGGGCCAAGTACCTTGGCCAACATCGTCTCAATTCGTTGCGCATAGCTCTTCTCGACCTCACGGGTATAGGTCAATCGGGTAGCATCCGCACCGAGCTCATCCCCTTCGTTGTCCTTTGGTGTAAGGAGGTTTCCGTAGACGTCGATGATCGTGACATTCTCAGGCTTAAGCCCCTCAACACCACTGGCGACGAAGTTCGCGATACCGCGTATCTGCTTCTTGTCGAGTTCGCTGCCCGGTCTCAACTTAAGGAGAACAGAGGCGCCCGTATCTTGCGCCTGCTTCGCGAAGATCGTCTTTTCAGGCTGCGAGATATGCACACGGGCCGAGACAACGGAATCAAGGGACATGATCGTTCGCTCAAGCTCACCCTGCAACGCGCGCTGCTTCTTCACCATCTCGCCCATCGTTGTCGTGGCGAAGCTCGTTCCATCAAACAACTCAAAACCGACGGTGCCGGTTTTTGGAAGACCCTCTGAGGCGAGACTTATACGTAGCTCATGAACCGCGTCAGGGGGCGATATCGATACGGTATTCCCATCGAGCTTATACTTGGTCTTCATCTCCTTGAGGCGGTCGATAACAGCTCCAGCGTCCGATGGACTAAGATCTGAATAGAGCACCGTGTAATCCGGCTCAGTCGCCATCTTCGACACGTAGATGAGCGCCCATACGGGAAAGATCACGAGCGCGGGCACGATAATCTTGTGAGCGATCGGAAGTTTGAGGTATTTCTCGACATACCCCATGAGAATAGCTTTAGGATCAAGCGAAAGTGCCACGGTATTCCTCTAAAAACTGAATCAAACTTGTGTTCGGATCACTTCTTCGTACGCGCGAATGATCTTACCGCGGATAGCGTTCATCAATTGAAACGCCACATCGGCCTTCTCAAGCGCTACCATCGCGCTATGAGGAGTAACTCCCTCCTTCTTAAGAGTGAGTCCTTCGATATTCGTATTCGCCTCATTCTGAAGATCGTTCACCTCTTTGAGCGCGTTATTGAGCATGTCGCCGAAGCTGCTCTGCGCTCCTCCCTGCTCGACCTTGGGAGCTTGTTGGGTAGCCGACTTAATCGGTTGGACGTTCGGGAGGAGAGGATTTATTGAGTTTATCGACATGGTCTAAGACTCCTACGCCTGCGTTAAGATCCTGCTCGCTTCGCCTTGGAGGTTTCGAGCTGTTTCGACCGCGGTAACGTTGGCTTGATACAAACGGCTCGCCGAGAGAAGGTCGGTCATCGTTTGAACAACGTTGATGTTAGGATATGAAACGAAGCCGTTCTTGTCGGCATCCGGATGACCTGGCTGGTGAACCATACGCGGAGCCGCCTGATCCTCAACGACACCGGTTACCACAGGTTTTTGCATCGACATGCGGTCGAGCGCTGACGAAAAGCTACCAGGAATAGGCTTGGCCACCTGGACCACGTCGCGTCGCTTGTAGGGGCCTCCCTGGGGGGTACGCGTTGTCTCTGCGTTGGCGATATTCGAGGCGAGAGTGTTCACCCGCATTCTCGCCGCTGCCATTCCATTCGCGAGGATTTCGATTGGACTTATGATGCTCATACTTATCTAGTCTCTCGTATAGCCGTTCGAAGTAATCCGATCTGTCTCCGAATGAGACGCGCTGCGTTTGAGTAATCACCACTATTCTGCGCCAAGCGGCCCATCTGGAGATCGAGGTCTACGTTGTTTCCATCAGGTTTCGTTGGTCCTGAGAGATCCGGAACCAACTGGGAGGTGTCACCTTGGCTTGACTGCGTATCGATATGTGCCGAATTGGTCTGAGCGAGCGAACCGTTCTGGGCCTCAAAGGCCTTCTCAAGCTCATTTCCGAACGACACGTCGATCGCCCGATACTGCGGGGTTTCGGCGTTGGCGATATTGGCCGAGAGGGCTTGATTCCGCTTCCACGTCAGATCCATGGTCCGAGAAAGCCCTGTCACCGAACGGTCAAAAAGTGTATCGAGTAATCGCATATATCCACCTCTACACGGACGTGGTAAGCAAGAGGTGTGCTACACGAAATACCCAATAAATATGAGCAGTTATAGAGCCTTACGGGTGTCAAATGCCTGACACACAGCCCTCAGCGTCAGCTTTTCGACACCGCCCCGTGGCGACCCTCATGATCGGAGCGGCGATCGCGCTCGCGGGTCTCTTGATGCGCATCGGAGCCAGTGGTGGGGAATTGTGGCTCGATGAGGTCTGGTCACTCACAAAGGTAGCCCCCCTCGCAAATCCCATCGAGATCGTTACGTCGGTTAAGCACGACAACAATCACATCCTGAACAGCGCGTGGATGTGGGTATGCGGGCCAGCTCAATCGCCCCTCGTGTATCGAGCCCCATCCCTCATCTTCAGCGCTCTCTTACTTATTCTTCTCCTTACTCGAAAGCCCGAAGGAGAGAGCGATCGTTCGTCGATAGTCTGGTTGACGCTCATCGCTTTTTCCTATCCCTTGACCCTCTACGGCACAGAGGCGAGAGGATATTCCCTCACCCTGCTGTGCGCCGCGCTCGCATTCATCTCACTGACCCGAATCACAACCGATTCCACCGATCGACGTTCGATCCTTATATTCGCCATCACCGGAATCGTAGGTTGTCTCTCGCACGCTATTTACGCCCTCTTCCTGGCACCGGCGATCGCGTGGCTCCTGTGGCACCTCCTCTCACCTCCTCGTAAACCCAATTCGCGGACAATTTTGTGGGGCGGCATCGTTCCCCCGGTGCTCTTTGCGTGTTGGCTGACCCTCACCTTCTATCGAAATATGGAGATCGGTGGGGCCCCACTCCTTCCATATCTTGAGGTAGCAGCATCAGCTATCTCCGTCTCATTCGGAGGGGAAACCCTCTCGTCGGTCAATCCTGCGGTGACCGGATGGAACCTCTTCCTCGGCATCTCTGTCGTGCTCGTCTGCGTCGCGGAGCTGGCGGCCTGGATCCGTAGCGGCTCATCGACCGCGTGGCTGGTAGGGCTCGTACTCATCACACCGTGGGTCGTCGTAAGCGTCCTGCAACCACACTTCATCCTCGCTCGATACTTCATTATCCAGATCTTACTGGCTTACCTTCTCGCTGCTCGATTCCTGGACCGACTCACGCGACAAGGTCGCTTCGGGTCGTTACTCGCGTTCATTCTGCTTTGGGCCTTCATCCTCGGAAATACCTCGCGCACCCTCCCCCTCATACAGCTGGGTCGCTCTCATTTCGTCGCAATCTTTGAGAACCTCGCATCGCAGAATGGAGAAACAACGGTGACCGTCGGTGGCGACCAAGACTTTCAGAATAAAGTTAGGCTGAGTTATGCGCGTATCATCATCCCACGTACCTCGCACATATCATACGTGCCTGACTACCGAAACGCGAAGCCCCCACCTCGTTACATCGTACGTGAGACCATTGAAGCCTATGAGATCTTCCCCTCTGAGCTCACCTTGCCCCACGGAACCCGATATCATGAGATACAAAGGTACCGGGCACCCCAATTAAATGGGTCTCACGTTACGGTTTACGAGATTACAAATTAGAGAATTCGAAGCGGCCCGAATGCCCCGATTACTTCCCCTTATGTTTCTTCCATCGATAGGACGCCCGTGTTGCGCCCTGATCGGGCAGGACGATCGCCTGAGCCTCTTTGAGGATCCGTTGATACCGTCGCTCGGACACATTCGAGAGTGCCTTTGGAGATAACCTTCGCGGATTTGGAAGGATCGAGGCGAGCGCGGCGGCCTCGCGTAGCTCGAGGTGATTTGCCGGTTTGTTAAAATAGTAGCGAGACGCGGCCTCAAGACCGTACACCCCCTCTCCCCACTCAATCACGTTGAGATAGAGCTCAAGGGTCCGACGCTTACCCCACAGGAGCCCCGCTACAGGAGCCATCCCCGCCTCGATCACCTTGCGCAGGTAGCTTCGCCCCGGCCACAGGAAGACATTCTTTACCGTCTGCATCGTTATCGTGCTGGCACCACGAGGCTTAGCCCGTTCATCGGAATCATCGATAGCGTCCTCGACAGCTGAGAGATCCACTCCCCAATGATCGGTGAAGCGAGCATCCTCCGCCGCGACAACCGCTTGCTGCACATGCACCGGGAAATACGAGAGCGGCTTCCAATCCCACCCCTTAAAAGCCGATTCTCCGTTGGCCCAGTACTCGACAGCCCGAATCATCATGAGAGGGGTAATTGGGGGAGCGATAAAACGAAACACGAGCACCGAAGCTACCCACACAATGCAGGTAACCTTGCAACATCTCCAGACACGGGAGGTTACAGGTTTTGTTTGTCTACTCGTGAGGGTGCGACTGCGGACCATGAGCTACGTTGTAGCGCACAATGGGGGACAAATGGTAGCCGCGATCCCCCCTACTCGTCGATAACGATCCCTTCCTGCCTATAATCGTGCAGCTTATTACGCAAGGTACGGATACTTATCCCCAGAAGCTTGGCGGCCTCAGTTCTGTTGTTGTTATTCGCCCGAAGGGTCTCAAGAATCAGTGCCTTCTCCATATCCTGCACCGTTGTGCCGGATCGGATGACAAGCGCACTATCCTCGCTGGTTAGAGAGCTCTCCCGAATACACTCGACCGAATCAGCCAGTCGGGGTGGCTGAGCACCCAACATAGGTGTTGTCACCGACGGGGTCGCCGAACGCGCGTCTCGCAACATATCCAACTGATCTGATGGATTCATCGAGAGCAGGAAGTCGGACTGTCGTGGAGCTGCACCCGCTGAAAGGATCGCAGCTCGCTGCACAGCGTTTTGGAGCTCACGAATATTTCCAGGCCACGGATGGTTCAGAAGCGCCTCAAGAACCGGATCCGAAAGACGTGGCGCGTTGTCACCGAGGAACTGACGCATGAAGAACTCGGTCAGTACCTTGATATCGGACTTACGCTCACGCAGGGGTGGTAAGGTAAGAGGAATAACGTTCAAACGGTAGTAAAGATCAGCTCGGAACTTCCCTTCACGAACGGAGTCCTCAAGATTTCGGTTCGTCGTCGCAAGAACCCTTACATCGATCGAGATAGGATCCTTACCTCCAACTCGATCGACCTCTCGCTCTTGCAATACGCGAAGAAGTTTCGCTTGAAGTCCAAGCTCCATCTCGGAGATCTCATCCAACAAAATAGTACCGCCGTGCGCCATCTCGAACTTACCGATCTTTCGATTCTGAGCTCCGGTGAAAGCGCCCTTCTCATGTCCGAAGAGCTCACTCTCAAGGAGGCTCTCAGGTAACGCCGCGCAGTTAACCGCAACGAACGGCTGATTAGACCGGGGACTACTCGCGTGCACAAATCGAGCGACAAGCTCCTTACCCGTTCCCGATTCACCTTGGATAAGAACCGTTGCCTCACTGCGCGCTACAGCCTCAGCCACCTCAAGCACCCGCTTCATAAGGGGATCCTGAGATATGATGGGTCGGCCACGGTTCTGCTTTGGAGTGCGTTGTCGCGCTGCTTTGCTCTCAGGCAAGAGGACACGCTCTACGACCCGCTCAAGATCCTGCGCCGTAAACGGCTTGGTGATGAAGTCGGCTGCGCCGTTCTGCATCGCTTCAACCGCTTGGGTAATCGTCCCATACGCGGTAATCATGATGACCGGAACCTCACTCCCCTTCTTCTGAAGGCTCGCGAGGAGTTCGCTACCTGACATCTGCGGCATCTGCTGGTCGGAAACCACTAGGTCAAACGACTCTCGCTCAAGCAACTCAAGCGCCGAGACCCCGTTATTGACCACGGTGACGTCAAAGTCCTTTCGACTAAGGCACGTCTTTACCGCGAGCTGCATCTGCGGATCATCATCTGCGACGAGAACCCGTTGCCGCGCGTTTTGAGGCGCTCGCTCACCTGACTGATTGGTTGTGTCTTGATTGTCCATGTCTGACTCCCCTTAACCTTGAACCGCGCGACGCGGCAAAACCACCTTAAACTCAGCTCCCGGCGCGTTCCGAGCCGAGATCTCACCACCATGCGCTACAACAATTCTCTTCACTATTGACAGTCCGAGCCCCGTCCCTTCACGTCGTCCCGAGGCGAACGGCTCAAACAATCGCGGGAATATCTCGTTCGGAATGCCGGCTCCATCATCACGAACGGTCAACGTCACCGGACCTTCCGGATCCGTATCCGATACAGCGAGCGATATGGATCCGGTAAAACCCGTGACCTGAAGTGAATTCGTCATGAGATTATAGAGGCACTGCCTGAGCGCCTGTGAATCCGCGATGACGAAGGGATTCCCCTCTAGTGATGTGGAGATCTTCGCCGTCCCTCCGTACAAGCTCGTGAAGTGCTGCGCAACCTCCTGAACCAACGAGTGTAGGTTTATCGGACCGAGATGAAGCTTATTATTCTTGGCGAAGTGCAGAACATTAGAGACCACCTGATCAAGGCTTGAGATACTCTTTTCAATCTCCTCAACGAGGTCGATCGATTGCGGTCGATCCGCGAGATCCCCCTTAAGCATTGACACAAAAAGGGAGATGGCCCCAAGTGGATTTCGCACCTCATGCGCGAGTGCCGCCGCTGTCTCACCGAGAACCGCCAAACGCTCGGAGCGCTTAATCTCCTCATCCTTGACTCGAAGCTGCTCCCGTAGGTCATCAACCTCCTGCATCAGCGCGGTATGACGAAGCTCTAACTTGGAGCTACTCTCGTTAAAACGTTCCATCACCTCAAGGAGATTTGCCATCGGATTAGCGGTTGTGTTCTTCTGTTTCGAAGCGAACATAGCCGTTACCCCACACTTACCTGGTCACGTTTTTTCCACTCCGCGATCTCGAGGGAGGCCTGCATGAGGATGAACCAACTATCGGAGGGGGAGAACTGCTTCTGCGCGATATCGGTTATTCGGCGAGCTTCGTCGAGATCGCCCCGCGCGATCGCCGCCTGAACCAAGCCGTAGTCACCCCAGCTATCAACAAACGCTTCAGGATAATCCACCTTGCCCTTCTCAATCCAGAACTTCACCCGATCGTACTGGTGCGTCTCAAGAGAGAGTCCCGCAAGCATTCGAACTGCGACCGGCGTACGGGGATGGTCCATCGGAATCGCCTCAAGATTTTTCTGGGCGTCGGCATAGCGAGCAAGCTTCAGCTCAACCAACCCAAGCGCGAAATGAGCTTCCGGCCGGTCCTGCGGCTGCACATCAGCAAGCCCCTTCTCAAATTTCTCGTGCGCTGAAACGTAGGTACCGGTGCGAAGGAGACTCTGCCCCCACAAGAGATAGGCGCGGCCACGAAGAGGAACACTCTCGTGCATGTAACTGATCGCTTTCTCGGCGTAGAGTGCGGCTTCTTGATAGCGCTCCTCTTGATACTCGATAACACCTCGCGAGAGAATCAAGCGGGTGCGAATATCGGGCGCGATGCTCGGATCGCGAAGAGCTGTATCGAACCCCTCAGCCGCCTGTCGATTCAGACCAAGGGCCCAGGCGCTCTTTGCAGCAGCGATGCGGGTTTCGGTAATAAGTTTTTTATTCGGCAGAAGCTCGTACATCGCGAGCGCTTTCATGTGTTCTCCATCCGCGGAGAGTTTCTGAACCTCTGCCGCGTGTTGTGCTGTGGCGAGCACCGGGGTAGCGAGTACCGAGATGACGCTGAGAACCAAAGGTAACGTTAGAAGCGATTTCATGTTATCTCTCTTCCGTAAGAGCCCCACAGGACACGACCACTTAGTTACATCCTCTCTCTACCTTCTCTCCATCCTCGTCACCAACAACGAGTACCTCGATCTTGCTCTCAAGCCCCTTCTTCTTGATCTTTTCCACCAGCGTGGTGCGATTCAGGCCCAACAACTTCGCGGCTGCTTTTTTGTTACCACCGGTCTGCGAGAGCGCCGACGAGATCAACTTGCTCTCATAGGTGTCGACAAGTTCGTTGAAATTGACACCGGTGTTGGGAAGGGTGAGGTCAGAGAGGGAAAGCGCTTGTGGTATCCCCGCCTCTTCGGCGATGTACTCAGGAAGGTTACTTGGCTCGATGACATCTCCATCACTCAGTATAGCGATGCGCTCAACGACGTTCTCAAGCTCTCGAACGTTTCCGGGCCACCGATAGGTTGCCATCAACTCGAGCGCGCTTGGCGAAAATGCAAGATTTGGGCGTGACGTCTCCTCAGCTTGGCGTGAGAGGAAATACTGGGCGAGGTGACGAACATCATCTCCACGCTCACGAAGAGCCGGAAGATTTACCGGGACGACTTGGAGGCGGTAGAAAAGATCCTCTCGGAATCGGCCAGCCTTAACCTCCTCGGCGAGGTCCTTATTGGTAGCTGCGACAACTCGAACATCCACATCGATAGAGCGAGTAGATCCAACAGGATCAACCTTTCGCTCTTGAAGCACCCGTAGGAGCTTCACCTGGAGCTTTGGACTCATCTCCGCGATCTCATCGAGGAAGATAGTACCACCGTCAGCAAGCTGGAAACGTCCAACACGGTTACTAATAGCACCGGTGAACGAACCCTTCTCGTGACCGAAGAGCTCACTCTCCAGGATCTCCTCTGGAATGGCGCCACAGTTGACAGGCACTAACTTACCACTTCGACCACTCAAGGTGTGGAGCGCTTTTGCGATGAGCTCCTTGCCGGTTCCACTCTCCCCCAAAATAAGAACGGTAGAGCGAGTCTTAGCGACCTTCTCCACGACACCGAAGATCTTTCGCATCTCGGCGCAGTCACTTACGATACCTAAAAAGGGTGCTGGGCGTTCAGATCTATCTGAGGCAGATACGGAGGGGAGAACGAGATCGAGAGAGCCGGAAAACGCTTGATGCATCATGAGAACCTTCCTTGTTCAAAACCGCCGTTGAAGAGAGGATCTTCCTGTCCTCTCTCTCCTTGGTGTGATACGTCCAACCTTTTATCGCGCACCCTCATACGACATGGGCGGCGCGACTGTCACAGATTTGGCAATCTCCGTACCAGGCACGACTATCAATGTTAGATTCTTGACGATGCGGAACCGTCTCATCTCTTTTTGGATTTATATCGCTCGAAAAAACAGCAACTTAGAGGGAGGGGTGTTATTTTTTTGATGTCGCGGTGTCAGAACTTCGGTGAATCTTCACGGATTCATACAAAAGATTTATGTACAGTTTTGTAACAAATCAGCCGATAAAGGGGCGCAAAGTTTTCGGCCTGCGGCTTGGGTTAATTGAACGTGCTGGTCGCGTCATTCATTAAAAGACCGCGGAGCGCGAGACCGAGCGAGATTCGAAACGACTCGGCGCAGCTCTCGATGTGCCCAACGGGGGCCTGGATGACGGTCTTATACCCACAGACCTTACCGGTCATCTCAAATCCTGCGTGAAAGAGAACAGCTTGCCGCGCTTCGCACTGATGGATCATCTGCTCAACGGTGGGAAGCCATATGAAGCTCGAACGAAGTTCATCAGGGCTCAATCCCTGAGGATCAACGAGGATGGACACGGGATTTCGTAGACTTCGGTCCGTGACTTCGTCACCGACCTCTGGGTGCCAGAACAGCCCCGCCGTTTCAAGGTCTTGAGCGATATAGATAAATTTGTCAGTTGGGGTTGCGTTCTTCTGCACAACAGCCTCACTCGACGTCCTCAAAGTCTAGCATCGACGGGAACCTAAGCTAACTTAACGAACTAAGGCTCAAAACCCCCGTCCTTAGGTAAGATGCCGAGAGCACCGAGCAAAGGACCAAGCTTTTTTACAGGCTTGGACACCTCCGGTACAAGAAACACCTATCCCTTAGAAATATGAGGGAATTATGACTCGGCGAGCCACAGAATGGTGAGAAATGAGAGCGCCGCGAGCGCTACCACGATCAGGAAGAGCTTAAAGAACACTACGACAACGATGCCGACGCCGAAGGCGAGCAGGGCAGACTTTTCGCCGTTTTCGCGCACGGAGATGCGAAGCTCGTCATATCGCTCACGCGCCAAGGTCTTCCACCCTTCAGCGCTTCGAGAACGAGCAAACTCCGTTATGTCTTTCAGTATATTCCGCATGTCCCTACACCCTGTCACCATCCTATGACGCTCCCCACCGGAACACCATATTTCTTATCGAAGAGTGACTCATCTTTCTTTGCAACTCCCCGCCTCCAGGTCTATACTTGCGACGGCTCATGGGGGAGAAGTTCGGTACGCCCCTTTTGATGAGGGCCAGCACCTAAACAGTGCTTTCCTTACTAGGGCTTTCGTATGAAATGTGAACGGGGTCTCATGAAAACTAACTACATTCTTTTCGCTGCTGCTTCTCTTACCTTAGCTACCGCGCACGTGGCATGCGCCGCTGACGCCACAAAAGGGGGGCAGCTCTACGCGCAACGATGCGCTATGTGTCACGGCGATAAGGGAGCTGGAGATGGTCCCGTTGCGGCAACGATCCCAGAGGGGATGAAGCCCCGCAATCTCAGTGGCGGAGAGTATAAGTACGCAACCGATGACGCAAAGTTTAAGGAGCTGCTCCAGAAAGGTGGAGCCGGTGTTGGTTTGAGTCCGCTCATGCCAGCTCAATCGGACCTCAAGCCTGAGGAGCTCGATAACGTCATCGCCTTCGTTAAGACACTGAAGAAATAACGGAGAACTCGGTGAGCAAGAACTCCCCAGAAAGCTCGGCCTATGCCGCCCTCGGAGCGTCATCCGCGAAAGGGGGAGTTCTTGCCGCTGTTGGAGAGACCGGACCAGCGAGATACTTCGCCTCGCCGGTTGACGATCCCGCCGGCGGTCCAAACTACGCCTTCTTTCTTCACGCTGACGGGGCCGGCACAAAGAGCATCGTGTCCTATCTCCTGTACAAGGAGACCGGCGAGACCAAATGGTTTCGATCGCTTGCAACCGACAGCCTGGTGATGAACCTTGATGACATCGCCTGCTCCGGTGGACTTGAGAGCCTCCTCCTCAGCAACACAATTGGACGTAACAGATCCCTCATTCCCGACCAAGCGATCGCCGAGATTATCGGTGGCTACAGAGATTGCATTGGGATGCTTGAAGCCGAGGGGATCTCAGTTCGCATGAGTGGTGGCGAAACCGCTGATGTTGGAGATCTCGTTCGAACCCTCATCGTTGACTCAACGCTCTCCTCTCGAATTCCCCGCACACACCTCGTTGACACGACCCACGTCGTGGCCGGTGACGTCATCGTGGGATTTAGCTCGACAGGAACAGCACGCTTTGAAAAGGAGCCAAACTCCAGCATGGGAAGCAACGGACTCACCCTGGCTCGAAACGTGCTCCTCAGCAGAAGACTCGCAAGCGCGTACCCAGAGGTATGCGATCCAAGCCTCTCTCACGATGTGGCATATCGAGGCCCCTTCTCCGTCACCGACTACCACGAGTCGCTCGGGATGACAGTTGGAGAGGCGCTTCTCTCACCAACTCGAACCTACGCTCCCCTCATCAAACAGCTCCTCGAAAACTTCCGGGAGCACATCCATGCGCTCATACACTGCACCGGTGGAGGGCAGGTTAAGATCAAACGGTTCGGACGAGGCGTGCGCTACCACAAGGAGAATCTCTTCCCAGTTCCTCCCCTCTTCTCCCTCATCCAAAAGCACGGAAAGGTGCCATGGAACGAGATGTACTCGGTCTTTAATATGGGGCATCGCCTTGAGGCTTGCATACCAGCTGAGGCAGCTCACGAGGCTATCTCTTGCGCGAAGCAATTTGGGATTGCCGCCCAGGTCATAGGACGGGTAACCTCTGGAGATGGGGAGAATGAGGTCACGATCTCAACTTCTCATGGGGTCTTTACCTATTAATCCGTTTCGTACGACGAACACCTCGCGCTAATAACATGGGCCCGAACGAAGCTCACCTCTACGACAACGTCAGCACCGCTTCCAGTATCGCCGAAGCGTACTGGAGACGCGCGGCCCTTACTCCGAACGCGCCTCTCTACAAATGGGCGAGCGCATCAAGCGCCGAAGCAACTCGGGTATGGCACACCGAGACCTACACAACCACGGCTCGTAAGATCGCTCGACTCGCGCACTATCTCCGGTCCATCGGCGTTCAGATCGGCACGACCGTGGCGATTATGTCGCAGACCCGTCCTGAGTGGATGATAGCGGATCTAGCTATTCAAACCCTCGGAGGAATAACCGTCAGTATCTATCAGAGCCTCCCAGCTAACGAGGCGGGATACATCCTCTTCGACTCAAAGGCAGAGATCATCTTCGTTGAAAACGAGGAGCAGGCTCAGAAAACTGCACATCTTCGGGCCAGCCCCTGTCCGATCCCCGAACACGAAGGGGTCGCTGCCCACGATGCGCGGCTAGCTATTTCGCACGTCATCTCCTTTGAACGGGTTCAGGCGCTCTCGATCCCTACCGTTCATTCCATCATCGAGGACGATACTCTTTCAGCGGAACCGCCACCGGTCCCCGTGGAACTAGGTCGCAACAACATCGCGTCGTACGTCTATACATCCGGCACAACAGGGCCTGCAAAAGGCGTTATTCAAACCCATGGCAACCACCTCACGAACGTCGAGCAGGTCTCAAAGGCGGGGGTGTTTCTCCTTAACGGATCGCTCTTCCTCTATCTTCCCCTCGCCCACTCCTTTGCGAGGCTCGCCTACTACGTTGGATTCCTGACATCAGCGCACCTTATACTTCCGGCTATCACCGATCATCAAACATCGAAGATCGACCTCGCCTCTATCGCGCGCGACATCAGGGAAGCAGGAGCATGCGTACTCCCGTCGGTTCCCCGACTCTTCGAGAAGATGGGAGCTGCGATTCAAGCACGGGCGACCGGTTCAAGCCTGCAACAAAAGATACTCTCCCTCTGCATTCGAAACGCGCAGCAGACCTACGAGCGTCGCTCGAAGGGACAGCGGCTCGGAGTTATCGAGCAGGTGCTCTTCAACGGGCTCGCTCCGATACGTGCCAAGATAAAAGCACAACTATTCGGAGCAGGGTTTCGACACGGCATCTCCGGTGGCGCAAAGCTTGATCCCGGGGTTAACAAATTCTTCGACGCCCTGGGGTTCGTCATCTGCGAGGGGTACGGATTGACCGAGACCTGTGTTGCGACCCACGTTAACCTTCCGACCAGCCGTAAGATCGGGACCGTTGGCCCAGCTCTTGAGGGGGTCGAGGTGCGCATCGCTCCAGCCGATGGAGAGATCCTGATGCGCGGGCCGAACATCACCCAGGGATACCTGCACCGACCTCAGGCAACAGCGGACGCTTGGGATAGCGAGGGGTGGTTCCATACGGGAGATGTCGGACATCTCGATGAAGATGGATTCCTGTCCATTACCGATCGCAAGAAGGAGCTCGTTGTTACCGCTGGTGGTAAGAAGATAGCTCCGATCAGCGTTGAAGGGTTATTCAAGCGATACCCCTTCATCTCCCAGGCGCTCTACTACGGGGACGGCAAGCCTCACTGCGTCATGCTCTTCACACTGAACGAGGTGGAGCTTCGAGCGATGCTCAAGCAACAAGGGTTCGATATACCCGCAGACGCCAAGCTCGCGACCCTTCCCGCTGTGACCGCGCTTGTCGACGAGGCAGTCAGGGACGCAAACTCAACCCTTGCAAGCTATGAAACGATCAAGAGCTTTGCGATCCTCGGGGAGGATTTCACCATCGAGAACGGACTTATCACGCCGACCATGAAGATGAAGCGTAAGGCGATCGTGGCGCGGTATAAGGATACGATTGAGGGGTTGTATCATTAACACAGCCTCGCATTCACGTTGGCGGTGCGAGTTCATGGAATGCGATGAACCGGAGGGCCCGTCTCCCGACGGGCCGGAATCCGCGATTGAAACATCCGTGAATCACCGGCCCGTGAGGACACGGGCCCTCCGGGTGCGCCGACACACTCGTTTAGGTCGCTAAAACTACCAATACTTCTCTACGTGCAAATTACCGGGGGTCTTCTTCGAATGAACGACATACCCGAGCTTCGTTGTGAGGTCGCGCTCAAGATCATCGATCATCGCGGGATTTCCGCACAGGAAGACGTGATCGGTTTGCGGCGTAAGTTGAATAGTTCCATCCTCAAAGAGCGCCTGCACACGCCCCTTCCGTCCGGTGAAGGAGCCGTCAGCTCGGCTTGCGATCGGAAGATAGGTGAATCCAGGGTTCTCTGATGAGAACGAGGAGAGCTCATCCGCGTAGGCGAAATCTTGCGGGTAGCGAACACCGTGAACTACGGTGATCGTTCGACGAGGTGTCCAGACGCTTGGCGTACGAACCATCGACATGAACGGAGCGAGTCCCGTTCCGGTTGAGACCAATACGAGGTTGTGGTCGCCCGGAACTCCATCGAGGGTAAACGTTCCCGTGACCTTCGGCTGAGAAAAGATACGATCCCCAGGCTTTACTACGGCAAGCCGTGAAGTAAGAGCTCCATCCGGAACGATGGCGATATAAAACTCAAAAAAATCACCCGTCGACGGTGAGGATCCGATCGAGTAGGCACGCTTGATGAGCTTGTCAGCCGCAGGAGCCTCAGCCTCATCGGGAGCACCCTGATACCGAGGAGCTGCCCCTGGTAGACCCAGGGCCACGTACTGCCCAGGCTGAAACGAGGGAACCCCGCCATCAGGCTTAACCTGAAGGATCATGAGCTCGGGGGTGATATCGACGCGGCCTACTACTGTTGAATTTAACATGGTGGTTCTATACCCTACTGCGATCTAAGTCGGACCTGGCAAGAATTACAAATTCTGCCACTCCTGAAAAGCTTACGGGCACTGGAAGTATGGATATCGTCCTTGTTGAACCGCAGATACCCCAAAACACTGGCTCAATCGCCCGCACGTGCGCGGCTACCGATACCCCACTCCACCTCGTTGGACCGCTAGGATTTGACCTCTCCGAGAAGGCCGTGCGCCGGGCCGGACTCGACTACTGGCCCCACGTTAAGCTCGCTCGCCACGGAACCTGGGAGGGATATATCGAAACCCGACAACCACGAAAGGTGTGGCTCTTCTCTAAATTTGGAACTCGCGTCTACCACAGCGCGGATTTTAACGAAAACGACGCCCTCGTGTTCGGGAGCGAGACCAAAGGACTCGGCGAGGAGTTCCTCTCTCACTATGCAACAGATCAGATCCTTCGCATACCGATCGTGACAGACTACGTCAGAAGCCTCAACCTCAGTAATGCCGTATCGATCGCTCTCTACGAGGCCCGTCGCCAACTCGGCATGGATTTGTAGGGATCCTTAAGAAGAATATCATATCTCATCTCCTCCAAGCCTTGAGTAGCAAACCGTTGGTTGATATCCAAGAGAGAGCCGTGCGGCGCTTTGTAACTTTCAAACCAACCTCGTATGCGGGACCCCCGAGATACCTTTTCATCCCGACCCGGTAGCGCTCAGGCAAAGGTTGCCGAGCTACTCGTGGACCTCAAGCAAGTTCCCTTGCAAGCTATCCAACGTTTTCACCAGCTGAGTCAGATGGCGGAGAAAAAAAACCTCTTCGAGGACGCGCTCACCTTCGCGGATGCTCAGCTCAAAGTTGCAAAAGAGGCTAACACCCCCCAAGGTGTTGTCCTCGCCCTTCTCACCCGCGGCAGGCTCCTCTTCAAAACGGAGCAGTTTCCAGCCGCGGTGAGCGATCTCAAGGAGGCGCTCCTTCGCTCTAAGGACGATACAACGCTCCCCCCTCAACAACGCATGAGCATCATGTATACTGCGTGCAACCTGATCGGCGCCTCGTTATGGAAACAGGGGGACCGAACCGCCGCAGCTCCAGCGCTCGCCCAAACCACCCTTCTGGCACGACAACTCTTTGAGGCTGGCAACGCCCAGTTGGTCAAAGCTCTCTTCGATCAAGCACACCTCGCAATCGAGATGCGCCAACCGCAATCAGAGATCCTCTCCGCGATCGACGCCTGCGTTCGTGAGCCGGGCTGTAAAGAGACCCGAGCCACTCTCCTGCTTGAGCTCGGACAGTCGCTCTACATGAACTGTATGTGGGACGCAGCAGCTCGAACGTTTCAGGTAGTAGATAAGCAGAGCTCCGATCCCGTCGAACGATCGGAGGCCTTACTCTCACTCGCTCATATCGCGAGCTTTAAGTCGGACATGAATAACCTCCATCGTTTCGTTGATAAGGCCGAATCGTTGTGGATGGACGTCGCTCCCCGGCCTCGCATCGAGCGTCATATCGCGCACCTTCGCGCCATCGCCGCGCTGCACGAGGGATGTGAGGATACCTACCGAGACCAGATGTACAAAGCTCAACAACTGGGGGAGCTTGAGGAGCCAACGATAGAGGATCAAATCCAGATCAAATTCGTCCACGCACAGGTGCTCCGTCGCTCCGGTATCCACGATGGCGCTCGACAAGAGGTCAAGGAGGCACACAACATCGTTCAACGAGCGATCGTCTCACCTCTCGCTCGCTGCTCCACACTTCTGCAGCAAGCATTTTGCGAGCAGGTGGAGGGAAATTACACATATTCGAACGAGCTCATCGACGCTGCGATCGCCATCTGTCGCACCGAACTCAATAACAATACGATCCTTGAGGCTCGAGGACTCACGCTCAAAGCTCACAACCTCTACACGATCTTCACCTACAGTGAGACATCGTGCCGTCAAATGAGCGCCCCCCTGCTCGAAGCTTACCAGCACGCCGAGAGCGCCTTGCGAATTCTTCAGGAACAGGGGATCGACCACCACACTCAAAAAAACCTTCTGCGGCTCCTCTCCGGCATCACGAACGACCTTGGACTTGAGGCAGCCCAGGGGGCATACAACCAGCAATTGGCATTGCTTGAGGATGAGTACCCCGACACCTCCTGCTAACCCCCTGTTTCCTCGGCGCTCCACTACGAAAATCTCGCGTTCACAGTGCCCCGAATGGTTCAGAAGCACCCGCAAGATGCCGATGGTACTAAGGAAAGGGAGGAACCGCTCCTCCCAATTCGTGGCGAGAAGAGAAGATGAGAGCTCCACCAAATGAACGAGACCGTCTGCAGAAGCTCAAGAGCCTCCGCATGCTCGACACCGAGCCCGAGGATCTGTTCGACGGACTGAGCCGGCTCGCCGCGGAGCTCTGTCATTGCCCGATCGTGTCGCTCTCGCTTATCGACGCGGACCGACAGTGGTGTAAGTCACGCATCGGCTTCGATGCGGCTGCGTTCCCCCGTGATATCTCAATCTGCGCGGAGACCATCCTCGGCAGCTCCCCCTTCGTAATCCCAGACCTTACGAAGGACTCCCGCTTCGCAGCACACCCACTCGTGCAAGGCGCTCCACACGTAACGTTCTATGCTGGGGCCCCCATCATCACAAAGGACAACTTCGCGATCGGCTCGTTGTGCGTTCTTCATACGCAGCCCCATCATCTCTCACCAACGCAGCTTACCGCCCTCTCTACACTTGCAGAGCAGACCGCTCGTCACATCGAAACACGAGCTGAACTCACCCTCTTTCAAGCGAAGGTCAACGCGCTCGGTGAAAGCGAGCGACGATTTAGAACGATCGCCGATGCATCACCGATGCTTCTCTGGATCTCCGACGAAGCGGGCAATCGCACCTTCTTCAATCAAGCGTGGTGCGAGTTCACCGGATTGAGCCGAGAGGATAGCATCGCCGACCACTGGATGAAGTCGATCCATCCCGATGACCGGGAGGTGTACAATAAGAAATGGGAGGAGACCTCGCATCAAAGGATCCGCTTCCAGCAGGAATTCCGACTGAGACACTGTAGCGGAACCTATCGGTGGGTGCTTGAACAAGCGATGCCGATGTTCTCATCAAGTGGACGGCTGGAAGGATACGTTTCTTCATGCGTCGACCTCTCCTCACGCATGACCGATGAGCTTCAATACCAGAACAATGAGGCGAGGTTCCGAGCCATCAGCGAGGCCGCCCCCCTCGGCATCTTCGTGACCGACTCGGACGGCAACTACATCTACACCAACATCCAATTCCAAAAGATTACGGGACAAACAGCAGAGGAGAGCTTCGGCTCCGGTTGGCAGCGCGCCCTCGCGGATGAGGATCGGGAGCGCGTAGCCGCCAGTTGGTATGCCGCAACCCGCACGGCGCAACCGTTCGAAGAGGTCTATCGCTTCCGCAAACCGAACGGCGAGATCGCCTGGGCGAGCGTAAAAGCGGCTGCGATTAACTCAACAGATACGGTAAGCGGTTGGGTAGGAACGGTTGAGGATATCACCGCCCGACTCAAAGCTGACGCGGAGCTAATCGAGGCGAAGCAATCAGCGGAGGCCGCGACCCACGCAAAGGGTCAGTTCCTCGCCAACATGAGCCACGAGATCAGAACCCCCCTCACCGCCATCATCGGATTCGCCGAGGCGCTCAAAGAGGAACGGAAACACGCACCGGACGAGCTCCACTCACTCGATGTAATCCTCAGTAACGGACGCCACCTCCTCGATATCATCAACGGCATCCTCGACCTCTCGAAGATAGACGCCGGAGCTCTCACGATCGAACGAACCTCATTCAACCTCGTTGAGATGATCGAAGAGGTTCGGATGATGTTCACGCCCCGAATTGCGGAGAAAGCGCTCTCCTTTTCCGTGAAGTACGAATGGCCCCTGCCCGCTCACGTCATCACCGACCCCTTACGCCTTAAACAGGTTCTAATTAACCTTCTCAGTAACGCGATTAAGTTCACCGACAACGGGTGGATCGAGCTTACGGTTGGTTTCGATTCCACCACAAAGCACGTGAACTTTACTATCGCCGACTCCGGGATCGGCATCGCCCCCGAGCAGATAGAGAAGCTCTTTAAGCCCTTCTCGCAAGCGAACGAAAGCATCACACGACAGTTTGGCGGCACCGGCTTGGGACTCACCATCTCATCGCATCTCGTGCATGCCCTGGCGGGAACTATCGAGGTGTCGTCAGCTCCCGGGAACGGTTCGACCTTTTCATTTTGCATTAGACCTGAACTCGATACGACACCACGATTTATCAACGAAGTTCCTGGTGAAGAGCCGCTTACGAAATCGGCCACAGCCTCGCAGCAGAGATTTGAGGGGCGGGTGCTCTTCGCTGACGATGCGCTCGACAATCGCCGTCTCGTCGACCACCTCTTACGCAAAGCAGGCATTAACCCGGTGCTCGTCGAGGATGGGCAACAGGCGATTACAACCGCTCTCGCAGAGCAGTTCGACCTGATCTTGCTCGATGTACAGATGCCCAACGTTGATGGGCTTACCGCTGCACGCACCTTGCGCCAGGCCGGCGTTCGCACCCCGATCGTCTCGCTCTCGGCGGGGGCCTTCACAAGCGATGTGCTCAAGGCTATCGAAGCTGGATGCTCGATGCATCTCGCGAAGCCTTTCACGAGGGAGTCCTTCTTCGAGATGTTGAGGCGCTTTCTCGAGGTCGCAGGTGCGCCCTCTGCAAACGACGAGGCTGTCCTAAGCTCCAAGCTCAGCGACGACGCCGAGATGAACCAGCTCCTTCTCGATTTCATCGATGCACTCGGACCACGGGTAAACGATCTCCTCTCTGCGTGCGACGCACAGGACTGGCCCACTATCGAGACACGAGCCCATAAGCTTCGCGGGAGCGCCGGACTATACGGCTACGCCGAGCTGTGCGGATTAGCTGAAAGACTTGAGCTAGTCGCGAAGGAAAGGGCTGGAGAGCTCGCTCCGCTGACCGCTCAGTTAGCCCTGCTCCGGGATAAAATCATCGCTGGACGGGGGCTAACGGCGGCCTCCGGGAGCCCGGCTCAGCACCCCTAGAGGCGATGGTGTTGGGAGGCTCAGAATCCCCCCTCTGTATCCTTTTCCGAGCGAGTTCAACCGGAACCAATGCAAACCTGTGTATTTCCAATATGTTACAAACCAGGCCCGAGCGGGTCATTTTAAAAAACAATTTTGAATTAAATCCCCTTAGCATTTATACTGGGTACAAGGTCAGAATATTTTCTGCGCTTCGTAAGCTGTCCAAGGGGCATCATACGAAGTGAAGCGTTGCGCTGAACTTAAGGTTACTAAGGTTCTACTAAGGTTTACACGGGCAGCTTTGTCTGTGTCGGTTTTGAGCATTTGAGTCGGACTCCAGAGCTTCCACGCTTGGGGTCTCTGGTGTCCGGCTCTTGTGTTTCTTAGGTTTGCGTTTTTACGATCTTTTTGTTGTCTTCATGACACAAAATGTTTTCGTTCAAGCGCAACTGCTTCCCTTCACCACTTCATTCTCTCACATATCTTCTCCGACAAACTCTAAATCCCTGGGCGTTACATCTCGTGCGTGTGATTCGTCATGCTTTGGCGAGGGCGGCGGTGAATATTCATACAGCCATCCGGACCCATGTTCACGTTGATGATGCAATGTCATGGCATGCAACAAACCGGAGGGCCCGTCTCCTGACGGGCCGGACCCGCGATCAAAACTTCCGTGCATCACCGGCCTGTGAGGACACAGGCCCTCCGGATCGATGATCGAACTCAATCCCACAATTTCATGGAATGCAACAAACCGGAGGGCCCGTCTCCTGACGGGCCGGAACCCGCGATCAAAAACTTCCGTGCATCACCGGCCTGTGAGGACACAGGCCCTCCGGATCAATGATCGAACTCAATCCTGCAATTTTATGGAATGCACAAACCGGAGGGCCCGTCTCCTGACGGGCCGGACCCGCGATCAAAACTTCCGTGCATCACCGGCCTGTGAGGACACAAGCCATCCGGGTTAATGGTCGCCATACCTACATCAACGCCAACACAATCGCCGCCACAACCAACCGGTAATACGCGAACGGACGGAGACTCCACCGTCCGACCATGCCGATGAACCATTTCACGGTGAACAACGCGGTAAAGAACGAAACGACAAATCCGATAACTACAAGCTTGATATCGTCGGCAGTAAACACCGCTGCCGCCTTAAACAGGTCATGCAACGCGGCCGCAGCCAAAATAGGCACCGCAGCTAAGAACGAGAACTCCGCCGCGGCCTTTCGTGAAAGCCCTACAACCATTCCACCGATAATCGCCGATGCCGAACGCGACATACCGGGCCACAAGGCGAGACACTGTACACATCCGATCACGATACTCTTCTTCCACGTCAGGGTATCGGCATCCTGTTCTCCACTAAACTTTCCGTATCGCTCAACCAACAAAATGAGCACAGCGCCAACCGCGAGCGCGATGGCCACCGATGTGGAATTAAAGAGATGCTCCTTAATCCGACTCCCAAAAAGCGCCCCCAACACCAACGCCGGCCCCGTCACGAGCCCCAACTTAAACAACCCAGCAGCTCCTCGTAATCCAGGCGCAAAGATCGTCTGAGGATTCTTGAGCGATCCCCCAAGCCCCTCAAGCAACGCCATAAAGCGGGGCCAGTAGAGCCACACAACGCTCAAGATAGCGCCGAGTTGAATAACCACGTCGAAGGTCTTCGCCTTCTCCCCTTGGAACTCAAGGAGGTCTCCAAACAGAATCAGGTGCCCAGTGCTCGAGATCGGAAGATACTCGGTAATACCTTCAACGATTCCCAGAATAACGGCGATAAGAGTTTCGGACACGGCGACAAGCTCCTTACGTAACAACTGCACGAATGCCCGCTATTTGTAGCGCAAAGAGCGCCTACTCCCCAGGGGCTAAATGCGTCTTTGACACCATTGGCACAGCACCGCCTAACACGATACTCTCCCCGTGGAGAGGAACTTATGAGCAACAACATAATCACATGGGAGGACTTCGAGCGGGTGGATCTCCGAATCGGTACCATCGTCCGCGCAGAGCCCTTTCCGGAGGCCCGAAAGCCGGCGTACAAACTATGGGTCGACCTCGGTCCCCTCGGCATTAAGAAGAGCAGCGCCCAACTCACGGTTAGATACACCCCGGAGATCCTCATAGGAACGCAGGTGGTCGCCGTCACAAACTTTGCGCCCCGCCAGGTCGGTCCCTTCATCTCTGAAATACTCGTCACCGGCTTCATTGGAGAGAGCGGAGATGTAGTGCTCGCACGCCCTGAGTTTCAGGTCGCAAACGGAGCGAAGCTCGCATGACAGGTGCGCCCACCTTCGACGCAATCGTCATCGGCGGCGGACTCGCCGGAGCGGGCACTGCACGGGCGCTCGCCCAACGGGGACTCTCGGTACTTATCTGCGAAGCGCTCCCCCATCTCGCCGGGAAAGCGTCAGGCAATGCCCGTGGGCTCCTCATGCCCTACGTCGCCACGCACACCTCACCTCCCGGCCGACTCTACTCACGTGGATTTCGGTTTACCCACTCACTCCTGACCGAAGAGCTTGCATCTCGTGACCTCTTCAACAAATGCGGCGCACTCCAGCTCCCAGCCACAAAACGTCTGGCACGCCTCATCACTGAACATACACCGTGCGTCGGCGATTCGCCGATCGAGCGACTTTCCGCGGCCCAGGCAACGGAACGCGCCGGCATCACCATCACTACTCCGAGCTTCTTCATTCCAGAGGCAGGATTCTGTAAGCCCGCCGAGATCACTCGCGCACTCATCGATACAGCACCTCAAGCGATAACGGTGT
>Ga0214921_10001132_pt1 | contig 46265 bp, 46 predicted proteins | sample LL1505_MetaG_FD_177992 | JGI IMG/M metagenome (GOLD analysis project Ga0214921, IMG submission 177992) | Freshwater microbial communities from Lake Lanier, Atlanta, Georgia, United States - LL-1505 | ecosystem: Environmental > Aquatic > Freshwater > Lake | place: USA: Georgia | collected... | reverse complement strand
CCTCCAAAGTGGCATATGACTCCGAGTAATCCAAATTCTACTTCTTCTTCTTGTTCATTTTGTAAAGTCAACGTCTTGTTTATTTCAATAGAATAATTTATTTTACGTCCATACACGTCTTGTCTACTGAGATTAATTAAAAAATAATGATTATTGTTTTGAAAAATATTTAACTTTTCAAAAGAATCATCTCCATCTTTACAACGTTCTAATTTTTCTTCTAACTTGTGTAAAGATAAAATTTCATGGATACTTTCTTGGATGGTTCTTTTATCTTTTGAATGAGGTAAAAACAACATGAGATTTTTACTGTCTACCGCATTCAATTCTTGATTTGTAATCACTCCTTTTCTCTTACAATAAGTCATATTATTACTTTTATAAGCAAACAAATGATAAATAGGTATTCCATTCGCATTCAATGTAATGGGTTCCACTTTTTTATCAGGAACAAACATAGCAATCATATTGGTTACAGCTTCGTGAGCATCCATTTGTCTTCCGCGAAATTCCATCTCTTTAAAAATCATTTTACCTAACTCTTCATAATAAGGTTTATCTCTTTTGTTTATCTCTATTGCTTTTTTTGATTTACCCAACTCTTTGAATATAACTTTCAAGCTATTATACGCTCGTTTGTATGTTTTATCATTACATACTTCACTACCTGTCAATACAGATTGTTGAAACTCAGGAATATGAAATAATAATTGTAACGAAGAAATTAACCAACAAGCATTTATTCCATTTTCCATACCATAATTGATGGGTTTAACGAGTGGTTCCACTGGATTCTCTAATAAAACAAGTTCTTTCTCCTTTCTTGTTTTGTTTACTATGTTTCCATCTTTGTCTACACAATCACCTTGTTTGTTTCTTCTTGTACCATTTGGACATTTCTCTCTTTTTTTCTTTTCTTCTTTTTTTTCTTGTATTTCTTCCTCATCTACTTCTTTTTCTCCTTCTTCTTCTTCTTCATCTCCTTCCTCATCTACTTCTTTTTCTACTACTTTTTTCTTTTTTTCTACTTTCTTTTCTACTTCCTCCTCTTTTTCTTCTACCCTATTTCCATCTTTATCAACACAATACCCTTCTTTGTTTCTTTTTGATCCATTGGGACATTTCTTTCTTTTTTTTTTTTTTTCTGTTTCTTTTTTTTCAAGTTTTTTTTCTTCAGGTTCTTCTTGAATCACAATGACTTTTCTAACTTTCATTGTCTTATTAACAATATTTCCTTCTTTATCAACACAATTTCCCTCTTTGTTTCTTTTTGTTCCTTTGGGACATTTCTCTCTCTTTTTCTTTTCTTCTTCTTTTTCTTCTGTTTTTTCAACTTCTCCATCATCCTCTTTATTAGGAAAAGGTCGTGGATGTTGTTCAGGCATAACAAAGTTACAAAACAAACGAGAGAAAATACGATAAGTAGATGAGCTGTCTTTGTATAGATCCTCTACTTTCTTTTTATTAAACTTTTCTTGTTTTCTTTCCTTTTGTCTTTCTTTTTCATACAAAGTAAATTGATAATCACTCATGGGTATTTCTACAACATGAAAATCATCTTGTTTGTTATATCTAGGTAATAATTCTTCTTGAGCACTTTTGAAATAAGAAGTTAGACCAATAACTCTCTTTTTTAACATTTCTGAATTTTTAATCATTTTTTGACTAAATGTTTCATCTACAAACATGAATAAAAATTCTTCTAATCTATCTGGTAAACATTTATAATTGATAATATCACTTTCTTTGAATGTATAGGTTATGTTGTTAGAACTCAACACTTTTCTGATTCTCTCTTCAAAGTCTTTGTCATTTAATTCTTTGGGTGTCTTTAACTTTTGTATATTGCTTACTCCTTCATATTCTTCTGTTCTCTTGTTGACGACATTATAAAAGTCAAAAGGAGTTTTTGTAACAGACAGTACTTTGGAGGAAGTATTGTAATCTAAATAATCAATGGATTTTTCTTTTTGAAACATACGACGAAAACTACTGTTGTCTGTTTTGTCGGTTATTTTTAACTGAAAGTTCCATGTTTTGATATATCCACGTAAAATATTAAATAAGATACCTAATTCATTTGGATAATTAATAATAGGAGTTCCAGTTAAAATAACAACACGAGCATTTTTAGCAGACAACAACAATTCGTATAGAATCAATGACAAAGGACTTTTTTCATAATCACTAAAATGATGAGTAGATTTCTTGGGTAAAGCATTGATTTTGTTTACAATTCTACTAATCAAATTATGCCCTTCGTCAATAATTACAACTGTATTATCAAATAGATTTTTTGTAAAATTATTTGTCATGTTTTTGATATTGTCTTTACGAATACCATTGTAATTAATAAACTTGTATTTTTTCAAAATCATCTTCTCTATCTGATTGTTTAACTTTTCTTTGTCTACCAACGATAAAGTATTGTAATTACTTTGTTTGGTGACATCAATGAGCCAAGCTCCTTTTTGTCTTGTGATGAAAGAACTATCCAAGTTTAAAACAGTAGATAATTCTTTCAGTTGTTGTGTATCTCCAGTATAAGGAATCCATTCCCAATATTGATTCTTTTTATAAAGATAATCTCCACATTCTTTCAATTGTTCTATGTAATTTTTTTGTAAAGAAGCTGGAGTCATAATAATAACTTGTTTGGAGTTTTTTAACCCTTCAGCTATAGCAATAGATGTACATGTTTTTCCACTACCTAATCCATGATATAATAACAATCCACGATAAGGCGTAAACAAATTCATATAATCACGAATGATCTTTTGATGAAAGAGTAAAGAAAATTCTTCTGTGGATTCTTTTCCAATATCATCGCAAGTAATCTGAGATGTTTCTAATTCCAATTCTTTTTTGTAGGGTTCAAATAATCTATTAATAAAACGAATAAAAATTTTACGATTGTTTAAATAATAAGAAGGAACATTTAAATCAAAAGTAGGTTTTTTTTTTAACTTTTTCTTCATATTCTCGCTTATATCTTTGTCTTCTAGTGGATCTACATTTTTCTTTTGTCTAGGTCTTTTTATTTTTGTAATAATAATTTCCTCAGGACTTTCTTGTATTTCTTTGAACTTTTTTATTTTTACTTGTTCTCCTTCTTCTTCTCCTTGTTGTTTTGTTGGTTCTTCTCCTGGTTCTTCTCCTGGTTCTTCTTGTCTATCTTCTTCTTCTGGTTCTTCTTGTATTGGTCCTTCTGTTTCTTTTACTGGGCCTTCTTCTTCTTCTCTTCTTTCTTCTCTTTTATATTCTTCTTTTTTTTTAGGTTTCGGTTTCTCTTTTTTTTTTAAAGTTTTTAAAAAATCTTTTCTATCAAAATCTTTTTTAATATCTACTACAATACGAGTTTGTTTTACTTCTTCTTCTCTTTCTTCTTCTTCTCTTTCTTCTTTTTGTTTTACTTCTTTTTCATCATCACTTTCTTCTTCTTTCAATACTTCTTCTTCACTTTCATCCTTTTCTTTTTTTTCTCTTTCTTTTTTAGGAGCATGAAAAATAATTTCTACAGGTTTTAATTCTTTAGGTGGTTTTTTATGAAACAATGATGAAGGAATCATACTTATATTATATGATATTATTTATTATTTAATTTATCTAATAGGTCTAATGCTTGAAAACAAGCAATTTGTTCTGCCTTTCTTTTGATTTTATGTATACCTTCTCCTAAAAATAAAAATATTTTATTGTTCTTTTTTAAATATTCTTGAATGTTCTGAATTTCAGTTACAGCTGTCTTATAATTTAAATTATGTGTGCTTATATTTACACATAAATAAACACCCATTTTATATCCTTCCTCATTATAATCCAATTCAATATAATGAGGAGTGACTTTGAATTCTTTTTGAATCTTTACTTGTAATATATTTTTATAATTGTCATCGTTCAGAATCAATTCTATCCAATTCACATGTTTTTCAAATATATTTTCTATTAATTTTTGTACCATTTGAAAACCTGGACCACAAACAAACAACTCTTGAAACCATTTCTCCTCATCATAAATAACTAATTTATTAAAGTCCAAGAATACAGCAGCAATAAAGGATTCAAACAAACAACCCAACTTTTTTAAATTGTTACGAATCTTTTTTTCTTCGGCATGTTTAGACAATATTAACCATTTATTCAACCCCATTTCCATGGCAATCTTACCAATGGATTCATTTTTGATCAAGGCAATCTTCTTTTCTGTCATAAATCCTTCATTCTCTTTAGGAAATCTTCTGTACAAATAATATTTAGTAACAAATTCCAAGATTCCATCTCCGATAAATTCCAATCTTTCATTGGATTTAGTACTCAAGGGAAGACAATTAGGCGGTTTATCTACTATTTTTATTTTTTGTGTAATATTTTCTATCTCAGGTCTTTTTGTATAAGAGCGATGAATAAAGGCTCTTTTGTATAACTTCATATTATAAACAATCGGAGGCAATCCATAAAATACCAATAAATTTTCTATGTCTTTTTTCGTTATTTCTTTATTCAATGGATTATAAGGGTTAAAGATTAATTCATTTTCAGGAGTTTGAATAAAATCATCGTCAAAACTATCCATTCTATTAAATCTATTTATTTTTTTAAATTTTTTTATTGTAGTTATATATAATGGTTTACATGAGTGGAGGTAAAATGGCTAGAAATCAGGCGTCTATCTGTAATAGACAAAATGTTTGTGGAGGTATTAAAAAGCCAGGACTGGCTCCTACTGTAGGATATTTTCTTTCAAGTAATCCTAGTTTGATTCGTGCGAAGAATACCTCTTTCAATGATTCATGTGATAAGAAGTTTGTATCTTTAGCTGTTCAAACACAAAAGTATGGTTATCATGCTGTCCATGGTGGAAACATGGGATAATAAGTTTCTATTATTTTTAAAAAATATTATATTATTGTATGTATGATATAATATTTCTAGTAATAGCATTAATTATTTTAATTGTTGTTGTTTACCAAATGATGAAAAAATACAAAAAGAAAAAAGAAGGATTTACAATTTCAGGAACTGCGGATGGCTCCTTGTTAACAACATCTATCTCAGATCCATCTACTTATATTAGTCAATTAACTACTATCATTAGTAATTTAAAAACATCATTGAATTTAGATACAAACAGAGAGAGTTATACTGAAATATTAGCTTTACAAAGTGAATTAATACAATTGTGTTTATTAAGTAAATTTTTAAATTTCAATTTGAATTATTCCGATGACTTCTTAATATTCTTGAGTCAAACCGCATTACAGTCATCCGAATATAACGGTTGGGATACAGGAGCAAGTGTAGCATTAAGTATATTAGACAGTACAAATAGCCAAACTTCTACCTCGGCCATTTTGTCCAGTATAATGACTTACTAATCCACATAAATAGATACATTGTCTTGATTATAATATCCTTGATCAATTAGTTTTTGTGTAAATAAATTACCTCCCCAGTTGTCATCCATTGCGTTAGCACTAATCAATAATCCTTTTTCATTGATGTTCATTTTATCCAACGGTGTTGTTTCTCCTATGTAAAAAGAGGAAGGATCATATCCAGGATAAGAATTTGTATTGTAACTTCCATCATTATGATTCGCATCAATTAGTAATCTACTGGTTAGTTGATTGGGAGGTAATCCTCCTTGTTTTTCATATACACTAGGACGTATTTTTAGTTCATTTTCTCCTTGCGTATTGTTTACTTTTTGTAGATACAATACTGGACAACGAATTCCTACGCTACGTTGCCAATCAATAAATTCTGTATAATCTTCTAAATTTTCAAATACAATTGGATTTACGCCTGGTACTTGTTGTTTTTTAGAATTGAACAATAAAAATTTTCCATCTTTTTCTACTAACATATCAGGACAATTAACATTCATGTTTTGTATTTGTTCTATCATAGAAGTTTTTCTATTGACTACATAATAATACAAAAATAAAAGGAATAAAATAATCAGTAGAAAGTATAAATACATTATTATATATGAATAAAATATTTTAATATAATATGAATGAACAACAACTTTTTATTAAATCTTATAAAGAAGGAAAAGATATTTATGTGTTCGTTTATATGGAAGAATGTGGTCATTGTAAATCTGTTAAACCAGACTGGATCAAAATAGAAAAAAATATAAAAAAACAGTTTCCCAATGCTCACTTTATTGTGACAAAAGTAGAACGAAAATATATACCCAGTTTAAAAAAATACTTAGGGGAGATAACAAGATTTCCTACGTTTTTAAAAATAAATATCAAAAAACCCACAGAAAAATATGAAGATAAAAGAGATTATTGGTCATTATGGTCATGGATTATGAACAAAAAGAAAAAAGGTGGTAAAACAAGAAGAAATAAAATAAAAAGAAGAAGAACTAAAAGAAAAGTTTGATGAAATAAAAAAAAGAATAATAATATATGAATTCACAATTATATATTATAACAGTAGCAACAGATAATGATTATTATTTACCTTATTTAATAGAAAGTTGTAAAAAAAACAATAAAGAAATTATTATATTAGGATATGGTGAAGAATGGAAAGGTTTTACATGGAGATTTGAGTTATTATTGACTTTTTTGAAAAATACAAATCCGAATGATATTATCTGTTTTGTAGATGGGTATGATGTCATATGTACAAGAAATTTAAATGAATTACCTGATGAATTTATACGTTTAAAAGAAAAACATAAATGTAAAATGATTTGTGGGTCTAGTGATGCACAACATCCATATTTTTATTTTCATACTTATTTATTTTTTGGTTTATGTAAGAATCAACTATTAAATGCTGGAAATTATATTGGATACTCTAAAGATATTTATTCTATATTGAATACTATTTATAAATCAAATCCTACTACAACAGATGACCAAGTATTATTAACAAAGTATTGTAATAAATACGAAAAGGATATTTATATAGATAAAAAGAATGAATTATTCTGGGTTCCTATTAATGCGCTTCATGAAATACATGAAAAATCATATGTTGTAAAGAACAACAATCTGATAGTAAAAAATCAAAGACCTTTTTTTGTTCATGGACCAGGAGGAACTTATTTAGATAAAGTTATTATTAAATTAAAATATAACTATGATTATAATAATAAAGTAAAAGATAAGATTAAAAATAGTTTAATAAAGAAAACTAACGCAAAAGACGTTTTAAAAAATAATTATAAAAACATTATTATTATTCTTATGTTTATTATTGTTATTATCCTTCTTATCCTTCTTATAATAAAATTGATAAAAACATAAACATACACTGAATAATATACAAAGATGGAAGAAATGAAATTATACGACATATTGGTTTTACCTGAAGAAGATGAGTTTACATTACAGTTGTTTGCGTTGAATGAAAAGAAAGAAACATATAGCTTATGTGTTACAGGATTCAAACCATTCTTTTATGTGAAAGTTCCTCAAACCTTTCAAATAAAAGACAAAGAAGAGCTGTTATCTTTCATTCAATCTAAGTTGTACAAAAAATATCAAGACGTTCATATTGAAATGAAATTAGTAAAAAGAAAACAATTGTATGGTTTTGATGGAAATCAAAAGTACAAGTTTGTTTGTCTGACTTTTGAAAACATGAAACATTTTAATTGTGTCAAGAATCTATGGTTTCAATACGACCAAAACGAAAGTAGATTAAATCGTAATGGGCTAATATGGAAAAAAGATAAATTATTGTTGTATGAAACACATATTCCTCCTATCTTACGATTTTTACATATAACCAATATCAGTCCTTCTGGATGGATACAAATACCCAAAGATAAGTTGTCTTCTGTTCCTACTCGTTCTACCCATACAACCTATGAATACAGAGTATTGTATTCAGATATCAAACCCATAGAAAAAGATGTAAGTGTTCCTTATAAAATATGTAGTTTTGATATAGAAGCCAGTAGTAGTCATGGAGATTTTCCTATTCCTATAAAAAGTTATAAAAAACTAGCCAATAATATTATAGAATATTTATTATTGACTTCTCATGAGAAAGATTTAAAACCCATATTAAAAGAAATCATTCTAACTGCATTTGGTTATTCAACCAAAATGAAAAAATACATAGATAAAGTATATCCAAAAATCATGCCAAGCAAAGAAGAATTATTGCTCTTGATAGATCGTTGGTTTGATATAAAAGCAAGAGATTACAATTCCAATGACAAGGCAAAGAACCTACTAAAAATAGATAGTATATATGAAAAAATATACAACGAGGAAGAAGAGGAAGACTACTCAAGTCAGAAAGATTCAAACATTACAGATGAGTTAAGTATATTGACTATATTACTGGATAAAACATTGAAAAAAGATGAAAAAATGAAAGAGTTGTGTATTTCATTGAACAATGTCTTTCCAAGTTTGGAAGGAGATAAGATAACCTTTATTGGTTCTACTTTTATGTATTATGGTGAAAAAGAACCTTATTTGAATCATTGTGTTGTCTTAAATGAATGCGATCCTGTTCCAGATACAGAAATCAAATGTTGTAGAACAGAAAATGAATTGTTGACAGAATGGACAAAGATCATTCAAAGAGAAAATCCAGATATTTTGATTGGATATAATATATTTGGGTTTGATTACAATTTCATGTTTAAGCGTGCGCTAGAAAACAATTGTGTGGAAGAATTTTTGAAACTATCCAAAAACAAAGATGAAGTTTGTGGTAAGTGTAATGATGATGATGAATGGAAGATAGAAGAAAGTTCTATCACGATTGCGAGTGGGACACATGAGTTACATTTCATCAAGATGAATGGACGATTACAAATAGATTTGTATAATTACTTTCGTAGAGAAGAAAATTTGTCTTCTTATAAGTTGGATTATGTGTCAGGTCATTTTCTTGGAGATTGGATTACAGAAAGCAAATCTATTGCTCAAGGAACACAGTTATACACAACCAACTTGACAGGATTGAAAGTGGATTCGTTTATTCATTTGAAAGAAGGAGAAGATTATTACAAGAATGGCTATAAGTTTCAGATCAAAGAAATAAATCTAGAAGAAAAATATTTTGTCATAAAAGAAAAAGAAGAATTCACCAAGAAATACAAATGGGGTTTAGCTAAAGACGATGTATCACCCAAAGAAATCTTTGAATTGTCCAAAGGGTCAAATTCCGATAGAGCAACCATAGCAAAATATTGTATTCAAGATTGTAACTTGGTTCATTATTTGTTTCATAAGATAGATATTTTGACTTCGTTTATTGAGATGGCAAATATTTGTAGTATTCCCATGTCTTATTTGGTTTTTCGTGGTCAAGGTATTAAACTAACTAGTTTTATTTCTAAAAAATGCCGTGAGAAAAATATTTTAATGCCTGTTATTAACAAAGGAAAAAAAGACGATGGATATGAAGGAGCCATTGTATTAGAACCCAAATGTAATATGTATTTGGAAGATCCTATACCTGTAGGTGATTTTGCCTCTTTGTATCCGTCTTCTATGATTAGTGAAAATATTTCTCATGATAGCAAGGTTTGGACAAAAGAATACAATTTACATGGAGATTTAATCAAGACAACTGGAATAGAAAACGAACAAGGAGAGTTTGTATATGATAATTTACCTAATTATGAATATGTAGATATTACTTATGACACATATAAATACATTCCCAAGGGAGCCAGTTTTGACAAAATAAAAAATGGATACAAAGTATGTCGTTTCGCACAGTTTCCCGAAGGAAAAGGAATTTTGCCTTCTGTATTGGAAGAATTACTCAAAGCAAGAAATGATACCAAGAAAAAAATGAAAACAGAAAAAGATGAGTTCATGAAAAATGTACTGGACAAAAGACAGTTAGCCTATAAGATTACAGCCAACTCTTTATATGGACAGTGTGGTGCGAAAACAAGTTCTTTCTATGAACAAGATGTGGCAGCGTCTACTACGGCAACAGGAAGATTGTTATTGAATTATGCGAAAACCATCATAGAAGAATGTTATACACACAAAGAATTTATCACTTCTAAACAAGAAACGGTTTATTCTAACGCGGAATATATTTATGGAGATACCGATTCTGTATTCTTTCATTTTCATTTGACGAACAACAAAAATGAAAAAATTGTAGGAAAGAAAGCATTGGAAATATCTATAGAAATTGCTCAAGAAGCTTGTCATTTAGTCAGTACATTTTTGAAACAACCTCATGATTTTGAGTATGAAAAAACATTTATGCCGTTTTGTTTGTTGTCAAAGAAGAGGTATGTAGGTATATTGTATGAGTTGGATCCAACCAAAGGAAAAAGAAAGGAGATGGGAATTGTCTTGAAAAGAAGAGACAATGCTCCGATTGTAAAGGATATTTATGGAGGGTTAATAGATATTCTCATGAAAGAACAAAATATATTGAAGGCCATAGAATTTCTAAAAGAATGCTTGACAAAATTAATATCTCAAGAATATCCCAAAGAAAAATTGATCATTTCTAAATCATTGAATTCCTTCTATAAAAATCCTCAACAAATTGCCCATAAAGTATTAGCTGATCGGATTACTTCAAGAGATCCAGGTAATAAACCAAACTCAGGAGATAGAATACCTTTTATTTATATTGTTTCAAAGAATAAAAATTCATTACAAGGAGAAAGAATAGAAACTCCTTCTTTTATAGACGAGAACAAATTAAAAATAGATTATTCTTTTTATATTACCAATCAGATTATGAAACCTGTTTTACAATTGTTTTCATTGGTCATTGAAGATATATGGAGATCACAAAACAAACTCATCAAAATAAACAAATTCAAAAAAGAGGTAGAAAGTATTAAAACAAAATACGAAGAAAAGAAGTGGAATGAAAAGATAGAACAGTTAAAGAACAAAGAAGTTCAAGCTTTGTTGTTTGACCATTTTCTGAGAGTAACAAACAACGCAAAAGAAGGAAATAAAAGTATTGCTGATTTCTTTACAAAAAATTAATCTCTTATCATTGTTTCACTTAATACAATATCTTGTTCTGTTTTTTCTTTAATACACAACTTATTCAAGTGAACAGAAAATGTATTTTTTACACACTGATATAACCAATCAAACATATATAATTATTTTTATTGTATTTATATATGTTTGATATCATTATTATTGGAGGAGGTATTTGTGGCTTATATGCTGGATTAGAAATAAAAAAGATATCTCCCAAAACATCTTTTTTGGTATTGGAAAAGTCATCAAAAGAACATTTAGAATGTAGAACAGACAACGAACTTTTTTGTGGAGAACAGATAGTAACAGGAGCAGGAATTGGTAGATACAAGAAAGATAAATTGTTGTACCAATTGTTAAAAGACATGAATATATCTACTCATGTTTCAAAAAGCAAACCACACTATTTGTTTGAACCCATCAATATTTCTTATGTTTTTGGTTATTTACAAAAAGAATACAAAGAATACAAAAAATACAAAGGAAAACATATATCTTTCAAGGAGTTTGTAAAACCTATTGTAGGAAATGATTTATACAAAAAATTACTAGATACAATCGGATATACGGACTATGAAAGAGAAGATGTAGAAGAAACATTCTTTGAATATGAGCTGGAAGATAATTTTGGGTTGGATATTTTTCATGTAGAATGGAAAAAATTATTAATTCGCATGAGAAAACAAATTTATTCTCATGTACATTATTCAAACCATGTAATAGAAATCATAAAAAAGAATGATTCTTTTGAGATTTTCACAGAAAAGAAGAAAAAATATGAATGTAAAAAGATAGTCATGGCTACAACAATTACTAGTTTAAGAAATTTATTACATCATAAAATCTACAAAGAAATTGAAGGACAACCTTTTTTAAGAATTTATGGAAAATTCAATGAAAAATCTATCCTTATTTTAAAAGAAAAAATAATAGGAATGACGTATGTAAATACCTATTTACAAAAAATAATACCCATCAATCCAAACAAAGGTATTTATATGATTTCTTATAGTGACAATGAACATGCGATCTTTTTAAAAAAATATCTGAAAGATAAAAAGTATATAGGTCATTTAGTAGAAAGGTCATTGAATTTGAAACCAAATACATTGACTTTGTTGTCTATGAAATCTTATTATTGGGATGTGGGAACACATTATTACAAACCATTAAAAGATATATACAAAGATAGAAAAGAGTTTATTCACAAAGCAAGACATCCAGAAAAAAACATTGTTGTAGTAGGAGAAGTAGTTGCCGACAATCAAGGATGGACAGAGGAAGGATTAAAAACAATAAGAGAAATTAAAAAATTATTAAATAATATATGAAAATTTACTATGGAACAAGAGAAAAAAAGATAGATGTAACAAAAATATGTTATACAAAACTAATCAAAAACAGTATTGTTGAAATACCTTACTCAAATAATTTACGAACAAGAATATTTAGTGATGTAGCCAGAAATAGTCAAAAATATATATTCATAAAATTTGAATCCAACAAAGTATTAAACTATGATGACAATTATATTATACAAATCAATACTTTAGAAGATACAATTAAAACAATAAATGTTTCATTTACGATTTATTATGGACTAGGTGACAGATTAAACAATATTACAAACTTGTGTATAGATAGTTTAAGGAAAAACAATGTCATCAAGATTCCAAACAATGACAATGTAAGAGCAAAATTATTCAAGGATCCTTTACATGGAGTAGTAAAAAAAATATATATAAAACTAGATAATAAACTATATGAATATTCTGATCAATATACAATCCATTTTGATATAACGACAAAAAATATTTATACTATTTGTATGGATACAAATAAAATAAATAAATTACATACTACATTAAAAATAAAACATGGGCATTTTCATCAAGAATTACCTGAGCAAAAACTAATTGTAAATTATTTATCCGGTTATAACAAAGTACTAGAGCTAGGAAGTAACATAGGTAGATCTTCTTTGATTATCAGTAGTATTTTAAATGAACAGAACAATTCTCAATTTGTCACATTAGAATCAGACAAAGAAACAGCAGACAAGTTATTAGAAAACAAACAATTGAACAATATGAACTTTCATATAGAAAACTCTGCTTTGTCCAAGAGACCCTTGATACAAAAAGAATGGGATACCATAGAAAGTGAGGTTGTTTTGGAAGGATACAAGAAAGTAAATACAATTACATGGGAAGAGTTGAACAAAAAATACAACATTCCATTTGATACACTGGTGTTGGATTGTGAAGGAGCTTTTTATTATATATTGATGGATATGCCTGAGATACTAACCAATATCAATCTAATTATCATGGAGAATGATTACCATGATATAAAACACAAAGAATATATAGACACTGTCCTTATAGAAAATAACTTTCAAATGGAACATAGTGAAAGTGGAGGATGGGGTCCTTGTAAATATTATTTTTATGAAGTATGGAAAAAATAAATTAGGCTGTATTATTTGAAAGATCACAAAAACTTTCTGTAAAGTAATTAAATAAATCATTTAAACTTCTATCGTCTAGATTTCTATTTACGTAACTTCTAGAAATATTACGTAAGTTTGTATTACGAGGTGTCTCTTGATTCTCACGAATATCATAACGACAAATAGGACAATGAACATTTGATTCAAACCATCTATATAATTCGTTGCTATCAAAAATATGTCCACAATTATTAATTTGACTAACTGTTTGGTGTGGATGAAACGATTCCAATGAAATAGGACAACTTTCATTCAATGGAGTTGTAATCGTATCATATTCTATATTTGTAATTGCGTTATGAATTTGTAATGGTGTAGGTCGCACAATTTCATCTACTAAATTATTTGGTACGGTAGTATCGGTATTACTAATTAAATAATAAAAATCAAATGTGGTTGAATAGGAATTATTTCTTGGATATCGTTGCCTTCTATTTGTCCGACTATTTCCAGAAATATCTGTATATATACTTCTAGGTGTGAGTGTATGTGTAGGCATAGGAGTAGGCGTAGGTGTGGGAGTAGGTGTGGGAGTAGGCACAACCATAGGCCTATTTACAGAAGTATTTGTATAACTTAAAGGTAGAGGATCTTGTAAGTTATACATAGTCAAGCGTATATAGTCTAAATTAGAATACAATAAATTCATATTATTCGTATTTGTATTGTACATAGTTGTAAGATTCCTGTTGTTTTCTTGAATATAACTCATTAATTGACGATTGTCTTGATAAAGTAAACGAATATCATTACAGTATTCAATGTATTGATTCTGTAATAATGTAATGAATGTATTGTGTTGATTATCTCGTGACATAATAATTATTAATAAATATGTTTAAATATAATTTTTAAATATATTTAATGGAAATAGAAAAAGGTTTAACCGGTTTGTGTAATTTAGGAAATACATGTTTCATAAATACGTTATTACAAATACTATCTCATACACAACCATTGAACGATTTTTTAAATTCCAACTATAGATTAAAATTAAACAACAATCATGAAGCCGTATTATTAGTAGAATGGGATAATTTAAGAAAAATGATGTGGACAAAAAACTGTACTATTTCTCCTGAGAGATTTATTCATTCCATTCATCATTTATCAAGATTAAAAAATATGGAAGATTTTGCCAATTATTCACAAAATGACATATCAGAGTTTATTCATTTTTTATTGGAATCTTTTCATTTAGGAATTGCTAAAGAAGTAGATATAAAAATAGAAGGTGAATGTAAAAATGACAATGATAAATTAGCTTTGTTATGTTATTCAACAATAAAAAAGACATATGAAAAAAAATATTCTGTTATCAATAAATTATTTTATGGTATATTTTATTCTCAGTTAAGTAATTTAGAAACAAAAATTGTCATAAAAGATATTCCTGAAACATTTTTTATTTTAAATTTACCTATTCCAGAACAAAATAAAAATGTTTCTTTACTAGATTGTTTTGATTTATTTACAGAGGAAGAATATTTGATAGATGACAACGCATATTTTAATGAAGCAACCAATCAAAAAGAAAACATTACAAAAAAAATATATTTTTGGAGTTTACCTGAAATATTAGTGATTGATTTAAAAAGATATGACAATTCAATCAAAAAGAGGCAAAACTTTGTTTCGTTTCCTTTAACCGATTTGGACTTGTCTAAATATGTCAATGGATACAATAAAGAGAGTTATAAATATGATTTGTATGGAATTTGTAACCATAGTGGTGGAACAAGAGGAGGACATTATTTTTGTTATATCAAAACATCTTCTGATAAATGGTATTGTTTCAATGATACAAATGTAACAGAGATCAAGAATACTACTTCTTTGATAACTCCAAAAGCCTATTGTTTCTTTTATAAAAAAAAAACATAATATAATATTATATGAATCCTATAGGTGGTTGTTCAGGAACAAAATTTGGTTGTTGTCCAAACAGCACAACTCCAAAATATAATACTCAAGGCACGAATTGTAATATCAAAGGAGGATGTGAAGGAACAATGTACGGATGTTGTCCTGATTATATAACCGCTAAAGAAAATCCTCTTGGAACAAATTGTCCTTCTCAAATTATCTCCAATTCCAATCCTAATGGTGGTTGTGCGGGAACAAAATATGGTTGCTGTCCAAATACAACAACCCCCAAAATGAATTCTCAAGGATCAAATTGTCCTCCTGTTGTTTTTGATAGTTGTACAGAAACACAATATGGCTGTTGTCCTTATTCTGATATTCCAAAAGCAAACATGTCTGGATCCAATTGTCCTATTTCACCTGAGGATTGTGAACAATCAGAATATGGTTGTTGTCCTGATGGCGTAACTTATTCCAATCAAGGTGGAACAAATTGTAATAGTAATACAAACTCAATGGGTGGTTGTTCTGGAACACAATATGGTTGTTGTCCAAATGGTGTAACCCCCAAACAAGACAAGTATGGGTCTAATTGTAATAATTTACAAAACATAAAATTACAACATTATTTAACCGTTATATTAGAAGATTTAGAAGATATATTAGTAAGTCCAAAATTTATTTTCTTGATACTATTTTTTATTATCTTTTATTTTATTTATGTTTATTTGTCAAAAAAAGAAACAGAAGAAGTAAGCACATCTAAACATGTTTTTATTGTCATTTTATTCATCTTGTTAATTTTTCAATCTATTGTTGTTGGGTTGTATTATATATATAACATAAATATATACAAAAAATTAGGTGTAAAAATGAAAGAACCTCCAACAAATAATTCTACCACAAGTAATCCTCCCGTTAATATTTCTCCTTATAAAAGTTCTCCTGCTCCTATTCCAGAAATAAAAATATCTCCTCAAGTGTTTAATATTCCCAATAATGTTTATACGTATACAGATGCGAAAGCTATTTGTCAAGCATATGGAGCAGAGCTTGCCAACTACGAACAAATAGATCAAGCTTACAATGAAGGAGCAGAATGGTGTAATTATGGTTGGTCAGACGGACAAATGATATTGTTTCCAACACAAATGTCTACTTTTGAAGAATTACAAAAAGTAAAAGGTCACGAACATGATTGTGGAAGACCTGGTATCAATGGAGGATATATAAGCAATGATAAAAAACGTTTTGGTGTAAATTGTTATGGATTTAAACCAAAAATAACAAAACAAGAAGAAAAAATTATGGCTAATACAAGCCCTATTCCTGTAACAAAAGAAGAAGTCATGTTTGAAAAAGAAGTAGATTTTTGGCAAAAAAGATTAAAAGATATATTAGTTTCTCCTTTCAATTATAATACTTGGTCTAAAATTTAGAATTTGTGAACAGGAATACTTACACCTTCTTCTGTTAGATAACTTACTTTTTTGTAGTGTCGTTCCAAGGTTAGATCTATATATTCTATCTTTTTGTCTTCTTTTTCTACAACTAACGCATAGGGTTCACATTTTATTAGTTTCCCTGTCCAGGGTGTGTGAACATCTCTACAATCCCATTGATCCAGAGGATTATCAAATATCAAATCGTCCAATGTGGCTATATCAAAAATATATTCTTCTCCAACAGTCAGTTCATGTAATGGCTCAAAGGTGATTGTTTGCCCGTCATGACAAACAGGAGACATATCTTTCATTTCTTGTTTTGTTTTCACATAGGCTCCATAGATTTGTTGTTTTCCTTTCTTTTCATGTAAATAGAATTTATGTCCGATTACATGAACATCTTTTAGTTTGAACAAGAATCTTCCTAATTCTCTGTCGTTGTCTTCAACATAACATTGAGGACTGTACGGAACTGGATAAACAATAAAGGAACTCATGTTGATTTTAACTTAGTTTTGGAATGATAGTTATTCTCAAGTAAAAAAAGATTTCAATTTTTTTATTTATTAACTTACAAATTACATTTTATATACAGGCAAACCTTCAAAAGTAATATTTTGAAATTGTTTTCCTTCGTCTAATGAAATACGTTCTATTGTTTCATCTTCTAATTCTACATAAATTTCATTCCTACGTAATTCTACAATTTTTCCCAACCAAGGTTTGTGCGTTAATTTTTGTTCTTTGACGAATTCATCCAGTCGTTCTCTTAACGTAGAACCTTCCACCGGATCAAAGCACTCTGTAAACTTCTCCATGCTTTTTGATGTATAAGGAATATCAAACAAACAAGTGTCGCCTACTTCTAGGTTCTTAAAAGGCTGGAAATGAAATATGTATTCAGGATTACGCTGTGCGGTAAGCATAATTCTACACCTAAATTCACTTAGTTCTGTTTCAGGAATCATTAACTCCTGAAACACAACAAATAACTGATATTTTCTTACTTTACTATCTACAACATGAAACTTCATTTCCAGAATACGACCAATCTTGGAGAACTTTCTCCACAAGATCTTATCAACAAGATATGAAATATCATCCGAAAACTGAAGATAAACTTCACGAGGAAAATCAGTAATTACGAAATTCATTTCAAAACAAGCTGGTAATAATAACTATTCTTTTATTATAAAAACTTTTCAATTTTTTTAAGAAAAAATATCATTGGTCAATTGACTTCTTCCATTATCTGTTTTTCCAACAACAATATTTTCTCCTTCAAACAATTCACATTGAATATCTGAAATAGAAACTTCCTTTTTCTTTGTCAAGTTGCTTTCAGCGGATTCAAATTGATTCAATCCAACTAAATTTCCTTCTTCATCTATGGTTTGAGTCAATACATTTCCAGTCTTTTCTGCTTTCTTGATATTTTCTTCAATGGCTTTATTCTTTGTTTCTTTCATGCGTTTCTCAAAATTACTTTTAGCCAAAGTATCATTCTTGATTTTCTCTTCCATCAACTTATTCAATTCTTCTTCCATGTATTCTACTTTTCCTGTTTTGTACGCTTCTGGATCCCAACATAACCACTGACCCACAGGACCTACAAAAATATCAAAATAAGGATCTACCTCTCTCAACATTTTACATCTTAACTCTGCCTCTTCTTGAGTAGAATACACTCCTCTACATTTAAACCCTTTTACAGAGGTTGTAAACTTGTTCTGAATATTAAATTCATTGTTTAATTCATCCTCATGGTTGTCTAAAAAAGTTTTATAATCATCTGACAAAGAACTCTCATTGATACTTTTCTTTTCTTCTACTACAAACTCTTCTAGGTCTTTCATCATATCTTCAAAATTAACCTTGTATTTAAAAGAAAGAAAGTTAAGGAATTGGGTAAACTTTTCCATGCTTTTTCTTATTTCCCACTTTTTAATAAACTCATTAAAAAGAAAGATTTCCTTTTTCTTCAAGATTTTATCAGGAGAAATAAAAGAAAAACAACCAAAGTTTTGATTCGCGATAGATTTATCTACCTCAAGTAAATCCACATATTTAGGATTGGGCTGTCCATTGTTTTTATAACGTCTTTCAAAAGGCACATCACTCATTAATATTAATTGATTCTTCTTTTTATATTTTTATATAATTATTATATATGAATAATTGGGAAGATATTAGTGAAATTATTAAACGAATCATTAAATATTTAGTTGAAGGTTTAATGGTTGCTATTGCTGCCTATGCCATTCCAAAGAAATCGTTAAATTTAGAGGAAATTTGTTTGATCGCATTAATTGCTGCGGCGACATTTAGTATCTTGGATACCTATTTGCCTGGAATGGGAATGAGTGCTAGAACAGGAACAGGAATGGGTATAGGATTCTCACTAGCTGGATTTCCTGGAGGATTTTAATATAATACAATAATATAATGTCAAGCAATGGTTATTTGTATACTCAAGCATACGGTCCATTAAGTCATCAATATCCTTTTGCGATGCCTCCTCACTCATCAGGTAATTTAATAGGGTTAAGACCCAATCCTCCTTCTTTTTATCCATCTGATAACTCAGGTGAATATGCTAATAGTAGATATAACTATTTTAGAACAATACCCTCTACAAAACCAACAGCACATGATTTTGATATTCAAACAAAAAAGAAAAAGATTTGTGGAAATAATTCTTCTTCATTAAATACAGATTACTTAAAAAAGGTAGCCATTGGTAAATCTTCTTACAAAATAGGTTTGCCAAATACAGCGGATTTAACGTATCGTAGTTACAATAAAAACGATGTAAAACAAGCATTACAAAAAGTAAGATCATCAGGATCTGTAGCACCGAAGAAGAAAGGAGCAATACAAAATCATTTCTTAAAAAATTCGGGTATTTGTTGTTTGTCGTCGTCGCCAGGTATAGGAGCAGTTTTAAATTAAATAATAATCTCTATAATATTTATGAATCAGTATATTATTGATTTTTTGACAGAATTTTTAGGAACTTTTATCTTTTTGTATGTTATTTTTAGCACAGGAAACTATTTAGCCATTGGTGCTATATTAGCTATATTGGTATTATTAGTACAAAAATATTCTATTGCTTCTTTCAATCCTGCTGTTAGTATTACAATGTATTATAATAATAAAATCAACAAAGAAAAATTATTGATTGTATTGATTGCTGAAATATTAGGAGGATTATTAACAATACCTTTTTTAAATAAAATGTAAATAAAAATAATAACAATAAAATATATGGTTAGAAAAACGAAAGCTAAAATAAGCAATTATAAAAAAGCATCAAATAAAAAAGGAGGTGCTAATAATAATCTTAGTAATAGTAGTATTAAAAGTAGTGATAGTGAAGGTAGTAAGGGTAGTGAGAGTAGTGAAGGTAGTGTTAAAAGTAATACTAAAACTAGTAGCAGTAGTGGTTGGTTTAGTAGTTTGAATAGTTTGAAAAGTAGTCTTGGGAGTATTAGTCTTGGGAGTATTAGAAGTACTATTGGAAGTATTTATAATAAAACATTTAAAAGTAAACAACCATCAGACACAACACCAGCTACAACAACAAAAGCATCACAAAAATCAACAGGAGGAAGAACAAGAAAGTTTAGACGTTCATGAATAAAAGAATAAAAGGATAACAATAAAAACAAGAACAGCAATAGAAAAAATATTTAATGATTGTTTTTTTTGTTTCTTTTTTTTAGGTTTCAAATTTGTAAAACCTTGATTACAAGGATTACTACCAAAAGGATTTACACCCTCTTCAAAATAACAATCATACATGGATTGAATATCTGTTGTAGCAACATATTGTGTTTCAGTGCTCCCATTACCTTGGTTATCTACTACTTTTAGAGTAACTGGTTGACAGGTAGGAGTTCCAAAGCTTACTAATTCATCTATAAATCCTAAAGGTTCAAAACTGGTCATTTTCTCAACAATACCAGGTAAAATACCTGTAGCACCACCAAGTAAACCGACAGGTTGATTGTTTATATAAACATATCTTGAGGTTGTTTCATTTGTTGATTCTATAGTACATGTTTGTCCTGTATTATAGAAAAAAGCATCTCCTAATGGAAAATTATTACCAGCAACTACAGGACTGGGTCCTCCCTCCCATAGTGCTGAAGCATACCCTACTAAAACATTTTTATTTGATCCTAAAGATGGTATCGTACCGTTTGCTGTAGAGCCAGCTTGACTTGGAGACAACATCATATTCATATAGTTATAACTACTACTACCACCTATATTAGTATCAAAACCACCGCTACCGCTCATAATATAGAATAATATAATTATTAACTACTATTTACAGTTCCTGAATAATCAGGTGTACTGCTTGCTTGACTGTTTAATGAATTTTGTTGAGCATTATTACTTTGCATTAAATAAGCAACATTGTTTGACAATTCATTTACTTGTTTTTCTATAGCATTTAAATTAAAACTACCTATTTGATCTTCTAAACTTTGTTGTTTTGTAGCAATATCTATTAATGTTTGTAATTCACAGCTAGAGCTTGACGCTCCTTCACGAATGATAAAAAAATATTCATACAATTGGAATAAAAATAAAAATAAAAACATAATAATTAATAAAGATATTAACATCTTATATAATTAGTTTATAAAAATTAATTATATAAACTAATTATATGGCTACAGCATATTATTCACAAGGTATGGTAAATGAATTTAATCAATCCAGACCTTCTAATTATGTATCTTGGAAAGGAAAAGGTATATTTAGTAATCCATCTAATATTGCCTCAGGAAATATGAGACCTTTAACCAATCTAGATCCGGCGAATTCTGCTTTGTATAAATTTGGATTACCTAGACCTATTAAACATTATCGTAAAGGCAGAAGTTTTCCTGTATTTAGTTCAACCCCTTTAGTAGAAAGAGAATACTATTCAAATCGTTTAGTTAGATCTTCTACAACAAATGATATGATCAGACAAGTCATAGACAATCCAGGAGCTGTAATTACAAAGTCCAGTAAAGAATCTTGCGTAGATTGTCATGGTATTGTGGGTGTAAATTCTTATATGCCTACCTTACCTTACTTGACAGATAATCCATTACCTAAAACAACCAATCGTTTTTTTTGTTGTAATCCAGAAGCAAAAGCCTATAAAAGAGTATTGCCGGCAAGCACATTACTAAAAAAGAATTATTTTACATCTACTTATCAAAAACTATATAATCGTTGTCAGACATTTCAACAAAGAGAGTTTAACTTCTTTTATGGTTCTCCTGTTAAATTGGACAAGTTATTGATAGATAATCCTTCTCTTGTAAACAAATTAATTATAGGAAACATCAAACCAGGAAGTCCTTTAGCAAATACAAACATGTATGTAGCCAATTGTGCTCCTAGTACGGATGTACAAATAGCATACAAATATTATTTCATAAACAGAATATTGACTTTATGGAAAAATCATGATATTATCAATTCAAATGATTATGTTCAATTACAACAATCAGACAATCTAAATGATTTCAAAAATTTCATAGAAAATATTCAAGATATGGATTTGAGGCAAATTGCCGGAGAAATCTACAATGAAGTTTATAACAACTTTGAATTACAAAATATTTTACCTGAGTTATTGTTTGGAAAATCGTGTAGAAAAGTATATTACAAACCAAACAATGCTAAATTTGCTCAACAAGGAGCTGTATCTTCTTCTACAAGAACGTTGTTTTTAGATGTTCAAACCATTGAATCTAATTTATTAAATATAGAGAGAACAGATTTTGCGTCTGTTGCTAACTTAAACATAGATAAGAATACTGTTCCAGCAATTCCTTTTATTTATAAGAACAAAGCACCCTTATGTAATCCGAGTATCTATCAACAAAATGGTAATAGTAAAATATGTTTCAAGCGTAGAACCAAACAAAATTATATATAAAATTGTTTACATTTCTCATAATTTGTTTTTTTCAATGTTTGTATTTTTTCTCTTATATTAGGTGTTTGATAAAATTGTATTAATTGTTCTAAGAAATACAATTGTTCTTGACCAAATAAATTATTTATTTCATTCAACATATTCATGAAATAGAGAGGAGGTAGTTTATTTAATAGAGAAGAAATTTGTTTTTTATTCACAATAATGTTGAACATCTTTTTTTTGTACACTTTGAATAATTCTACATTTTGAGTTAACTTTTTACAAATAATATATTTTTCATTCTTGTATTTATTATAAACACTAGACTTGACAATACAACATGTTTCAAATAAAAAGCTCAATACATATATAAATTCACATAACAATGGATTGATATTTTGTATTTTGAATATGAACATACTTTGATTGCTTTGTTCTTGATGAAAAAGTATGAAATACAATACAATCATCAAATAAGAAGAAAAATGTTGTTTGTATTGAGAATCAAAGAGTTCAAAGATCAATATATCAAATTTTTTTTTGAATGAATGATTCAAAATATGAATGATTTCATCTTGACAAAATGTATTATAACAAATCGTATTGTTTCTATTCAAACATTCTTTCAAGATAAATTGTTTGGTCCAATAAGGATTTTGAGTAAAGGTCAAGAAAGAAGAACAAGTTAATTGTCCTTCTTCTAATACAGACAAAATAGGAGAAGAGGATAAAATAGGAGAAGAAGAAAAGGTAAAATGATTGGTTGTTTTTATGAATTTTATTTTGTGTGTATAAAAAATATCTAACAATTCATAATATAATAAATAATTCTTTTTTGTTTTTTTCTTTGTTACAGGATGAATGTTTTTTAGCATTCCATAAGGTTGAATATATTTACTATAATACAAATTGCGATCATAGTTTTCTTTCAAATAAAGAAGATCTCTATTCAAGTAATAATAATAACTAGATGAAAAAGGAATAGAACAAGAAGAACAAAAATGTAATACTGGTTCATTTACATTTTTTACTATATGAAATAATGACATACTCATTATATAAATTAATTTTTATATATATATAACGATACAATAAAAAAAATTGAAAAAAAATATATTCATATAAAGATTTATAAAAAGAAATGAACGTCTATACTCTGAAACTAAAAAACGGAAAATACTTTGTTGGTGGAGCACCTGTGGAAAGAGAACAAGCATTGAAATATTTCAGCGTATATAGTAACAACTGGACAAGAAAGTATCCAATTGTAGAAATCGTATCTGTAGTCCCGATAGAACTAACAGACAACGAAGAAGTCAACGCACTCAATGTTCATTATGAAGTAGATAAAATAACTTCATTGGCAATGTTAAAATATTCCATAGAAAATGTTCGTGGAGGTAGTATGATTGAGGTAGAAATGCCTAGGCTTCAACTATTAACTCAAAGACAATTTTTGAAAGACTGTAAAGAAATATGTTATAAATGTTATTCCGTAGAACATGAAGTAGCTGATTGTAATTATCAAAAAAAAATGGTTCAAGGAGCATCTCTTGATATAGAATGGGCATCAACCACTACAAAAGATTCTAGTTTAACGGTAATAGAAGGTCAAAGTAGTGAACAAATAGTAACGCCTTTTGAAATATGTTCACCTTTTGATTTTGATGTATTTAGTTCTTCTCATATAGGGGCTGATAGTGAGTATACAACAAGTGATATGTTTTCATCTAGCTTCTGTTCTTCGTCTTATAGGTAAAAGACTTCTCTTGTAGTTGTTGTAGGAAAAGAAGGAACAAATATATTTTCAGGTGGACAAAATGTATTACATATAATATATAAATAACCATCCGGATGAAACCAAACATGAATTTCATTGTCTTTTATTAGAGGGTAAGAAATCGGAAAGCGTTCATCCAAGCTTTCTTGAATGATAGGAAATATTTTTTCATATTGTTTAAAAGAGGGATCTAATTTATGAAATTTGAATAGAGTTTTTTCATCCAACACTTGATCTTTTATTTCTTGGTGTTGTGCGGGTCCATTGAATGTTTCTACTTCATTTGAACGATAAGTTTCTTGAATGGTAGACAGCAATTGTTTTTTGTCTGTCCAATAGATTTTCTCAGGGATACTAGTAAACTTTCCATATTTGTTCGGTTTGATTCCTTTGGGTCTTCTTAAATTGGCTCCACGAAAAGGTACTGTGCTTTTTGTTTCATACATTTGAATGAACCTTTGTAATTCTTGACTTTCCAGATGATACTTGTAAAGATAAATAAGAATACCTGTATTGTCATGATACCCACAGCATCTACCTACCAACCCTTGAAGTAAAGTATCTGTTTTACTATATTTACTTGTTTCTAAACAAAACAATACATGTTGTTTAGAAACTTGTTTTCCCATACGACATTTACCTTTCAGCAAAACAATGGTATATTTCTCAGGAGGATTTCCTAGTATTTCATTGATATTTACAATAGGAGATTTTTGATCATACAATATATAATTCCATCCATTTTCTTCTATGGTGTTGACTACCAAATCATAATTTCTATAGGTAACTCTCACAAGTCCATAGCCGAATGGCTTGGATTCCGCTACATCCATGGCTGTTTCTAATCCATCTTTCAAGTCATGATACGCATGAATATTGCCTTGTTTCAAGTGCCATTTCACACTTTTGTATTTTATTCCAGGAGTCAAATGAACAATGGCTTTTTGTTTTTTTTCTATGTTATCCACAAACTCCGAAAAAGGTGTAGCTGAAACAGACAGAAAGTAGTTCCCATGTTTTCTAAACCATTCAAAGTCACCATCCATAGGAATTCCTGATTGAGATAGAATGAATGCGGGGTGTTGTCCTTTTGATTGAGCGTAATGTGATTCTTCCCATATATACAATGTTTTCTCATGTCTTAACAAAGGTATTTCTTTTTTCAACTGAGGACCCCAAATCACTTTCAAGTTTGTTTGTATCTTTTTTAAAATTGAAACATCTTTTATGGATTGACTTTCTAAGAACAAAAGATACTTGGAATAGAATTCTTCCATGTTCTTTGTTTTCAATTGATCACACAATTCTTTCTCACGATTCCCACTAAAAATCACAATCTCTTCTATCCATCCTAATCTCAACATTTCGCATCCTATCAAATGATAAGTATCTGTCTTACCGGATTGCATCTGTGCCAACAGAATATTATAGGGCACAGATTCAAACGACTTCATAGTCCTCTCATAACATCTCAATTGTTGTTCCGAAAAAGTGTTCATATCAAATCCAATTCCAATGTTAATAAAAAAATAAAATAATAAAAAACTTTTCAATTTTATTATATATGGATTTTTTTGTTGTGAAAAAACCAAAGGAAGTATTGAAAGATATGGTCATGTATAAAAAAGAATCAAAGAAAGGCAATCTCGTTCAATTGGAAATCATCGTAGGATTACCAGGAAATTCTGAGTTTGTCCCTTTAGAATTACAAACAAAAGAAAAAGTTATTTACGAAGGATTAACACATAGTAAATTTTCTACAACTCCTAAAACAATACCAAAAGGGTACAAGGTATGGAATACAAACAAAGATCATTTATTGACTAGTTATTTAAACAAATACATTCCTGAGAAAGAAGTAAACGGTTTAGAATTACAACAATGGAAACAACATTATCATGACGATTGGTTAACCATAAAAGATGTCAAAGAATTTCCTTTGAACAAAAAGATAAAATTATTATTATTGGATAGAAATATATATGATGAAAAAGATGTCTTTGTAGAAAGAAAGTTGTATAAGCCTACCACTTTCTTCAAGAAAAACTATGCTTGGTATTGGAAAACCGATAATAATAATTTGAAAGGAAAAATAATATATGAATGGCAAGATAAAAAAGAAGAACCTTATGATTTTGAGTTTGATATAGAATACGAAAAAAACAATTGGTATCCTTTGACCGATGGTATTTTACAAGACAAACACAAACAAAAAGTAGTGAGTGTTCATAAAAACAAACATGTCTCCAAATTTCCTGAGAATACTCCTTTAGGTTATAGAGGGCCTATTATTGTTTGGAACAAAATAAAAGATATGGAAAAGTTATATTATTATACTTGAGAAGAATCCAATATTTCTTGAGGATAATTTAATTTCTTCAAGATATCAATTCCTCCACATACATCTGATATACCTTCTTTTAATTCATACTTGAACTGAATATTGTTATCCACCATTTCTACATCCATCATCCAATTTTTTATTTTTTTATGGGTCTCTAATTGTTTACATACATCAATAAAATGAGTCGTTAACAAACAATCCACGTTGTCATTCTTGATGATATATTCCATAAAAGCTGTAGCACTAGAAATAGCTTCTTTAGGATTGGTTCCAGAATACAATTCATCAAACGCGCAATAATGTGTATCCTCAGGATTTTTGTTAATGGCATCAATGATTTCTTTACATCGTCTAGCTTCCGCTTGAAACAAACTATCTCTTCCTAAAGTATCTGGAATATTCAGGTAGCAATGAATATGTTTGTATAATTTGATGGTGGATTTTTTATAACATCCACAACCAAAAGACTGAGACATGAGAATATTTATCAAACAAGATTTCAAGATGGTTGTTTTTCCACTGGCATTGGGTCCTGTCAAAATAACATTCTTATCAAAAGAACAATCATTTGGAATATAAGCAGTTTGGATCAAAGAAGGATAATACAATTTATGAAATTCGGTTGTTTTTCCGAAAGAAACAAAGTTTATTTTTTCATCACGAATGAATTCTTTTAATCCATTCAAATTATCCAAATATCCATTGAATCCCATGGAATAAAACAAAGCATATTGTAATTCAGCGGATTTATTAAATTCATAATAGACTTTCAACAGTCTACCAATCTCTATCACTTTGTTAGAGGATATTGCGAAAGGAGTAAAGTTGATCTGTCTGTGAAAAGTCTCTAAAATTGTCTTTTGTTTCAATAGTTCATTGTAAAAAGACTTGTATGTTTTTAACTTTTGGGTAATACTCAAGACATGATTGATATTCAACAACGTATTCTCAATATAATCTTTTAATAAGAATAATTCCTTGTGAATGGTTTGAATATTGATATAAAATTTGTGGCAATATCTTATATTCTGATAAATAGAAAAAATATAAAATCCTAAAGACAACAAGATATATATTTTTTCTCCATTACCAGCACTACTAAATTTAAAACATACTTTTCCTATGGCATGATTTGACAAAACAGATTTAAGTATTTCAACATATTCATTCAATTGAATGGGTTTTCCTTGTATTTGTAGAATAAAAAAAGGCATAATCAATAATAAAATAGGAAAAAGAAGAGATAGAACAGGAGAAGAAATGTTATAAATACTCATTAACAATAAAAACATTTCGTTTTGGTTCAACATCTCTAAACATTGCCATTCTAAATAAAAATATTTATCATTAAAATTGGTAAGTTTTTTGTTGTTTTGTATGACATCATATATATCATCCAAGTTTGTCAAGGATTGTTTCTTGTATTTTTTCAACATTTTTTGTGTATCCTTCAAAAAAGAACTATCATAAGAATACGTTTCTAACATATCATTGTTTATTTCATGTCCTACATTTGTACAGGGTTGAAAGATTTGTTGATTGATTGTTTTATTGGTAGTATCTATTGTATTGAATAATTCTAAATCATTAGAGATGCTCTTTAAGATCTTTTTTGTTTTTTTCTGATATTCAATAGGGAATTGAAAACAACGTATAGACATTATCTTATCTCAAGAAAGGATATTTAAAATAAAAACGAATTTATATTTTTATATTCTCAGGTAATTCAAGAATATTACATTGATAGTGAGTTTCAATAGCACGAACTGTATGAATATCATAGGGTGTAATAAAATTAATGGCAACTCCTTTTCTTCCCCATCTACCTGTTCTACCAATACGATGTAAATAATTATGAACGCATTTGGATATATCAAAATTAATCACCAAGTTTACTTGTTGAATATCAATCCCTCTAGAGGTTAAATTGGTAGAAATCAATATACGACTTTTTCCACTTTTGAAATCATGAAAGATTTGTTTTCTTTCTACAGTAGTCATCTGACTATGAATATAAGTCACAGGATATTCTTCGTTTTTCAAACTATCGTATAAATTCATGACTCTTGAGACACTGTTACAATAAATAATACATTGAGAAAAACTAATTTTTCCATACAAATCTTTCAACGTGACAAATTTATGATAATCATTTTCTAAAGCAACATAATATTGAGCAATACCATCCAATGTCAAATTTTCTGCTTTTACAATAATAGAAACAGGATCTCTCAAGAAACTCATAGCCAAGTTTTTTACATCATTGGAATAACTAGCGGAGAACAACGCAATTTGAACACTTTCATTACAAGACATAACAATTCTATGAAACTGTTCTTTAAACGTATTGGCCAACATTTCATCGGCTTCATCTACAATAAGTAACTTTATATTCTTAATAGCAATCCATTTTTTTTCTATGAGATCATTGATTCGTCCAGGAGTTCCAATAATGACATGAGGAGTTTTTGTTTTTAAATATTGTATGTCCTCGTAAATTTTATTTCCACCGACAAACAATCCAACCTCCAAGTCTTTTATCATACAACCAATACTTTTTACAACAGTATACGTTTGATTACTCAATTCTCTTACAGGACTCAATATGATAATTTGTGATTCTCTTAAAGAATAATCAATACTAGCTAATGCGCCAATAGAAAACGTTGCTGTTTTTCCTGTACCTGACTGTGCTTGAGCTAATAAATCTTTTTTGTCAATGATTGGTTGAATCGCTTTGCTCTGTATAGGACTCGGAGATTCATAACCACAGCTATAAATACCTCTTAATAAATCATCATTCAAATCTAATTCATCCCATGTTTTGATTTCCATATTAATTTATTTGTGTGATTATTTTTAAATCTATTATATTAAAATTGAAATATAATAAATAGTTAATACTATATAAATTATGTCCATGATATACAGTTTAAAACAGATAGAGGATATTGAGTTGAAGAAGATGGCATCCATTCCTCCTGTTATTGTGGATAAAATAAAGGAAGTATACAAACAATTATTTCCATTGAATACCTTTCCAATAAAAAAAATAATGAAAACAGAAATTTCTTTTACAAAAACAGTGAAAAAAGAAGAAGAGGTAAAAGAAACCAATTTAACAAAAATAAGAACTTTGTTGAATAAATTAACAGATAAAACATATGAAGATGTCTTGAGACAAATAAATACAATTATGTTGGAAATAATAGAAGAAGACAAAGAAAAAATAGGTCAATTGATATTTGAAATAGCTTGTACCAATCGTTTTTATTCGCAATTGTATACAAACTTATGTAGTTACTTGATAGAAAACTATGAATTCATGAAAAAAATATTTGATGATACTTATATCAACTATATTACTTTGTTTGATAGAATAGAATACATAGACCCTAAGGTAAATTATGATAAATTTTGTGAAAACAACAAAACAAATGAAAAAAGAAAGACAATGAGTTTGTTTATTGTAAATTTAGTCAAGAATCATATTTTGGAAAAAGAAGAAGTAGAAAAGTTGTTCATTCAATTTCTTACAAAAATAATTGAATGGAAAACAGATGAAAATAAGAAAAATGAAACGTGTGAAATAACAGAAAATATTTATATTCTATACAAAATATTTACTGTAGAAGAGTTACAAATCATTCAAGTGATTGATAAATCTATTTACGAATGGTTTCAAGATTTCTCTCAATGTAATTTGAAAGAATATATGGGTATTAATTCAAAGACAAAGTTTAAATATATGGATATATTACAACTTTAAATATTTTAACTTTAATTTATTCAATTTATTCAGTTGTTCTTTTTTGTATTTATTAAAATCTATTTTTGGTTTTGTATTTTTTATGTAATAAGTTAAATTATTAATTTCGTTTTCAATACTTTCGTTTTTATATTTATCAATTGTTTCTTGATAATCGCAATAATTAGTGTCATATACTTTGTTTTTAACATCCGATTTATCTTTTGTATGTTTTTCAACAAGAGAAAATGTTTTTTTTCCTAATTTATAAATATTATTCAAGTCTTTTAAAAACTTTAAACAATTTTCATCTTTTTGTAAATATTCTAAATTAAGTATAACAATATTTTCGTTTGCTTGACAATATTCTTTGATTTTTTGAATTTTATAATAACGAATATCAAAGATGGTTTTATTTCTATCTTCAAAATTAATGATTTTATTATTATGAAGATACACATTTTCATCTCGTTTTTCAATATATTCATCGGTGAATTTTACATTTAACAACGTATCAAAGGTATCTATTCCGGTCAAATGATAAGGATTATGAAACATAGAAACTAACCAAGGTTCTAATCTACGAAAAATAAATAATTTTACTACTAGTTTATTTTCTTTGTTGTTTTTTGTATCATTTTTGGGAATTCCATGTTTCCAAAAATAATATTTGTTATCAATTCGTTTTTGCCCTTCGTCATCACCATACGTATTACCAAAGTTTTTTTTAATCAACTTGATTAAAAAATTGGTTCCTGAATTTCTTTCTCCATATATCTTGAAAAACATATATATATTATTTAATAAAATAAGTTAAGTTATTTATCTCATTTTCTATTTCTGTATTTTTATATTCATCAATTACTTTTTGATAATCTTTATAATTTATTTTATAGTCTTTGTTTTTAGCATATAGATCACTAACTATCGTAAACAGTTTGTTGTTTTGAACTAGTAAATTTTGTTGTTTTTTTGTGTGTTTGTCAACAAGACTAAAATGTTCCTTTCCTAATTTGTATTCTTTATTGAGTTCTTTTAAAAACGTCAAACAATTTTCATTGTTCTGTAAATAATCCAAATTCACAAAAACAATATTTTTACGATCATGACAAAATTCTTTTATTTTTTGATATTTATGATAGCGAAGGTCAAATATAGTTTTTCCTTCGTCTTCTAAATTAATTATTTTGTTGTTTTGATAAACATAATTAATATCAGGATTGTATATTTTATCATAACTCAAGGTTAACTTTGATTCTAAAAAACATTGAAATTCTGGTTTTGGAAAACGTATGTTATAAGGATTATGAAACATAGAAACCAACCATGGTTCTAACTTACGAAATATAAATATTTTTATGGTATGATCAGAATCCGCATCTATATCTTTCTGAGGAATATCATGTTTCCAATAATAAAAAAAATTATTGTTATTCATTAATAAACAACCTTCACCATTACCATAAACATTCCCAAAATTTTGATCTAACAATTGACATAAAAAGTTTGTTCCTGAGTTTCTTTCTCCGTATATTTTAAAAAGCATAATAATAAATTAAAATTATATTTAAATATGTATAATGGTAGTTTCAAAACTCAATCCAGAAATAAATTATATAGAATTGTCCAAAGTAAATGAAGAAGATTTGAAAAAACAATTAAATTTGTATGAAATCAATATATTTTCTCAAGACATTATTATTTCTATAGGAACTATACAACATTTCTTTTCCAAGAAAAACATATCTTATTTTCCTATTTATCTGATTACAAAAAAGAAAAAAGCATTACAAATTGGATTATTTGAAATAAAAGCAACAAATTCTTTAGAATATTTTGATGAAAAAGGTAATTTGTTGATAGAAAAAATGGATGATCCTTTGATCTATTCTTTTGTTACTCCTGAATATATAGAAGAACACAAATTTGTTTTGGAAGAACAAAAGAAAGAAGAACCAAAAGAAGAGGAAGAAGAAAAAGACATTATAAAATTTAAAAAAGAACATTTGATTCCAGAAAATAGAAAAGATATATTTGATATTATACCTTCTATCTCAAGCAAAGTAGAAACCTTGAAAGAAGAAAAGAAAAAAACAGCCAAGAAAATAAGAAGAAAATATCAAGAGAATTCTACACATCATTGGGTACAAAGATACATGAAAAATCCTCATTATTTTATTTTGGATGTAGACACCAACAAAGATTGTTTGTTTTCTATATTGAAAGAAGTGTTTCAAAGCATAGGTCAACAAACAACCATACAAAAATTAAGAAACAAGTTAGGAGAAAAAGTAACAGATAGTTTGTATCAAGAATATCGTGATATTTTTACAAAATATGAACGAATTGTAAAATCAGAAAAAGAAAAGATTGAATCTGTTAAAGTACAATATGATAAAATACAAAAACAATTAAAAGAGGGAATTATCAACAGAGAACAAAAAATACAATTCATAGAAAAAGGAAAAGAATTGTTTGAAGAGAATGAAAGATTAAAACAAAAAAAGAAAGTATTAAAAGAAATAGTGGATGAATATATTTTCATGAAAGATATTCATTCTGTAAGTGATTTGAGAAAAAAGGTAAAAACATGTGACTTTTGGAAAGAAGAATGGAGTTTACCTATGTTGGAGTATTTATTAAATATAAAATTCATTGTCTTGAATCATAATCTCTACAAAGAAAACGATATGTACAATGTGTTAGAATGTAAAAGAGCGATAGAAGAAATAGAAAACAATGCGGATGGGTTTTCACCTGAATTTTATATTTTATTAGAAAAGATAGGAAAACATTACAAAATCATTGGATATAAAAAAAAATCTATCTTTACTTTTCAAGAATTACCTTATGACTTGAAACAAATGATACAATACAAATGTATGGAACAAAAAGACAATACGTTTCAATATATATTGGATTTTCAACGAACAACTAAAAAACCTTCTATTGTAGAAGAAAAGAGAGAAGAAAGACAAGATCAACCTATCTATGACAAAGAAGTGGTCTTTTCTTTTTATGAACATTCAGGAGATAGTGCTTTACCTGGTAAAGGTCCCAATGAAAAAATTCCTGAGGAATTAATTGTAGAATTCACTTCTTTGACAAAAGAAAAACAATGGAGAAAAAAATTATCCAACTTTTGGAATCAAACTTTTTTATTGGATGGAAAGAATTGGGCAAGTGTTGTTCATTATGTAGAAGGAAACAAATTCAAAAATGAAAACAGAGATTTTTATGATTCGTTTTCATTAGACTCAGGATCTGACTTGTCCAAGGATTCTAAAAAAGCATGGTATGCTGCGAATAGTAAGAGTGGACTATACAAAGGAGAAAGACTACGAGATGAAAGTATATTACCTGATTCCGATTTTACAGAATCCAAAGAACAAAAGTTATTGTTTCAAGCACAAATGGCAAAATTTACACAAAACGAAGAATTGAAAAACATTTTATTAAAAACAAAGAATGCGTTACTTGTACATCAACAACAAAAAAAAGAACCCAATGTATATAGTTCTTTAATGTTAGTAAGAGAAAAATTAAATACTATGTAATATATATGTCTTTAACATCTTGTTCAAAAAAAGTAATAGAGTTTTTCAAAACTCATAGTTGTTTGTATGAATTTCCTTTTCTAACTAAAAAAAGTATTTCTTTTTTATTTGTATTATTTGATCACTTTAAAAAATCCAAGGAATACATAAAAACATTGAAGATAGAAAGTTCTGTAGAACAAACAATTCCTATGCCAAAGACATTTTCAAGTGATAGTATAGAAGACAATGTAAAAAAAGAGATACACAGACAATTAAAATATGTATATGTCTATAAAACTGTATTCATGGGTAGAGAAATTGTTCTTTATTTTTGTAGTCCGACAAAAAAGAATTATCAAAAAGAAGTTGAATTTATTCTCATGTGGTTATATGTCTTGAATATTTATTCACCCAAACATTGTGCGACAAAATTAACTGTCTATCTTTATTTAACCAGTTTATCAAAAAAAATACCTCATTCTAAATCCATCGTTTTAGACAAATGCCATATTAATACAGCCTTTACATATTCATGTCCAACGAATGCGGAAATCGTTTTGTATCGCAAAGAAGAATGGATGAAAGTATTTCTTCATGAAACATTTCATACGTTTGGATTGGACTTCTCAGGAATAAAACAAACCAACATCAATGAATTTGTCAAAGAACATTTTTCTATAGAGATAGATGCTTGTTTGTATGAATCTTATACAGAATTCTGGGGAGAAGTAATACATATGGTTTTCCTGTCTTATTATTTAAAACCCAATGACAAATCCCATTTTTTACAAACTTTTTTATATATATTAACCATTGAAATCAATCATACATTGCTTCAAGTAAGTAAAATATTACATCATATGGATTTACATTATTTACATTTTATAAACAAACAAGCCATGTTAAAATACAAAGAAAATACACCTGTTTTTTCTTATTTTGTCATTAAATCTATTTTATTGTTTCATTTTAATGATTTTATTCATTGGTGTATAGAAAACAACTCAGGTAATATTATTCATTTTTCAAAAAAAAATATTACTTTACAAAATTATTTACACTTTATTAAAAAGTATTACAATAAACGAGAATATATTGAAGAATTAAATAAATACCATGACTTGTACAAAAAAATCAATACTTCTTTTATGAAAACACATTTACGAATGTGTGCTTTTGAGTTTATTTTTTAACTGAACCGATTGTAATAAATATCCTGGTAAGTCGTCTTTGGAATCATTGCTGCGTCATCGTTTTTTATTTTATTAGTAATAACACTAGAATTTCTTACCGCATTCTTTAAATCAAATGGTTTCTTGTATTGATAAATATCCAAAATATCTGTTACTACTTTACTTCGGACAATATCTGTTTTGTCTAGTTCGTAATATTCCAACGCAAGTGTATTGTTTAGATTATAAAAACTGTAATCTTTGTATTTTGTAATAATATCTTGAAATCCATTTTCTTTGTTCTTACTATCTGTTTGATCTATATCTCCCATGACAACCATCTTACAATTCTCTCCCAAACGAGTGGTTAACATCAACATCTGATTAGGAGAACTGTTTTGCATCTCATCCGCCAAAATAAAACAATCTCTAAAAGTTCTTCCTCGCATGAATCCCAATGGACATATTTCTATCACCTTGTTAGTTAACATCATTTGAATATGAACCAATGAATAAAACTTTTCAAAAATATCCATAATAGGTCTTGTCCATGGATCCATCTTATTGATCACACTACCAGGTAAGAACCCCATTTCTTCATTTTCTACGGTAATCAAAGGTCTCGTTAAAATAATCTTATTTATCTTATTCGCCTCTAACATTTGAATGGCTTGGTTACATGCCATCAATGTTTTTCCTGTTCCAGCAGGACCATTAACAATCACAATATTTTTTTGATCGTTAATCAACAAATTATTATATTGTTTTTGATTTAATGTCAAGGGTTTATAAAACAAAGCAGTACTTTTGATTGTTGGCTTTATCTTTGTTGACATGGATAAAGACATCAACAAAAAATACTTCACTTTATTCATTATATTATCAATGGTTATATTTTTAATATGATTATATAATATGATTATACCAAAAAAAATAATACGTTGTACAAATAATAGAAAAATTCCACGTATAATACATCAAACGTTCAAGACAAATAACGTTCCTGTATCCATGTATAATGCTGCTTATTCTTATATAAATCTAAATACAAATTATGATTATTATTTTTATGATGACAACGATATAGAAGAAATAATACATAACTTTGATTGCTCATCTTTTCATTTTTCACAAAAAGAGTTAATTGAATCATATAATAAAATGAATACAGGCGCAGGTAAAGCGGATTTATTTAGATATGTTATTTTATATCTAGAGGGTGGTTGTTATTTTGATATAGATACAACATGTAAAAAACCTTTAGATGATTTTATATTGGATGAAGACGAAGTTGTCTCAGGAATTGGAGGACGATGTGATTTACATCAATGGGGAATGATCTATTCAAAGAATCATCCTTTTATAAAAAAAACTATTGAAAATTGTGTATATAATATTATGAATAAAAACTTTATAAAAGGATACAACAATAACCTTGAGGGTATATCTGGTCCACCTTGTTTAGATTTATCTATTAAACAAGTATTGGAATTACCAGAAGATTACAAATTCAATAAAGGAATATATAGTATAAAAAATTTTTGTTTTCATATTTTAAATGGTGATTATTTTGATGGAAATATTGATTTCAAATACGAAGGTTATTTTAATGATTTGAAAACAACGAATGTAAAATATTGGAATCAAGATAACATTTTTAAATATTAAATTGAGGAATAGAATAAACCTCTTTTTCTTTTTTGTACTTGGCAATAATTTTCGGATTTAATTTATTGGATAGAATATCTTCTGCTTGATAAACATTGTTTTTGTCGTCAATATAATACAATATACCTTGAATATCTTGAGCCCATACTTCTACTTTTTTATTGCTTTCTGTTGCTCCTTGACTGTCCATAATTCCATGAGGCAATCCTTTCAAATGCGTTCCGCAATATTCTTTTCCTTCTTTTTTCTTACGTGTACATTGTTCGTCATTGGACTTCTTTGCCACACATCTCTCGTAATGAGGAATATTGTTTTTGATTCTCTTTCTTTTGATAAAATCTTCTTTGGTCAAACACAATGTTTCATGATTATAAACAAACTGAATCAACTTATTGGATAACTCATGTTCTAAATTAGAACTACTTATTTCTTCTTTCATTTTTTCTTTAAAATCAGCTACCCATAACTGAAGCTTCTTGTTTATTCTTGATTCCATTCTTGATAAATAATATAAGGTTATCATTTTATTTCAATTTTAATATAGATAAATAAAATGATATAAATAATTATTCTGTTTTATCCGTGGAAGATTTACTACCAAAGGAAAACCAAGATTTCTTTGTTGGTTCTGTTCCTGTTCCTTCTGTTGGAGATTTACTACCAAAGGAAAACCATGATTTCTTTTCACTTCCTTCTGTTCCTTCTGTTGGAGATTTACTACCAAAGGAAAACCATGACTTCTTTTCACTTCCATCTGTTGCTGTTTTATTACTTTTAAATTTAGATGAAACCCATGATTTACTAGATGAAGCCCATGATTTAGCTGTTTCTCCCCATGATTTCTTTGTAGGATCTTGCCAACCCAAAGTTACTCCCGCAAGATGACCGACACCTGTAGAAAAATCTTTGATACTGCTACTGATTGTTTTGGAAGGAGGTTCTACACCAATCATTCTATCAGGTAAAATAAAAGTACACGTCATTAAAAATAAATAAAAAAAGACAACTGAATAATATTGACTATAATTAAAATTATAAAAATTAAATACACATGTCAAAAACCCTAGTACTGTACTAAACACAATAAGATACATTAAAAATGTAAATGCTCCTCCGAAAAAACTACTTTGTTCTTCTGTATCCTCTTTTTCTCCTGGCATATTATATATAATATTATCTTAATAAATCTTTAACATAATGATAAGAAATAGGATACTGTTGTTGATATTCTTTTATTATCCAGATGTATTTGTACAAAATATGATTGTAAACAAACAAGGAATCTTTATTCAACAATTCTTCTTCTGTAAATTCTTCCATAGTTACATAATGTTGTTTTCCACAAAAAATAACATTTCTGTTGACACCATTTTTTTCTGTTGTTTGTTTCTCCAGTATTTCTTCTAAAGAAAAAAAAGTATATTGATTGTCAAATATTAAATTACTCTTAGGTATTCCAAAAACAGAATAAAACTCACATTTTTTCATATCATGGTTTGTATAAACAACAGAAGGAATTTCTATAGCCAAATCATCTTTCTTCAAAACCAACATATCTATGTTATCGTAAAAATAATGAACCAAATGAGAAGGTATTGGGTCATTCAAATAAACTTGACTGTTAACTAATTCATCCAACAAAATAGGTACAGCCTTAGAATAATTACTGATTAATGGTGACTGATAAGTTTTCAACTCCACATAAAAATAATATTTATCCTCTTGACAATGATATCCTTTTATTTCCAAGTCTTCTTCTTTGAAATACGTATTCAACAAGACAGAAATATTCTCTTCTATAGAACTAGAATTATGTAAATAAGAAAAAAAAGACAATTCTTGAGATATATTTTTATGAAAGAAAAAGATCAAAAAAGGCAATATCGCATCCGTACAAAGAAAATAAGGTATAATATAACATTCTTTTAAAGACAAGTCTGTCTCTAAAGTATCCACCTCTAATAAATGATTCAAAAAAGGAAGAACAAAATCTTTCTCTTCTTTTTCTGTATTCTTGTATTCTATCAATTGTTGAAAATCAAATTCATGTATCTTTTTCTTGGACTGTTCTAGTATTTTGAATTCTTCAAACACTGTTTTCATCTCGTCATATATTTCATTGTATTCTTTCTCAAAATCTTCTATAGAAGAAGTATCCGAATCATCACTCATTATAAGAATTATTTGTATTTATTTAAATAACTTTTCTTTTAATACTTTCAACAACTTTTTCTCCTCTTTTCCCTAAAATAAATTCAGACATTTCATTGGCCTTTTCTGAATCCTTCAAATATTCTATCAAACAGTTTTGTAATAATTTTTTATTGAGGGATTGTTTGACGGTTTGTTTTTTAAACAACAAAGCACCATCTTGAATATTGACACAATCAATTTCATTGGTTTTCATGGTTTGTATCAACAAATCAGATATTTTCTTTTTTTCTACCTTTAATAGTTTGATAGATTTCTCTTTTTCTTTGATTTCATTATCCAATTGTATCCATTGTTTTATTTTTACTATCAACTCATCTTTTGTTTCCATTTTATTTATATAGTATTTATTTTTAAATGATAATGTTTTTTACATAATCCATCTTGAAATAATTTATTAGGACATTTCTTTTTATCTTTAAAAGAACATTTTAAAGCAACAGGTTTTTCTGTGGTTATTTTAGGTGTATTTTCTTTGATATATTTACTCAAGCTACTTTGAAAATGTTTTTCACAATAATAGATTCCAGTTTCTTTTAATGGCATAGTAAAACAACAATTACAAACAATCTTGTTTTTTTTCATATATTTACATCTCCACTCATTTTTATAATCTTCACATTCTAAATCATTGATTCCATAAATCTTTCCAAAATTACTTTTTTCTGAATAAGGTATCACATTGTTTTGTGTTTTTCTACAATAAGGACAACGAATTTTAAAAGATAAATTTTTTGGTATAGCCGAAAGAAAAGTCAAAAACCGTTTGCTATATAATTCTTGAAACAAATAAATATAATTAAAAGTATGTCCACATTCCAAAGTGACATGATCTTCTTCTAAAGGTAAATGACTAATATGACATATAGAATCCATTTTTATTTCCTCTTCTTTTTGTAATTCTTCAAAGAAAGAAAGGTTCCCTTCTATTTTATACATTAAATAGTATAATAGAATATTTTTAATATATTTATATTTTAATGGTTAGTAAAAAAGAATGGGGGAATGCTGTGTGGAAATTTTTTCATGTATTATCTTTGAAAATAAATGAAAAAACATGTAATCCACAAACAATAAAAAGTTTGTTTCAATACATAAAAAATATATGTAGAGTACTACCTTGTCCTGTTTGTTCAGAACATGCTACTCAATTATTATCTCAAGTAAATGATTACAAATGTACTACCAAAAAAGGATTGAAAGATGTTTTGTATATTTTTCATAACAATGTAAACAAACAAACCGATACAAAACTATTTGCCTATGAAAAATTAAAAGAATACGAAAAATACAATTTAATACAATGCTATAATCAAATGGTCGCAAGATTAATAAACAATAATTTTGCTGAAATGTCAAATAACATGTCTAAAAAAATTCTTATTAATAATTTCAAAAAATTTTTAATTGAACAAGTTCAAAATAAAAGTTTATCTCTATAATGCGGCGGTAATAATTTTTCCATTTTGATACATACTACATTTGAAAGTTTGATTTGTAGGTCTAGAACACATATCTTGAGTAGTAAACAATATGTAATTAGGAAAGTAAGCTGCTCCAAAACAACCCAATACAATAGAAACAGAAAGGAATGCCATAATAAAAGTTAAAAAGAGAGTAGCAATAAGACTGTTTCTTACAATTTTACTTTGATCCGCACCACCTACTAGTAAAGATTTCAGTAATTCACAGTCAGGTAATACTAAGGCAGGGTTTGGATTAGGATCTCTACAATTGTTAAACAACGCCATATATCCTACATAATAGATGACCATAGAAAAAACAGCACACATACAAGATATGATAGTAACATAATTATTTGTAATCAGTTGATTAGAATTTTTTAAATACAAGTAAGGTATGAAGTTATAAAAAAAGATAAATAAAGCAACCGAAAACATCAATGTGTGCATAATGACGGTTTTTCTCAAGTACAGCGTAAACATAATTGACAAATACAAGACAAAAAAGATGACAAAAATAACATATGAATTAAAAGAACTGTTTGTCAAGGCAATACCAGTAGACATAAAAAACATAGATGCTGAGATGACTAAATTAATCAATGTGAACGGAAAGGCAATTCTTCTCATGAATCTGTTTATTTTTTCTTTCTGTATTTCTTCTGAAGTGCTCATATATTATAATTTAGATAAATATTGTATTACTTCTACTATATTATTAAAAGAAGAATAAGAAATATTGTCATGTTTTTCTTTTATATCTTTACTATTTTCTTCTGGATAAAAGAAAGTTGTAATACCTGCTTTTATTCCTCCTAATATTTTATGTTCTAGTCCTCCTATAGCTGTTATACTTCCGTCTAAGGATATTTCTCCTGTCATCGCAATCGTAGAGGGTATTTTTTTGTTTTCCAACAAACTATACAAAGCACAAGTAATGGCTAATCCAGCAGAAGGACCATTTTTGGGTATACTACCTTCTGGGCAATGAATATGAATTCCATTGGTTTCTGTACAATCTACTCTTTTGTAACTTAATCTGTTTAAAATCAATGTCAAGCTTACATTCATGCTTTCTTTCATGACATCTCCTTGTAACCCTGTTAATTTTAATTCATTCATTGTCTTGGAAGGAAAATAATGAACTTGAATGGGTAATATTCCTCCTTTGTTGTTTTGGTTTACCCACAAACCATAAACTCTTCCTACTTGACTCTCTTGTATTTTTTGATAAATTATTTTTTGTTTGTTATGAAAATAATTATTCTCAATTTGTTCTTTGGTAATAACAATAGGTAAATCAATCGGTTTAGACATATGAATCAAATAATGTAAATTGATAGAACCAATTAACTCAAAAAACAATTCTTTTAATTTTCTTACTCCGGGTTCATCTGTGTAAAATTCAACGATATACTCAATAATATCATCTGTTAATAAAATACTATTGGTTAATCCCATAGTAGAATATATTTGAGGTAAAATAAATTGTTTGCTTACTTCTATTTTCTCATGTAATTTCAATGTTTTGAATTTGATTCTATGAATTCTATCCAAGAGTATTTTATCAATTTGTTCTGGATCGTTATAAGATAGAATAAACAACACCTTTGAAAAATCCAAAGGAATCCCAGAAAAATATTTATCTTGGAATTGTGTATTTTGTGTAGAATCCAATAAATGTATTAAGATATGTATAATTTCTTTTCCGTTTTCTGTTTTACTTATTTTATCTACTTCATCAATAAAAATAATCGGATTCATTATTTTGCTGTCCATTAATATTTGAACCAAACACCCCCAAGTAGAAGAAACATACGTATAATTATGTCCATGTAACAAAGTTCCATTGCTACTTCCTCCTATTTGTATCATGTGAAAAGGTCTAGAATGATTGTTTTCGTCTATTAAACATTGAGCTATTCCCTTTCCTAAAGTTGTTTTTCCTACTCCATGTAATCCTTCAAAACCGAAACAATAACCTTCTTGTGTACCATTGATCCATTGAGAAAATACAATCTGTAATTTTGTTTTGGCTTCTTCTTGGCCATATATAAGACTATCCAATGTTTCTCTTGTAAAATTCATATAGTTTGGTATTTTGTTTAATAATTCTTTTATATAAATGGCTTTTTCAATTGTATGTATGTTGTTTGTTAATATAAAACTATCCAAATGAATATTGAATAATTGATTTAATGACAAGATTTTTTCATAGGAAACATTTTTCAAACATGAGATAATGGTATGAATGATTTCTTTTTTGGTTTTTATTTTCATCGGATATAATTCCCATTGTATTTTAATCAACAAGTCTTTGAACAATCCATTCAAATAAGAATACAATAATTTTTCATCTAATACAAATGAATTCAACAATAAATAACTAGATAGTTTATTGTATATTTGTAAATTGGATAATTCATCAGTAGAAAAGAATTTCATTTCTTGTTTTACTTGATTCATGACATTCAAAATAGGTTCTTGTTTGTATACACCAAAAGGTATTTTTAACAGTCCTTCTAAATATGTTTTGGCTTTTGTATAATTTTCTTCGTTTTTCTGTAAAACTTCATTATATTTCATATATGCTTTTTCTTTTACTGTATCATTTACTTTTAATAATTTGATATTATCTTCAAGCGATAATATTTGTGTATCTACTTTAGGAATATAATGAAATTTAATAATATTTTCTTTAAAAATACATTGTAAAGAAATGGGTAATAAATTTAAAATACTTGTTTGTTCTATGTTGTAAGAAGAACAATTGGAATTCATTGTATAAAACAATTTCACGGCAAGGTTCGCACAAAATATATTTTTATCATTGATCAACAAATAAAATATCCAAGATTTTTTATTATAAATATTCAATGTTAAAAATGTTTGTATTATTTCTTCTACCGATTGTTTTTCTATGGTTTGAATAAAATTCAGATATTTATTATATTCATTAGAATAATAAGTAATATCATCATACATTAAATACGTTTGAAAAGATAAATAAGTTAAAAACGTATGAAATAATTTGTCGTCGTTTTCTTTTACAAAAAAATCTATTCTTTCTTTTACATACTCTGTATTCAACAAAGAGTTGTTTTCTATGTATCCTTCCAATATAAACAATTTCTTTCTTGTTTTGTTATAAAGAATACATTTTACACCATTGTTTTGTAAAAAAAAAGATTTGTATGTATTTTCTGTTGTACTATGAGGTAATATATACAAATTATTTTTATAATTCAAAGGTAAAGTAGATAATATTTTTGCGTGAACATTTTTGTAATGATATGTCAATAATTGAAAAGATGAAATCAATAAATTCCATTTTATTTTATCCAATTCTGTAAAATCAAAATAACTTTCTATTTGTATGTCTGTAATGTTTATGAATTCTTGTAACGAAGAACAACCATAATATTTTATTAACATAGCCAATGAATATTTCTCTTTGTTTCTATGATATTCTACAATTTCATCGTTTGTAACTAACTGATAGATTTTGTTTTTGTATAAATATTTCAGTATATCATTTTTTATTTGTGTATTCATATTATAATAGAATATAAAAATAATGAAAGGATATAATTATGGGTATTCCTAGTTATTTTTCATACATATTAAAAAAATTCCCTAATGTAATTAAAGAACAAAAACATTTACAAAAAATAGATAATTTTTTTTTGGATAGCAATTCTATTGTATATGATGTTGTCAATCATTTAACGAACTTCAAACTACCCAATATTCATTCTATCATTATTGAACAAGTGATAGAAAAAATAAATCATTACATAGAAATAACCAATCCTCAAGGAATCACCATGATCGCTTTTGATGGAGTCGCACCGGTTGCCAAATTAAACCAACAACGTGAAAGAAGATTTAAATCCGCTTATACAAAGCAAATGTCTCAACAACTACAGTTGTCCGATGAATCATGGGATACAACGAATATTACTCCAGGTACTGTTTTCATGGGAGAATTGAATAAAAAATTACATACCTATTACGACAAAAAAGAAAACATTGTATTGACAACAAGCAATGAAAAAGGAGAAGGAGAACACAAAATTTTTGAATACATTCGTAATCATCCTCATACATGGGACCAAACGAATGTTGTTTATGGATTAGATGCGGACTTGATTATGTTGGCTTTGAATCATTCTCATATCAATCCAAGTATTTATTTGTTAAGAGAGAGTCCTCATTTTGTGAATCAGTTTACAGAAGAGTTAAAACCCAACGAATTGTATTTGTTTGATATTCAAGATTTTGCGGACAAATTGGTGATAGAATTAGAATCTACAGCTACAAACAAGAAAAGAATTATCAAAGATTATATATTCTTGTGTTTTTTTCTTGGAAATGATTTTCTACCTCATTTTCCTTCGTTAAATATACGAACCACAGGAATTTATACATTGTTGGAACATTACAAAGAATGTCTATTGAGTCAAGGGTTGTTTTTGACAAACGAAGAAATAGAATGGAAAAATGTTTCTTTGTTTTTTACAAAATTACAAATCAAAGAAAAAGATTTGATTGTAGAAGAATTGGTCAAGCGAGATATGTTGGAATGGAAAATGAAATCTAGACATCAACCTACTTTTAAAAAGTTTGAAAATATTCCTATATTGGACAGAACCGTAGAAAAAGAGATAGATCCAAGAAAACCCAATTTCCAAGAAAAATATTACCAACATTTATTTACCATGAATATTACAAACAAAGAACAAATCTGTCAAAATTATCTAGAAGGATTAGAATGGACTTTTCATTATTATCAGTCAGGTTGTAAGAACTGGAGATGGAAATATGATTACTCTTATCCACCGTTGATAGAAGATTTAATCCAATTTATTCCTACAGAACAAAAAATATTTGTTCAAGAGAATCAAGAGAGTATTTCTACTATGGTTCAGTTATGTTATGTAATACCCAAGACTTCATTGAATTTATTACCACTTCAAGTGTATAAAAAAATAGATAAAAATATCTATACTCAAGAGTGTGTTTTTAAATGGGCTTTTTGTAAATATTTTTGGGAATGTCATGTATTATTACCGGAGGTAGATATAGATGAATTATCTATAAAATTGAAATCTATTACATTAAAATAATAAGTATAAACAAAATGTCAACTATTGAAGAAATCAATCAACAAATTCTCTTATTTACAAGAGAGTGTGTCAAGAAAGAGATAGAAAAACACAAAAAAATAGAAAATGTAGAAGAATGTCTCAAGAAAATATTTCAACAAGGACATTACAATTTTGCTCATTTTATTCCTCATACAACAGATGAAAAACTATTGAAAACCATCACAGAAGAATTTAACAAGCATATGACCAATGCGTATGGTTATCCAAACATGGCAAATTATGGTGGCTGGAGAGATAAATGTAAAATATATACAATTGCCAAGTTATATACCTATTATGCGTTTGCTGTATCTATAGAACATTTGAAAGAAGAGATAATAGAAGAGATTAAACGGTTTTAGTTTTTATATAAAAGAATATAAAAGTATAATAAAATGAATACAATGGAAAAAACAATTATAACAGAATTCAAAAATAGACAACAATTCTTTGAATTACAAA